>VFQQ010000043.1_pt1 | contig 327845 bp, 280 predicted proteins | sample 3512341 | NCBI WGS metagenome assembly VFQQ01 (sample SAMN10412373, study PRJNA504923) | tailings metagenome | isolation source: Relicate 2 Philex TSF1 revegetated site | place: Philippines: Tuba, Benguet | collected 2017-08-29
GTCTGATTTTGGCCCAGCACAGTTGTTTGTTGTCGATGTTCTGGGCACGGTCGTCTTGCAGGTGCAAGCCGAATCAAAAACTACCATCGACCTGTCGGCCTACCCACCAGGGATGTATCGCGTGATTGCGCAGTCATCTGCTGGCATTTGTGCCGAGACGGTGGCCGTGGTTCGGTAGGGTTGCGCTATGTCCACTCCGACTCACTCCGCTGTCCGTAACCCTCTCCAAGTAGCAGGATCAGTGTGGTTCTCCGTTGCCAAGCCTAGTGTTGTGGATGTCTCTTTGTTTGACAACGTCGGTCGTCTGGTTCTCACGATTGTTGAAGGCGAGACGCTTACCCCTGGCAGGTACCGGCGTCTCGTGTTTGTTTCGGAACTTCCTTCCGGAACGTATGTTTGCCGTTTACTGACCGACGAGCATGCTGTATCAACTCTACTTGTGGTGTCGCGATGAGGTTTTTCGTTAGTATGTTTTCGTTGCTTCACGTGTTGTGTGTAATCAATGTAGATGCTCAAGACAACGTCTGGTTGCAGATGCCGTGTAACGACTGCGGTGGAGCTCAATTTCATGATGTTGATTTTGCTTCGCCAGATACTGGATTTGTTGCCTCTGATCTGATACTATATCGTACCACGGACGGTGGCAGCTCGTGGACAAAACTTGAACGAGATGACCTCAGTCGCTCTGGTATCGGTGCAATCAGTTTTCCGACGGGTCGCATCGGCTACGCTGCAGGTCGGGAGATATTGAAGACAACTAATGCCGGAGAGAGCTGGGACAAGACTACCTATGTTGCAGGCGAGTTCAATGACGCTAGTATTCGTTCGCTCAGTTTTACAGAAGACGGGTTTGGTGTCGCTGTTGGCCTAGGTATAGTTGTACAGACTGAAGATGACGGTCAGTCGTGGAGTAGGGGTAGACATAGTGCATGCAGAGATTGCAGAACTGTTATCATCGTTGATGATAGTCTAGTGTTTGCTGCTGGTACCACTCAAGCGCTGTCGGTCGAAGCTAGCGTTGAATGGATGCGTAAAGGTGTTGGTGATTGGAATGTGCTGCCACTGACTGCCTTTCCGTTTTACTTTCTTTATTTGTTCAAAATGGAAGTGTTGCACAATGGCCGCATTTGGCTCGGAGGTAGTCGTTTCCCACGCAATGGTAAGTTCAATCAACATCTTGTCTTTAGTAGCGACACAGGGAAAACGTGGAACCAGCCATCGACCGTTTTACCTGCTCCTGTAACAGCAATTGCGTTCGTTGATTCGTTAATGGGTTTTGTTGGTGACGAACAAGGTGACATTTACCGTACGGCGGATGGTGGCTTTACATGGGCACGCGAATACAAGGGCAATGCGGAGCAGCCCATCAAGGACATCGCCATCAAGGGCAATACGATCATCGCTGTTGGCGACTACAGTCTGATCTTGCGTCGAAGTGAACTCGTATCAGTCGCTGAAGATGTTCCGACGCACCATCCAACCATACGCCTGTACCCCAACCCAACCACTGGCGTGGTGACTGTAGAGTCTGATTTTGGCCCAGCACAGTTGTTTGTTGTCGATGTTCTGGGCACGGTCGTCATGCAGTTACCAGCCGAGTCAAAAACTACCATCGACCTGTCGGCCTTCCCACCGGGGATGTATCGCGTGATAGCGCAGACATCGAGCGCCGTGCGCTCCGAGACGGTGGCCGTGGTTAGGTAGGTTTGCGCTATGTCCACTCCGACGAACTTCGTTGCAACTAATCCTCAGAATGATTCGGGATCAGTATCGTGTTTCGGTGCCAAGCTTGGTGCTACCATGAGAACGATTGCTCTTGCGTTGTTCGTTGTTGTTCTTTGGACCGAAGAGGTAATGAGCCAGTCTTATGTTTGGGAACAGGTAAACCACCGTTTTGGAGGATTGACGTTTTATGACGTTGATTTCCCAAACCAAGATACAGGCTTTGTTGCGGCACCGCCTTTTGTTTTACGGTCTATTGACGCAGGTCGCACATGGCACAAATTCGAATTGCCGTTGCTAACCGCATCGCATCCCGAAGCGGTGAGCTTCCCGACGGGACGAGTCGGCTATGCAGCAGGTTCAACAATCCTAAAGACCACCGACGCAGGTGAAACGTGGACCCGTATGCAAACGGTATTGAATGATAAAGGAGGCGCTTCGCATATATCTTCAATGGACTTTGGTAGTGAAGATAACGGTTGGCTAATGGGTACGGATTGGACAACGTTCTACCGAACTTCCGACGGAGCAGCTAGTCTAGAGCGTCGTGTAGCACCTTGCGGAGCCTGCGCGTCTGTAAGATATGTAAATGATAGTTCTGTTTTTGTAGTAGGTTGGGGATCCAGCACTTTTGGAATGCTAGGTTCTTTGTTTGGAGTTGCTGGGTATCGGCCACACGGATGGTCGAACTTCCCTCGGGCTGCTGTTGACCTTGAGGCATTGGATGTGGAAGTTGCATCGATGCGACACATTTGGGTTGCTGGCCGCCGTGCGCGTCGTTCCGGTACGCAAGAATACAGCAACCACATTGTGTTTACGCATGACGACGGGGCAACACCTTGGAAGGAGCCAATAACCAAGCTACCGTGGCCTGTAACAGCGATCGCCTTTGTCGATACACTGCGTGGTTTTATTGGCGATGAAGCAGGAGACATGTACGGTACCTCTGATGGTGGCTTTACATGGGCACGCGAATACAAGGGCAATGCAAAGCAACCCATCAAGGACATAGCCGTCAAGGGCAATACGATCATCGCTGTTGGCGACTACAGTCTGATCTTGCGTCGAAGTGAACTCGTGTCAGTCGCCGAAGATGTTCCGACGCACCATCCAACCATACGCCTATACCCCAACCCAACCACCGGCGCGGTGACGGTGGAGCCTGGTCCTGGCCCTGCGCAGTTGATTGATGTCGATGTTCTGGGGACGGTCGTCATGCAGTTACCAGCCGAGTCAAAAACTACCATCGACCTGTCGGCCTTCCCACCGGGGATGTATCGCGTGATAGCGCAGACATCGAGCGCCGTGCGCTCCGAGACGGTGGCCGTGGTTAGGTAGGGGTACGGTATGCACTCCGCTTTGCACTACGCTTCACAAAACGATTTGCACCACGCTGCACACTACGCTACACATCACGCCGCCTGCGCGGCATTACGCCGGTCACGACGTTGATCCCGGTTGCTTGTTCGTTCTTAGGGGTCACACTTTGGTGGGCTCAGCGTACATGGAAGATCAATGCGACTTAGAGCATTATCGTTCGACGATACTCGCTCCGATATCGGGATGTCTGAAGTGCAGCGTCGAGAACTCCCTATTTTTGCCGCATCACCCCCTTCATTCGTTCCCATGAAAATCTTCCTAGTACTAATTGCAGCGTATTGTCTTGCCTTTGCCGGTGCCTTCGCAGCACAAGGCCCAACCGTTGGCCTACAGCCACGCACGTTTACGCTGAATAAGGGGCAATGGCCTGCCCATGTGGTGGCAGCTACGCGCTATGGTGATGTTGACATGTTTATCACACGTGATGGCATGGTTGTTGACCGCTACCATTCAGAAAACGGCGCCCAGGCACGCTCGGGCGCTGTTGTACACATTGTGTTTCACAATTCACAGCCCGGTACGTTGGCAGTAGCTCCGTACATCGGCAGTACAACGTTCATTCATGGGCGTGATGCAAGTCGATGGGTAACAGCCCCAACGGTGGAGTCGGTGACCCTTAAAGATGTGTATGAAGGTATAGACGTTGTGTACCACTATGATGGGGCGAGCGTTCGTTTCGACTTGCACGTGGCAGCATTTGCATCGACAGCGGACGTTGCGCTGCGGGTTGTTGGGGAAATGCCTAGGGTTGAAAGCAACGGTGTGGTTACCTTAGGCAACGCCGGTGTCTCTGTTGGCGGGCTAGTGGTACTGCAACAGGGACAAATACTTGAGTCGGCGATGAGCGTTAGCCAAGGTGCCAGCAACGCGCTTATTGAGTTCGACATCCTTGATAGAAACATCGCTCAACCGATGGTTATCGACCCTGTAGTGTACGGGACGTATCTGGGCACGGGCTTAGACACCTATGCAGGTATTAAGCGACTAGTAAATGGGGATATAGCTGTAGCAGGCACAACAACAGCCTTGCGTTTTCCCGGGACGGTTGGTGGCTACAAAGATTCTCTCAGCGGAGGTAGCGAAGTTTTCGTGGCCGTGTTTGATTCTACGCTTAGCCGTGTGAAGTCATACACCTATGTTGGCGGAAAGAGAGATGACGTGGCTCGAAATATCGCAACCGATGAACGTGGTGGAATTTACGTTGCGGGAACGACCACGTCTGATGATTTTCCAACATCAGCAAGCAGTGCCGGTCCGGTATATAGAGGAGAGCGCGACGCATTCGTCGTGAAGTTAGTCGACGATGCGCGCAGGCTAGCGATTGGCGTATACGTTGGGGGAAGTGCTGATGATATTGCCAATGCTATTGCTGTTGATGCTGACAGCAATGTTTACGTCGCCGGTGAGACACGGTCCGTGGGTGGATTTCCGTTGATTGCTGGTTATCAGAGAACGCATGGAGGTCGACTAGATGGCTTTGTGACAAAGATCTCTTCGAACGGAAGTCGGTTTATCTTTTCGACGTACCTAGGCAGCTCGGGCGATGAGAGCTTTTACGGCTTAGATGTTGATGCGAACGGTTCGGTGCTTGTTGCTGGCTATACCAGCGCCGACACGTGGAAGCCATTCCCGCCAGTACCGTTTAACCCTGGAGATCCGAATCCGCCCTATCAGCCGAGGTATGGGGGAGGTCGAACCGATGCCACGGTAGCGAGATTTAACCCTGATGGCGGCTCACTCCTCTTTGCCGGGTTTCTAGGCGGCAGCGGTGATGATGTTGGTCGTGCAGCGTTCTTTGATGGACAAGGCCGTCCAAATATTACCATAACAACGACTTCGTCGAATCTGGAAATCGTTGGTGGGTTTGCTCAGAATCTGCTTGGCGGTGTAGATCTTGCTCAGTACACGTTTTCTTTTGACGGACGCATATTATTGGCATCCACGTTCTTTGGTGGGACGGGTGATGACGAAGCCCTGAGCGTAGTTCCGGATGTAATGGGAGGTGTGCTCGTTGGTGGCGTAACATCATCAATGGATTTTCCTCGGCGTGGACCTGGTTCCAGCATTGAGCGTAATGGCCCTACAGATGGATTTGTAACATCGCTTTCTACTGGGTTGATTCGCGCCTCAGACCTAATAGCTGGGAACGGTGACGATGCGGTGGTTGCCGTGTCGAGCGACCCCTACGGAGACGCATATTTTGTTGCAACGGTTGCATCTGATGTCCACCGAACCCATGGCACGGCTTACGATAAGGAGTTTCGAGGCCCACGGATGGGATACGTTGGGAAGCTTGTTCGCGGAACGTTGGCATTGTCATCGCCCATCGGCGGTGAGCAATGGTGTCTGGGATCGACACAAACGGTGTCTTGGAGCGAAGATGGAATGTTGCCTACTGATCGCTATACTGTCGAGGTGTCACCAGACTCTGGTTTCTCATGGACTTCGATTTCGTCAAACGTACGTGCATCAAACTTCGTATGGCCTTTGCGCGAGTTGGAGCCGGGTTCGTACATGCTACGAGTACGTTCCGAACGAGGACATCTCGTGCAGACTCCTTTGCCTTTGATGATCATTGCACAACCAGCCATTGTTCAACAACCGACTGCTGTAGCCGATTGCGCCGGACGCCCCGCGACGCTAACTGTTGTTGCGGCAGGCACGAACAACACGTATCGCTGGCGCCTAAATGGTGTTGCCATTGATGGTGCAACATCCTCTACGCATAACATTACAGGTCTTACGCCAGCTGTCGTAGGTCGTTATGATTGCGTTGTTTCTGGGCGTTGCAATCCGGCCGTTACAACAATCGCCGTTGATGTTTCGATTGTCGAAGCGCCGGTTCTCACCGCACAGCCTCGATCGCAGTCGATTGATAAGGGGCAACGACTTACACTCGAAGTGGCCGCTCTAGGATCGGACTTGCTGTACCAGTGGCTGAAGGATGGTACTAGCATTGCCGATGCTACCCAGTCGTCCTTTGAAATTGCCGTGGTTGATACCAAGGATGCAGGAACGTACGTTTGCCGTGTTACAAGTGCATGCGGAACGACGCTGTCGGAACCAGCCGCTGTTGTTGTGCTTGACCCCACGTCCGTTACGAGCGACTGGGTCTTGCATGGTATACATGTACGAGGGCCAAGCCCTGCAGCAGAGTATCTGACCCTCGAACTAAACGCCGATATCGGCGATGTGTCAATCGAGTTGGTCGCTCTTACGGGTGCAGTGATTTCAAGAGATGTTTCTTCGGCAACGCTGTACCGACTTGACGTATCAGCAGTTCCTGTTGGATTGTACCTTTTGCAAGTAGGTGCTGGCCAGCGGTTGTATCGAAGTTCCATTGTGATTGCACGGTAGAGGGACTGCGCCACTCACTACGCCGCTGCGCAGCACAATACGTACCTTTGCCGCCATGAACGCTGTATTGCCCGCCTTTGATCATCGCACGTGGTTCGACATATCGCGTCAAGTATCGCACCGCAGTGGTGTGCGCGCTTTTCACCTGCCACATGCTACCATTGCCCCTTTTCGTGAAGGGGGCTTTGTAGGAAGCGTCGAAGAAGGTGGGCCATGCCGCTGCGATGTAGTGGTGGTGGCAACGCATGGCAATGGCACGCATACAGAATGCGTAGGCCATGTGGCTGGACAGGCCTACACGCTGCGCGATTGCTTGCACGACATGCTGGTAACAGCACACGTGGTGCGCGTTGCGCCAGAACGCGTAGGCGATGACATGGTGGTGACGGCTGATGCGTTAGGTGCGGCGTGGAGCCCAGCAGGAGCCGACGCCTTGGTGCTGGTAACTGCTGGCGAACACGTTGCCAGCGAATATTCGGGAACCAACCCGACGTACATGAGCACCGAAGCGATGCAGATGGTCGTGGATGCCGGCATACAACATTTGTTGATAGACCAGCCAAGTGTTGACAAAGAAGAAGATGCCGGCGCACTGGCCGCCCACAGGGTGTTTTGGCAATGGCCACAGGCGCCTCGCAAACACGCCACGATTACCGAGCTTATCTACGTGCCGGATGCTGTGTCCGACGGACCCTACGTGCTATGCCTGAATGCTTCGCTGTTCGATGCCGATGCGGCGCCGTCGCGCCCAGTGCTGTTCCCGCTGCTGTAGCAGCTATTCTATGCCAAACTCTTCGAGCTTGCGGTACAGCGTACGCGTGCTAATGCCTAGAATGTCGGCCGCCTCGCGGCGGTTGCCGTTGGCCTTGCGCATGGCAGCATCGATTGCCATACGCTCCAGTTCAATCATGTTCAGCGTTGGCAAGGCGTCGTTGTTGCGTTGACCACTAACAGCAAGCGCATCGCCGGCGGCTGCGTCGGCGCGGAAGTCCATGCTCATGGCGAGTAAGTGCCGTAGCACAGTCTTCATTTCGGCTACGTCGGTATTTACTTGCAGGAGTGTGCGATAGAGCATCTGCATGTCGGCAGACGTGCCAGCGTCGACAGGCGCAGAGCGCAAGTGCATCAGGCCTGTGGGCGATACATCGGCTACGTCGGGTTCGACAGCGGGTAAATAGCGCAAGGCCATGTCTGCCGTAATGCGCTCGCCCCGTTCGAGTGTGACCATGGTTTCCACCACGTTGCGCAATTCGCGTACGTTGCCAGGCCAATGGTACTGCGATAGAAGGGCCAGTGCGTCGGCGTCGATACCATGGTACGCAACGGGGATTGCGTCGCACGCCCGCTGTGCGAAGTGCTCGACAAGCAGGGGAACATCGTCGGCATGCTGCCGCAACGGCGGCAGATGGATCCCTACACTGTTCAAACGGAAGTAGAGGTCCTGCCGAAATCGACCTTGTCGTACTTCGTACATGAGGTCGCGGTTGGTGGCCGCAATCACGCGCACGTCAACCTTGTGAACGTCGCTTGAACCTAGCCGCGAAAACTCGCCCGACTCTAACACGCGAAGTAACTTCACCTGTGTGCTCACGGGCATCTCGCCAATCTCGTCGAGCAAAATGGTGCCGCGATGCGCTGCTTCAAAGAAGCCGTGCCGACGTTCAACCGAGCCAGTGTAAGCGCCCTTTTCTGCACCAAAGAGCTCGCTCTCTAACAACGTTTCGGGAATGGCCCCGCAGTTAACGCTCACAAACGGATGCTTCTTACGCGTAGATAGGTCGTGCATAGCATGGGCAAAGACCTCCTTGCCGGTTCCTGTCTCGCCTGTAATGAGCACAGTAAGGTCGGTGGGTGCCACCTGCAACAGTCGCGTGATGGCCTGCACCATGGGCGTCGATTCACCAACGATTCCAAAACGTGTTGCTAGCTGCCGAAGCGCCTGCCGTGTTGGTTGCGTCATTTACGTCCTCGCTGTACCCACTCGTTCCAGCCACCCATGTAAATCAAAATGGGGCCATAGCCAAATCCTTTCAAGGCGTCGGCAATGTGGTGGCTTAGCTCGCATTCGGCGCCGCCGTCGCAATACACTACCACCACGCGGTCGCGCGGCACGCTCGACAACATCGCTGGAATGTGCATCTGGACTTCGCCGCCATAGTAATTCACGGCGCCGGCTATGTGTCCCTTGCCATAGGCCTCGGCCGTACGAGCGTCGATCAAGTAGTGCGGCGTTTCTAACACCTTCACAAAGGCATCGTAGCCAATCTCGCGCACCACACCCGGCTGTGATTGGAAGCTAGGGGGCGTCGTGGCAGCCTTCGGCGCGTCGCCCTTAGGTGTTGCGTCGGCTGGCTGCGAGGGGTCTGTGCGTTGCTGCGGCTCGTTTGCTAGTGGCTTGCCCGCAGATGTGGCCGAAGGCACAGCCGTGTTGTTCTGGTTCGCAGCCTGATTGGTCGAGGGCGTATACTCTTCGGTAGGTTTGCCGCCAAGCAAGGCCTGCAGCTCGGCGTCGGTCATGGCTAGGCGTTCGTACGTGGGCTTTACCCACGGAATCCCACGCGGGTTCGCAGCATTGAAGACGGCTGCAAGTCCAACAACGAGAAGGATGGTGATGCCGGCGTCGCGCAGCAGTCCAGCGCCGCCATAGGCGGCGCTACGTCCAATGGCTGTGCCGCTGTGTCCGCCATGGGCCGTGCGCATAGCGCCCAAGGGTTCGCCCGCAAGCAAATGCACATGGAGGTGCGGCACGGTTTGGCCACCGTGATCGCCAACGTTGGTTACAAGGCGATAGCCCGAGCTGTGAACACCAAAGCGTTCGGCGAGCATGCGCCCCACGTTGAGCAAATGCCCCACAAGCTGTTCGTGGTCGTCCGCCATGGCATCAATGCCCCTTATCGGAGTGCGAGGGATGATGAGTAGGTGGAGGGGGGCTGCTGGTGCAATGTCGCGGATGGCAACGCAGTGGTCGTCCTCGTACTCGAACGTGGCAGGAATCTCGCGGCTGATGATGCGCTCAAACAGTGTTGGTTCCATCGGTTACTTCCGGTTAGGATGATGTTCGTAATGGCGTCGAAACAACTCGTATGCACTATTCAAGGCATGGAGTTTTTGCGCCGCCGCCTTCTGCGTGGCGGCGTCGGCCGTCGTTAGTCTGTCGGGGTGGACGTCGGCAATGCCACGTCGCCACGCTGCGTGGGCATCTTGCAGACTGCTCGTGGGCTGAATACCAAGGACGGCCGCCGCCTGAGCAAGCGGCGATGCTTCAAGGGCGTCAATGGCTGCTCGAAGCTCCGCGTCGGACTGGTCGGACCAGTCCGACAGGTCTGATGTGTCTGACCTGTTCGACAGGTCCGCATTCAGTTCTGCCCGAAGGTAATTGCGTATTCGATCAAACAGTTGTGCCACGTGATATTCGTTACAATCTCAATCCAATGCCAAAATATGCCAAGAACGGCCCAAGTGCCACACGCGGTGGGTTGTCGAGGAAGACAAAGCGCCGACCAACGCTAATGGCCACAGGGCCCACAGGTGTGTCCACAGCAACGGTGGCACCAAGGCCATGCTGCATGTCGGCGATTCGAATATTCTCCGGCTGTGCCCACACGTGGCCAATGTCGTAGCGCACCGAGAGCCACGTCTCAAAGAAGAGGTCGAAGGGGCTTCTCAGGCGTGCCTCCAACTGTCCTACAACGATTTGGCGTCCGCGCTCTTCATCCTCGCGCATGCCGAAGAACAGATCCTGACCGCCAATCGAAAAGAGCTCGGCCAGCGGCAACGTCCGATCGGCCGATCCAACGAGCAACGACGGCGCAATGACGAAAGGACCAACAGCGAGATTGCCTTTGTAATTCAGGATGAGTCGGCTAAAGCTGACGTCGTTCGACAGCGGAAGGACGCTTGTCTCAACGGAGATGTCTACCATGCGGCCAGTTCGCCCTAGTTGCGGCCTGTCGCGATCGTCCCATCGAATGAGGCCACGAACGGTTGCCAGCGACTGAAACGCAGGGGCATTTTCGGATCGTGTATTGCGCCAGCGCTGCTGCTCGTAGCGGAATTCGCCAAGAACGATGCCTGCGCGTTCGATTTGACGCCCGGCACCAAGGCGCACACCATTGCGGTCTTCGGAGAACTCACCGATGCGCAGCCGTTCAGGTCGAGTAACGGTGCTTGTAGGGGCAGGGCCATATATGTAGATGTTCCGGAACGACGTGTAGCCCTTGAGCGACGCTGTCCATTCGGTGCCGGCAATGCGGGGTACGTCGAGGCCTGCTTCGAACGACACATTGCGCTGGCCGCCGGCAAGTCGAGTGCCTGCCACGATGCCCAGTCCGAACGGGTCGCGACTCGACAGCGTTAGGCCGCCCTGCGTGTTGCGCTCGTTGTCGATGCGGGCGCCAAGGCGCAACACGGTAGAGCCGCGATCGATGCCACCAACAACAAGTCGCACGCCGCCATTGGCGGCGTGTTCTACGCGCACGTCGACGTCGGCATACTGCTCGCTTGCGCGAAGGCGTTCGACGGCGGCAGAAAGCTGTTCGACGTTGAGCGGTCTTCCAAGGGGCAGGCCAAGCTCGCGCATGGCGTCGTCGCGAGGGATAGGGCGTCGTACGTCTGGAACAACGTCGACAAGGATGCCTCGATCCAGCGATACGTGCAGGCGTCGCTCGTCGGCGTCATAGCGCATGTGGCGGATGGTGGCAAAGTGGTGCCCGTCGGCGTGAAGCGCTCGCTGCACACTGATGCGGAACGACCGACGAAAGGCGGCCGACCAACTGCGGCCCGAAGCATCGCGCAAAGCGTCGAGCGTTGCCCCCTTCAGGAGTGAACTGTCGGCATCGAAAGCAAGAGCCACGATGAGGTTGGGCAAACCGTCAAGGTAGCTGAGAACTTCGTTGGAGTCGATGCCGGTGGATGCGTTGAAACCGCGCAGCGACGTAAGGGTAGCTGGCGAGAGCTTGGATGCTTGGTCGCCACGGGCGATAATGTCGGCAGCAGCGGCAAAGTCGAAGGTGCCAAATTCGCCAAGGCGCGGCGTGATAACGACGTCTGCTAACGCGAGCTGCAGGGAGTCTCGCTGCCGCATGGCCGACGTCAGCGCTTGGTCGGCCACAGCCCACGGCGTGGTAAGCTGCGAGCGTTGGGCAAGGGGGGCCGTGGTGTTTACAACGACGATGGAAGCGGGCGTAAACGCCGTTGCTGCCTCGGTGGGGATGTTGGCTACAAGTCCGCCATCAACAAGGAGGGCAGTGTCGAGCTCTACAGGGGCGTATCGTAGCGGGAACGTGGCACTAGCGCGCAATGCCGTGGCAAGGTTGCCATCGCTAATGGGATAGAGCGTGCCATCGCCAAGGTTGGTGGCAATGGCCCGAAACGATGTTCGCAAGCTGTCGAAGTTGCTAACGGTGTTCAGCGGAGCACGCCATAAGATGTCTTGTAACATTGCTGCAAAGCGGGCGCTGCCACCGATGGCTGTTGGCACTACGAGTTCGGTGCCACGAAAGCGAAGGGTGAGCAACGATCGGTCGTCGTCGATTTTTTGGTAGAAGTCGAGGACTTCACGGCGGGTGTCGTCGGAGATCGACAGTACATCGTCCCACGGGACGGAGCGCATGATGGAGTCGAGCTCGTTAGGCGTATACCCTGCGCTGTACAGGCCGCCAACGATAGCGCCAATGCTAGTGCCAACCACATAGTCTGGCACGATGCCATTGCGTTCGAGCGTACGCAGCGTACCTATCTGTGCTAAACCACGTGCACCGCCACCAGAGAGGACTAGGGCAATTCCCTTGGGCTGATCTTGGGCCTTGCCGCCGGAGACGGCAAAGGCACCAAGGAGGAGAACTACGATGAGGCGTGCCAGCGTCATGAACGATGGTTGTCGCGGTAGGCCTGCTGCATGCCAAGGTGTAGCGGCAGAAAGGCGTCATCGAGCGCGTTGCGATCGGTAACGGCAAGGGCGGCATGATCCATCGTACCAGCATGCGTAAACACGTCGCTGCTGCGTCCGCGCTCGACTGTGGCAACAATGGCATGAGCGAATGCCTCGGCCGACATCATGGGCGTTAGCGGTGCAAGCGGTAAGCCGCGCTCCTTGGCAATCGTGCGCGATAGTCGTATGCCGTCAGCAAAGATGGTACCAATGGGTCCGCCGTCGGTGGCATTCGCCCAGTTCGTGGTAACACCGGCTGGACACATAATGCTTGCGAAGATGTTGGTGCCTGCGAGTTCTGTGCGTAACGCTGCGGTAAAGCCCGTTACGGCATGCTTGGCGGCAACGTAGGCAGCGTTAAAGGGGAAGGCCATACGGCCGGCTACGCTCGAAATGGTAACGAAGTGTCCGCTATTGCGCTGGCGCATAGCAGGCAGCGCAGCACGCGTAATGCGAAAGACGGCGTCGACGTTGAGCGCGAAGATGTCGTCCCACGTTGCATCCGAGGTGTCTTCGATGCTGTTGCAATTGCCTCTCCCAGCATTGTGCACAACCACGTCAGGTGTGGTTCGTGCCAGCACGTCCCGCATCATGGCTTCGGTGTCGTGGGCGTTGGTTAGGTCGCAGGGCAGCACGACGGCCTCGGCACCGGCGGAGCGTACGTCGTTGGCAACGCTGTCTAGTTGGTCGGCACGTCGGGCCGTAAGGAACAGCAGTGCCCCTTGTCGAGCAACAGAGCGTGCAAGAGCAGCGCCAATGCCGCTGGAGGCGCCCGTGATAAGCCAAGAGTTTGGAGTGGTCATGGGGGATAGGTTCAAACGATTCGGAAGGAGGTCCAGGTGCGTTCGTTGGTGCTGTCGGTGCACTCTACGTCGGTTACCATTGCATGCCGAGGCCCAGTACGAAGCTGCATTTCGAACTCCGAGATAGCGTCAGCTTCGCCTTGCGCCACACATTCAACGCGGCCATCGTCAAGGTTGCACACCCAACCAGTTAGGCCAAGGCGATTGGCAGTGTGCAGTACGAACCGACGAAAGCCAACACCCTGCACGTGGCCGGAGATGTGGTAGTGGACAGAAGTGCGGCTCATGAGCGGTGAACAAGCGAGACCGAAGCCTGGTCGGTAGGGGTAATCAAGACGTCTTGAATCGACACATGGGCAGGGCGCGTGGCAACAAAGTACACCACGTCGGCCACGTCGGCACCAGTAAGTGGCGTCATGCCGGTGTATACCGAGGCCGCCTTGTGCGTGTCGCCATCGAAGCGAACCTGGCTAAACTCTGTCTCCACCAGCCCAGGGTCTACGTTGCAAACACGCACGCCGGTACCGTTAAGGTCGATTTGCATAGAGTCACTCAACATCTTTACGGCCGCCTTGGTTGCACCATAAACGTTGCCGCCGCGATAAGCCTGGCGTCCGGCAATCGAGGCAATGTTCACAACCACACCTGTGTGTCGGCGTACCATCTGGGGTAGCACGGCACGGCTTACGTGCAAAAGGCCCTTGATGTTGGTGTCAATCATTTCGTCCCACTTCGACAATACGCCTTCGTGCAGCGGCTCTAATCCCCGTGATAGTCCGGCGTTGTTAATCAACACATCGATAGGGGGCAACGACTGCGCTGCCGCGGCCACGGCGTCGGCATCGCGTACGTCGAGCGTGGCCACCGTTACAGCAATGCCGTGTTCGGCCGAAAGGTCTGCCTGAAGCGCTTGAAGGCGGTCGGCACGGCGTGCCCATAAGACAAGATTGCAGCCATGGCGGGCAAACGTCCGAGCGCAGGCTTCGCCGATACCCGACGTAGCGCCGGTAATGAGGATGGTCATGCTGCAAAAATACGCCGCTGCGCGGCACTACGCTTTACACTACGCCGCTGCGCGGCACGACGCTTTGCACTACGCCACACACTGTGCTTCACCGTACCTTTGTACATGACTACGCCGCCTTTTTCCGATGCTCCCTTGCATTTTTCGTTTGTAACGCCCGCGCATCGTACTCTTAGCGATGGTACTCGGCTGCACTTGTTGCATTATCCCAACGACCCCTTGGTGTCGATGACCATAGGCGTCCATGCTGGAGCAATGTACGACGACGTGTTTGGCGAGACAACGCTTACGGCGCAGCTGCTTACGTTGGGAACGCAACTGCGAAATGCCGAAGAACTTGCTGTCGACGTCGAGCGCCGCGGCTGTTCACTGTCGAGTTCGGCCGACCGCGATGCCGTTTCGCTGTATGCGGCAGGCCTGCGCGAACATGCGTCGTGGCTTGCCGAAACGATGGTCGAATGCCTCCTGCGCCCACGCCTCGATGCCAGCGAGCTCGACACGCTGAAGCGTCGTCGACTGGCTGATATCGAGATGAACCTGTCGGACCCCGACTGGCTTGCCGCTCATGCGCTTCTGGCTGCTCAGTATCCTGGTCACCCGTATGCGAACCCTCGCGATGGTATGCCGTCGACCGTAGCCGCGGTGGACGGCGATAGCGTGACTCGTGTACACGCCCGACTCACAGCGGCCCCTCGCGATATCATCGTGGCGGGCGGCTTCGATATCAACACCATCGTAGAGACCTTCGAGCGCTGTCTGGCCAGCGCTCCCGCGACGGCGCCGCTGCCGCCCCCTGTAGCCGTGAACGCACTTGCGGCTACGGCCAGCGTCGTTGCGCGCCCCGAGGCAGTGCAAACCGTCCTACGTATTGCCATGCCGTCAAAAAGCATGCTACATCCCGATCTGGCACCGCAAAACCTGGCAATCACGATTCTTGGTGGCTACACCTTGGCCCGACTGTTTAGCGTCCTACGCGAAGAGAAGGGCTATACCTACGGTGCCTATGCCACTAACGAAGTGCGACGCTACGGACAGTCGCTCGTGATGCATACGAGCGTTGGCAACGACTTTACTAAGGATACCGTTGCCGTGATTGCCGACCAAGTTCGTAGCATGCAACGGTTCGACGTGCGTACCGATGAGATCGAGCGTGCCCGTCAGTACATGCTTGGTACGTTAGCCCGAAGCACCGAAACTCCACAGCAGGCCGCTGCTATGGCTTGGAATGTTATCCAATATGGGCTTGTCGACGACCACTATGCACGGTATACTGCGGCCCTGCAGCAAGTTACCCGCGACGACGTTGCTGCCGTTGCTTCATCGTTGTTCGACGCCCACGTGTGGACCATTGCTGCCGTAGGTAAGCCCGATGTGATTGCCGATGCACTAACAGGACATGTTAGCACATCACGGTTGTGGGATCCAACCACAATGACGCTGAGTCCGCCGTGACGTGGCAACTGGCCCTTGCTGTTGTCGTTGCTGCCACGGCTATCGAGTCCATACGCCGCGGCCTTGACGTCCGCTTTGTGCTTTTCACCGCCGGCCTGCTACTCGTGGCCGCCGCCGGGGAATGGTGGGCCGTATTCGACACCTTTCAGAAGTACCTAGGCCGGGCCGACATCATTGGACCAATCTGCTCTGCCATGGGCTATGCCTGGGTTCTAAAAATCACCGGCTGCGACGCCCACATGGTGCGCCTGCTCATGCGCCCACTGCAACGATATCGTTGGGCGCTGATTCCTGGGGGATGCACTGTTGGGTTCTTGGCCAACATGGCCATGACCAGCCAGACGGCTTGCGCAGCCGCCGTTGGCCCCGTTCTTGTTCCTCTGATGATTGCTGCCGGTTATCGTCCCATCATCGCCGCAGCAACCCTTGTGGTTGGCTGTAGTGTGGGCGGTAATCTCTTTAATCCAGGTGAGCCCGATATTGTAGCCATTCATGCCGTTACCGGTTGGCTTGTTGGACCCATCATCGATTCGACGGTCCTCCCCAACCTCGTCAGTTTTGCCATCGCCACCATCGTGATGTCGGTTATGGGGCACCGCGCCCCTGCCGGCGAAACGTCGGCCCAAGCGTCCGACGACGCGCCCGTACGCTTGCTGTATGCACTGCTGCCGCCACTTCCGGTAGTGTTGCTCATGCTGTTGCAGCCGGGGCTCAACCTTGTTCCGCCATTGTTTTCCATCTATCCCAGCGGCGTGCACGTTAGCATGGTCATGTTGGTATGTACGGCGCTTGTCCTGGTGGTAACGTGGCAGCATCCGTGGCGAAGCCACGTGGCAACAATCACGCGCGAGTTCTTTAACGGTATGGGCTACGCCTTCGCAAATGTGATCTCGCTGATTATTGCAGCCGGCTGTTTTATCGCCGGCCTAGATGCCGTTGGTGCCATCACCGTCGTGGCCGGCGCCTTGGCCGGTGTTCCCGCAATGGCTACGGTGTTAAGCCCTATGCTTACGGCCGGCTTGGCCTACGTAAGTGGGTCGGGCACAGCTCCAAGCGTCGCCTTCACCCAGGCCATGCTGCCGGGCATAGCGGCGGTCGACGTTGCCCATGCCGTCGATCTTGGCGTTCTTGGTTCTATCGGCGCTAGCGTGGGCCGTACAATGTCGCCCGTGGCTGCCGTCGTGCTCTTCGCGGCAACGCTGGTGCAGGCGCAGCCAATCGACGTCGTTCGCATCACTCGCTGGCCAATGTTGGCGGCCATTGTAGCGGTCATCACGGCGGCACTCGTATTTTAGCGGTATGATTTACGCCGACAATGCGGCAACGACGCCCGTCGATCCCGATGTGCTGTCTGCAATGATGCCATACTTCACTCAGACGTATGGCAATGCCTCGAGCACACATGCTGCAGGACTTGCTGCCGCGCAGGCCGTGATGATGTCGCGGGCTGCCGTTGCAACAACGATTGGCGCCAAGGTGAACGAGATTGTGTTTACCAGCGGCGCTACCGAAGCCATCAACTTGGCCATCCTTGGCTGCGCCAAGGAACATGTGGGCTCGCAGCGGACAGGCATCGTTACGGTACGTTCGGAGCATCCCGCCGTGCGCGATGCGGCCACCCAGGCAGAGCAGTTGGGATGTCCGGTTACGTGGCTCGACGTCGATGCAGAAGGCCGCGTGTTGATAGATCAACTCGAAAAGGCCGTCAATGACAGCACGTTGATGGTAAGCATTATGGCCGTCAACAACGAAACGGGAGTTTGTCAGGATCTACACGCCATCGCGGCAGTTGCCCGAAATGCCGGGGCCATGTTTATGACCGATGCAACACAAGCTTGGGGCAAGATTCCTCTGCATGTTGATGACATAGGCATCGACTTCATGGCGTTCTCCGGACATAAGCTATACGGCCCAAAGGGCATCGGCGCTCTGTTCGTTCGTCAGCGCAAGGAGCGCACGTGTAAGGTTGCTCCAATGCAGGTTGGTGGAGGGCAAGAGCACGGACTCCGCAGTGGCACACTGAACGTGCCCGGCATCGTTGCCCTTGCAGAGGCAGGCACTATCGCCGTACGACGGATGGAAGAGGAGTCGCAGCGCATTGGTCTTCTTCGCGACACGTTCGAGTCGGCCATGGTTAGCCGCCTTGGCGTACGCGTCAACGGCGCCGGCGCAAAGCGCAGTAGTACCATCAGCAATATCACCTTTGGCGCCGATGTCGACATCGACATGCTCCTGCTTGCCATGCCCCATGTTGCCGTCAGCAAGGGGTCGGCCTGTAGCAGCACGAAGCCCAAACCAAGCCCAGTGCTTACGGCCATGGGCCGCACGCCCGACGAATGCGCGCGTTCGCTCCGCGTGTCGTTCGGCCGTTTTTCAACCAACGACGAGTGCAGTCAACTTGTCGACGCCTTTTGCGAGGCACACGAAAACGCCCGCTTGGGCGTTACCCCCGCCGCTCACCAGTAGAATTCTTCACCACAACGCTAGGTCCCGCATGTCCGACGTTCAACAGGTTGAACGCCTCGCCTCGAACATCTCCTCGGTGAAAGCCGAGATCGCCAAGGTCATCATCGGCCAATCAGATGTTGTCGACCAACTCCTTATCAGTTTGTTTGCTAGGGGGCACTGCCTACTCGTTGGTGTTCCTGGTCTTGCCAAAACGTTGCTGATTCGTACGCTGGCAAGCACGTTGGATTTGTCGTTCCGACGAGTGCAGTTTACGCCCGACCTAATGCCGGCCGACATTACCGGCACCGAGATTATCGAAGATGACCGCTCAACAGGCCGCAAGGCCTTTCGCTTTGTAAAGGGTCCGGTGTTTGCCAACATTGTGCTTGCCGACGAAATCAACCGCACGCCACCAAAGACGCAGGCTGCCCTGCTCGAGGCAATGCAAGAGCACTCCGTTACGGCTGCCGGCACCACATATCAGCTCGACAAGCCCTTCTTTGTGCTGGCCACGCAAAACCCTATCGAACAAGAGGGTACATATCCGCTGCCCGAAGCTCAGCTCGACCGATTTATGTTCAACCTTCAGCTCGACTATCCTTCGTTTGACGAAGAGGTCGAGGTGGTGCGAACCACAACCGATGAGCGGCCGGCGTTGGTGAATCATGTAATGGGAGCTGCCGACATCACTGCTGCGCAAGATCTTGTGCGGCGCGTACCCGTTGCCGACAACGTTGTGCGCCATGCTGTGAACGTCGTACGTGCCACACGTCCCGACGCCACCAGCACTGGCCTCGTCAAGCAATACATCAGCTACGGCGCTGGACCGCGCGCATCGCAGTATTTGGTGCTGGGTGCTAAAAGCCGTGCGGCTCTATCGGGACGTTTCTCGCCGAGTATCGACGACGTAAACGCCGTAGCAGTAAGCGTGCTACGGCATCGTATTGTAACCAATTATGCTGCCGAAGCCGATGGCATAGGAACACAGGCCATCGTGGCCGATATTATTCGCGGAATCTAACGCATGGGACTTGTTGCCATCGTCGGTCGCCCCAATGTGGGCAAATCAACGCTCTTCAATCGGATTATCGAAGAGCGACACGCCATCGTCGAGGCAATTCCTGGCGTTACACGAGACCGGTTGTACGCTACCGGAGAGTGGAACGGCAAGCGCTTTCAGTTGGTGGACACGGGCGGTATTGTGCCCGAGAGCGAGGAGCTGTTCGACAAGGCCATCCGCGAGCAGGCGCAGCTTGCCATGGATGAAGCCGACGTTATCGTGTTTGTGGTTGATGGTAAGGATGGTATGACGCCTACCGACCAAACCATAGCTGCGCAGCTTAGGAAGGCAACGAAGCCGGTAATCTTGGTAGTGAACAAATGCGACAACGCCGCAGGCGACTTTAACTCGTCGGAGTTTTACGCTCTTGGTCTCGGTGACCCTTATCCGCTGTCGGCATTAAATGGCCGAAGCACGGGAGATGTGCTGGATGAGATTGTGAAGGACTTGGAAGACGACACGTCGGATGACGATGAGCGATTGAAAATTGCCATTGTGGGGCGTCCGAATGTTGGGAAGAGTTCGCTCACGAACGCCTTACTTGGCAAGGACCGTATGGTGGTAACGCCCATTGCTGGCACTACGCGCGATGCTATCGACTCGGTGGTGACGTACTATGGCGAGCAAATGGTGCTAATCGACACAGCCGGCTTACGCCGGCGCTCGCAGATTAGCGAGCAGGTTGAGATGTACAGCACGATGCGAACCGCCAGGGCAATAGAGCGCTGCGACGTTGCCGTGGTGGTGATTGATGCCGAGCAGGGTCTTGAGATGCAAGACAAGCGCATTATGAATCAGGTGTTGGAAGCGCGCAAGGGGCTTATTGTGGCCGTCAATAAGTGGGATCTCATCGAAAAGGAAACGCGCACGGCCGACGATTTGGTGAAGAAAATTCATGGCGACCTGCCAAATATGGAATGGGCTCCGGTGGTAATGATCTCTGCTGTGACGAAGCAGCGGATCACCAAGGTGTTAGAAATGGCAAAGGCCATTCAACAGCGTCGTTTGCAGCGCGTGCCAACGCATGAGTTGAATGAGAAGTTGATTGAGATACTGGAAAAAACTCCGCCCCCGGCTGTGCGTGGCCGCGACTTGCGCATTAATTACGTAACGCAAGTGAAGGTGGCTCCGCCAGTGTTTGCCTTCTTCTTGAACCATCCGGCGCTATTGCCAGAGAGTTACAAGCGATACATGGAGCGTCAGCTACGCGGCCTGTACGATTTCGAAGGTGTGCCCATTAGCTTCTTGTTTAAGGACAAGCACAAGGAGTAGGGAGCTATCTAAACATCGGCCAGCGTGGTAAGACTCAGGCGAATTGAGCCGCCCTGCTTTAAAAACGTCTCCATGTAGACAAGGCCAAATCTGTGGTTAGCACGGTACCATATCTTTGACGCTACCTTGTCGCTCGCAGGCAGTAGCTCTTCGACCTTGATGGTTTTAATGAGGAAGAATCCAAAGGACCAGTCGTCTTTATCCGTGCGCTCAACAACCGTGCGCGTTTTCTCAAGGCCGTTTTCGTCTGTTACCTTATACGTGTCGCCAACCTTGGCATCGTAACGCACCAGTGTCCATGGCTTGCCACTCTGTGTGAAGTCTTGGATGCCATCCTTGGTTACCTTGACTTGAATCGACGACGAGATCCTGCCTTGGCTGTCGAGATACTTCTCTGGCACGAACTGCATGATAAGAGCCGAGTCGGGATGACCTGTTAGGTCGATCGTGAAGCTAAGCGTCGTGATGCCGTTCTCGCGCTTTTCAGAAGTGACCTTCGTGGGAGCACTCAGGAATGAGTCGCCAATTCGAATTGAAGCCGACCACTGATTGCCGGGCTTTGTAAGTTCGATGTCGGTTGTGTTGCCGATGTCATCGGGACTCGTTGTGCTGCTGCCGCAGCCCACCAGAGTGCCAGAAAGAACGACTGCTGTGAGTATGAGTGCGTGAATGTTCATGGTATGCCTCGCGTGGTGTTGGGTAGCACGTGATGTGAAGTGAGCGAAAATCTCACGGGTTAGCATCAACTACAATGACATTTGTCATGTGGTGTAAATCGTCTGCTCCAGTCTGCACCTCGGTTCGACGTCACCCCTGCCTTTAACGGCCTTGTGCTTGCTCGTGAAACGATTCGTCGGTAATTTGTTAGTGTTAGTCTTACATTTTGGCGTGAGTTCCTTATGCTTAGCCGTCTTTGTCTTCTTCTCGCGATATTCCTAGCGGCCGTAAATCCATCGGCGGCTCAGTCTGCGCTCGACGAGTCTGGCGGAATGGAGTTCTTTATTTCCCTACCGCCCGATCTTGCCATAGTGCCCGGAACGCCTAGCCCACTGCCCATACGAGCCCATGTTGAGACTAGCAGACCAACGTCTGTTCGCTTTGCCGGTAAGTCGTTGGCTGGTCCCCAGATTCAACGCGTCCTTACGGTAAATTCGTCTGCCGTGACCAGGTTAGAAGTGCCACGGCAGTTTCAACCTGTTTACTCACAGCAGATAACGCCTGCTATTCATGTTGCCGCTGGCGACCTGATTTCGCTTACCGTGGTTAATCAGCTTGGCCGTTCCACCGATGCCTTCTCCCTGTTGCCCGTGTCGGCCTGGGGGCGCCGGTATATCGTTGCGAGTGCCCCCAACGACGCATTTGATGTTGTAACCACGGCCGAGACACGTCGCTATGAAGCACCGGGATTTGCCAACGTGATGGCTGCATACGACTCAACTGTAGTTACCATCAAGCCATCCTGCGTTATTGCCGCCGGCACCGCCTTGCCCGAGCGGCCTGCAGGAGTGTCCTACACGATTGTTCTGAATCGTGGACAAGTTTACACGTTGCTCAGTTCGCTGGCGCTGCCGTCGAACGACCTTACAGGTACCATCATCACGTCGTCGAAACCCGTTTCCGTCATCGCAGGCCATACAGCCGGAACGTGGCCCCAACTTCCTCCCTCGATTGAACGCAACGGCAAGCCCGTCATCGGCCTCGATCTTGCTCGGTCGGCCTATCAGGAATCCCTGCTGCCGTTTGAATTGTGCGGCACCGAGTACGTTGTTGTGCCTCGCATTGAAGTACTGCGTCGCATCTATAACGACTCAACATCACTGCCCGGATCTCTTCGTGGAGCAAGCATCCGATGTATGGCCTTTGTGGATGGAACCAGCATACGGTACCACGATAGTGCAGGCATCGAGCGCGCCATTGTGCTTCAGGCAGGTCAGGTGCACACCGCCCACAACATCACAGCCGCTACGTCTGTCATGGCCTCGCATCCTATACAATGCGTTTCCATGCTGCCCACGTATGTGGATCTTGGGTCGAGCACTGTCGATCGTATTGCCGGCGCTCCTGCCATCATGTCGGTCGAGATCCCCATGCACCTGCGATCCAACAGCATTCCGCGGGTGCCAACCGTCGAGGGGGGGGAGTCGTTGCTGACGTTTTATGGTACCGAGGCCGATCTTCAGGATGTTACCATCGACGGTGCAGGTGCTATCCCCCAAGACTCGATTCGCCGCCTACCTTCATCAGAATATTGCTATGCCAATATTCCACAAGCAGCCACAGGTGCTATTCGCGTGATGAATAATGGGCGCTGTGCAATACGGTACGAAGTCACCGATAATTCCTATTTCGGTCAGTCATTTGCCTCGTCGTTTACCTATGGGCTAAACTTCTTCCGCGTGTCTTCCAACGACGAGTCATTCGCCATCGAGTCCGATAGTAATCCAACATGTTCGCAGCAGCGCATCAAGATTGTTGCCTCTTCTGACTTTACCCCTGCCTATGCCACACTCGAAGGCGCCACGAACACACGCTTGCGGCTTTCGCAGTCGGGGTATGGGGTATATGTCGACAGCACCATCACCCTATCTGCGGTTGATCGTAACCGCCCCGCCATTGCTACTCTTGTAGTGTATTCTGCTCAAGGGGCATCGGAGCGCTATCGGTACGAATGGCAGCCCCGCAATACCTTGGAATTGTCGGCCCCGCTAACCCAATGGCCCCCAACACAACGCAATGTGCAGTCGTGCAGTACGCTTGTTGTTAGGAACACCGGCGAGTTGCCGATAACGATACTTGGAATTCAAGCAGGCGTCGATGCCCGAATTGCCATCGATGCCCCCTTGCCAATTCTTATAGGGGCAGGGGAACAGGCAGAGGTGCCTGTGTGCGTTACGCCCACGATGCAGCGTGAAGTGAAGCTGGGGTTTGTGCTGGTGACTGAATGTCATAGCATCGAACTGGCCGAGTTTACTGTCGAAGGCCTTGTGCCATCGTTGTACGTGACGCCTGAAATTGGATTTGGCCATGTGCCGAGCGACAGCGCCAAATCAAGAATGGGAGTCGTTAAAAATACGTCGGCGCTGCCGATTGACATTTCGAGTATATCTGTAACAACGCTTACAACAGACGGTATTCCGCGATTCTTTTTAGAAGATCCACAACCCATCGTGCCACAGACGATTGCAGACGGTGACTCCATTGCGATTGGAATTGCATTTAGACCGCACCCAATGGACAATGCCACCATATACGGAGAGCTGCGCATTGTATCCAGTGTAGGTGTCTTTCGCACGCCGCTGGGCGCAAGTCCCTATCAAGTTGTGTCGGTTCCGAGCCACAACGTGCACCGGCAGGCATTCACGACACTATCAATGCAACAGCCATTTGTGCGCGTGCTCGAAGATGTCGAGGCAACCCTATATTCCGTTGCTGGCGTGCATGTGGCCAGCATAGTCGATATGCAGAAATCCCCTGCAAGCGTTGGCTTGCGCCCCGGTGTGTACGTTGCACGGCAGCAGCGTGGCCACCAACATTCGACAAACGTGATAATGGTAACAGAGTAGGGGCGGCCCCCTGTGGCTGCCAGTACCCTTCCGCCTAGCCCGCTAGCCGTGCAAGCTCTTGCATAACCACCGCCAGTCCTAGCATCACCACAAACCATCCAAACGCTTTGCGTAGGACGTCCGGCTGAATGCGCTTGGACAACGTCATGCCAATCATGATGCCTGCCGTGGTAATACCCGTAAATGTTAGCACAAAAGCCCAGTCGTACTGAGCGCCGGCAAGCAGATCGCTTGTTACACCCACGGCACTATTAGCGCCAATAAGCACAAGCGACGTGGCCACGGCACGTGGCATATCGAGTCGTGCCCACAGCACAAGGGCAGGCGTCATGAGAAAGCCGCCACCTACGCCCAGAAAGCCGCTCACAGCGCCAATCACCACGCCATAGAGTGCAAGTTTCATTAAGCTGGGTAAGGGGGCGTCGGCTTGGCTGTGGGCTGGACGTCGAAGCATGGCGCGCCCAGCGCCAAGGAGGACGGCTCCAAAGGCGAGCATAAGAACGACGTCGCGCGGAACGCCAATCACGGGTATCACGTCGGGTAGCGAAGGGACAATCCACGCGCGTACGGCGGCAATCGCAACCGTTGTGGTGCTGCCAAAGGCGAGCGCTGCGCGCCAGTCGATGCCGCCACTCCGCAGCGAACGTGCGCTTGCAACAAGGGCGCCTACGGCTACAACAAACAAGGCATAGCCACTGGCAACCGTTGGTGGCAGCCCTTCAAGATAAACCATGGCTGGTACGGCAACAATGGCGCCTCCGGCGCCAAGAAGGCCCAGCGAAATACCCAGAAGGGCCGCAATGACGGCCAGCAGGGCGCTCACGCCGCCGCAACGCCGTCGAGTTGTGCCGCAATTGCCCCATATGGCTGAACGCCTGCAGCGCGCCACGCAGGAGCGCCATTCACGAAGAGCATGAGCGTAGGAATGCTCTGAATGCCATACCGCGCGGCAAGGTGTGGCTTGGCGTCGATATCGACCTTGACGACTTGAACGCGGCCCGCATAGTCGCGAGCTATTTGCTGCACGGTAGGCGCCAGGGCATGGCATGGGCCGCACCAGTCGGCGTAAAAATCGACGAGAACGGGCCGCCCCGCCGTAGCCAGCAAGTCGTCGAAGCTGCCGCTACGCGCTGCCGATGGTTGTGCGGTGCCCCCTACCATGTAAGCATGCCTCCGTGCAGGTTGAAGAGGTTGTCGAAGCCATTGGCGGCAAGGTACATGCAGGCCTGGGCAGAGCGGTTACCAGAGCGGCAGTACAGAACAATGTCTTGGCCGCGATAGGGCTCGAGCTCGTCGATGCGCTCGGGGATCTCGCCCAGGGGAATGAGGATCGAGCCAGGGATGTGCTCGTCGGCATGCTCCTCGGGCTGGCGGACGTCGACGAGGATAGGGGCTGTGGCAGTGGCTAGGCGTGCCTTGAGTTCGTCGGGAGAGATGGTTTGATACATGGTGGCGGTGGATTAGGACGGTTGAAGTTCGGACGTTTCGACGGGGCAGCCAGCGGCATTCCAGCCGGCAAAGCCCTGCGGAAAGTTCATCACGTTGGTAAAGCCCTCGCGCTGTAAGAGACTGGTGGCAATGCTCGAGCGGTCGCCTCCCTGGCAAGCAACCACGACGATACCATCGCGGGGGATTTCGTTGATGTAGCTCACAAGGTAGCCAGCATGGATGTTCCAGGCGCCTGGGATGTGGCCCGACTGGTGTTCGCTGATGCCGCGGACGTCAAGGACGGTAACGCCGTCGTGGTTATAGCGCTGGCGAAGCTCGTCGAGCTCCATCTGCGGAACAATCGCTAGGTCGTGTCCGGCTTCGGACCATTCGGAAACCGAGGCAACTCTGCCGGCGGCATTGTCGAGGCCAATGCGCATGAGCTTTCGGGTGACTTCTTCGGCTTTCGACGGCTCCACGATAAGAACAAAGGGCTGCTCGTAGTTGAGCATCCATCCGGCCCACGTGCTGAATGCCTTGTTGTTCTGAATGTTGATGCTACCAGGGATGTGGCCTCCGGCAAACGAGATCTTCGAGCGCGTATCAACAATCATGTGGCCTGCTGCGCGGTGATGCTCGACGTCGGCCAGCGAGAGCTCGCGGGGAAGAAGTACCGAGGTGCGTAGCGGACGTGGTTCCTTGTTGAGTTTCTTCATCATGGCAAAGTACTTCGGCGGCTCTGGTTGGCCAGAGAGAAGTTCGGCCACAAACGCTTCTTCGTTGGTGTGTTGCAAAGCCCAGTTGACGAGCTTTTCGTAACCAATGGTCGACGACGGAATAGCGCCCAGGGCCTTTCCACAGGCAGATCCGGCGCCGTGGGCAGGATGTACCTGGATGTGGTCGGGCAAGGCCTTGAACCGCTCGAGCGACGTCCACATCTGGCGCGCGCCAACCTCCATGGTTCCGGTGTAGCCAGCAGCTTTTTCGAGTAGGTCGGGACGTCCCACGTCGCCCACAAACACAAAATCGCCGGTGAACATCATAATGGGAACATTGGGCGTTGCTGGCGTATCGGTAACCAGAAACGAGATGTGCTCGGGAGTGTGACCTGGCGTGTGCATCACATCTACCTTGATATTGCCCACCATAAACGAGTCGCCATCGCGTACGCCAACGTGGTCGAACGTATACTGCCACTCGGGCCCGCCTTCGTCGCTCAGGTACATCATTGCGCCTGTAAGCTCTGCCAGCTCGCGGGTGCCGCTCAGGAAGTCGGCATGGATATGCGTCTCGGCAAGATGGGTAATGCGCAGCCGCTCTTGCTTGGCAATTTCGAGGTAGACGTCAACATCTCGCTGGGCGTCGATAACCATGACGGTGCCAGTGGCTTGACAGCCAACCATGTAGGAAGCGTGAGCGAGGCCTGGTTCGTAAATCTGACGAAAGAACATGTGCGTGTTTACTTTTGTGTGTTAGAATTTCAGCCGCAAAACTAGGCAGGCGTATGGTTGGTGGCAGTGACCTGCGTCACATATCACGAACGTGTTCCACGGTGCATCGATGCAAGGATGCTCTTGTTGGTGATAACGATTTTGCCTCGCTGCACCTCGATGGCTCCACGTTGTGCAAAGTCTCGTAGAATTCGTGTTATCACCTCGCGCACGGTGCCGGCTTCATCGGCTAGGCGCTCGTGCGTGGTGTCGATTACGCTTGTGCCGGTGCGTGCAGCATGTTCAAGCAGGAGCGCTGCTAGGCGTTCGTCCATACGGTGAAACACCACCTCTTCCAAAAGCAAGAGCACGTCGGTAAGTCGAGAAGCAAACAAACTAAACACGTAGTCTCTCGCCTCGGCAGACCGTGCAACGAGCTTTCGAAATTCGTCCGTGGTAATCATCAGCAGCGTGGCGTCTTCTTCGACAATCGCCGTCGCCTGGTGAATGGGGTGCGATAGGGCACACGTCATCGACAGGATGCACGAGTCGCCCTCGCCCAGTCTGTACAACGTAATGCTGCGCCCCGACGGATGCTCTTTAAACACGCGGACCGTTCCCGAGCGCACGAACCCTATGCGTCCGCATCCTTCATGCTCTCGAAACAGATATGTTCCAGCGGGAACGTGCGATTCGATAACGTTCGCATCGTCCAAAAATGCAAGGTGTTCCATACGACAAAACTACCACCAATAGCGTCCTGATCGGCCTTCATCGTTCCCAGGACAAACACGTTCGTCGAGTCAAAACACCCCTTGGTCGAGTCCAGCACCCCCTTCGTTGGTTCTCTCTTGATTGATAGGGGGCATCGCGGCTACGTTGCATCAAAATGCAGCAACAAAGAACAACGTTCAGGAGAACATCATGAATGCAACTGAAGGCCAACTCTACCGGTATCTCTCTCGGTGTTTCCCTGTGATGAAGCCCGACGACGTGTTCGATGCCATCAACGAAGCACGAGGCGAACACTTGCGGCAAGCCATGGAGTTAGGCCGCGTTGTCGAGAACGTTGCGGCATACACAACCGTCGTTGCACGACGTTCGCTGGCAAAGGCCTTTCGGCGACGCCTTACGATTATGAGCTTCGAGCAAGCCGGCGACGGCGTGGTGGAAGCAGCTGCCGACAGGCAGGACGTAGACCGCTTTACGGAGGAATCGAATGCGTTAGACGCAAGCGTCGACGCGCAGAGCATCCTCACCGACTTGCCGCCGCAGTATGCCGAAGTGCTGCGGATGCACTACCTTGAAGGGCTAACGCTGGATGAAACGTCGCGCCGCCTTGGCTGCTCGGCGCAAAGCATTCGAAAGCGCCATGAACGCGCCCTGCGCTGGGCACGCAAGCGGTTTGCGAAGTAGGTTCCAACATGAATAACGAGGTGACCCAAACCGACAGAGCCGGCGAGACGCCGGGTTTGGCGGACCATACGCGGCAGGTTTACCGAGCCGAATTCTGCAGATCCTTGATGCGGGCTAGGTCGTGGCCAAGGTCCACAAGGTTGCGTACGACGCCTTGCGTCATCCCAAAGTAGGTGTCATCGAAGCGCTTGAGTACTTCGTCGTCGGCCTCGGCAACGAGGGCCGCAAGTTGTTCGCGGAGTTCGTTTACCAGCGAGCCGAATTCGCGTTCCAAGGAGGCATAGCCATCGTCGCCCGACCGTAATGAACGTAGCGTGCGGTAGACCTTCCACAGGCCCATGCCCGTTCGGGTGAGGTCGTTGAACGCTGCACTGTCGGCCCGCGAAGCTGCTAGCTCGAGGATGACACCTAGGTCGTTCCTTTTTCGCAGTGCCCCTTCGGTGATATCGTCAAGGTGCGAAAGGACGGCGAGAGTGTCTGGTTGGAGGTTCATGGTGCAAAGCTAAAACACGAGCATACAATCGGCTGGCGTAACAAATCTCGGACGTCGAGATTGGTTCCGCCGTAGTTGACCGAACGGACGTGGAGAGAAGAGACGCGTCTGACCCTCATCGACCACTGTTGGGAGCCGAAGCCGCACCACTTTGGCGACCAAACGTTGGAAGTCTCCAACCGGTGTCTGCGTAAGCGGGCACCGGTTTTGGAGTTAGTCTTCGACGGAGATTTGCTGTTCCCAGCGATACTGATTGGCTCGGGCATTGTCGCCGGCCATTTCTGCTGCGCGAATTGCGCGCTCCCACATGGTGGTTTGCATATTGCGGTCGCCCAGCTTGCCGGCTGTAATGGCGGCCTTACGAGCCAACGACGATACAATGGCGTGGTCGCCATTGCGCTCAGCCGTGGAAATCTTTGTCTCGAGTTTCTTGAGCTCGCCCGCAAGTTTCGACTCTCGCTGAATCTCCTCGCTTGACTTGCTGGAATACGGCGGAGCGTCCTTTCTCGACATATCTGGTGTGGTGGGCACAGCAGACAATGGCTGAGTGCGTCGAACAGCGCGGCTGCGCTGGGCTGGCTGCGGTGTAGACTGAATTACAGGCGGCGTGACCACCTCGTCGGCAGGAGCTGCCTCGCGAACTACTGCGACTGGACTGGGAACGACAGTGGTTGCCGGTTGTGATGTTCCTATCGTGTACCACAGCCCGCCGGCAACGAGAGCGCTTGTAACCGCAGCAATTGTGGCAACCATGCCGCCGCTAAGACCCGAGGCAGCAGGAGCAACGTAGGTCGAAGAAACGTTATGATAGACGTCGGAACGAAAGGCGGCCGTCGAGGCCATTACCGTAACACCGTAATTGGTAAGCGCACGATCGACAGACTGTAGGCGCTCAACTTCGGAACGAAGCTCTGGCGATTGTTCAATGGCTGCCTCGACGGCTGCATGCTGGTCGGCGTCTAGCGTGCCGTCGATGTAAGCTGAAAGGGTTGATTCGCTAATCATGGATGTTAGGTAAAGTAGGGACGTAGTAACTCGGCGAGCTTCTTGCGAGCACGAAACAGGCGAACCTTGACAACATCAATCGAAATCTCGAGGTGCTCGGCGAGTTCCTCGTAGGAAAGCTCGCCAAAGTACCGCAATTCGATGATTTGGCGGTAGTCGGCCGATAGCATGCGCACTGCCTTGTGGATTGCCTGGTGTTCCGTCATGTCTAACGACGACCCAGCTCCGGATTCAGCTGGGCGCTCGTCGAAGTCGTCGGTCGACACCATGCGCTGCCGGTCTTGCTTGATTCGGATGCACGTTCGCCTGGTGATGGTGAAGATCCAGGCCTCAAGGTTGCCGCCAAGAAATCGCTCACGAGCGTCGAACACCTTCATCATGGACGTTTGAAACGCGTCGAGAGCAAGCTCTCGTTCGCCCATAATCGCAAGGCAGTATGCCATCAATCGCCGTTCGTATCGGCGGTACAGCTCGTCGAACGCCTTAAGGTCGCGTTTGCTAACGAGAGCAAACACTTCCTCGTCGGACATCTGTCTGTACTCGTCATCGCGTGAAGCGCGTGATGACATGCGGGCCAACCAATCCTATGTTTGGAGAAATGTTACAAGTTGTAAGGCAACCACTTCAATACTGAATGGTCGCCAAAATCGAACGAAAGATGCGCTGCAACTCAGCGTCGGTGCGCTGGTCTCGGCCACTTACCGCCAGTGGCACAAGGGCAAACTGATAGTGCTGACCAAGCGACGACGTGAACACAGAGCAGCGTGTTTTCGAGGCGCCATTCGACGACGTGAACTCGTATAGTCCGAATCGCCGCGTGCCAACGCTTGCCTCGGAGTACGTACCCACAAGTCGTACGGCCCCTGCCGTTTTGCGTGCGTGTCGCGAAAAGGCACGCCGTGCCAATCCCAACATGCCCTCGTGCTCGGCTCCGTCGGCCGCCGGTTCCACACCAGATATGCTGCTAAATACAGCCGTCATGGTGTAGTCTGGGTCTACCGCCACTGCTACGACATCTGCCGACGCTTCCGTTCGCGGATCGAGGTACACCCAGCCCTTCGGCAGAAGAGCAATCATATCGCCCGCCCGCGTTCGTACCAACTCGTCGCCCATCTCCACCTCGGGAAGGGGGCTTAGGGCTACATCGCGAACCTCGACCTTCGTCTCGGGAGCTTTCACGAACAGACAACCGGCGAGCGATACCGTTACAAGGATGTGGAAAGCTCTGCGTAGCAAAACGGCTATTTCCATGTGCGCTCCCCAGCCCGAATCGACGCGGCAAGACGGTTTTCAGCCGGAACGAGAGGACATGAATAGTCTGCGTTATAGGCGCAGTACGGGTTGTAGGCCATGTTGAAGTCGAGCTTCACAGGCGCCGACTCGTCCAACGCTGCCACTTCGAGGTAGCGGCCGCCATGGTAGGTCTCAATGCCCGAGGTAGAGTCCTGAAAGGCAACGAAGTAGTGTCGAGCGTCCAAAGGCAAGATCTGGTATACTGTTAGGCGATGCTTGGTGGAGCCAAGCGTAAACACCAAGGTGCCCGCACGAAGGGCCGGACGCACGTCGTCGCCGTGCGTAGTGCCGAGCATGACGGTGTCGGTAGACGCCTCGGCGCGGAACGTTGCGTCGACAGCGAATCGTGCATCGATGGGGAAGTAGCGCAAGCCGCCAAAGGCGGCGCGCCCCTCTGCGGGGATCGGACTGTCGGGCGTGGAGCGAAACGCATCGTCCTTCGCACGGCGGTGCTCCTCGACGGCCGACGCGTCGAACCACGCATGCGCATCGCCGTCGTGCTCCGACGCGCAGCCCACGAGAACGAGAGTCAATAGCACGCCGGTAAGGACGCGCATCATCGACTCTTGAGCGGGAAGTTTTTAAACATCATCGACTCGACGGGCTTGTTGGTGCGCTCGTTGTACTTAGCACTGCGCTTGACGTTGTACGGGTTAAGTACGTCGCCCTCTACCACAAAGTAGATCAATTGCCCAATGGGCATGCCGGCATATACCCGAACGGGCTGCTTTACGCTAATCTCCAACGTCCAATAATTGCAAAACCCAACGTCGCCCTTGCCTGCCGTGGCGTGGATGTCGATGCCAAGGCGGCCTACCGACGATTTACCCTCGAGGAAGGGGACGTGCTTGTGCGTTTCGGTATACTCATGTGTAACGCCAAGATAGAACTCCTGTGGCAACAGCACGAATCCATCCTCGGGAATTTCGAATGTCTCGATGTGATTGTGCTTGCGGGCATCAAGCGTCGTATCGACGTAGCGAGCGAGTGTGCTGCCTAGGTGGACGTCGTACGAGTTGCTGCCAAGGCAGTCGCGGTCGAAGGGCTCGATAACGATACTGCCTTCGTCGATACAGGCAAGGATGAGGGCGTCGGTAAGAATCATGTACAAATATCGGAATACCGTGGATGGCGAAGGAGTCCCCATCGGTGCAGGCGATGCTGTACCGACGTTGATAGTACGCCAAAGCCGTAGATAATGCTCCGGCGAAGGTTGATAGAGCTTGCTTCGGCAAAGTACTTGGTTGGGCATGTAACTTCACCAATGTCGAAGCCCGCCATAATGATCTGCGAAAGCATCTGGTTGTCGAACACAAAGTCGTCGCTATTTGCCTGTAAGTTGCAATGCACGAGCACCTCCTTCGAAAACGCGCGGTAGCCCGTGTGATACTCGCTGAGCTTCTGTCCAACCAGAATGTTCTGCACCAGCGTGAGCACCCGATTTGCCAGGTACTTGTAACGGGGCATCCCGCCAACCAGTGCCCCTTTGCCAAGAATGCGGCTGGCTAGCACAACAGGATACACATCGAAGGCAATGATGGAGACCATTGCCGTGATGAGCTTGGGGGTGTATTGGTAGTCGGGGTGGAGCATGACAACGATGTCGGCACCCAATTCGAGGGCCTTGGCATAGCACGTCTTTTGGTTACCTCCGTAGCCGCGGTTGCGGTCGTGCCGAATAACGTGGCCAATGCCGAGCTCTCGAGCTCGGGCCGAGGTGTCGTCGCGCGAGTGGTCGTCGACAAGGACTACCTCGTCCACAATGTCGAAGGGAATCTCGCGATACGTGCGCTCAAGGGTGAGGGCAGCGTTGTAGGCGGGTAGGACGACGACGACGCGACGGTTGTTAATCATTCGAGTTCGAAGCTAGCAGAAACAGTAACACGAATGCGAAGCTCGCCGGCGGCAATGATGGGCTCGGACTTCATTTCGTCGGACATGGCCATGGCGCGATACATGGGCTGTGGGGATTGCCAGCCGCCGGATTCCGACAGCGTAACAACCTTGCCGAGCTTGGCACCTACGGCCGTTGCCATGTCGCCGGCCTTACGCTGGGCATTCTTGCACGCTGCAATGCGAACAGAGTCGCGGAGTGTTTGCATGGTCGACAAGCCAAAACTGATGCTGCCAACTTCGTTGCCGCCTTGGTCGACGCCGATGGTGATTACGTTGGATACCTTGCTAAGGTCGCGGACGGTTACGAGTACGCTGTTTCGCATTTGGTAGCGCAAGAACTCACGCTTGCCATCCTGCCGCCAATTGTAGACAGGTTCGAGTGACACATGCGTTGTTTGCACGTCTCGCGCTTCGATGCCCAGCTTGGCTACGGCGGCAAGGACCTTTCGAATGCGGTCGGAGTTGTCGCGCTGCACGTCGGCAGCAACCTTACCCTCGCTTACGACGCCAATGGTGATGGTTGCCATGTCGGGCGACGCTAGCACCTCGGCCTCGCCCTCTACACTTACCGTGCGCCGAGTATCATGCTGTGGTTGGGCGGTAAGGGGCACCGCAAGCAGTAACGGTAGTAGCGATAGAACGATAGCGAGGCGAATCATGGGGGCTCCTAGAGTGAATAATCGTGAGCGTGAGATGCGCAAAACGAGGCCATGGTTACGTTAGTGCAGCCCACTCGGCATCAAGCTGTGCGCGTACCTTGGCGTGCTCGGCAACGATGTGCTGCTGCCGCGTCGCGTCCTTGTACAAATCAGGGTCGGCAAGCTGTCGGTCGAGTTCGGCAAGCGAGGCTTCAAGCTCGGCAATGCGTGCCTCTGCTTCGGCCAATGCCTTCTCTGCTCGCTTCTTGTCGCGGTCGTTCTGGCGCTGGTCGTCACGCGATGGCAGCGCCGAAGTTGTCGCCGCTGCCACCACCTGCTTTTGCGGAGCTGCAGCATCCAAGGCGTCATCTAATCTGCCGGCTACCTTGTCGGCATCAATGGCCACAAGGTAGTCGTTGATGTCGCCCAAATACTCGCGCAGCTTTCCGTGCGCAAAGTGAATGACCTTGTCGGTAAGACCTTTCAAGAAGTCACGGTCGTGCGATACCACAATCATTGCGCCGTCATACTCTAGCAGGGCCTGCTTGAGTACTTCCTTGGCTAGCATGTCAAGGTGGTTCGTGGGCTCGTCTAAGATGAGCAGGTTTACAGGCTGCAGCAGCAGGCGGGCGAGAGCAAGGCGCGACTTTTCGCCGCCAGATAGAACGCTGACCTTTTTGTCGACGCTGTCGCCCGAAAACAAGAAGCAGCCGAGGAGTGCACGCAGGCGTGGACGCATTTCGGCTGGCGAGGCGTTTTCCATTACTTGCAGTACGGTGTTATGTCCGCCAAGCATTTCGGCCTGATGTTGGGCATAGTAGCCAACGGTTACGTTGTGTCCAAGATGAAACGTGCCGCCTGTTGCCGGTTCAAGGCCAGCGATGATTTTCGACAGCGTGGACTTGCCCTCGCCGTTGCGGCCAAGAAAGGCGGCCTTCTCGCCGCGCTCTAGCGCAAAGTCGATGCCCTTCAGAACGTGTTTTGGTCCGTAGTGCTTGTGCAAGTCGATACATTCAACAGCAACGCGCCCACAGCGTGGCGCCGGGGGGAATACGAAGCGGATGCTGGCAGTATCTTCCTCGTCGACCTCGATGCGCTCCATTTTTTCGAGCTGCTTGATGCGCGATTGCACGCGTGTTGCCAGCGATGCCTTGGCACGAAACCTGTCAACAAATTTCTGTACGCGCTCAATTTCCTTCTGCTGGTTTAGGGCAGCGTTCTTTTGCTGCTCCATACGCTCGGTGCGCAAGTTTACATAACGGGTGTACGGCATTGGTTCGTCCCACACCCTAAAGCGCGTGATCTCGATCGTTCGGTTCGTGACGTTGTCGAGGAACGTGCGGTCGTGCGACACAAGCACAATAGCGCCTTCGTACGAACGCAGGAAGTCCTCCAGCCAACGAACCGACTCGATGTCGAGGTGGTTCGTGGGCTCGTCCAACAGCAAGCAGTCGGGGCGCATCAGCAGCAGCCGCGCTAGCTCGGCGCGCATCTGCCAGCCGCCACTAAACTCCGAAAGCAGCTTGCCAAAGTCTGCCTGCTGGAAGCCCAAGCCCTGCAGAATTCTATCGATATCGGCATGCATGGTAGTGCCACCCTTGCGGTCGAACTCCTCATGCACGTCGCTCATCTCTTGCACAAGGTTCATGTAGTCGTCGGACTCATAGTCAGTGCGCGTTACAAGCAAGTGCTCAAGTTCTTCAATACGCTTCTGAATCTTGAGTACGTGCTCAAACGCCAGCTCTGCCGTTTCTGTAAGGGTCTTCGTTACATCAAGCGTCAAGTCCTGCGACAGAAGGCCAAGGGTAATGCCGCGCTCCTTGCCTACGCTACCGCTCGACGCCGTGCGTGCGCCGGTGATAATGCCAAGCATGGTCGACTTGCCAGCGCCGTTGCGGCCAACAAGGCCAATGCGGTCACCACGCTGGATGAGGAACGAGGCATTGCCAAACAGTACGTGGGTGCCAAGGTCGACGGTGACACCGCTAAGCGAAATCATTGCCGACCTCCGCGATTATCGAGGTCGTTTTCGATAGCGTCGAACATGGCGCGCGCACAATCGCGCTTCGAGGCCGTAGGCACTGGGCGTGGGTTGGAAGTCTTCGTCAAAATGGTCATGGTATTACGCTCGCCACCAAATCCAGCGTCTGGCTGCCCAGCCGCATTCGCCACAATCATGTCGGCATTCTTGGTGGCAAGCTTCTTCGTTGCATACTCGATAAGGTTGTCGTGTTCAAGCGCAAATCCAACCACGTATTGGTTGGCTGTCTTGTGTGCGCCCACGTGCGCTAGGATGTCGGTTGTTCGCGACAGCTCAACCGTCATGGTGTTGCCTGCGACGTCCTTCTTCAGCTTGCCACTGTGCGGTTGCGTCGGCGTGTAGTCGGCTACGGCGGCCGCCATCACAACGATCGACGCCGTGCCAGCGTGCTGCTGGACGGCTGCTGCCATTTGGGCTGCCGTGGTCACGTTAATGACGTTTACCGCCGAAGGCGTGGGCACCGATGTAGGGCCGGTAACTAGCGTCACGCGTGCTCCTCGGGCGGCGGCTTCTGCGGCTACGGCATGGCCCATGCGTCCAGACGCATGGTTGACGATGGCTCGGACTGCGTCGATGGGTTCATGGGTAGGACCCGAGGTAACGAGGACGTGGTGACCTTGGAGTGACGATGGCGTTGTTGCCGCTATAACTGCTTCGACAAGGACATCGTGTTCGGGCAGGCGGCCGTGTCCAGTCAGTCCCGAAGCCAAACTTCCTTCTTCTGGCGGTATAACAACGGTGCCCCTTGCTCGCAGCGTATCAATGTTGTGTTGTGTTGCGGGGTGTAGCCACATGTCGGAGTCCATGGCTGGTGCTACAAGCAAAGGTGTGGCAGGGGGCAGCGACAGGGCAACGGTCATTGGGGCGGTGTCGCACAGGCCATAGGCCAGTCGTGCTACCGTGGTAGCCGAGCACGGAGCGATAAGCATGGCATGTGCCCAATGGGCTAGGTGGACGTGCCACGATCCGCGATCCTGGATGGCGGGATCGAACTGGTTAACGACGACGGGGTGTGCCGAGACCGACTCGAGTGCAAGGGGTGCAACAAACTGCGTGGCCGAAGGCGAAAGCACCACACGAACGTCGAAGCCAGCGCGACGTAGGTCGCGCACCAGCCACGGCGCCTTATAGGCCGAAATGCTGCCGGTTACGGCTAGGATGACGTTGGTGGTGGACATGGTGGGTTGGGTTGCAAGCAAGACGAGCCATCGCGGCGGACCGGATGGCTCGTTGGATGAGTCGGGGCTAGGAGATTACTCAGGTTGGGACGCAGGAGCGTCCGGATACTTGGCGTGAATCTGGCCGTCAATCATTTCGCGCATAGCCAAAAATGTTGGCTTGGGCAGAAGATCGAACTCGCGGCTAATGGCGATTTGGTCGTAGTTAGGACCTTCGTTTTCATCGCCTTCGACGATGACGTCGGCCATACGCTCGCTGATCTGTGTCTTGATTTGGTCGTTGATCTGACGCGAACGCATGCCCATTGCAACGATGCTCTTATAGATTGAGCCCTTGGACGACTCTTCCATGCGAACGACGACGGGGTTGACGATGTAGGTGCTCATTGGTGCTCCGGGGAGTGGTTCGATTCGAAGGAACCACAAAGATAGGGAAAAAATGGGATCGTCGGTTCGTCAAGCTGACCTTCCGTCTCCACAACCGAACCTAGAATTGTAACAACTCCGCTCTCATTCGTGTTATGGAGTTGTACAGCATGGATGTTCCACCCGTTTTCGAGGAGGTTGTGTCATGAACACCTTATCTCTTGAACTCTTCACGCACGCAGGGCGTGATATCGAGGCGGCGCAGTATAGAATCTTGGCCGCAGTGAAGGAGTTGGAGCGCTCCTTCCGTCATAACAAATTGTATCCCGGTTTGAGCGCCTTGCTCGAAACGGGAGCGATGCTTGAAGCCATCCGCCAGAATGCGGCGGCTCTCAACGAACGTACGTCCCAAACGCTTGCCGGCGTTGATCTCGACCGCAAGGTCCTTCTCTTCGATGAAACACGGTCGCCACAGGATGGCGAAGTTGAACGTATGCTCGACCTCATCTCGTGGGCTCTTCCGCTGCTTAAGCCGCTTGCCGACGAAGGCATGGCGGTCTACGACTTTGTATCGCTGAATATGTCGCTCGACACGGTTGGCATTCTACCCATGTACCGCGACGAAGGCTATCTGCTCGTGCCCGATGCGGCTAACGATGTTGTTCATGTGTTTCGCTTTCAGTTGGCGCTGTTTTCGCGCGAAGACGAAAAGTACCGTGCCATGAAAACCGTCGAGCTGCCCGTCCGTCCACAACGCCATGTGCTCGAAGCTCCCGAGAATGTCAAGCTTGAGCTGGTGGCTACGTATTCGGATCTTCCAAATCCCGCAACGTTCGTATGCGAAACAGAACTCGACTTCCCGTTCGATGCCACGATGCTTCCGGTAGCCAAGCGCAAGCTTATGCGCTACCTTGCCTCGTAAGAACGGCCACGTAAAATCCGTCGTCTTCAGTTCCCACTCCCCCCATCCTCCATTCCTCGGCCATCGCAAATTCCTTGTGGTGGTCGAGGAATCGTTGTATCTGGTGCTCGCCCTCCTCGTGCAACAACGAACATGTGGCATAGACAACACGACCACCCGGCCGAGCCATCAGGGCACTACGCCACAAGATGTCGGCCTGCAAGCGCACAATCTCCTCATACATGGCCTCGGTAAAGTGCCACAGGATGTCTGGATTCCTTCTCACTACTCCCGATCCTGTGCAAGGGGCGTCGATGAGAACGCGGTCGGCACTTTCGGCTAATCGCTTTACGGTCTTCGTCGACGTTATCTGTCGCGGCTCGGCTATGTCGACACCGGCACGCGCGCAGCGCGAGCGTAGTGCCGCTAGCTTGTGCTCGTGCGGGTCGAGCGCTACGATGCGGCCTCGGTTGTTCATGAGGCATGCCATGTGAAGAGTCTTGCCGCCGTTGCCGGCACAGGCATCTATGACGCGCATGCCAGGGCGCACATCAAGCGCCGCAGAGACGCGTTGCGACGAAGCGTCTTGCTGCTCGAACCAGCCCTCGCGATAGGCCGCTGTGCGGTACAACCCATATGGTCGGCCAATCACAATGGCGTCGTCCAGCGTTGGATGCACGTCGGGCTCGTGGGGTGAAAGACGCTCTATCAAGTCGGCACGACGTGCCTTAAGCGTGTTCGTGCGAATAACAACGGGAGCGTCCGTAAGCAGCCACGCCCGCTCTTCGGCCGATAGTCGGTCGCGAAGCCACGACGGAAACGGACGGTCGCACGGCGCTGCATCCTCGGCACCACGCTGTGGCGTCGTACGCAAGGCGGTATACAGCGAAGCGCGAATGGCCGACGCCTGTTGCTCGTTCGGACGTAGCTCGCCAAAGATGTGGTCGATAGCCGACGACAGATGGCGGCCACGCTTCATCACGTCGGTTAAGGCGGCCGACACCAACTCATCGGCCGATTGTGCCTCTGCCGGCGGTGGCAAGACTATTCCTGCCATGACGATGTGGTGTCGTGAAACGTTGCCATACGGGCAAAACTCGTAAGAACACGGCACATGCCCGCCGCACGGCCCATTACACCGATACGACGAGTGTCTGTGTGTCGGCCTCGAACGACGCGGCAAACGTCGGTAGGTCGGTGGCCGTGTCGCCAATGGGCTGACGCGTTATCTTGCCGCTGGATGCTTGATACTCGGCCGCATGGCACGGACATACAATCCGCGTGGCCCCGTCGGCATTGGCAGGGAGCGGTAACGGACAACCCTGGTGCGTACACACGGTGCTAAACACAACGAAGCTGCTGGCGGCAATGCGCGCAATAAAGACGTCGCGATTGAAGTTGATACCAGGGATAACGGTTGCGGCAATGCCACCAACGGTCTGAAGCTCTGTGATGCTGCCGATGGGAAAACGCACCACCTCGCCCTTGGGCAAGGTCGGCATCGTCTCATCCGGCTCGCATGAGGCAAGGATGCTCGCTACAGAGGTGGCGCATAGTGTAACGCCGGCTACGGCTAGCGCTGAGTGTAGGAAGGCACGTCGTGAATCAACGTCGGTAAAAGGAGTCTGCGGCATGATGTACCTGGAATTATTTGCGCCGCGCACGACGCTTCATGAAAACACTCACAATGATGGCTGTTATCGATGCCCCTAGCACAAAGGCATAACTTTTCGGTACAGCCGCAACAGAGTCGTCAAGAGGTAACAGGCCAAACAAGAACCCGTCCTCGTACTTCGTGTCTGTTGTCGTGGTACCAAACAGCGGGTCGACAACTTGGACGGTTGTGGCAATTCTGTCCTTCGACAACATATGCATCCCATCTGCTACCCAAAACCCTCCGCCAATCAACATGGCCGCCACGGCAGCCGCTATAACGCCATTCCACATATCGGTGCCCCTTCATTAGTAGTACAAGTGCAGTTGTAGATTCCACCGCCCAACATGGCCCGGCAGACTTGTGTTCCATATACGGTATTCGGGACGCAGCTCGACGAAGGGAATGGGGAATACTTGGGCGCCAAGTACAACCGACTCGGCAAACTCTCTTCGACTGGCTTGGCCAGACCCTATCTGCATTGCACCCTGCTCGTATCGCACGTAGGGCATAAGGCCCTCGTGCACGCTCACCATGAGTTCAACCATCAGATTCGAGGTGCTAAACGAACTGTCGCGTTGCACCATCGAGTTGTCGATCATGAGCGAGGCAACATCCATGAGCCCAACTCCGGCAAACACAGACGTAATGCCTAGCCCGCCGTTGGCAAGGTGGCTGGCTCCCAGCCATGTGTTTACCTTGTCTTCAAACAACTTGGGCCACAAGACCGCTCGTGCTGTTGCTGTAGGGCCGCTGCCATCAATCAGGCTTGTAGAACCGTCTGGACCCGTCACCTGTCGCAGTGAGCCCGATCCAAACACACCTGCCTGCAGCGTGAGCCATAACGGCGTTTCGTATGTTATCTCGGCGCCCCCTTCAGCCCAGTTGGGTGGGATAAAGGGGCGTCGGGAAATCGACGTGACAAGGTTGGTGGCAAAGGCCGTGTGGTCGTCGTAGTGCATGCCTACCGTGGGTCTGAAGTAGCCAACGCGAATCGAAGGCCAGTCGTGCGTGGGCTGAATAATGGCGCTTAGGTGGGCTGGCTGCTGGCCGGGAAATCGTTTGGCAGCACGATCGCCAAACTGCAAGGCCGCAAGGTTGATGCCGCCGTTGATGACGACTTCGTCGCCAAACTTCCAAGCGGCATTGATAGCGGCTTGCATGGGAAATGTCGATCGACTGGTTGCCGTCGAGAACACCGATCGAGTGTGCTGTACGCGTACGTCCATGCCAATGAGCAACTTGCCGTCGAGATAGTCATTGCCCTCGTGCGAGCTGTACAGCCAGGCGATTGCTGGCTCTGTTGGGGGAATCAGGGCAGCATCGCTTCGCGAATACCAGCCCAGTTCGTTGCGCAGTCCGCCCCCCTGCGTTGCCACATGGCAATTGATGCAGCGGTTGCCTGTAAGCAAGGTGTACTGCGGAATGGCGTACAGCGAGTGCACGCCAATGCAGAGTATGAAAAGGGTTGTGGCGATGGGTGCGTACACGGCGTGGAAGGCGTAAGTGAGGAAGTCGCTGCAATAGTAGGTGTTCGCGTCGAAAGAACCTCTCTAGCGAACTACTGGTTTACTACGAGTAGGTTTTTACGGTCGCAAAAAAAAACGCCTGCCGCAGATGCGGCAGGCGTTAATGATTCCTGTTCAAGCATGTTGGTTACTTGACCTGTAACGTCTTCAAACAGCGCTCAAACAATGGTAGGTATGTGCCTTGCTCGGGCTTGAACCAGTTCATAGTAACTCGATACATACGGTCGCCCTTGACCATGAAATAGGCACGGCTCGACACGTTTGCAACTGGGTTGTATGAGAAGTAACCCGCCTTTTGTCCGCTGAGCGTAGTCATCGAAGCCGCAGCGCCGCCGTACTTGTCCTTGTTCTGCTCGAGAATCTTGCTTAGGTTGTTCTGCTTCGATGCGTCGAAAACGTCAATCTGAATGGTGCAGTCCAGGCGCGATCCAGCAAAGCTCATCGACGAGATGGTGCCCGCCGTTGTGGTGCGCGAGCCCTGGAAGTTCTTCGGAATCTCGAGCGTGTAGTCTGGTCCTGCCACCGGCCGCAAGGTGTCTGAAGGGGGCTCCGGTCCACGCTTTACGGTGTCCTTCTGCACTTCAACGACCTTTGGTCGTTGGCCAACTTTCACCGAGGCGATAATCTTGTCGAACGTCTCGCGATAGTCGCCAAACGTAGAACCGAATGTGCTGAATTGCAGAACGGTGATGGTGCTGTCGTGTTCGACGAAGTACGCTTCAGAATTGAAGTTGCCATCTTTCTGATAGAACTCCACAGTTAGCTTCTTGGCCTTTTTGCCCCCAAGGGTTACGTCTTCGGGTCCAACATAGCGGTCTAAGCCGTCCTTGAAGGCTAGCTTCATGTTCTTAATGACCGAGTCGAGAGCACGTGTGCTATCGACGGGTGCTACGCGCAGTTCGATTTTTGCTCCGGCGGGGCCCTGCTGGAAGTTCAGGAATCGGCGTGCCGATTCGCGCGACGTTGTGGCTACAAGCAGTTCGCCGGGCACCTTCTGCACAATCCAATTGGTAGGCAGCAGAAGTTCGAAGTTGCGGATCTCGTCCTTGTGGAGCTTCAGGTCGTCGACGGGCACAGGGTCGGCCTTGGGGCCGCATCCGATAATCATCGCCGATGCCACGGCAGCAAGCGTCAGAAGGCGCTTCATGGTTGTCCTCGAAGTGTTCGTTGATGGTTGCATGGAAAGTTCAGCATGATGGTCGTTAGTTGTTCAAAGCCCCTTCAAGAATCCAACGGCGCATCCCGGCAATATGGTTGCTGTTAACGGGGCGCATCACGTCGAGAGAGTGGGGTATACGGCGGTCGAGTACTTGGATGACGAGACTTTCGTCGGGAGCAGCAGGTACCACAAGGTTGGCCCGATCGGTGAAGAGCGTGAAATACGTGGTTAGACGCACGCCACCAGCAGGGTTTACATCGCCGTGACAGGCCGAGAATGCACAGGTGAGCGCAAGAAAGGGCTGTACGTGATTGCGATAGCTTACGGCACTGTCGGGGAAAACGATCTGTTCTGGCGAGGTAAGCATGGGCTGACTCGAACAGCTTGTTAGCCAGGCAAGCAGTACTGCCGGCACAAAAACGCGTAGGGTCCGCATCATTAGTACGACTCCTCGGTGCCGGGAAACGAACGCCCACGAACGTCGCGAATGTATGAGCCAACGGCCGACGTCATGGCATCGTGAAGCTCGGCATACCGGCGCACAAAGCGCGGTCGAAACTCCATGCTCATACCCATCATATCGGTCCACACAAGGATTTGGCCATCGCAACCCGCCCCGGCGCCAATGCCGATGGTTGGAATGTCGATCGACGCAGTCACGGTAGCGGCAAGGTCGGCCGGGACCTTCTCGAGGACGACAGAGAACGCGCCTGCCTCTTGCAGGGCAATGGCATCGCGGCGGATGCGATCGGCTTCCTCGGGAGTGGTGCCGCGCTCCTTGTACGAGCCAAACTGATGAATGCTCTGCGGCGTAAGACCTAGGTGTCCCATAACGGGAATGCCTGCGTCCGTCATCATTCGTACGGCTTCCAGCACACGTTCGCCGCCTTCGAGTTTTACGGCGCCGCTGCCGGCTTCTTTCATTAGGCGGCCCGCGTTGCGGAAGGCCTCTTGCGGCGTTACCTGATACGACATAAACGGCAGATCGGTAACCACAAGTGCACGCTCGGTACCGCGTACCACGGCTTGCGTGTGGTAGATCATGTGCTCGAGCGTAACCGGAATCGTTGTGTCGTGACCTTGCACCACGTTGCCTACCGAATCGCCAACAAGTAATACGTCGATGCCGGCACGGTCGAATACTCCCGCCGTGAGTGCATCGTAAGCAGTTAGACAGGCAATAGGTTGTCCAGCGCGCTTCATTTCGACGAGGCGGCGCGTGGTTACCTTGCGGCGTGTTGGAGGGTTAACAGACATGCGGCGGCAAAGATAGGGCATTCCCCTGTGGCACAACGGTACGTAGCACTCTAAGACCAATGGTGTTACGGTTTCGTTACTGCCGTGTGGTATCTTGCCGCCCATGCAGCCACGTCGTAGCCCAGGTTCGTCCGCCAAGCCCCTCACCGTTACGGTCGAGGCTCAGCCGGGGCGGCCCGTCTACTTCATTTCTGATGTCCACCTGGGCTATGGCTCGGCCGATTCCGATGCAGAGCGCGAGCGCCTACTATTGGCCTTACTTCATCGACTTGCCGCCGATGCCTCGCACGTGTTTATCGTGGGCGACCTATTCGATGCCTGGTTCGACTATCGCCAGGTTATCCCGCGAGGTCATGTGCGTACCCTAGCAGCTCTTGCTGGTTTGCGTGAGGCGGGCATACCGATAACGTATCTGATGGGCAATCATGACTTTGCCCACTTTCGGTACTTCCGTGAGGTGCTCGACATTCCCATCGTGTCAACCGATGTTGAAGCCGTAATCGGTACGACAACCATGTACCTTGCCCATGGCGACGGTAAGGCATTCAACGACACGGGCTACCTGATTCTGCGTAGCGTGCTGCGCAATCGTCTAGCCCAAACCCTGTTCCGTTTGATACATCCCGATGTTGGCATCTGGTTGGCCTCGCGTACGTCGCACGGCAGCCGCGACTATACCTCGGCCCGCGACCTTGGCCAGGAAGACGGACTTCGGGCCTTTGCCGAGGATGCGTTAGCAGAGGGTTACGACGTAGTGGTTATGGGGCACAGGCACATGGTGCTTCGCGAGGAATCTCAGAACGGCGTGTATGTGAACCTCGGCCACTGGCTATGCGCCGAACCGACCTTTGGGTTGTTCGACCCAGCAACGGCTAGCATGCAGGTGGGACAGGTTCGCCGCTGGCTACGGGATGGCAACATGGTGCTGGACTAACCAGCCAGCACCACTTACCTATATTCGTGCGTTGCTCATGCCCTCGGTCATGCGAATTGCCCTTCTCCATATCGTTACCCTCACCCTCGTTTTGAGCGCCTGCCGCCAGCCCGGACCGCAGGATGCTGGCCAAGGGGCAACGGAAAACGCTGGCGTGGCCCAAGCCGCTGATACCACGGTGGCAGGACGCTATGGCGTGCGTTCAGGGGTCCTTATCGCAACTACCGACCTGCCTGCCCTGGGAAGCGTAGGCCAAACGGTGATTACGTTCGACCAGTACGGAGCCCTAGAGCGTAACGAAACGGTGGTGGCTGTTAAGACGGGACCCGGTAGAATGGATACGGCGCGCTATGTTAGCATTACGAATGGACAGTTCTTGTACACGCTATTGCCCGACGAACGCGTTGCCAAACGAATATCGCTGGCATCGCAGTCGGCGTCGTCGCCTGCATCGATTGACTTTTGCTCCCTAGACTCTGCAGGGCGTGCACGCAATGGCATCCTTGTGCGTGGCACCGATACCGTTTTAGGAAGGCCGTGTACGGTTTACGTCGTTCGTGACAAGGCGTCGAACAGCGTAGGAACGTACTACGTGTGGCAGTGCATTCCACTAAAGATCGACGTCGACATGCAGGGTTCGCGCATGGTGATGAAGCCGCAGTCGTTTCGCGAGAACGTCGACGTTGACAGAAGTCTTTTCGAGATTCCCGCGGGCTACAGTATTCTCGACGCACGCCCATAGGTGTTGCCGATGCCCCTTAGTCAGTTACAATCTAGAACAAACGAACCACGAACAACCACCGAGAACTGGAGAACACCATGAAGAAAATTGGCTTGCTGTTTGGAATGGAACAGTCGTTCCCACCGGCCCTAGTTGCCGAGATCAATAGCCGTCACGCCGGAGTCTCGGCAGAGTTTGTACGCATTGGCGGAGTAACGCTCGAAGAGTTGTTTGAGTACGACGTTATTCTCGACCGCATTTCGCAGGATGTTCCATACTATCGGGCAATGCTAAAGCTTGCTGCATTGAATGGCGTGCGCGTGGTGAATAATCCGTTTTGGTGGAGCGCCGACGATAAGTTTTTTAACTATGCTCTGGCCCACAAGGCAGGCATTCCTGTGCCAAAGACGGTACTACTACCAAGTAAGCAACACCCGCCGGATACGACTGCAGAGTCGTTCCGCAACCTACGATTCCCCTTGAACTGGGAGGAGATTTTTGACTACGTGGGATTCCCGTCCTACCTAAAGCCATTCGATGGCGGCGGCTGGAAGCACGTGTATAAGGTGAACTCCATTGAAGAGTTTTTTGACGCCTATGCAGAGACAAGCGACATTGTGATGACCCTGCAGGAAGGCATTGAGTTTACCGAATACTATCGGTGTTACTGTATTGGCCGCAAGCATGTTCACGTGATGCCATACGAGCCACGAAACCCCCATCACTTGCGCTATGCTGCCGACTTTGCACCCTCGCCAGCAATGCTGGCAACGTTAAAGGACCTGTGCGTTCGCATTTGCACCATGCTGGGCTATGACTTTAACACGATTGAATTTGCCGTGCGCGATGGTATACCCTATGCGATTGATTACATGAATCCCGCGCCAGATGCCGAGCGGAGTTCGATCCAGGACGAGAACTTCACGTGGATTCTCGACACGGCTGCATCGTTCCTTATCGAGCTGGCTCAAGAGGGGCGCAAGGTTCCCGACGAGTATACTTGGAGCCAGTTCATTGGTGGTGGAAAGAAGAAGAAGTAGGCGTTGATGATGACGCATACGATTGAACAACTCGAGCTAGACGGATACCATCTACGTCCGACCGACGTCGCGTTTGCGGCGCGCAACCCTTCTGTTACCGTCGTCATACAACCCGAGGCACGCGAACGCATGCAGGCGGCTCGGGCCGCCGTAGAACGCTGGATAGCCGAGGGGCGCGTAGTGTATGGCATGACGACGGGCTTTGGCGAGTTCGCCAACGTTCTTATTCCGGCGTCGGACGTCGAGACGTTGCAGGAGAATTTGATTATCTCGCACAGTGCCGGCATGGGGCCGTTGTTGCCGGCAGACGTTGTTCGTGCCATGATGATCTTGCGCATCAATGCATTAGCCAAGGGCTATAGCGGCATACGAATATCGACGGTGGATGCACTCGTGGCCATGGTAAACGCTAACCTGATTCCCGATGTGCCCATGCACGGCTCTGTGGGGTCGAGTGGCGACCTTGCGCCGTTGTCGCATCTTGCCCTTGCCCTGATTGGGCGCGGCAGGATTAGTGGCGAACCAAGCGACGTTGTGTTGAGGCGCCACGGCATCGAGCCGGTGCGCCTTGCAGCCAAAGAAGGGCTTGCTCTGATTAACGGCACACAAATGATGAGTGCCTACGGCTGTCTTGCATTAGCCGATGCGCAGCGCTTGTTAGACACCGCCGATGTTGTTGGTGCATTAACAACCGATGCCTTGCGAGGCACAGACCATGCCTTCGACGACCGCTTGCATGCTGTGCGTCCGCATCCGGGCCAGAGACATTCCGCCAGAACCATTCGGCGCCTCATGGAGGGCAGCCAGATTCGCGAGTCGCATCGAACTGGCGACGACAGGGTGCAGGATGCATACTCGATACGCTGCATGCCTCAGGTGCACGGTGCGTCGCGTGATGCCTTCCGACATGCGTGGGATGTTATTGAGCGAGAGATTAACAGTGCCACTGATAATCCACTCATATTTGCCGACGACGACATTCACCTTGAAGGTGGAAACTTTCACGGTCAGCCATTGGCGCTTGTACTGGACTACATGGCCATTGCCATGGCCGAGATTGCCAATATCTCGGAACGTCGAACCGAGCGCATGGTGAACAGCGCGCTGAGCGGCTTGCCTCGATTCCTGACGCCCCGTGGTGGACTACATTCGGGCATGATGATAGCCCAGTATACGGCTGCCGCTATGGTATCCGAAAACAAGGTCCTTGCACACCCTGCAAGTGTCGACAGTATTCCAACCAGCGCCAACCAAGAAGATCATAACTCGATGGGCAGCATTGCGGCGCGCAAGTTGGCCCAAGTTATTGCCAATACGCAGCGCGTTCTCTCCATCGAATTACTGTGTGCCGCGCAGGCCATCGACCTCCTGCGGCCGTTACGCACCAGCCAAGTACTCGAACGAGTAATGGATATCGTGCGAAGCGTGGTGCCGTTTACTGACCACGACCGTGTGCTGTATCTGGACATGGAGGCAGTTGAGGCGGTCGTTGCCAGCGGCGACATCGTTGCCTCGGTGTCCGACGCACTTCAGTAGTACATAGCTATGAACCCAACGTCCCAACAAGCATGGCATGCCCTCGATGCCAACGTCGTGATCGACCACTTTGCCGTTGACCCTTTGCATGGCCTTGAGGCGGCAGAGGTCGAGAAGCGCAGGGTGCAGTATGGTGAGAATCGTCTACGTGAACAGTCTGGCAAGAGCGCCCTTCAGCGCTTCGGCGCCCAGTTCACCAGCCCGCTCGTTATCGTCCTACTTGTCGCCGCCGGCCTTACCGTTGTTGTAGGGGGCATTGCCGACGCAGGCGTCATCCTAGGTGTGGTGCTTGTGAATGCCATTATTGGGTTTTTCCAAGAGGAGAAAGCCGTAAATGCGTTGCGCTCGCTAGCGGAGACGGTAGGAACAGAGTGTACTGTGCGTCGCGATGGCAAGAACGTGCGTATAGCTGCGTGGGAGCTCGTGCCAGGCGACATTGTTGTTCTCGAGGCGGGCGACAAGGTGCCGGCAGACCTGCGCATTGTTTCGTGCAGGGATGCTGCCGTGGCCGAGGCCGCACTTACCGGCGAAAGTGTGCCAGTAGAAAAGCAGACGCTGCCTGTGGCCGAGAACGCCGTTGTTGCCGACCGCACCAACATGGCCTATTCTTCGACGGCCGTTACCTTTGGCATGGCTACAGGCGTTGTGGTTGCCACTGGCTCGTCGACCGAAGTAGGGGCGATTAGCACGCTGCTTGCAGACACCGTAAGTTTAGCGACGCCCCTTACCAAGACCATTGAGGGCTTTTCGAAGATTCTGCTGATTGCGATTCTGGTGTTGGCTGCTGCGACGTTTGGCGTGGGGATGTTGCGTGGCGGTACCGTGCTGGACATGCTGCTGGCTGCTGTGGCGCTTAGTGTGGGAGCCATCCCCGAGGGCTTGCCTGCGGCTGTGACGATTATCTTGGCTATCGGTGTCAATCAGATGGCCAAACGACGTGCCATTATCCGAACGCTATCGTCGGTGGAAACCTTGGGCAGTACGACGGTTATCTGTTCCGACAAAACCGGCACGCTAACGCAAAACCAGATGACGGTAACGGAGGTGCTTACTGCTAGCTATAGGTACCTGGTTACCGGTACGGGCTACGGCGCCGAGGGACAGATTACGCATGATGGACATCGGGCCAAGGTAGGACACGATGCTGCCTTGGAGTTGTGCATGCGCACGTCGGTGCTATGCAGCACGGCCAGCGTACATGTTGACGCTGCGGGCAATGCCGACGTTGTGGGCGACCCTACCGAAGCGGCTTTGATTGTTATGGCTGGAAAGGGCGGTTTTACCCGCGCCGTCGAGGAGGAGATGCGTCCGAAGGTGGATGAGATCCCGTTCTCTTCGGAACATCAGTATATGGCAACATTGCACAGAAACGGAGACCAATCGTTGCTCCTGATGAAGGGGAGCGTCGAGGCCGTTGTATCACGCTGTTCGGCTGTGCTTGAAGCAGATGGTTCGGTTCAGCAACGGCCGCTCGATCGTGTAGAGGATGCCGCTGCCAAGCTAAGCGAACAAGGGCTGCGTGTGATTGCCATGGCAATGCGCGCTGTTAGCGCAGACGTCCGCAAACTATCGCGAGACGATGTTGAAGAACTTGTGTTCTGCGGCTTAGTGGCCATGGTTGACCCTCCACGCGATGAAGCTAAGCAGGCCATTGCTGCGTGCCAGCGAGCTGGCATTACTGTAAAGATGATTACGGGCGACCATGCAGCTACGGCATCGACCATTGCCCAGCAACTTGGCATGACGGGCAAGCACGTTAATGGACGCTTGGTGGCGGTAACGGGCGGGGAGCTTGCGGCAATGGGCGCTGACGAGTTTAAAGCAGTTGCTCACGACGTAAATGTGTTCGCTCGAACGTCGCCCGAGCAAAAGCTTCGACTAGTGGAAGCATTACAGGAGCAAAAAGAAGTTGTTGCCATGACAGGCGACGGAGTGAATGACGCGCCAGCCTTGCGCAAAGCCGACATCGGCGTGGCCATGGGCCGCACTGGCACCGAGGTGGCGAAAGACGCAAGCGACATGGTGTTAACCGACGACAATTTTGCGACGATTGTTAATGCCGTCGAAGAAGGCCGCACGGTGTTTAGCAATCTGTTGAAGTTCATTGTTTGGACAATTCCAACGAACATCGGCGAAGGACTTGTGATTGTGGTTGCGATAGCCCTGGGGCTGGACCTGCCAATTCTGCCGGTGCAAATCTTGTGGATTAACATGACGACAGCCGTCATTCTTGGACTGCCGTTGGCCTTCGAGCCACGTCAGCCAGATGTGATGGACCAACCACCACGCAACGTACACGAGCCGCTGATTGGGCGAGACCTCCTGATGCGAACATTGTTCGTTGGGATTCTTTTGCTCATCTTCTCCTTCGCCCTGTACAAGGTAGAGTTGCTGCGCGGAAATAGCCTCGACGTAGCACGGACAGCGGCCGCCAACGGCTTCGTGATTATGGAGCTCTTCTACTTGTTTGCCTGTCGTACGCTCCTAGCACCCACACGTATCGTTGGTTACTTCTCGAATGCCTACGTATGGGGCGGCGCTGCTCTTATGGCCGTGTTGCAACTTGGCTTTACGCACGTGCCGTTTATGAACGTGTTATTCAAAACGGCGCCAGTGGACGGCATCTCGTGGCTGCTGGCCTATGGCAGCGGTCTGATCGTCCTTGTTCTTGTGTCGTTCGAAAAGCGTCTGCGCCGATACGTTACTCGGCGGGCAAGTCGATAATGACGGCAATGGCCTCGCCCTTGGCGGTAAGACCAGTAGCCCCGTTCGATACAAATCCCACAGCGTCGCGCTTCTCTGCATCAACGCCCGCGATGTTTACGCTTCCCTCGACGAGAAAGACGTAGCCAAGCCGGCCCGGCGCGATGGCCAACTCGGTGTTGTCACCGTTAGAAAGCCGAACGATCGACAGGGAAGCGTCTTGGTGAATGGTTAACGGAGCGCTGCCATCTTGGGGGCCAACCACCGGTGTAATGCCCAGTGGGAAAGGCCAGCCGATAGTAGTTTCCGCGTAACGGGGTGCAACGCCTAGCGTGTTAGGCATGATCCAAATCTGTAGGAACTCAAGGTCGTCGGTGTCCGAGCCGTTAAACTCCGAATGGAGAATGCCCTTGCCGGCCGACATTGCCTGAACGTCGCCCGGCCGAAGTGGACTTTCGTGGCCTAGACTATCGCGATGAACGATGGTGCCTTTGAGCGGGATCGAGATAATCTCCATGTTCTCGTGACCATGGGTTCCAAAGCCAGCGCCCGGCGCAACGCTGTCGTCGTTAAACACACGCAAGCGCCCAAAGTGCATGTTGTTCGGATTGCGATATCCACCAAAGCTAAAGCCATGATGACTGCGCAGCCAGCCGATGTTCGTTGTTCCGCGTTCGCTGGCCTTCCAAAGGACTGTGTTCATGAGATAGGACTTTCTAGATAAGATCAGGTTGTGGTTACGGGGGCATTCATGCGAGTCGTCCAATCCATGAACGCGGCAAGGACTTTGGCAAACACCTCAAGCGTAGCGGCATCGGTCAGGGTGCCATCGTCGCTAAACTTCGTTCGTGCTTGTGTAACAAGCAACTCGGGGCGGTGTAGCGCATGGGCATTCATGTGGGTGAGCACTTGGCGCAGCGCAAGTTGAGCGCGCACCGTGCCGTAATTGCCGCCACTGGCGCCGATTACAAGAACGGGCTTTTCGTTGAGTGGCTTAACCGCGCTGCGCGACATCCAGTCGAGGACGTTCTTTAGTCCACCCGGGAACGAGTAGTTGTATTCTGGCGTGGCAATAATCAACGCATCGGCAGCAGCTATCCGCGCACGCACGTCGGCTACCGATGGCGGGTCGCCCAGTGCCTCGTTGTCTTGGTTAAACACGGGCACACTGCTCCAATCGATGATATCGACCGTGTGGCCATCAAGAATGCCGGCAGCGGCGCGCAGCAGTCCTGTGTTATACGATGTTGTGCGAAGCGAACCAGAAATGGCAGCAAAGTTCATGTGAAGAGGAGAAAGGTGGAGTAACGGATAGGAAAGGCGCTCAAGACGCATAATGCAGATATGTGTTGTAACACACATGTATGCGTCGCAATCGTGCCTGTGAAGACTCCCCATTCGCCCGCGCGAAGCGCCGTACCTTTGCATATGCGCGATCCATCAATCGACTACCAGTCGCGTTTGCAGGCCATGACAGACGGCACGTGGACGTCGCGTACGCGACTGCTGCTGGGCGACGAGGCCTGCGACGCTCTTCGCTCGGCCCACGTTCTTGTGATGGGCCAGGGTGGCGTAGGATCGTACTGCGCAGAGTACCTTGTGCGCGCTGGCGTTGGCCGGATCACCATTGCCGACGGCGACGTCGTCGACCCGTCAAACCGCAATCGCCAGCTTTGCGCCTTGTCCAGCACCGAAGGGAAGTACAAGGTTGACGTCATGCGCGACCGCTTGCGAGACATCAATCCTGACGTGCGCGTTATAACGATGCGGGAGTTCATGATGCCCGACAGAATGGATCGTGTTCTTGCTACGAAGTATGACGCCGTTGTTGACGCTATCGACTCAGTTACCCCGAAGTTATACCTCATCATGGCTGCCCTGCAGCGCGGTTACTTCATCGTTTCCAGCATGGGCGCTGGCGGTAAGGTCGACCCGTCGCTCATTCGCATTGCCGACATCTCCGAAACGCAGCGCGATCCGCTGGCTCGCTACGTGCGCAAGCGTCTTAAGCGCCACGGCATCTACACCGGCGTTACCGCCGTGTATTCGCTCGAGCAGACCGACGAAGACAGCATCATGTTTACCGACGGTACGAACTTCAAGAAATCGGCCTTTGGCACGGTGCCCTGGCTTCCCGCTGCCTTTGGGGGGGCATGTGCCAGTGCTGCCATTCTTCATCTTGCCGGACGAACGTGAACAGTCCGTCTGCGTCCACTCCTCACATCACCATTGTCGGTGCTGGCCTTGCCGGCTCGTGGCTGGCCTGGTGGCTGGTGCAGAGTGGTTGCACCATTTTGCTCGTCGATACTAACGAGCCCACTTCGTCTACGCGTGTTGCAGCCGGACTCGTGAATCCCATCACCGGCCCGCGTTACCAAGCCACATGGCAGGGGGCAACGCTCTTGCCATGGATGGCCGAGGCATACCGTAGCGTCGAACGCGCCACAGGCGCCGCCATCCTACGGGAAACGCGCCTATGGCGCGTTATTCGCGATGCCGATTCACTTCGGCGCGTTCGTCAGCGCTTGCACGAAGGCGAGTACGACTGGATGAACCTGCGCCTTGTTGACGAAGGTTCACACCACGGCATCGACATGCCCTTTGGGGCGGTCGACGTTCAGGCCTATACCGTCAACACCGTCGCCTTTGTCGAGGCCATGCATCATTGGCTCCAACGTAACGGATCAACGGTAATCCACAGAATCGTTGGCCACAATGAGAGCCAGCAAGGCGCTGTTGTTTGGGCTACCGGATGGCATGCAGCCAGCGACAAACGCTGGCGCTGGCTGCCGTTTGCTCCTGTGCGCGGCGACATCCTTGACGTTTCGATTCCCGATCTCGACCTGCAACACGTTGTCACCGGCAGGATTTGGCTTGTGCCCCAAGGTGGCAACCTGTACAGACTTGGAGCAACATACGACTGGGACCGTCTGGACAGTGTTCCTCACGACGTGTTCAGGCGCGAACTACTCGACGCCGCAGCCGCGCTGCTTGGCCCGCGGCCGATGCACGTTGTTCATCACGCTGTAGGCATACGCCCCGCAGTGCTCCCTCGGCGGCCTATCGTGGGGCAACATCCCACCGAGGTCAACCACTACATCCTTAACGGCCTTGGCACCAAGGGGGCCTCGCTTGCTCCGTGGGCGGCCAACGCCCTAGCCAATCATATGGTGCATGGCGAGGCGTTGCCTGCCGACATCGACATTGCCCACTATCCCTATTCTGCCAATGTATAGTCCCGTAAGCTACGTTCATCATCTCCTGCGTGCCCACCTTGTACCGGGCGATGCGGCCATCGACGCAACCGTTGGCAACGGTAACGACACCCTTGTTCTTGCTGGCCTTGTAGGGCCAAGTGGCACCGTTGTTGGCTTCGATGTTCAGCAGGTTGCTCTTGATGTTGCCGCCGCCAAGCTTGCCAAGGTGGGACTTACTGCCACGTTACATCGCTGCGGACACGAATCGATGCTCGACGTTATTCCGCAAGCAATGCACGGCAACGTGCGTGCCGTTACGTTCAACCTGGGATACCTACCCGGTAGCGATCATGCCATTACCACCATGGCGTCAACTACAGTCGTGGCTATCAATGCGGCTCGGCAGCTGCTGGCTCCCGACGGCCTCATCACCGTCGTGTGCTATCGTCACGACGAGGGCCAGCGCGAGCTCGATGCCGTGCGCGCCTCGTTTGCCTCAATACCTGCGCCGCAAGGTCTGTGCATGGAAACGCGATGTATCAACCGCGACGGTTCTGCCCCTGTGGTATTCGCCTTTGCTGCCGCAGAGGAACCGCTCGACATCCTTCGACGTTAACAGCGCCTTCACCAACAAGAACTCCCATGCACGCCCTACTTACAGCGATAACAGCCATGACCATTGCATCTACAACGCCATCTTCGTTTCACGAGTTTTCCGCATCGTCGATCGACGGCCAGCCGACGCCCCTTTCAGCGTTTAAAGGTAAGGTGGTGTTGGTAGTAAACGTAGCGAGTTTTTGCGGCTATACCAAGCAGTATACGCCCATGCAGAAGTTGCATGATGCCTATGCAGACAAGGGCTTCGCAGTGCTTGGCTTCCCAGCCAATGAGTTTGGCGCACAAGAACCCGGTACCGATGCAGAAATCAAGGAGTTCTGTTCTCTCAAGTACAATGTTACCTTCCCCATGTTTTCGAAGGTTGTTGTAAAGGGGGCATCGATTCACCCGCTGTTTGCGTGGCTTACGGGCGGACATCAAGCCGTACCGGCTGGCGAGATTGCATGGAACTTCGAGAAGTTCCTTGTTGGCAAGGACGGCCGTGTGATTAAGCGCTATGGCAGCCGCGTCGACCCGATGAGCGACGAGATTCGTCGCGATGTCGAGGCAGCCCTCGCCGAATAACGTGTACTAATCTGGCTCCCATATCAGACGCATGAACATGCCCAAGCGATCGCCATTGCGGTCGATGGGAACCGAGACGCCCATGCCCACCAACGTGTTATGGGAGATTCCTACTCGCATCTGAGGGCGTAGCACGGTCGAAAATGCCTGCTGGTCGAACAGCGTGTTGGTTTCGAGTCCAATGAAGTTTCGAGTACCGCCAATCATGAAGTGAGCACTGGCGTTCACTTCGAATTGCGTGTGTACCGATCCATCTGCAAACGATAGGTGCGATCGTGGACCGGTGTATAACAGACTGTGGAACTGCTCTCCCCATCGCTTTGCCACAATCACAAAAGGGTTGAACATGTTACCAGAGAAGATGGGGCCTCGGGTGATAGCGTTAAGGTCTGTAAACTCTAGTTCGTTAATGTAGCCGAGTGCTACCGACAACGCCCGACTGTCGTCGACAAGAAACGTCCACTGTGCTGCGGCCTTGATGCTCTCGATACGATTCGACGGTTGTATGCCATTCTGGGCGAGTGAACGTGAGTAGAGGGTGACGGGAATTTCGAGTTCTAAGCCTAGGCGGTCGATGGGAGCCCATTCGTATTCGATAAGCATTGCATAGCGATCGTAGCGCAGCCGATCGGTCATTTCGAAAGCTACGTTCCACTCGGCTTCACCCCTGCGGGCGCCAAGGTCGCGGATGAGATCGATAAACAGCGGTTCGGCATGAAGAACCTTCGTTGGCAGTGGAAGGGTGACCGACTCAGGGTTTTGTGGTGACGGTGCTGCGTCACTCTGCATCGAGCTGGCAGCGCTGTAGAACGGAAGACATAGCGCTGCCAAGGCAATGCAGATAGGGCGAATCAGCGGGACGTACGGGACGGGAAACAACGACGGGGACATGCCCTGCGAAACTATGAGGCATACCGAAGCAGCTCGTTAGGGTCGCATTAGAAGCTTATGAGAGTTTTCTAATCCTCATGTCGATCCAAGCCTTAACTCAACAACAGTGCCGCGACCTTCCTCGCTACGAATCTTGATCGAACCGCGATGTGCGTCGATAAGGCGTCCCGTCAACGCAAGACCGATGCCATACCCTTGGGCTGCCTTGGCACTCTCCGACCGATAGAAGAGCGTGCCAATCTTCGTTAGCTCAGTCGGACTCATTCCTCGGCCGTTGTCGGTTACGATGTATGCACAACCTTCGGCGTTGGCGCGAAGCTCGACGGTTATTTCGCCTTCGCTGTACTTAACGGCGTTGTCGATGACGTTGTCGAGCGCTACGCGTAACAGCGTAGGAAAACCTGCAATCGTAACACTGTCGGCATTATCTCCGCTAACCGTTAGCCGCGGAACGATACGTTGCGTTCCGTACCGTTGTCGGGCTGCCCCTACGGCGTCCAAGAGCATCTCATCAAGGCGGATGTTGCTACGCTCTATAGCCGGAGCGTTGCCGTTGGCCTGTGCCATGAGCAACAAGGCATCAACAATGGTGCTTAGGCGGCGAGCTTCGGCAAGAACGGCTAGGTTCGACTCGCGAGATTCGTCGATCGAACGCGCGCGCGCTAACTGCACTTCTAGGCGTCCAACGATTGATGTAAGAGGCGTGCGCAATTCGTGCGAAGCATTGGCAACGAATTCCTGCTGCCGGCGGAACGACTCTTCGAGGCGCTCAAGCATGCCGTTAAACGTACGAACGAGATGGCCGATTTCGTCGGCGGCTTCGCCGCCCTCCACGCGTTCGTCTAGCGTCGATGCCGTGATAGAGTCCACGCGGTTAATCACGGCATTCATTGGCTGTAGTGCTCTGCGAGCAAACACCATGCCCGCGAAAAAAGCAAGAAGAACGCCAGCGCCAAAGGCCCCAAACAGAACGAGACGCAGGTTGTCAAGCTTCGACTGTCCGTAAACGTCGCGTGCTTGAGCGATAATGACAAAGTCGCCCTGGTTGTCGTGATAATACGTTCCGTAGCGCTGCGTGCCGTTGTCGAACTCTTGTATTGCACCATTCGTTCGAACAGCCTCGATCCACGTATGTGATGGCTGGATGGGTGCATCCGATGTTTCAACAAAACGGTGCGTGCCGGCAGAGTCAATCAAGAAGACGATTTCCTCTGGCAACGTTACTAAGTAGCGCGTGTTGAACTGCATTAGTGTCTGCCGAGCAAGCTCGTCCTTCTCTAGGAAGACGTTGGCAGCAATGGTGGTTCGTTCTCGAAGCCGGCCGAAGAACTCGCTGCGCGTATTTGCTACGCTTAACGCATAGATGGCAACGAGAATGAAGCCAAGCACCACGGCCATAAGACCCGTAAACAACAGCGTAAGACGTGTACGAATGGTCATATGGCGTCAGGCATGCGCATTACGTATCCCACGCCAAACACTGTGTGAATGAGCTTCGTCTGAAACGGCTTGTCGACCTTGTTGCGCAGGTAGTTCACGTAGACGTCAATCACGTTTGTGCCGGTATCGAAGTCTACGCCCCACACGCGTTCGGCAAGTTCGGCACGCGAGAACGTCTTGCCAGGATTTCGAACGAATTCAACGAGCAGTGCATATTCGCGCGGCGTGAGCGCAAGCTCTGCGTCGCCACGTTGAACACGCCTCCGCAGCGTGTCGATTGAGAGGTCGGCAAAGCGCAGCGGCGGTACGTCTATGGCTGCACCTAGCGCCCGGCGGGCAAGCGCTCGCACTCTTGCCAGCAGTTCGTCGAACGCAAAGGGCTTCGTTACGTAGTCGTCGGCACCGGCCTCGAGCCCACGTACGGTGTCGGTTGTTGTTCCAAGTGCCGTTAGCATAAGGATGGGTAGCGCCGGGCGTTGCAGGCGCAAGCGCCGGCATACCTCGAGGCCATTCAGTGCCGGCAACAAAATGTCAAGGACGACGACGTCGAAGCCACCCTCCTCTGCCGCCGCAAGGCCCATATGCCCATCGGTAGCTACGGTAACGGCGCAGCCGTGCTCCTCGAGCCCCTGCCGGAGGAATTCGGCAAGTGATGGCTCGTCTTCGACAATCAGTACTCTCATCTGCGGATGCTTCGCGGTTGTGTGCACACCATCGTCCAAATCTAACACAGTATCTTCGCACCAATGACGCAGAACGACGTGCACGGCCTTACTCGCCCGCTCATCCTTGCCTCGGCATCGCCACGAAGGCGACAGCTATTAGAGCAGGTGGGATTTACCTTTGATGTTGTTGTGCCCGACGTTGACGAAGACGCCGTGCCAACATCTATGCCTCCCGAAGAGTACGTGATGGAACTTGCACAGCGCAAGGCCCTGTGGTGCGCACAACGGAGTGCTGAGCCCGTGGTGGTTGTCGGCGCCGACACAACCGTGGTGCTAGATGGCGTGGTAATGAACAAACCTCGCGATGCCGACGACGCGCGGCGCATGCTTCGGCAGTTGCAAGGCAACACACACACCGTGTATACCGGTCTGGCCGTTGTTGGCCGTGGTCCCGACGTTGTTCGTTGCAACTGCAGTGCTACCAAGGTTTCGTTCAGGCCTGTTAGCGAGCATGAAATCGACGCCTATGTTGCCGGGGGAACACCAATGGACAAGGCCGGGGCATATGGCATCCAGGGCGACGCCGGCGCACTCTTTGTAGAACGCATCGAAGGTTGCTACTTTACCGTCGTGGGTTTGCCGCTGTCGCTTCTTTCTACCATGTTGCACGGACTGCGCGTGCCCACGTCATGACGAAGCGTCGGGCCCTTCCTGCACCCACGCTCGTGTTGCTCCTGCCATGGCTCATCACGGTTGCCGTGTTCTGGCTCTACCCACTTGTTTATGCCGCTGTACTGAGCTTTACGAAACACTCCACGCTTGCCTCGACGTATGAATGGGTTGGCGTTGCCAACTATACAAACCTTCTTTCCTCTGATAGATTCTGGTTGGCACTTTCCAACACCACAATCTTTACCGTGGGCACTGTGCCCGTTACAACGGCCTTGGCCATTGCTCTTGCACTTGGTGTTCGTGGCCGGTCGCCGCGCGTTGCTAGCCTTCTCCGTTCAAGCTACTTCCTACCCAGTATTACCTCGCTTGTTGTCATCGCCCTGATCTTTACCAATCTGTATGCCCGAGATGGTGTTGTCAATGCATTGCTCTCGATGGTAGGCATGGCCGGGCCCGAGCGCGGTTGGCTTCTTGATACGTCGACGGCCTTGCCAGCCATTATGGCTATGGACATCTGGATTTCTACCGGCTATTACATGGTGTTGGTATTGGCCGGCATGGAGAACATACCAAAAGACCTGTACGAAACAGCGCGCCTTGCTGGCGCTACGGCCTGGCAGCAGTTCGCTCGAATTACGTTGCCACTGCTTCGGCCAACGCTCGTTTTTATTCTTGTACTAAACTCCATCAAGAGCTTTCAGGTGTTTGTTGAAATCTATGTTATGACGAAAGGTGGGCCACTTGGTGCCACCACAACACTTGTCTATGAGCTCTACCACCAAGCGTTCGAGCAATCCGACATGATGGGCCAGGCCAGTGCGCTTGCCTATATCATTTTTGTTATCCTTCTAGTGTTTTCAGGCATCCAGATGCACGTTTTACGGAACAAGACCTCATGATAGTTGCTACCGCCGTTATTGCCTATCTGTTGGGCTGTTTCCCAACCGCCTACCTGTTGCTTCGTCGCACGCATGGCATTGATATTCGCCAACACGGCACTGGTAATGTCGGCGCCATGAATACCTACGATGTGTCCGGCAAAAAGCGCTGGGGTATCCTTGTTATGCTTGTTGACGCTTTGAAAGGGGCACTGGCAGTAGCCGTTGGCGACTACCTTAACGACGGTGTGTGGCCTCACGCAGGCGTTGCGGCCTTGTTTGTTGTTGTGGGCCATACGTATAACATCTTTCTGCGAGGCAAGGGCGGCCGCGGACTGGCAACGGCTATGGGGGCCTTCCTGGTTGTTAACCCGCTAGCGGTGATTATCTGGGATGTGATGTATCTGACGGGCTACTTTGCCATTCGAAAGAACATTCACATCGCAAGCATGACGGGCACAATCGGTGTTGCCGTGCTTATTTGGAGCACGCCGTACGCGGCTCTCGACATAATGGACTATGCCAACGTGCTTGAGGCAAGCGCAACGCGGTGGACAGTATTCGCGTGCTGCGTGCCGCTATTCATGCGGCACGTGGCCCCTGTGCGCGAGGCCCTGCGGCAAGAGGATAGCTCGGCTGACTAAGCGTCTAGCAGTGACTGGTGCAGCCGAAGGACAACGTCGCTATACGCTGACGGTGGAACACAAAGTGCCACACTTTTTCCATGTGGGAACCACGTGACGTCGCTAACGGGCACGTCAGGCAGTTCCGCCAGAGCCCTTCCCGCCGTTGCGTGATGCAACGTAGCGTTCGAACAGGCCACCACCATCGAACATTCATGCACCACGGTGCTAGCATCGGCTACGGCCGACTCGATATCGAGAATTGTTACATCGTTGGGGCGCTGAACCACAAACGACTCGCTTGTTAGCGTGGAACATTGCAGAAGCACCGTCAGGTGCCGGCGTGTAAGGGCGTTGCGAACGGCAGCAGCGTCGGCAGGGGCAACGTCAAGGCGCACACACTGGCGAACGCCGGTGACGGCCACAACGTTGACGTCGGTGCCCCCTGCCGTGATGAGCGTGCCCGGAGCACTGGGCTCAAAGGTGTTAACGACTCGAACGGGGATGTTTCGGCTGGTGGCCGGTAGAATGGTGTCGGGATGGAGAACCTTGGCGCCATACAGCGCGAGTTCGCGCATCATTGCTACGTCGATAGTGGCGATGGGGCGAGCCGAAGGAACAAGGCGCGGATCGGCGGAGAGGACGCCGCTGACGTCGGTGTAGATGTCGATGATGCGCGCACCACAAACGGCGCCAAGCACTGCGGCAGAGTAGTCCGAGCCGCCGCGGCCTAGCGTTGTTGTGGTGCCATTGGGAGCCGCGCCGATGAAGCCCTGAGTTACGACGACGTCGACGTTGGTGAAGAGCGTGGCCCGATGAGCCCATTGACGCTCTGTGACGTCCATGTCGACGGCTGCTTGTTGGTACGTAGCATCGGTGCGCATTACGTGGCGGACGTCGAGCCAGGCCGCGTTTATGCCGAACGAGCGTGCCGCTTGCGCCACGATGGTGGTACTTAGGCGCTCGCCGTAGGCAACAACTTCGTCGAAGCTCTGCGGGCTACATTCGCCGAGAAGCGAGAGGCCGTGGCAGTATTCGTCGAGATTATCGCACAACTCCGATACGGCTGCATGGGCTTGTGTGCGTTGTGCGCTGTCGGGTATCAGGTCGCTAACAATCTGCAGATGGCGCTCACGAAGCTGTTGGAGTGACTGCGCAACGACGAGAGACGACTGCTGCGCCGCCGCCGCTGCAAGCTCTAGCAGCGCATTGGTCGTGCCTGCCGTTGCCGAGAGCACCACCAGCAGGCGGGCGCCATTCGTCGAGCGGGCAGATACGATGTCGAGTACACTTCGCAATGCCGCAGCATCGGCTACCGAGGTGCCGCCAAACTTTAGAACGTCGATAATCATCGAACGTCGAACAGTTGTGACAGATGTTCGGCACTTGGTACGTGGACCACAACGCGATCCTCGGCCAAAGCCCGTGCTGCCTGCTTGGCAACGTCGACGCTCAACCTATAGCGATAGGCGAAGTGCCACACGTCGATAGGGGCAACCGACGCTTCCAGCGTAAGAGCTTGGGCCGTGGTGAGTGGAAGGCCTTCGGCAAAGCGGTCGCGGACGGCTTGGACGTAGGCGTCGGACTCTTTTTCGATGAACGTATGCGTTGAAAAGTAGTAGTTGTCGACGCTCTGCAAATCGCATATGACGAAGATACCATTGGCATTTGGCCCACAGAAGTCACCAAGGAAGGCAAGCGACACATGATAGGGTGGTGTGGGGTCGGACCACAGGTCGTTCCACACGTCAGGGTCGGCCGTGCGCAACCATTCGAAGAATGCCAATTCGTGATCGGGCAACTGCATCATATGTGCATCGCCAAACATGGCGTTTACAAGGTTGGCCTGTTCTACCGTGATGACGGCGAACTGGGCCGGAGTAAGGCGTATGTAGCCAACCTTGGCAATCGACTGCGTGCAGATGTCGACGACTTCTGAATCGGTCATGCGACGGCCTTCCTGCGCCTGTTCATGAAGATACCGCCAATGCCAATCAGAATGGCGATACCGTTTGCGGCCATTGAAAGTGTGCGACCTGTTTCGAAGCCCTTGCTAACGAAGGTAAACGTGAGCGTGTGTTTGCCCGGAGGTACTTCGATGCCGCGTAGCAAGAAGTTGGTGCGATGTGTTGTTACTGGCTGGCCATCGATGGTTGCCTGCCACTCTGGGTAGTAGATCTCGCTAACAACAAGGAAGGCACTGGCCTTGGCCTCCACATCGAGTGTAAGAGACTGATTGGTCCTTGACGTCACGCGGGCCGACGTTCCGCTGCCGGGTTGGATCGCTGTCTTCAGTGGTGCATCTAGCATGGCAACTGCTCGCGGGTCGAACGTTCCGTCGCGTAGCATCTCGGCCAAGGCGCGGCGATCGGCCTTGACGGCAACGCTGTCCACGAACCATGCGCGAGGTAGAACCGAAGGGTTGGCGTAGACCATCTGACCGGTTTGCTGCGAAGTATACATCGGTTGCTGACCTGGGAACAGCGGTTGATCAGCAACTACATACTTCACATTCAGCAGGTTCCACATGAAGGGATTCGCGATGCGAGAATTGCCAGGAGCAGGAGCTTGTCCTGGGCCGGGTCCAGCAATGTCGAGCATGTCTTGGTACACGCGCAGTTTGGCCGAGCTATAGCCGTGGACATGTTCAATGAAGTGATAGGCCCATGCGTTGGGCGGCGTGCGGCTGAAGTCGGCTATTCGGTACATGCCGGGGTCGGACTTCAAGAAATCTACCACGTCGGTCTTCCGAAAGACCGTCTTTTCAACATCGTTCTTTGACGGTTCGTAGGGTCGCTTCGCTACGCGCCAAAGATCGGACACGGTAAGCACCAGCAGCACAGGCAAGATTAGGGCTGGCTTGAGCGTACCGCGTCCGGCAAAGAAAACAACAGCACCGAATAGCAGGGCAATTGTGGCCGTGGTACGCCAGTCCGACGACATGTTCGTATAAATCGAGTCGATATACTGACGAGGAATCTGGTCTGCGCTTTGGATCTGGTCGGGATTCTTTGCCACGATTGCATCTGCGACATCTTGGCGGTAACCCGTTTCAATCATTGATGGTCCGACAATGCCGACGACAAAAAACGCCGCCGCAGCGCTACCAACGTACGTGGCTATGCGCCGCGAAGCGGCGTCGGTTTTGCTTGCCCATGCAATGAGTACCGATGCCCCATATCCGGCAAGGACGGGTACGGCGAACTGGAGGAGGCACAAGGCCATGCTGGGAGCGCGGAACTTGTTAAATCCGGGTACGACATTGTAGAACAGGTTGTAGAGGTGGGGCATGGTTTTGCCAAACGACAACAGCAGTGAAAACACACCCATAACAACCAAGAACAGCACGAAGGGATCTTTGCGATACTGCCATGCACCAAGGGCAGCCAGCAGCAGCAAGCCAATGCCCATATAGTTAGCTGCATCGGTAAAGGGCATTTGGCCCCAGTAGGGCATGGTCATGCGGCCGCGTTCGTCCTTCATCTTGCCGAAGCCGAAGTAGTTGGGTACGAAGAAGGTGGCCATCTCTTCGGGTGAGAACGACCAGTTGGTGGCGTATTCGTAGTCGTTACCGCCAGATTGGTCGGCAGCACCGGGCGACTGCACGAGCGGTGCTGAACCGCGTGTGGAGTTTGGCGTGTACTCGCGCGTGGCCAAGAACATATCGGCATGTGTTGCCACGGCCAGCGTGCCGGCTATGGCAAGGGCGCCGCCTGCTCGAAGAACTGCCATTGGTTCAGTCTTGGTAATCAAACGCGAAATCAGCTCGACCAGCAGATAGATTAGCGTGCCGCACCCAATGTAGAACATCATTTGGGGGTGCGTTGCCGAGACCAACACGATGAGAGGAAGAATCAGGAAGAAGAGGTTGAGCAGGGTAAAGCGTTCGCGGATGCGCTCGAGCGCTAGCAGGATGAAAGGGAAGGTAGCCATCGACACTGGCTTCGTGCTGTGGCCAATCATTACCCATACGATGACGAAGGTCGAGAAAATGGCGCCGACGCCAGCGAGCACGCCCACAAGGTGGTCGTGTTTCTTTTGGCGCATCAACAGGTAGATGCCGCAGCCATAAATGGCATACCAAAGCGCAAGACGCCATGTGTCGTTGCCGGTGCCTTCGCCAAAAAACCGTGGGATGGCAAACAGGGCCTTGCTTAGCACGTCCCAACTGCGGTCGCCGGCTGCGAGGAACGATGCCAGCGACGGCATGCCCGAAAAAATGTAGGGCACCCAGAGTGGGAATTCGCCGTCCTGCTTAGCATCATTCAGGTAGGGGATAAAGCTGTAAAAGGCGACGTTGTCGCTCTCTGCTAGGAAGTTCTTGCCCGTAAATAAGGCGTCGGCAAAAAAGACAACAACCGTAGCTGTGATAAGCGCGACCGACAGAGCTGTGGCGTAGCGTTGGAAGAAGGAAGATGCTGACATGACGAGGGTAATAGTGAGTAGCCGTCGAAGGAAGATCGAAATTACGTAGTTTGCCACTCGATACAGTAAGGAGTGTGCCATGGCTGGACTTACGGCGCGGACTGCGCCGCTTACGATTTCTGACGCCTATCATCTTGTGCGGCGAGCTACGCTGCATCCTTCGAAGGCGTTTGCCGAGCAGTTTGTAGGCAAGACACCTGCCGAAGCGGTGAGCATGCTGATTGATGCACCAAACGACGGTGCCGTGCCTGCCTGGGCCGACACAGCGCCAACCTTGGGCGAGGACTTCAACGTCGTGGCTGGCCGCTGGGGCGAATTGCAGCGGTGGTGGGCCGACCGACTGATGAGTGGGCCTTCGCTGCGCGAGCGCATGACGCTGTTCTGGATGAACGTGTTTGTGACCGACTACATTACGGTCTATTTTCCACAGCACAACGTAACCCAGATGCGTACTATTCGCCGAATGGCGCTAGAATCCTATCGCGACTTATCGCTGGCCATGGTAGGCGATCCTGCAATGCTTATCTACTTGAATGGCAACCTGAGTATCAAGGGAAATCCTAACGAGAACTTTGCCCGCGAGTGGTTCGAATTGTTCTCGCTTGGCGTTGGTAACTATTCCGAAGACGATATTCAAGAGGCAGCCCGGGCTTTTACGGGATGGGCTGTGCTTGGCTTGCAAGGCCGGCATTTTCCTGCGCTTGCCGATGCTGGCTCGAAGACCATTCTTGGACAGACTGGCAACTGGGGGTGGCGTGACGTCATTCGCATTACACTTGAACAGCCTCAGTGCGCACGCTTCTTGGCCTCGAAACTCTGGCGGACGTTTGTGTCTCCCACTCCAACGGCCGAAGACATCGACGCACTGGCAGAGGTTATCCGCTCCAACGATTACAACATGGGCCCAGTCTTGCGCACGCTTTTGGCCTCCGAGGCCTTTTATCACGCCGATGTGCGCGGCTCGCTTATCAAAGCGCCTGTGGATCTTGTTGTTGGTCTGGCGGCCTTCTTCGGCGGCACTGCCCTAGACCGTGCGCTCTTTGTGAACGTTGCAGGCGTCCTCGATCAAGTACTCTTCTATCCACCCACAGTCGAGGGCTGGAAGGGGCACCGGATGTGGATTAGTAGTACAACGTTTCCGTTGCGTCAGCGCGTAGGCGAGGGCTTTGTGGTGTCGCGCACGGCGGACGGGCGCACCATACCGCTACAGGGCGGTGGTACGTATACGCTCGATCTTGTTGCGCATGCTCGAACCATGCCCGACCATACCAATCCGCGCCAGCTGGTGCGGGCCTATGCCAATGCTCTGCTGTCTGTGCCCATAACGCAGGAACAAGAGGATGTTCTGGTTGAGATATTGATGACTGGCCTTGAGGAATTTTACTGGGATATCGATGACGAAGCCGCAGCGCGGCCACGTCTACGCGGGCTGCTGCACGCCATCGTTCGGATGCCCGAATTTCAACTGAAGTGAGGATGCCATGAAACGTCGTGACTTTCTTCGTAAAGCCGGTACTGCCGGTGTTACCGTAGCAACCCTACCAGGGCTTGTGGATGGCTTTTCGCTGCGCGCGCTAGCGTCCGACGAAACGCCAATGTCGCAACTGCTGGCTTCGTCGGATCGCGTACTCGTGCTCATTCAGCTTCAGGGTGGCAACGACGGTTTGAACACACTGATACCTTTTGAGAATCCACGGTATTATCAGGCGCGTCCTACCATTGGCATTCGCAAAGATCAGGCGTTGCCCCTTACCTCGACGTTGGGGTGGCACCCCGCGATGGATGGGTTTAGGCGGACGTTCGACGAGGGCCACATGGCCATTATTCAGGGCGTGACGTATCCGAATCCCGACCGGTCGCACTTCCGTGGCACCGACATCTGGCTAACGGCAACCGATGCCGATGTATTTGGGTCGACCGGATGGATGGGGCGTTACCTAAGCACGCTTGCGCCTGAGTTTCCGAATGTTCTGCCGGGCGAGCCGTTGGCTGTACAGATCGGTAACGCAACATCACTGGGCTTTATCGGTGCGCAAGGGCCCATGGGGCTTACGATTCGTGATCCCGAAGAATTCTATCGGCTCGTAACAACGGGCCAAAACGAAGAGGTGCCGAGCGCACTCCAAGGCGATACACCTGCTGGTCGCGAGGTGGCCTATATGCGCACGGTGGCCGCGTCGGCCGACGTATATGCGCGGGTTGTTAAACGAGCTGCTGACGGTGGAAGCAACGCCGTGCAGTATCCCAATACCGACCTTGCAGCGCGCCTAAAGGTGGTTGCCAAACTCATCAGCGGTGGCCTTGGATCGCGCGTCTATCTTGTTTCGTGGGTGAATAACAACTTCGACACCCACGCCAATCAGGTTGTGTCGGGAAGTCCAACAACCGGCACCCATGCTAACCTGCTTCGCGAACTGTCTGATGCCACAAGAGCCTTTGTGCAGGATATGCAGCAGCAAGGCCATGGCAAACGCGTTGCCGGCATGACGTTCAGCGAGTTCGGACGCCGTGTAGCTGAAAATGGATCGACAGGAACCGATCACGGTACAGCAGCACCGCTCTTCGTGTTTGGCGAAGATGTTCTGGGCGGCGTGGTGCACGGTTCCGATCCCGATTTGGTCAACGTCGACAACGTTGGCGACATGCTGATGCAATACGACTATCGCGAAGTGTATGCCTCGGTACTCATGCAGTGGTTCGGCACGTCGACGTCGTTGGCCAGTCAGGTGCTCTTCCGCGACTTCTCACAGCGTGAACTCCCGCTGTTTCGCTCGCTGCCAACCTCGGTTCACGATCAAGGTGCAGGTCCACGCTGTGGCTTCTCTGCAGTAACTCCTAACCCTGCCTCCTCGGTTGTTCGATTCCAAGTATCGGTCGAGCCGTTCGCTGCAACAGCCCTCACGTTGCACAGTGTAACCGGTAAGGTCGTAGCTAGTGCCGACGTTGATACATGGGCCGGTACGGCCATGCTCGACGTATCGCACTTGCCTCAGGGCACGTATGTTGCCACGCTCACGTCAAACCGGCGCACCGTCCACACTCTTGTATCCGTCCAACGATGATTCGATCCCTTCTGGTTGCCCTAGTTGCGGTGCTTGCCCTTGATGCCCACGCACAACCCCTGATTTCGCCCTTCCCCTTTGATCTAGGAAGGGGCACCGACATCGATACCGGACTAGTGCCGATACCACGTGTGCACGCCGCTGCGCGAGGACGCGTGCGCCTGTCTGACGACGGACATCTTGTGTATGCCGACGGAACGCGTTGCCGCCTTTACGGAACCACGTTGCAGTTTGGCGCATGCTTCCCCGATCAGGCAACGGCCGACGTTCTGGCCAAGAAGTTCCGTTCACTCGGCTACAACTGCGTGCGGTTGTCCTATCTCGACAACACGTGGTTCCCTGGGGCCTCGATTATTGGCGGGAACGATGCCACCAACAGTCTAAGCGAAGAAGGTATGGCCCGCCTTGACTACTTCGTGCATGTTCTCGAAGAACAAGGCATTCACCCCGTATTTGTGATGCACGGCGCCTGGCAGCCCAAGGCGCAAGATGGTATCGCCGATACGCTAGGATGGGGTACTCGCACACCGTTGATGTTGGACGACAGAGTGCAGAATATCCAGCGCCGTATCATGAAGCTCTTCCTCGAGCACGTGAATCCGCATACAGGACGTGCCTATAAGGACGATCCGGCTGTGCCCTTCATCACCGTGTCAGAAGACCTCTCGTTTTCGGCATTCTGGATGTACAGTAAGGACATCGACCTTTCCACCGATGGAAATAGAAATGTTGGCCTTTCACAGCTTGCGCGTTACGACGCAATGTGGAATCAATGGCTGCGCGCCAAGTACGGCAACGACAACGCCTTGCGCCAGGCGTGGCGTACACCCGTATCAAGCAGTGCTAACCTGCTGCAGAATCCAGGATTTGAAGACCCGTTTTCGACTGCATGGGTCTTTCAAGCCGACAACGGCGCTGGCGTCCAAGCGTTGACGCAATACAGCGAAGCCGACAAAACACAGGGCGAATCCAGCATGCGTGTACGGATTAGTCGCCTTGCCTCGCAGCCGCAGAGTTTCCAAATAAATCTTGCCCAAGTTGTTCCGGGTGTGGAACGTGGGCAATATTACCGGCTGCGCTTTCAATCTCGAACCACCGATACGCGTGGTTCGCGATCGATGGTGGTTGCTGTAATGGCAACGGGTTTTCCGTACAACAACGTTGGGCTTGCCGTCGAGCCGCGGTTGACCAGCGCATGGCAATCGTTTGAGTACACATTTATGGCGCAGCCAACGGCCGAAGCCGTCACTGGCGTTCTCTTTCTTATGGGTGCAGATTCGGGCGATGTATACATTGATGATGTGTCGCTCGTTGCTGTTGGTCATCCTGGCCTGTTGCCCGATGAGGGGCTCGTTCAAGGAAACGTCCGCCGGGCCCCATTCCAGTCTTCGGCGCCGTATGCACGCATGCGCGACCAGATGGCGTTCTACCAAGAACGCCTTGAAGCGCTATATGGACGCGTGCGGCGTATGGTTCGCGACACGCTGAACAGCGACGTTCTGCTTTGTCCATCCTCGCTGGCTTTTTCGTTTTTCGATCACCATGTTGCAGCCGATTATGAGGTTGCGTCGACGGTCGACCGTGCAGGCAGCACTGATCCGTACCTAACCAACCAGAGTGGCACTAACGTCGGTTTCCAGTCGCAGTTCCGTCGGCACAAGCGTGCCTTCGTTCTCCAGGCAGGTTCGTTGGCCTATCCTAATCCGGCGCAAACAGAGATGGCCACCATGTGGCCTGCCTATGCAGGCGTGCAAGATTGGGATGGCGTTTTTGGCGGTGTGCACTCCACACAGATGGAATTACCAAGGGGAAGAATCGATAGCACCTCGCTCGATGCCATGGAGACGAAGCCGCACATACTTGCGTTGGCCCCGTGGTCGTCGACGGTTATGCGTTCTGGCCACGTAGCTACGCCAACGCGAAGCATCGTGATTGACGTTGGTAAGGACATCCTCGAGGCGCCGCGGCCGCGGCTTCAGCAGGCCTACAATCTTTCTATCTACACCGACCCGCGCATGGCGCTGTTTCGTCCGGTTGCCGTGTCGATGGACTTAGCCGATCAAGAATCCGTGCTTCCTCATAGAGAGGTAAGTGCCCTGGTTGACAATGTTGATGTGCGCAACCTCAATGCAGATAACGACCAAGTGTATTTGGATGCTTTGCAGGGACGGCTTCGTGTTGTTACGCCGCATGCCGTGGCTGTATCTGGCCCATTGCTCGGCGAAATCTTCAATCTTGGAGGCATTCAAGTTGAGCAAACTGGTCGCGTAGGACATGCGACAGTTGCGCTGCATTCGCTAGACACGCTGCCCCTTGGCACCGGCGGCGACATCATGGTGACGATTGCAAGCCGCTCTGCAAATGAAGGCGCAATCTATGATGGTGTTACGCTTAGGAACATTGGTCCCGGTGCTTTGGCAATGGAGAGCAACACTGTTCGGATTTCGTTGCCCGCGTTGGCTGATGCTCAAGAGGTAACGGCCACACCATTGGGCCAAAACGGATTGCCAACGGGCAATCCCATCGTTGCTGTGCGCCGAACCAACGGTCGCTTCGTATTCGAATTCGCAACAGGCACTGCCCGTACCCCGTGGTTCAAGGTTCAGTATCGCATGTCGACGTCGTCGGTCGCCGGCGACGACCAGCCAAGTATCCGCCTTGCAGAAATTGACGGAACCATTACCATGATAGCGCCGCAGTGGGCCACCGTTAGGCTGACGGACATGCGTGGTGTTGTTGTTGCCGCGGCATCTGGCGTTGGAACCGTCTCGCTTTCCACGCATGGGTTGCCGTCTGCGGCCTACATTGCCAATGCAGTTGATTCGGCCGGAAACGTCAGTCGTCTGCCGGTGGTTGTTGCGCGCTAAGCTGTGGCCGATGCCCCTTAATCCATAAACAGGTAGGGGCGCCACGTCTCGTCTACCCTACCCACGAATTGTTTGAGGAACTGAACGTGATGGGGGCGCCGGGGGACAGTTGCAAGGCGCATATTGGCTTCTTCTGGGGTTCTACTCCCCTTTTTGTTGTTGCAGTGAACACAGGCGCACACCAAGTTTTCCCATTGGTCGGCGCCGCCGCGAGAGCGGGGGATAACGTGGTCGACAGTAAGTGGTGGGCTTGTGGTGCCGCAGTATTGGCAGCGGTGGTTGTCGCGGCGCAGGATGTTTTTACGTGATAGCTCGATCTTCTTGTAGGGGATGCGCAGGTAGGCGCATAGGCGAATCACGCTGGGGAAGGGATAATGCTGGCGTGGCGTGCGAACCGAGGCCTCCGGGCGTTGTTCAATAAGTTCTGCCTTAGCCAAGAACATAAGCAGGAGTGCCTTTTTGGCGCTACAAACGCTAATCGGTTCGTAGGACTGATTGAGCACGAGCACCTTGGCCGAAACAGCGGGGTGCGAGGGGCGCGCCGTTGATAGCGGGGCCACAGAATGCATGCGGGCGGATTTTGCGTCGAAGACCGTTCCTCCTTTCCTGATCACGCGCCGTGCCATGTGGTACGGCGTGGAAATGTGAGTAAGACATCTTGCCGTGCAGAACGTGCCGAAATTACGCCGTGTAGGTATAACTTTGCACGCGCCTCGGCCTATGCTACCAAGATTTTTCTCCTGATTGTCCACAATGACCTCACTCCCTGCTCGGCTTGTTCTTGAAAACGGAATGGTATTCCACGGCGCAGCTATAGGTGCGCAGGGTGTTGTGTCCGCCGGCGAGTTGGTATTTAACACTGCAATGACCGGATATCAGGAAGTCATCACCGACCCCTCGTATTGTGGTCAGATTGTGACGTTTACATATCCGCACATTGGCAACTATGGTGTGAACGAGCGGGACGTTGAATCGGGCCGTATACAAGCCGCTGGCATCGTGGTACACGAACTATCGCGCACCGTTAGTAATTGGCGCAGCAACACGTCCCTTCAGTCATATCTTGAAGAAGGGGGCATCGGAGGAATCGAGGGAGTAGACACGCGCCAACTCGTGCGTGTATTGCGCAGTCAGGGCTCGATGCGCTGTGTTATCGTGCATGGCAGCGAAGCTACCGACGACGAGTTGGTGGCGCAGGCGCGCAGCGTTCCGTCGATGACAGGCCTCGACCTAACGTCGAGAGTCACCACCGACGCAGTCTATCGGGCCGACGTCGAGAATCAAGAGTGGGGCTATGGCGATGCGGCCACTGCGGCAAAGCGATTCCGCGTTGTTGCCGTCGATTTTGGCATCAAGCGAAACATCCTGCGTCGATTGGCAGCCCATGGCTGCGATGTAACTGTGGTGCCTGCGGGCGCTACGGCACAGGACATCCTATCGTTGCAACCTGACGGCGTGTTCTTGTCGAACGGCCCTGGCGATCCTGCAGCGGTCACCCAAGGCATTGCCACAACGAAGGACCTGCTTGGGCAGTTGCCGCTCTTTGGCATCTGCCTAGGGCATCAGATTCTTGCCCTTGCCGTTGGCGCTACCACGTATAAGCTGGTGTTTGGCCATCGCGGGGCAAACCACCCTGTGCGGAACACTCGGAGCGGTTCCATCGAGATAACATCGCAGAACCACGGTTTTGCTGTTGACGCCTCCACGTTGCCTGACGGCGTCGACGTCACGCATGTCAACCTCAACGACGGAACCTGTGCGGGCATAGCCATCCCAGACAAGCTCGCTTTTGGGGTCCAATATCACCCTGAGGCCTCGCCAGGCCCACACGACAGCGACTACCTCTTTCGCGAGTTCGTTGCCATGATGGAGCATGTAGGAGCTGCGTAGACTGGTGTGTGGGGGGCGCCAATGGAACCGACCCAAAAAAGTTCTTGGCTTGCAGGAATCATTCGCTGCCGTATATTTGCAGGCTCTATCGTCCGGGCAGGTACTCAAGCGGTCAACGAGGGCAGACTGTAAATCTGCTGGCTACGCCTTCGGAGGTTCGAATCCTTCCCTGCCCACGACACATAGCGGTGCTGATGTGGCATCGTGCGGGAGTAACTCAGTTGGTAGAGTCACAGCCTTCCAAGCTGTTGGTCGCGAGTTCGAGTCTCGTCTCCCGCTCGAAGTGTTCAACCCTACGGGCCTTGCCATGTGTTTGGCTCGAAGGGTTGGGGTGTCTTCAAACCGATTTGTCGCTTTAGTGGCGATTGAAAAGATTTGTGGGCATTGCGGAAGACACGCTGATGTAGCTCAGTTGGTAGAGCACCACCTTGGTAAGGTGGAGGTCACCGGTTCAATCCCGGTCATCAGCTCGACGGCAACAACCAAACGGGTGTAGCTCAACTGGTAGAGCAGCGGTCTCCAAAACCGCAGGCTGCGGGTTCAAGTCCTGCCGCCCGTGCAATCGATTCAGGAGAAAATTCATGATCGTACAAACGAAGGCATTCATCAACGACGTCTCGAAGGAGATGAAGAAGGTGTCGTGGCCGGACAAGGAGAAGCTCCGTCAGAGCACTATCGTTGTGATTGTGGCTACGCTACTTATCACGGGCATCGTTGCCATCATTGACTTCGCGATGTCGCAAGTCATGAGTCTTATCTACTGATCACCGCGGAATCTACGATGAGCATGACGCCGGAACAACCACAGGCAACCACAGCGGAGCAAACGAAGTGGTACGCCATCCGAACCTTCACGAGCCATGAAGCCAAGGTCAAGACGGCCATCGAGCAAGAGATGGTTCGTGTTGGAATGGAGCATCGCGTGGTGTCCATCGTCATTCCAACCGAAACCGTGTTTGAGGTGCGCAACGGCAAGCGTCGCACCAAGGTAAAGAACTTCCTGCCGGGCTACATTCTGATTGAAGTCACGCCTGCATTGGACAAGCGTCTCAAGGAGATTATCTTGTCGTTGCCGTCGATTGTAAGCTTTGTTGGAACGAAGACCGAGCCGCAGGCCTTGCAGAAGGACGAAGTTGACCGCATACGGGGTCGGGTAGAAGAGCGCAAGGACGTTACGACAGTCGAGACAAGTTTCCGCGAGGGAGACCCTGTCAAGGTAATCGAGGGCCCCTTTGCAAACTTCTCGGGCACGGTGAAGGAAGTAAATATTGAGAAGCAGAAGTTGAAGGTAGAAGTTGGAATTCTTGGGCGCAAAACGCCGATCGAATTGGACTTCCACCAAGTTGAACCAGAAAATCATTGACGGGAGTCGGGAGCCGTCCCACGGTGGGGCGGCGATCGTACCGCGAACCGATCACATTAGGTAGAGTAGCGCAATGGCAAAAAAAGTAATGGGCCTGTTCAAGCTCCAGCTCAAGGCTGGAGAGGCCACAATGGCACCGCCGGTAGGTCCGGCATTCGGTCAGCGTGGTTTGCCCGGTATGGAATTCGTCAAGCAGTTTAACGCCAAGACGGCCAAGCAGCAGGGAACGATCCTGCCAGTGGTGGTCACGTTTTACAGCGACAAGTCCTTCACGTTTGAAATCAAGTCGCCACCGGCGCCGGTATTGCTGTTGAAGGCAGCTGGCATCAGCAGTGGCTCGGCGGCATCGAACAAGATTAAGGTGGGCAAGGTCACAACGGCCCAGCTTGAGGAAATCGCCAAGATTAAGATGGCCGATTTGAATTGCACCACCATGGAAAGTGCTGTAAGCATGATTGCAGGTACAGCGCGTTCGATGGGCATCACGGTAGACGGATAAGTGTTCTACGCATCAATTTCGAACTTTCACTCAACGTTGGAGGCTTGACAACAAGCCGCTGGTACAACGAATCAAAGGAAACAACATGGCAGGCGGAAAGCGATACGCGGCGTTAGTAAAGACGTACGACCGCGACACGACGTTCGACTTCAAGGCGGCAATCGACCGTGTGAAGAAGAACGCTACAGCGAAGTTCGACGAATCGTTCGACATCGCGATGAACCTTGGAGTAGACCCACGGAAGGCCGATCAGCTTGTGCGCGGCACGGTGTCGCTCCCTCACGGAACGGGTAAGAGCGTGCGAGTGCTCGTGCTTGCCAAGTCGCCGAAGGACAAAGAGGCGCTCGAGGCCGGAGCAGATCACGCCGGCTTCGCCGAATACATTGAGAAGCTTCAAGGCGGCTGGGCCGACATCGACATCATCATTGCCACTCCGGACGTGATGGGCGAAGTAGGTAAGCTGGGCCGCGTCCTTGGACCTCGCGGTTTGATGCCAAATCCAAAGAGTGGCACTGTTACGTTCGACGTTGCCAAGGCCGTTAACGAAGTCAAGGCCGGCAAGATCGAATTCCGCGTTGACAAGGCCGGAAACATTCACGCTTCGGTTGGCAAGTGTTCGTTTGATGCGGCGAAGTTGGCCGACAACGTTCAGTTGTTCATCCAGACCGTCGTACGTGCCAAGCCAGCAACGGCAAAGGGCAGGTACGTCAAGAGCGTATCATTCAGCTCGACCATGGGGCCATCTGTCAAGGTTGACGCACATAGCGTTGGCGCCGACACGTAAGCCTTCTGGTCCACCATCATTTTTACGACTATTACGCATTGCCCCATAACCTCACGCTTCTAATGGTGATGGCAACATCGCTGTTGAGGGGAGGGGAACCACACTACACATTGGAGTTATGGTAACGAAGGAACACAAGACGGCCGTAGTGGCCGAGCTCGTCGAGTCGATTCGCTCGGCTTCGAGTCTGTACTTCGTAGACTTCACCGGCATGACGGTAGCGCAGGATCAAAAACTGCGTGCCGAATTGCGCACCAAGAACGTCTCGATGCGGGTTGCTAAGAACACCCTCATCGTGCGCGCTCTTGCCGAGGTTGGAGGCTACGAGTTCGACAAGAAGAAGCTGGCGGGACAGACGGCGCTCATCTTTGGTGGTTCCGATCCTATTGCCCCTGCAAAGATCATTCGGCAATTCTTCGAGAAGGGTGAGAAGCCCAAGTTGAAGTATGCCGTGGTTGAAGGACAGGTGTTCGACGGATCGCAACTAAAGACGGTGAGCGAGTTGCCGACTCGCGAGGACATGATTGCAGCCATCGCTGGCAGCGTTCATGCACCAATTACTGGTATCGTGGGAAGCATCAACGCAGTCATGCGCGATGTTGCCTCACTCATCGAAGAAGTCGCCAAAAAGAAGGCGGCGTAACGTTTTTTTTGAACACAATACTTTCAGGACACACACATGTCAGCAATCGTTGAAGAACTCGTAGAAAAGATTGGCGCCCTTACGCTTGTCGAAGCAGCCGAACTCAAGAAGGCCCTCGAAGACAAGTTCGGTGTTTCAGCTGCTGCTCCAGTTATGATGGCTGGTGCCATGCCTGGCGCTCCTGCCGCTGCTGCAGCCGAAGAGAAGACGGAATTCGACGTCGAACTTACCGACGGTGGAGCTCAGAAGCTCAACGTTATCAAGGTTGTTCGCGAAGTTACCGGCCTTGGCCTCAAGGAAGCCAAGGATCTTGTTGAAGGCGCACCAAAGATCGTGAAGGAAGCACAACCAAAGGCCGACGCAGAAGCTCTCAAGAAGAAGCTCGAAGAGGCCGGTGCAAAGGTCACGCTCAAGTAAGTATCGATTTCGTTTTTTCGACCCCGGAACGCCTCAAACGAGGCGTTCCGGGCGTCGTCGTTTTTCTGCGCTGCCTCCACATACGCACGCCAACCATTGAACAACATACCATCGCATCAGTTTCTGAAGGGTTTTTCGACCGTCGTGCCAAGCTGCCCGTCGATCGAAAAATCCTTTGTTTTTGAGCGCTTTCGGGAGCTTCTATGAACGGACCACAGGACACTAGTCTCTACACCATGCCACTCGTACGGCTGCGCAATCGCGTGTCGTTTTCGAGGGCCGAGCACGAGGTGCTGTACCCAGACCTACTCGGTATTCAAATCGACTCGTTTCACGAGTTCATCCAGGAGGACGTAGCCGCCGATGAGCGGCGTCCGCTTGGACTGCAGCGTGCCTTCGAGAATAACTTTCCAATCGAAGACAACTCGGGCATCTACGAGCTGAGCTTCCTCGACTACTACGTCGAAAAGCCAAAGTACACCGAAGAGGAGTGCCGCGAGCGTGAGCTTACGTATGCCAAGACGCTGAAGGCACGCCTTCGCCTGTCGTCAAAGGCCGATCCTAGCTCGGAAGATTACATCGAGGCAATCGAACAAGAGGTATACCTTGGCAACATCCCCGCGATGACGCCTCGTGGTACCTTCATCATCAACGGCGCCGAGCGCGTGGTTGTGGCTCAGCTTCACCGCTCGCCAGGTGCCTTCTTTGATGATGCCATTCACCCGAACGGCACCAAGATCTTCTCGGCGCGGATTATCCCGTTCAAGGGGTCGTGGGTAGAGTTTACCACCGACATCCACGACGTGATGTATGCCTATATCGACCGCAAGAAGAAGTTCCCTGTAACCACCCTGCTGCGCGCATTGGGCTATTCTAGCGATGAAGACTTGCTAGCTCTGTTCGACCTTGCCGAGGATGTGCAGATTGCCGACATCACGCAAGATCACCTTGGACGCCGCGTTGCTGCTGATACCATCGACATGAACACCGGCGAAATCATCGCCACACGTGACAACATCCTTACCGAAGATCTGTACGTCATTCTTCGTGATAGCGGTCTCGAGTCGATTAAGCTGTACAAGTACGAGAATCCGAACGATGAGCCTATCATCGCAAAGACCCTTGTGAAGGACGTGACGCGTACACGCGAAGACGCTCTCGAGAGCATTTATCGCCAGTTGCGTTCGTCCGATCCACCAGACATCGACACCGCTTGGGGCCTTCTCGAAAAGCTCTTCTTTAATCCCAAGCGCTACGACTTAGGCGTCGTTGGTCGCTATCGCATCAACGAGAAGCTGAACATGAATGTGCCACTCGATGTTACGACGCTAACCGTCGACGACATCGTCTGCATCATCAAGCACCTAATCGAGCTTCGTGACGGCAAGGTTCCTGTCGACGATATCGACCACCTTTCTAACCGTCGTGTTCGTACCGTTGGCGAACAGCTTGAGTCGACGTTTAACCTGGGACTTACCCGTATGGCTCGTACAATCAAGGAGCGCCTTAGCGTCCGCGATAGCGAGAACATCACCCCAGCCGAACTCGTCAACGCTCGTACTATCACATCGGTTATCAACCAGTTCTTCGGCACCAATCAGCTGTCGCAGTTCATGGATCAAACCAATCCGCTTTCGGAGATCACTCACAAGCGCCGTACGTCGGCCCTTGGCCCCGGTGGTCTTACCCGTGAGCGCGCCGGCTTCGAAGTCCGCGACGTGCACTATACCCATTACGGTCGTCTGTGCCCCATCGAAACGCCCGAAGGTCCGAACATCGGTCTGATCTCGTCGCTGGCTATCCATGCCCGCGTCAACAAGTTCGGCTTCATCGAAACACCGTACTACAAGGTCGTCAATGGCGTTGTAACCACGGAGATCGAATTCCTCGCTGCCGACAAGGAAGAAGACAAGATTATCGTTCCTGCGGCCACGGCTACCGATAACCACGGAAAACTTGTTGGCGATACCGTGCGTGCTCGTGTGTCGGGCGACTACGTTGTTGTTCCGCCGAGTGACGTCGAGTACAAGGAAATTTCGACAGACCAGATTACCTCGCCTGCCGCGTCGCTTATTCCATTCCTCGAGCACGATGACGCCAACCGTGCGCTCATGGGCTCGAACATGCAACGCCAAGGGGTTCCCCTGCTTCGTCCAGAAGCCCCCGTTGTTGGAACCGGTATGGAAGCGCGTGTAGCCCGCGACTCACGCTCCATGATCCTTGCCGAAGGTACTGGCGTTGTTGAATACGTCTGCGGCGATTTTGTCCGTATTCGTTACGAAGACAAGCGCACGGATGCCGAGCGTCTAGTGAGTTTCAAGGATGACCAAGTTGTCACCTATCCGCTCCTCAAGTTCTACCGTACCAACCAAGATACGTGCATTAACTATCGCCCAATCGTTACCCAAGGCCAAAAAGTCGTTAAGGGGCAACCGATTATCGATGGTGCATCAACCGAGCAGGGCGAGCTAGCGCTCGGCCGCAACGTCATGGTTGCCTTCATGCCTTGGCGTGGCTATAACTTCGAAGATGCTATCGTTATCAGCGAACGCATGGTGGCCGAAGACGTCTTTACGTCGATCCACATCGAAGAATACACCCTTCAGGTGCGCGACACCAAGCGAGGCGAGGAAGAGTTCACGCGCGAAATACCGAACGTCAGCGAAGAAGCTACGAAGGACCTCGACGATCGCGGTCTGGTGCGCATCGGCGCTACGATTCGCGAAGGCGACATCCTGATCGGCAAAATCACCCCGAAGGGTGAAACCGACCCAACACCAGAAGAGAAGCTACTGCGCGCCATCTTTGGCGATAAGGCAGGCGACGTCAAGGACGTGTCGCTCAAGGCCCCTCCAGGTCTCAAGGGCACCATCATCAATACGAAGCTGTTTGCCCGTCGCGTGCTCACAAGCGACTCCGAGTTCCGTCAAGAAGAAAAGAAGCGCCAGGACCTGATTACCAAGCGTGAGCAGCAAACGCTGCGCGCTCTCGATGCCGATTGCGTCGAGCGTATCGGCACGCTCCTCGATGGCGAGGCCTCGCTCGGTATTCGTTCTACGAACGACACCGTCATCTTCCGCTCTGGATCGAAGCTCAGCAAGGCCGACCTTGCGCTGAAGTTCGAGCAAGGGCAGTTTGTTCCCTCGATGGTATCGACCGAGAACGACTGGGTTGCCAACAAGGACGTTATGGCAACACTCAAGGCACTGCTCGAGAACTACGCTTCTCGCCGTGCCGAGATCATGAACGAAGCTCGTGTTGAGCGCAATAAGATTGCCGCAGGCGATGAACTTCAACCAGGCATCCTTCAAATGGCCAAGGTCTATGTTGCAAAGCGTCGTAAGCTGCAAGTAGGCGACAAGATGGCCGGCCGCCACGGAAATAAGGGTATCGTCTCGAAGATTGTACCTGCCGAAGACATGCCCTTCCTGCCCAATGGAAAGCCAGTCGATATCGTGCTCAACCCACTGGGCGTACCGTCGCGTATGAACCTGGGACAGCTTTACGAAACCGCCTTGGGCTGGGCTGCTCGTGAACTTGGCGTTCACTTTGCCACGCCGATTTTCGACGGTGCTTCGTGGGACGAAGTTGGTAACTATCTCGAAAAGGCAGGACTGCCAAGAACTGGTAAAACTGTTCTGTATGATGGCCGCTCTGGTGAGCCGTTCGAGAACGAGGTCACCGTTGGCATCATCTACATGCTTAAGCTCTCGCACCTTGTCGAAGACAAGATCCACGCTCGTTCTATCGGACCCTACTCGCTTATTACGCAGCAGCCCCTTGGCGGTAAGGCGCAGTTTGGTGGTCAGCGACTTGGCGAAATGGAAGTGTGGGCACTCGAAGCATACGGGGCCGCTCATACGCTCCAGGAAATGATCACGGTCAAGTCCGACGATGTGCAAGGCCGTGCCAAGATGTACGAATCGCTCGTTAAGGGCGAGAACATGCCGAATCCGAATATTCCGGAATCGTTCAACGTTCTCGTTCGCGAGCTTCAAGGTCTCTGTTTGGACGTTCGCATCGACTAATGTCCAAACGATAACTCAAAGAAATAGAACGACACACCATCGGAGTTACGATGCAGTATCATTTCATCCCCAAGCGCGGCTTCTCGCAAATCTCGGTGCGCATTTCGTCGCCCGACGATATCTTGAACCGTTCGCACGGCGAAGTCACCAAACCCGAAACCATCAATTATCGCTCGTTCCGTCCTGAAAAGGATGGCCTCTTCTGCGAAAAGATCTTCGGACCAATTCGTGACTGGGAGTGCGCGTGCGGTAAGTACAAGCGCATTCGCTACAAGGGTATCGTGTGCGATCGTTGCGGCGTGGAAGTGACACAGAAGTCTGTGCGCCGCGAGCGCATGGGTCACATCATGCTTGCTGTGCCCGTCGTACACATTTGGTTTCTTCGCTCCTTGCCAAGCAAGATCTCGGGCGTTGTAGGGATGCCCACCAAGGACGTCGAGCGTATTGTCTACTACGAGTCGTACGTCGTGATTCAGCCTGGTTCTACTGGACTGCAGGACAAGGACCTTCTTACCGAAGAGCAGTACTTGGAAGTGCTGGCCAACCTAAAGCCCGAAGAGCGCAACATGGACGACGAGGATCCTCGGAAGTTCATCGCTCTCATCGGCGGCGAAGCCATCAAGGAATTGCTTCGCCGTGTTGAGCCCGACGAAGAGTACTATCGTCTGCGCGAAATGCTGCGCGACGACATGTCGCAGCAAAAACGTGCCGACCTGCTAAAACGCCTGCGCATCCTTGACGCCTTCCGCTCCGGCGAAGGCAAGGAGCCTAACAAGGCGGAGTGGATGGTTCTCGACATCATCCCCGTTATCCCTCCCGATTTGCGCCCACTGGTGCCTCTCGAAGGTGGTCGTTTTGCTACGTCCGACTTGAACGACTTATACCGTCGCGTTATCATCCGCAACAACCGTCTCAAGCGCCTTATCGATATCAAGGCCCCTGAGGTTATTCTGCGCAACGAAAAGCGCATGCTTCAGGAAGCTGTCGACGCACTGTTCGACAACTCACGCCGCAGCGTCCGCAGCGAGTCGCAACGTGCTCTGAAGTCACTTGCCGACACCCTCAAGGGTAAAACCGGCCGCTTTCGCCAGAACCTCCTCGGTAAGCGCGTCGACTACTCTGGCCGTTCGGTTATCGTTGTTGGCCCAGAGCTGCTCATTCATCAGTGCGGTCTTCCAAAAGACATGGCCGTCGAGCTCTTCAAACCCCTCATCATCCGTAAGCTTATTGAAAGGGGCTATTGCAAGACCGTCAAGAGCGCCAAAAAAATGGTCGAAAAGAAGACCACCGAGGTGTGGGATATTCTTGAAAAGGTCATCGACGGCCACCCAGTGCTGCTTAACCGCGCTCCAACACTGCACCGACTTGGCATTCAGGCCTTCCAGCCACGCTTGGTCGAAGGCAAGGCCATCCAGCTTCACCCACTGGTTACAACGGCATTCAATGCCGACTTCGACGGCGACCAGATGGCTGTCCACGTACCGCTAAGCCATGAAGCGCAGCTTGAAGCACTGTTGCTCATTATGTCGAGCCATAACATCATGCACACGCAGAACGGCGAGCCTATCACGGTTCCGTCGCAAGACATGGTGTTGGGAACGTACTACCTTACCAAGATCCGTCCCGGCGCAAAGGGCGAAGGCAAGATTTTCTCGTCGGTCGACGAAGTAATCGTTGCACACAACACTGGCCGGGCCGACATGCACGCCAAGGTGAAGGTTCGCATCAACGGAGAGCTGATTGAAACTACCGTTGGTCGCATCCGATTTAACCAAATCGTGCCCAGCGAGATTGGATATCTCAACGAGCTGCTCACGAAGAAGCGCCTCCGCCAAATTATCGCCACGTGTTTCCGCAAGGCCGGCTTGGCAAAGACTGTAGAGTTCCTCGACAAGCTCAAGGAACTTGGCTTTACAACCGCTACGCGAGGCGGTCTTAGCGTGTCGATTGCCGACGTCGTCGTGCCAGATGCGAAGAAGGACATCATCAATAAGGCCCAAAGCGACGTCGATAAGATCGAAGAGTACTACCACTCTGGTGTTATCACCGAAGGTGAGCGCTACAACAAGATCATCGATACGTGGTCGACGGCCACGAATCGTGTTGCCGACAAGCTGTACAACGAGCTGCAGTCGCACAAGGATGGCTTTAACACGTTCTACATGATGCTCGACTCGCAAGCTCGGGGCTCGAAAGAGCAGATCCGCCAGCTTGCCGGCATGCGCGGTCTGATGGCCAAGCCGCAGAAGACTGCCGGCTCCTCGTCGGCCGAGTTGATCGAAAATCCGATTATCTCGAACTTCAAGGAAGGCCTGTCCAACCTTGAGTACTTCATCTCTACGCACGGTGCCCGTAAGGGTCTAGCCGATACGGCTCTCAAGACAGCCGACGCTGGCTACCTCACGCGACGTTTGCACGACGTGGCCCAGGACGTGGTAATCTCGGACGATGACTGCGGAACCATCCGTGGCGTCGAGATGCGCGCACTGAAGGATGGCGAAGAAGTGAAGGAATCGCTCTTCGAGCGCATCCTTGGACGCGTGTCGCTTATGGAGCTCACCGACCCAATCACAAACGAGTTGCTTGTTCGGAAGGGCGAGCTGATTACCGAGGAGATTGGCGAAAAGATTGAGTCCTCGTCGGTAGAAGCTGTCGTGATCCGCTCTGTACTTACCTGCGAGTCGCGCCGGGGCGTATGCGCAAAGTGCTACGGCCGGAATATGGCCACAGGCCAAATCGTCGACACCGGCGAAGCCGTTGGAACCATTGCGTCGCAGTCGATTGGCGAGCCCGGTACGCAGCTTACACTCCGTACCTTCCACACAGGGGGCACCGCGTCACTGTCGACGTCGGCAAGCATCGCGCAAGCGAAGTTCGACGGTATCATTCAGTTCGACAACGTGCGTTACGTGACGTACGAAGGCGACGCCGAAGAAATCAGCATCGTTGTGTCGCGTGCCGGCGTCATCAATATCCTCGAACCTGAGTCACGACGCCCCTTAACGAAGTACGACGCTGTATACGGCGCCGAGCTGAAGGTGAAAGAAGGACAGCTAGTGTCGAAGGGTGATATCCTGTACGATTGGGATCCGTACAACTCGGTGATTATTACCGAGAAGTCGGGACGTGTTCGCTACCGCGATCTCGTGCAGAACCTCACCTACAAGGAGGCAATCGACGAGCAAACGGGTCACACCACGAAGATCGTTATTGATTCGCGTGATCGGACAAAGAGCCCAGCGATTGAAATCGTTGACGAGGATGGCGTACTTATTCAGTCCTACATCATTCCTACGCGTTGTCAGATCGTAGTTGACGACGGCGAACTCGTAAGCGTAGGTTCGAAGCTTGTGAAGATGCCGCGCGACCTTGGACGTCTGCGTGACATTACGGGTGGTCTGCCACGCGTTACCGAGTTGTTCGAAGCTCGTGCGCCACAGGCACCGGCTGCAGTAACAGAAATTGATGGTATCGTTTCGATCGAAAAGCCAAAGCGCGGCTCGCGCAATATCGTTGTGACGTCGCTCGACAACGAGCTGCGCCGCGAATATTCCGTGCCGATTGGTCGTCACGTACTTGTTCAGGACGGCGACTTGGTGCGCGCTGGCGATCGTTTGACCGAAGGCGCAATCAATCCGCACGACATTCTGCACATCAAGGGTATTAACGAAGTACAGGGCTACCTGGTAAATGAAATCCAGGAAGTCTATCGTATGCAAGGTGTGAAGATTAACGACAAGCACATCGAAGTTATCGTTCGTCAGATGTTGCAGAAGGTGCGCGTGACAGAGTCGGGCGACTCGCAATTCCTCGAGGGCGATCAGATTGACCGCCTGCGGTTCAACGACGAGAACGACTTCATCAAGAGCTGCGTCGTTGTTACCGATAAGGGTGACTCCAAGCTGAAGATTGGCCAGTTGATCGAGAAGAAGGCGCTACGTGAACTGAATGCCGACCTGAAGAAGAAGGAAAAGGCAACAGTGAAGAGCCGGAACGCCGATCCGGCCATTGGCGAGCCGTTGTTGCTGGGAATCACTCAGGCCTCGCTCACGACAGAGTCGTGGCTGTCGGCCGCCTCGTTCCAAGAAACAACGCGCGTTCTTGCCGACGCTTCGGCTGCTGCCAAGGCCGACCGCCTCTTGGGTCTCAAGGAGAATATCATTCTCGGCCAGCTCATCCCTGCTGGTACAGGCTTGCGCGTGTATCAAGAGCTTCTGGTTGCCTCGGATGTTGGTAACATCTTCGGTTCAGACGCCATCTTGCCAACGGCAACTCCCGAAGACGAAACCTCTACAAAGAGACCAGCGCGTAAGCGCCCTGCTCCTGTAGCGTAACCATCGATCGTATGTGATGTTCAGTTGAAGGCCGTTCCCATGGGACGGCCTTCTTTCGTTTCAAGGGTAGTACCATTTGCACATCTACGTGGACAGTCTATGAAATCGCTGCTATACATTGTTGCGTTGCTTGGCGTGTCGTGTGTCGCCGCTACGGCACAGATTCAGCGCCTTCCCATTCCGCAGTACGTGGGCTCCATGCGCTGGGCGATGTCGTCGCCGTATGGCGCGGTGCTTGTAACCCAACGCAACGTCTTTGTGGCCCCCTCGCTTGCGTCGACCTGGCGACATTGCACCATTGCCCCTTTTCAGAGAGACATCGATCTTGTTGGTGTTATCGGAGATACGATCGACGTCCTGTGTACGCATGGCACGGCTACGCAGCCGCAGCGGGCTATCATGCGCACGACGGATTGGGGCAGGCGGTGGGAGTTGCGGTTCCAATTGGACGCCACGGTAGCAGAGTTGATTGCCGTACATCCAGGGGGAATCGTGTGTCGAGAAAGGGCAGATCCGGCGTTGTCGAACGTAGTCGTTATCAACCCCTCAGATGGTGGTGTTAGCCGATATTCTACACCATTCCCGTCTGATGCAGTGCTGAAGGGGGCTTCGAACGGCGATACGTTGTTGATTGGAGTAACGTTGGGCGAACAGGCTCTGGGCATACTTGCGGTATGGGACCTTGACAACCAGCAACAGTGGTCGACACTGCGCGGACCTACGCACATGCGTAGAGCGTATGACGTGGATGGACGAGCAGGAAACAAAGCCGTTGTGCTAGTGACCGACGGCCTGGTGGTAGATGGTTCTGATACAAGCGATGTGCTTGCGCTGCCACGCCAAATTGATGCCCCAATGTGCATTGAACCGTCGCATGTTGTCTATGCCTTTGGCGAGTGGCTTATGACGTATCGTGACCGTTTGTATCGCTGGGTACCTCGCAGTCGACAGTGGGAGACGGCTGGCGGGCGTGGTGGCACAGTAGACATTGCATTGGTTGGTGATACGCTTTTGCTTGCTGCTGAAGGTCGATATCCGGTGATGGGGGAGGCAAGTCCGTTCTCGGCCGTGTACCAGAGTGTTGGTCCGGCACTAACCGATGCGTCCTTCGCGCTTGTGCAGCAGGCGGGGGTATACGTGTGGGTTAGCAATCACAACGTATGGGTTGATGGGCAAGCCAGGCGAGCACTCGTGAGGTGGATGCCCGCGGATCGAAACGTCTACGACGTGATTCCGTTCGGCGGCAATGAGTCTGCTCGCGTTATAGGACGTGGTTCCGTAAACAGCCCGGCCACGACGTGGCTCGCCGCACCGCACTTGATGTCGATTGCCGATGATGATAGTGTTGTGGTGCCACAGGGTGGTATCACTGGTGCGGGAGGCGAGGTGGCGCTTGCGGCTGGGGCAGGGCAGGAGGCCGACGTAGCGGTGTCGTCCATACGCGTGATGCGACGCACGAGAGATGAAGTCACGTGGCACGTTGTTGGTTCCATGAGGAGCATGCCCTTTGCCGACGCCGTTTTGGTTGGCGATACGGTTTGGGCTATGTCGATTGACCCTGGGCTAACGAGTGAAGACAACGTGTTACATGTGACGGTGATTGCCGGCGAACGCGAGGTGACGTCGCTGCGCGAGGTTCACCGCGGCCGCGACAGATCGGTCTACCGCTGGGCCTGCGCTACGCCCAGCGGCATGCTTATACACGTTGGGAACGGATTGCGCTTGAGTAATGACGACGGTCAAACGTGGGTGCCAGTTCCATTGGCGGCGCAAGAGATGGTGCGCCCTGTGTTTGTGGATGGAAGATTGTGGAGTGCAGGGCTCGTAAGTGGGCAGCCGGTGGTGCTTTGGAGCACGAACGGCGTGTTGTGGCGGGTAATGGCGACGCCACTGCCTGTTGACGCAGTCCCTACGGCCGTTGCCGTGAACGGCTCGCACATCGTGGTGTCTACCACCACAGGCGTCTACCAACTTGAGACGGCGGAGTTGTCGGCCCGGGTCGAAGGCCACACCGTTGCGTCTGAGCACTGCGGTTCATTGTATGCGATTGTTGACATCGGTGGAAGAGTTGTTGAAACGCACGTCACGTCTGAAGCAGAAGCACAAGATCTCCCCGCGGGCTTGTACATGTTCGTGTATCGACAATGCATCAGTTCCGTTTTGGTATCAAATAGTGGTGTTGCATTCTTATCGTCCGCCAAGCGGAACAGCCAGCGAGAACAACGTTAGCACAACGTGGGCTGCATTGTGCGTAAGTTCGAGGGCGACAAATCATTGTAACGAGACTGTTATGAAACTGTTGATATCATGTATTGTGAGTGCTTGCGCATTTGCGATGGCCGCAAGTGCCGACACCCTGTTTGTTGCGCCAGATGCAAAGGTTGGTGGCATGGGTACATCGTGGTCGGACCCGATGCTGTTCCGGGTGGCTTTTGAGACTGCTGTGTCGGGCGACGAGATATGGATGGCAAAGGGCGTCTATCGCGTGGAGCAAACGCCCATAGCATACACGAATGGCGTCCGCGTATACGGCGGATTTTCGGCGATCGAAAAGGCGCGTGAGCTTCGCGATTGGCTTCGTGAGAGGACGATCTTTGAGGCCATCGAGCTCAACGTTATTATGACCATGGAGAACTGCGATTCGTCGTCGCGAATCGATGGGGTGCACTTTCGCAACGCGACTGAATCGGCGTTACGTATCAATGGTGGAGCTCCGCGACTCTTCAACAATCACTTCAGAAACAATGGCGTCGGGACTGTGCGCGGCGGAGCCATTCGTGCACAAGGCGTAAGTCGCCTTCGGATTGAATACTGCGTCTTTGAGGGTAATCGCGCCATGGAGTCGGGTGGGGCAATCTACATCACGGAGTCGACAACCGATGCGAAGGGCTTTGGCCCATTCATTGGCCAGAGTTTTTTTGTTGGTAATCAAGCGCAGCAAGGTGGTGCACTCTGTGTTGAGCGTTGTGCCGGTACGCCGCAGGTAGTTTCGAGTGTGTTTGCATCGAACGAGGCCGCGCAGACAGGTGGTGCTGTGGCATCGCTGGAAACGTACCTCTACGTGAACAACTGCACGTTTTCACGGAACGAGGTTGTATCGAGCACTGGTGCAGGCGGTAGGACCATGGCCTTGCAAGGGGGATACATCCAGAATACCATCGTGTGGAATGGTGTGGAGGACACGGCGGCACACGTCCGCAAGCTTAGTCCTAGTGGCGACACAATGAAGATTACGGCTTCGGCGAACCTCATCGAGAACGACACCGAGCTTGGCTTCTGGCAGTTTGATCCGTTGTTCGAAAATCCGGATGTACCAACAGGGTGGGACGGCTACTTTGGCACCGACGACGACGGACTTCGCCCAGGGTCAAACTCGGTAGCTCGGGATGGTGGGTTCATCGACAAGTTCGTCAACCATCGTCAGCAGGACATCTTGGGTAATCCCCGTTTGGTGGGACGCAAGATCGACCTAGGCGCTTACGAGTCGCAGCGTGCCGGACGGGTTCCGCATCTGGAACTCATGGATGAGATGCGTCAGGGAAAGCTTGTCTTCATGTTCCGACATGCCAAGACGGACTGGGACCAGCGCGATCCAGGCCCATCGCCAGAGTGTTTTCCCGGCCGGAATCTGATTACTGAGGGGCGTGAGCAAAGCGTGAGTATCGGTGCACATCAGCGGGCGCTTGGCGTGCCGCAAGGCGAAGCCTTGTCGAGCCCCGCATGCCGTTGTTGGGAGACGCTTGACCTCATGGTTGGACGCCACGAAAAGGCATCGCAGTGGGCCTCTGGAGGCTCGCCGCAGGCCGTGACCAATCGGCTGAACGACCTCAAGACTCCGCCCACGTCGGGCAATCGTATCGTTTCGACACACGACGCCGTGGCCGTCTTTGTGTTTAATCGTGATGGCGGTGGCGAGACGCTTACCACGGCCGAGCTCATGGAAGGCGATTGCCTTGTAGTGCGTCCATTAGGTGACACCATGGAGGTGCTCTCGCACTGGTGTTCCGACACGTGGGAACGGTGGTGGTTGAAGTACAACCCTGTGGCACTCAGCGTGCAGGAAACGCCGCGATCAACCGAACGCGTTGCCGTATACCCCAATCCTGCGTCGAACACGTTTACCATTGACCGGGGCAGTGCCGAGTACGTCGTTGATGTTGCCGTTGTCGATGTCATGGGACGACGCATGTGGCAAGGAACAATGGGCGACGTCATTAGTGTCGACCTTTCCGGCTGGACACCAGGGGTGTATGCAGTTGTTGCGGGTAGTGGTCGAGCAATGGTAGTTGTTCGGTAGTCAGTGGCACGAAAGCGGTTGGCTTCGCATTGGTCCATCATCATTGCCCTTATTCTGGGCATTGTTTGGGCATTGGTTTCGGCATCCTTCGGGTGGGCGACGTTTACCTCGAACTGGATTGCTCCGTTTGGTGAGATCTTCCTTCGGTTGCTCAAGTTGATTGCAGTGCCCCTTGTAGCAGTAAGCGTTGTGAAGGGTGTGTGCAGCTTGCACGATGTGCGCACGCTTGGTATGTTGGGAGGGCGAACGTTGTTGCTCTACATTAGCACCACGGTGCTTGCTGTTGGCGTTGGGCTAGCGCTGGTGAACATCATTGCACCTGGCGAGCGTTTGCAGCACGAGCAGCGAGTGGAGAACCGGGCGAGATACGACGCATGGAGGGGGCAGGCGGAAGGTGCCGCAAGGCCGACGGATAACGTAGGTACGGTACTCGAGTCGAAGATCTCGGCCGCAGCATCGATTGCGAAGAGCGGGCCGCTGCAGCCGATTGTGGACATCGTTCCTGAGAACATATTTGCTGCTCTGTCGGGATCGTCGATGCTGCAGGTTATTGCTGCGTCAATCCTCTTTGGCATTGCCATGATGCTAGTATCGGTACAGCGGGTTCAGCCATTGCGCGATGTTCTGGAAGCGCTAGATGATGTATTGTTAGCGCTTGTGACGCTTGTGATGCGGGCCGCACCACTGTTTGTGTTTTGTTTGCTGGCTGGTACCATTTCGAGCATTGCTGGCGACGACGTATCAAAAGTTTTGCATGTATTCGAAGGGTTAAGCTGGTATAGTGTTACGGTGTTACTGGGGCTATTTGTTGTGGCAGGAGTTGTTTATCCCAGCATCGTGAAGCTGTTTCGACCAAAGGTAAAACTCGGCTGGCTGTTTCGTGGAATGGGCCCGGCACAGGCGTTGGCGTTTAGTACGTCGTCGAGTGCAGCAACGCTGCCAGCAACGATAGACTGTGTTCAGAACAACCTAGGTGTAAGCGAGCGGGTGGCTGGATTTGTGCTGCCCATAGGAGCTACCATCAATATGGATGGGACGAGCTTGTATCAAGCCGTTGCCGTGGTGTTCTTGGCACAGTTTCACATGGTCGACCTCACGTTACAGCAGCAACTTGTGATTGTTCTAACTGCCTCGCTTGCATCGATAGGTGCAGCAGCCGTGCCCAGCGCTGGTTTGGTGACGCTGGTATTGGTGATGCAAAGTGTGGGATTGGACCCTGCTTGGATTGCCGTCATCATCCCAGTCGACCGCATCCTGGATATGTGCCGCACCGTGGTAAACGTGTCGGGCGATGCCGTGGTAAGTCTTGTCGTTGATGGATGGGACAAGCGAAGCGGGGGAAGCCCCGCATGACGCTTCGTGCTCTGTTGGCACTGCCTGAGTACAAGCCATATCTCCAATTGCGATTCTTCGTTGCAATGGGCTGGCACATGCAGGCTGTTGTTGTGGCATGGTACATCTACACGCTTACGCGCGACCCATTGATACTTGCATTGTTGGGGGCTGCCGAGGCCGTGCCGGCGCTGAGTGCAGCGCTGCCAATGGGCTACTTGGTTGATAAAATGGACAAGCGAACAACACTTCGCATCGCGTCGATTGCCATTGTATGCAGCGCTGCCGTGACTGCTTGGTTAACCACGCCTGCGGCGATGGACATTCTAGGCCCTACTGCTCTTTTGTGGTCGATGCTTTCGATGGTCATGATCAATGGCACAGCACGTACGATGTATGGCCCTGCCATGTTTAGCATCCTAGCCGCTATTGTACCCAAAGATCTCATTCCTCGTGCAACGGCCGTAGGTAGCACAGTCTGGCAGGCCGCCATGATAACCGGCCCACTTGTGGCCAGTCTTATCTATTACGGATCGGGTGGGGCAACGGTGGCTGCCATAACCTGCGTATCGCTCATGGTTGTAGGAAGCGTTGGTGCATGGCAGATTGCTGCCAAGCCACCAATCGAGCGACAGCGCACGGGTTCGATGCTTGCCGATGTTACCCAGGGCATGCGATTTATCCTGTCCACGCCCATCGTGGTTGGTGCGCTAAGTCTTGACTTGTTTGCCGTCTTGTTTGGTGGTGTCACAGCCATCTTGCCCGTCTATGCCGATACTATCTTACACGTTGATGAACGGGGCTTCGGCATGCTTCGGGCGGCAATGTCGGCTGGAAGCGTTGTTATGATGTTGTTCCTCGCCTGGCGACCTCCAAGTGCTAACGCTGGGCGCAATCTCATCCTGGCTTTCGTTGGATTTGGTCTTGCCATGATGGCGTTTGGCATAAGCACGGTGTTTTGGCTCAGCGTTGCGACGTTGGCCTTTGCCGGCATGTGCGACAGTGTAAGCGTCGTTACGCGTCACACCATTTTGCAGTTGTACACGCCCGATCACATGCGGGGCCGGGTAGCAGCGGCCAACACCATGTTCATCTCGAGCAGTAACGAGCTGGGAGCGGTAGAAAGCGGCGTTGCTGCCAGGTTAATGGGGGCCGTTCCCAGCGTAATGTTTGGTGCAGCCATGACGTTGGTAGTTGTAGCCGTGGTGGCCTGGAAGGCGCCAGCGCTACGGCGACTGAAAATCGGCGAATAGGACGGGGCTCACGGGTTAGCCCGCAGGCGCGGCGTTGGTATTACGCTTGCACATTTGCCAACAGAACTTTTCCGTATCTTTGTGGTCTTGCCCGACGCCTGCGCCGTTCTACGGCTGGCCGCCGGGCTTTGCTCTTGGTTAGAGCTCGTCGTTCACATTTCTCATCTACGCGTATGGCAGACATTTCGAAGATCCGGAACATTGGGATCTCGGCCCACATCGACTCGGGCAAAACTACACTCTCCGAGCGCATCCTCTATTACACCGGCAAGATCCACGCCATTCACGAAGTGCGTGGCAAGGACGGCGTTGGTGCCAAGATGGACTCGATGGACCTCGAACGTGAAAAGGGCATTACCATCCAGTCAGCCGCTACGTATACAACGTGGGGCGACTACAACATCAACCTGATTGATACTCCAGGCCACGTGGACTTTACCGTTGAGGTGGAGCGCGCCTTGCGCGTTCTCGACGGTGCCGTCCTTGTGTTGTGCTCTGTTGCCGGCGTGCAGTCGCAGTCAATCACGGTCGACCGCCAAATGCGCCGTTACAACGTGCCACGCTTGGCCTTCATCAACAAGTGCGACCGTTCCGGTGCTAACCCCGAGCGCGTTGCCGATCAGCTTCGCGAAAAGCTGTCGCATAACCCAGCCTTCGTTACGTTCCCGATTGGCCTCGAGGATAACCTCAAGGGTGTCATCAACCTTGTTGACATGAACGCAGTGTACTTCGAAGGTGAAGGCGGATCCGAGATTCGTTTGGCAGACATCCCAGCCGAGCTGATGGATAAAGCCAAGGAGCTCCGTCACCGTCTTATCGAAGTTGCCGCTGACTTTGATGACTCGTTGATGGAGAAGTTCTTGATGGACGAGCAGCCGTCTCGCGACGAGCTGATTGCCGCCATCCGTAAGGGAACGCTCACGATGAAAATGACGCCCGTGTTCTGCGGCTCGGCCTATAAGAACAAGGGAGTGCAGACGTTGCTCGACGGCGTTATTAACTTCCTGCCCAACCCTTCGGAGGTTACAAACGAGGCGCTCGACCAAGACAACAACGAGCAGAAGCTTGTTCTTTCCAGCGACCCATCGAAGCCACTCGTTATGCTTGCCTTCAAGCTCGAAGATGGTCGCTATGGTCAGCTCACGTACATGCGTGTCTATCAAGGCACGGTGAACAAGGGCGACTCCATCACAAACATTGCCAACAACAAGAAGGTCAAGGTTCCGCGCCTCGTGCGCATGCACTCCAACGAAATGCACGACATCGAAGCCGCACAGGCAGGTGATATCGTGGCACTGTTTGGCGTGGACTGCGCTAGCGGTGATACGTTTACCGACAATAACATCCGCGTTACCATGACGTCGATGTTCGTTCCCGAGCCAGTTATCGAGTTGGCTGTTGCGCCAAAGGACAAGGCCGGACAGGTAAACTTCTCGAAGGCACTCAACCGCTTTACCAAGGAAGATCCTACCTTCCGCGTGATGCGCGACGAGGAGTCAGGCGAGACCATCATCAAGGGCATGGGCGAGTTGCACCTCGAAATTTATATCGAGCGCATCCGCCGTGAATACAACACCGAAATTACCGTTGGGCGGCCGAAGGTTGCCTTCCGCGAAGCGATTTCGCAGCGCGCCGAATTCAACTACACTCACAAGAAGCAAACTGGTGGTTCAGGACAGTTCGGCCGCGTAGGCGGATACATCGAGCCGCTTCCGGATGACGCTGTAGAGAACTACGAGTTTGTCGACGACATCGTAGGCGGCGTGATTCCTCGTGAATACATTCCTGCTTGCGATAAGGGATTCAAGGAAGCCATTCAAGAGGGTTCTCTCATTGGCCAGCCCGTCGTGCGCACTCGCGTCGTGATTAACGACGGTGCAACACACCCCGTCGACTCGTCCGAAATGGCATTCAAAACGGCGGCACTCATGGCGTTCCGCGAAGCGTATTCGGCTGCACGGCCAATCATTCTCGAGCCAATCATGAAGCTCGAAGTGTCGGCACCAGAAGAATTCCAAGGCGTGGTTATTGGTCAAATCAACCAGCGCCGTGGCGTAATCATGGGCACGGAAAACGACATGGGCTACGTGACCGTTGAATCCGAAGTACCGCTTTCTGAGATGTTCGGATACTCAACCGACATTCGTTCGGTAACGCAGGGCAAAGGTGAATTCTCGATGGAGTTTGCCAAGTATCAGCCGGTGCCCCGTAACATTCAGGAAGAGATGGTAAAGGAATGGCAAAAGAAGCGAGCTGAAGGTAGGTAGTACACCCGTCTTACTCGAGTAAATTACAGGCCTTGAATCCTTGTTGTGGGATTCAAGGCCTTGTTTTTTTTACTTCAGTGGAAAGGGTCGGAGTGGAGGAATGTAGTGTGAACGACTGTGCCGTTCGACACCGAATGAATGGCCAAGATTGGTACGAACAGATGGGCGTTGCCTGCGTTCTAAGGGCACATCACGTTGTAGAACCAATCACTCACTGCAATGAATTCCTATACCCTCGTTGTTCTTGTCGTAAGTTTCCTCTGGACTTCAGCCCTCCGCGCTCAGATACCCGACAGGTGGTATCGGGTTGATATCAATAGTGCTGCCGACCTCCGCGCCGTGGTAGCTGTTCCTCCTTCCACGTTTGTTGCGGTAGGGGGCAACGGAGCCATGCTCCGCAGTTCAAATAACGGCCGAACGTGGTCGCAACATAGCGGCACTGCAAGTGCCAACGTTGCCTTTCTTGCCGTTGATGCGAATAGCGACGGAGTCGTTGTGGCTGTGGCCGACGATGGTACGGTTGCTAGTGGCATGATCTTTGGGTCGCTCGCTTTACAGCAGCCGGCTCGCTCTACTGGGTGGGCTGCCGTTGCATACTCCGATAAAAACGTCGTTCTCATTGCAGGGCGCGACTCGGCGGAGCAACGTGTGCGCATTATGCGCTCTGCCAACAATGGCGACTCGTTCGAACGTGTGGCGTGGCTAGGCGGCGACGTTACTGTCGTTGGCATGAGGTTCGTTTCGCCAACGCTGGGCTTCATTGTCGGAGCCGAGGTTGCGCCCGGCGGTACGAGCTCCGGCGTGGTCTACCGCACAACCGATGGCGGCTCCTCGTGGAACAAGGTGTCAGACGCATCTGGCTTCGAACTGATTACAACCATCGCTGCGGTGGGCAACGACCTTGTTGCCGCGGGAATCACAACGTTGACCAATGGTGGCATCCTACGGTCGACAAACGACGGTCTGACGTGGCAGTTCGAATCAGAGTCCGACTTGTCGATGGTAGGATCGCTGCAAGCATTGTCGAGTGATTCCTACATTGCCTCGGGCGTTCGTATGACCCCCGACGTGTCGGGCGAAGATGTAATGGTGTTTACGACGACGTTCCTGAGTGCCGACTCTGGGCGATCGTGGAACATTGCCGACGTCGAAGATGGCTTCTTTGGCCTAACATCGATTGCGGCTACGGCGAATCACATTGTGATGGTGGGCGACAGTGGTCGAGTGTGGACTCGTTGGTACGAGCCCGTTGTGCCGGCCAGCATTGAGCGCCTCGTTCGGCACGTCGAGTTTGGCACTGCGCGAACGGTTCGAGATACGTTGCTCGAGCGAGTCGTTGTGAATTCTAGCGCCTCGCCACTATTCGTCCGCCAAGCTCGCATTGCGGGCGGCCGCAGTCTGTCGCTCGTCGTTGATCCCGTTGGTACGACCCTCCAGCCAGGCCAGGCATTGGACCTTCATCTGCAGTTTGAACCGATTGAGAGCGGCGACCAATGGTCGGCCGTGGTGCTTACCATGAGCGATGGCAATACAGCCGTTGTACACACCAGCGCAACGGCTGTTCAAGAAGAGCACCAATCGTGCATGGCGCAAGTTGCGCCGGTATCGGTACTGTATGAGTCGTTTAGTCCATTGGGCGAGGACATTTATAGTGGGGAGCTATTCGTGAACACGACCGGTTCGCAAAGGGTTGTTCGGTCGATTCGCTTCGAGGGCGGTGATAATGTGGCATTCCACATTGCAGATCCAGAGTCATTGCCATACGATCTAGAGCCGCAAGAGTCGTTTGGATGTATGGTGCGATTCGCTGGATTTGCTCCTGGAGTCTACCGCTCAACGATGGTGATCGAGACAGATACGTGCGTGGTACGTGTGCCGATTGTTGGATACGTTCGGATGAGAAGCTGGCAGGATATAGTATCGATGCCTGGAGTTGTGCAGAACAGTGCGAGTCGGCACTCAGTGTATCATACGTCAGCCGAATGGTATAGGCACGCAACGGCTGACGCCGAGGTTGCTTTCGACGCCCCCTTCAGATTGGTTGATGCCGAGGCAGTGTTTGAAGGCGAGTGGACGAAGTTTCGCATGGATGTAGAGTGCGCTCCGGTGGAGTCGGGGTTGGTGGTTAGCAGGTGCGACGTGCCATGGGTGTTCGACGATGGGCGCACATGGACGAGCCGAGCAGTGCTGGTGGCGAATGTGCGGCCGTCCGACCCAACGTCCGTAGATGAGCGTGCTGCCAAGAGTTTAGCGGTATTTCCCAATCCCGTACGTGCGTCGATGAACGTGAAGGATGCTCAGGCTTCGGGCTGGGTGTGGCTTCGTGTGCTAGACCTGCAAGGTGGCGTTGTGGCACGCGAGCGTATGTACTGTGATGGCGGCGGGTTAGACATCGTCGTGGCGGCCCATGAATGGGCGCCTGGTATGTATCAAGTCGAGGTGAGCGATGCGCAGGGTGTGCGCCGACAAGCGGTGCTTCGCATAGGCGAGTAGGAGTTCTCGTGGGGGCGATTTCGCGTTGTATCTTTACGCTGTATGAAGATGCTTCGCACGCGCATCGCCCCCACGCCTTCGGGCTATCTTCACATCGGGAATGTGGTAAATGCTCTTATGGTATGGGCGCACGCTCGTGCGGTGGGCGGGCATGTTACACTTCGCATCGACGACCTCGACCCGCAGATGTCGCAGGTAGAATACCTCGAAGACATCTTTCGAACGATAGACTGGCTGGGAATCGACGTCGACGCTGGCCCTTCGTCGGTTTTAGAAGTAGAGCAAACGTGGTCGCAGCAGTATAGGCGAGCGGCCTATGACGCTGTGCTCCAAACACTCGTCGATCAAGGGGCACTGTTTGCCTGCGGCTGTACGCGCCGCGAAATAGCATTGGCAGGAAGCAGCGGTGTCTATCCGGGCACATGTAGAGATCGACGCATTCCTCTTGATGCTACGGACGTGTCGTTGAGGTTACTCGACGATAGCGTGGCGCTGTTGCCGTTCCCTGTTGTTCGCCTTAAAAACGGTTTGCCGGCGTATCATATCGCCAGTCTTGTCGATGACGTTTCGATGGACATCACGTGGATTCTTCGTGGTGCCGATCTAGAGCCGTCGTCGCTCGTACAGCGGCAGATTGCTCGTCGGGTGCCTGGTTTGGCGCAGTTCGCCGATGTTGAGATCGTACATCATCGGCTGATATGCGACGAGCGTGGAGAGAAGCTCTCGAAATCGCGTGGCGCTACCGATGTGCGGCACCTGCGGGAAATGAGTGAAGGGCTTGGCGTTGTGCTCGAAGCTGTCTCGCGCCTGCACGGCTGTCCGCTCGTAGCCAGTGTCCACGACTTGCCATCGGTAATCAGATATTGAAGGCCGGCTGCAGCGTTTTTGCTGTCGAGGGACGCGACGCAAGAATCCATGCGTCGATTCCGCTGTTGCTTACAGGGTCGAACGATGATGACGGCGATGTTCCGGCTAGGCGGCGTGCCGTATCGGCGATAAGTCGAGCGCTAGAGAGTCCGTGCGACTCAGCATAACGACGGAACAACGACAGAATCGCGTCGGTGCGTGTTGATGTAAGGTTGTAGGACTGTAGGAAGCGCCTTAGGGTTCGAACGGCAGGCCGCACATAGTCGACATCGCGATCCATCATAGCGCGTTGCAGTTGTAGCATTCTAGCTGCTGCGTGCAAGTCGGGGCGAATCGAATCGTCGCACATTGAAAGACGTCGGAACCACCAGTCCGACTCCCGATTGCGCCGATGTTCGTGGGCAATTCGGCCACACATGAAGCACAGCGCAACGCGCGACTGTGGCGGTATGAACTCGCTACATCCATCGAACTTTTCACGTATGAACGCCATGCGGCCGAGGATCCTACTATGGTCGCCGGTATGCAGTGCATAGGTGCACTCGGCATTGACGGCGCGATAGTAGCGTTTTACCTCGATGTTGCGAGAGGGGTGGCCATGGTCTTCGTCCCATAACAGCGACATCGTTGCGGCGAACTGCTGGCTGCGCTGTTCGCTTGCATTCGCAACGGCATGGTTGTAAAGGATGCCAAGGAAGGTATCAGGGCGAGCATTGCGAAGCTCGTCGTCGGACATCATCAGGTCGACCAGTGCCTGGGTATGACCGACAGATCGGTCTGGATCGTCGCCCACGAACGACCACCAGTTCGAGAGGATCAAGTGGTAATTCAGCTTGGCTGGTCGTGCCGTAGCTGTCGCGGGCGACTGCAGCAGATCGTGAGTCGGAAGACGCTTAAGCCAGTCTCTCGCGACAGTGTCTCCCTTGGTCGATCGGATGAGGTTGTCGTGAAAGGTATTCCCTAGGTTTTCATAGTCGATCGTGTTGCGCAACAGCTCGAGAACACGGCGCTGTTCCACGCTTAGCGCATCCTCGGCACCATCAGTCGCTGGCTCGTCGAGTACTACGTGGCGATAGTTCTTCTCCCACGACAGTGTCTTAAGCCAGAAGGGATATTCGTCATGAGCAATCGCAAGTTCCCGAGCGCGAATCACGCGTCGCATGGCTTGGTCGTACAGCGTTTTCTCCCATAAGAAGTCGGCGTCCTCAAGGAGTTCGACGATTTGGCGTTCGTGCGAGGACGACGCGTGATACGAGCGCATGGCCTCGAGGATTTGCTGATAGAGGTAGTTCTTCACGGCCGAGAGTCGGCGCGCCATGGCAGTGTCTGCCAGCTTGGATTTTACGAGTGCCTCGTTGTACTGCTCTTGGCTGTCGATGATATCGAACAATCGCAGGTAGTCGTTGCCATCGCCAACAACGTGGCGTGAACAGTAACGCTTTACGTAGCCCTTCTCGGTTCGGTTGAGCGAGTGAATCAGCCGGAATAACCCGTCGCTAGCAGTGCGAGCCATAGGCGTGAGAATGTTCGAGGTGGAAGGAATGCGCAAAAATCGGTCGTAAGGGCTAACGATAAGCCATAGGCATGGATCGGCTCGTTAACACTGGGTATTCTATGCGGTGCGGCTCAATCAGCACCTCGTGCGTGCTTAACGTGTACGGCTGGTACGCCGTCGAGGCAATGCGACCGACATCGAAGGAATCGCCCAAGTTGGCATTAACGTCCAATCGACTATTGCGTTGATGGAGCACAACGCAACAAGACAACAACATACTTCTCACAATCTTACACAGTGCCATGCCACGTTTTATCATACTTTTGGTTCTCATTTTTTGGCTCCTTGCTGGACGTTCTCGCGCGTCGGAATTCAACGTAGTTGATACAGGGGGCTGCGCCGTGCCGCAGCCGCTGCGGCCTCTTCCAACATCGGTGTCGCGCCCCGTTGGGGCGTCGCTCACGTTGCAATCGGTTGCGAGCACCGACGGTGTTCTTTACTCCTGGTACAAGGACGGCAGGCTTCTTGAGGGCGAAGGCGAGCCCATGTTTGCAATCATGCGCCTGCGTAGGTCCGATGCCGGTGTATATGAACTCGTAATGAAGAACGAATGCGGTGCGCATGTCCAGCGCTGCACGGTCTCGCTTCGATCGGAGGGGATTCTCGTTGCTAACGAGTCGCACATCGCAATTCCAATGACTACCGTTGGCGAGCAACGAGACACGTTGCTCCGTGAGGCATTCCGAAATGTGGGGACGGCCCCAGTTACCATTACTAGCGCTAGGGTGTTCGGCGGCGGGGGAGACGTGGTTCTCATGTCTGCGGTCGGCCCCGGTGTTGTGCAGCCCGGAGAGGCGATTGACATTCGGCTTCGGTTTCGGCCGACGTCGGCAGGTGTTGCCAATGCTGTAATCGACCTAAACACTGCATCCGACATTGACCCTTCTATCTGGGTCACAACCGTTGCTATGCAAGATGATCTTCCAGCCGGGATAGAACTCCATGGTCCAGTACAGTTTGGCAATGTGGACGGTTACGAGGTGCGCGATACGTCGATTGTCGGGTTGCTTCATAACAGTGGTTCGAAGCCGTTAAGCATAACGGACGTTCGCATCGTTGGGCCTCATGCATATCACTTTGCACTCGTGGATCATGCTGCGTTGCCAGTGACGCTGCAGCCGCAGCAGTCCTTCGACGCAGCGCTGCGGTTCGTGCCATTCCAGCGTGGCTCATACGGTGCGCACCTGCAGTGCATTGTCGACGGTCGCAACGTCATTATTCCGCTACTCGGTACTAGTGGCGAAGGCGGAGACGTCCACGTCGTTAACTTTGGTGATGTGTTGCCGGGTGAGGAGCGCGACACCCTGCTTGTCTTTCATCACATCTACGACATGGGGCTTCGAGTTGACTCTATAGAGGACGTCGAGGGAGCGTTTGAAGTCGTCGAAACATCGCCGGCTCTGCCAGCCGACCTACACGGTTGGGAGTATCTCAAGGTTCGCGTCCGCTTTCGACCTACGGGAACAGGCGCGCATGCATCGCCATTGCGCGTGCATTGGCAGGTGCCAGAAACCAACGAGCCCATTTCTGCGGCTCGAAGGGTATTGCGAGGATCGCAGCGAGATCAAGGAACGAGTGTCGAGATTGATGAGCCGTCCAATGTGGAAGTATTGCCCTTGCCTATGGCAGGCGACGTCACGCTACGCAGTTGTAATGGCTGGGACATCGTGCGGGTTGTGATGTACAACGCACAAGGTGTGCAGGTTATGGACATCATCGACAGTGGCAGTCCAACTGTCCAATGGTCGGCAAATGGGCTACCATCTGGCATCTATCGCATTGTTGTTCTCTATCAAAACGGCCAATCTCGTTCGCTCAGCGTTCCTGTCGTTCGTTAGCATCCATCGTATGGTCCTGAAGGGGGCATCGAAATCAACTCGGAGCCCCTTATCAGGGTGGGAAAGTGGGCTTGCGGAACGGGCACAATCCAACAGTTTGGAACTTGTGTCTCAACCCCCTATATTTGCAGGCTCTAAAAGAAGCAACGTCGAAAACTGCCGATCATCATCGGCGAGAGTACTGGAGTCAATTCGTGCCAACCATCAGTCAACTTGTCCGCAAGGGCCGTACGGCCATCACGGTAAAGAGTAAGTCGCCGGCGCTTGAGGCATGTCCTCAGAAGCGTGGTGTATGTACGCGTGTGTATACAACAACGCCAAAGAAGCCGAACTCGGCATTGCGTAAGGTTGCCCGTGTGCGTCTAACCAACCAGATCGAGGTAACTGCCTACATCCCTGGTGAGGGTCACAACTTGCAGGAGCACTCGATTGTATTGATTCGTGGTGGTCGTGTGAAGGACTTGCCTGGTGTTCGCTACCACATCGTACGTGGTGCGGCCGACACGCAGGGTGTAAACAATCGTCGTCAGGGCCGTTCGAAGTACGGTGCCAAGCGTCCGAAGCCGGGTGCACCTGCGGCTGGTGGTAAGAAGTAAGAATCTGAATAAGAAAGAACAGCAATGCGTAAAAAGCGAGCCGAGAAGCGCCGGGTAACACCGGATCCCCGATTCAACGACGTCATCGTGGCGAAGTTTGTGAATAACGTCATGGAGCGTGGTGCTAAGGCAACTGCACGTTCGATTGTGTATGGTGCAATGGATCAGATTGCTGCCAAGACGCAACAGGATCCGATTGACGTATTCCGCAAGGCCATTGAAAATGCTGCTCCTGCGGTGGAGATTCGTCCACGCCGTGTTGGTGGTGCAACGTATCAGGTCCCGATGGAGGTGCGTGAAGAGCGTCGTGTAGCATTGGCTATCCGCTGGATTAAGAAGTTTGCGAGTGAGCGCCGTGAGCGCACGATGGCGTCGAAGCTTGCTGCCGAGCTACTGGCAGCGGCTAATGGCGAAGGCGGTGCCATCAAGCGTCGCGATGAAATGCACCGTATGGCCGATGCCAACCGTGCATTTGCGCACTTCCGCTGGTAAGCGGGATGGCTCTTGTTCTTTGACGTAGTACCCTTTTCTTTGTAACCCCCCTCCGAGACGCACCCTGCATCCTCATGCCTAGATCCGTAGCTATCGAGCACGTTCGAAACATCGGAATCATGGCACATATCGATGCTGGGAAGACGACAACAACGGAGCGCATTTTGTTCTATACCGGTGTATTGCACCGGATGGGCGAGGTTCACGAGGGCACGGCCTTCATGGACTACATGGACCAAGAGAAAGAGCGTGGAATCACCATTACATCGGCGGCAACGACGTGTACATGGCGAGACACGACGATTAACATCATCGACACTCCGGGCCACGTAGACTTTACAGCCGAAGTACAGCGATCGCTAAGGGTTCTCGACGGAGCAATTGCACTATACTGTGCCGTTGCAGGTGTAGAGCCCCAGAGTGAAACGGTGTGGCATCAGGCCAGCCAGTATCATGTTCCGCGAATTGCCTTCGTGAACAAGATGGATCGTGTTGGTGCCAACTTCGACAGAGCGTTGGCAATGATGCGAGACCGATTAGGTGCTCGGCCAGTGGCGCTTCAAGTGCCGTACGGAGCGGAAGACACCTTTCGAGGTGTAATCGACCTCGTAGACGAAGTCTGCTACTTGTACACAAGTGATGATGGCCTTTCGTTCGACGTCGTAGCGATCCCCGATGACGCTGCCGACTACGCAGCGAAGATGCGCATGGCACTAGTGGAAGCAGTAGCTGAGACCGACGACGCACTTCTTGAGCGATATCTCACGGGCGACTCGATTAGTCCCGAAGAGTTGCGCACTGGAATTCGTTCTGGCACCATTCATCTGAAGTTTACACCAGTCCTTTGTGGCTCGAGCTTCAAAAACAAAGGTGTTCAACAGCTGCTCGATGCCGTGGTGGCCTACCTGCCATCGCCGCGTGATGTTGGACATGTGCATGGCTTTGACGTCAAGCAGCCTGATCGAGACATAACTCGGGCACCAGACGATGACCAGCCATTCGCAGCACTTGCATTCAAAATTTTGTCCGATCCGTTTGTAGGGCGCTTGACGTTTCTTCGAGTGTATTCGGGAACGCTCAAGGCAGGCGAGCAGATAACGAACGTGACGAACGACAAGAAGGAGCGTGCCGGTAAGATTCTGCGGATGCACGCTAATCGTCGCGAAGAGATAGAGGCGGCATATGCTGGAGACATTGTTGCGATTCCAGCCATGCGGTTTACGCGTACGGGCGACACCCTGTGCGACGCCAAGGCCCCCATTCTACTTGAACCCATTCAATTTGCAGCCCCAGTAATAAATCAAAGTATCGAAGCGAAAACGCTTGCCGACCAGGACAAACTGGCGGAATCCTTACATCGGCTCTCCGAAGAAGATCCGACGTTTCGGTTCCATATCGATACGGAATCTGGGCAGACCATTATTTCAGGTGTTGGTGAACTCCACCTTGAAATTTTGGTCGATCGACTCAAGCGGGAATTCAACGTTCCCGTCAAGGTTGGTAAGCCGCAGGTTGCATATCGCGAGACCGTTTCGGCATCGGCTCAGCACCACGGCGAGTTTGTTCGAAGTGCTGGCGCAAAGAGCCAGTTTGCCAAGGTCGTCATCGAAGTGATGCCGGGCGAACGTGGATCTGGGTTGCAGGTTGACGTGAAGAATTACAGTGGGGCATTGCCTTCGCAGTATCTCGCGTCGATCGAGCAGGGTGCTCGTGAAGCTTTGAATGTAGGACCGCTTGCAGGATACCCCATGATCGATGTCATGGCCGTCCTGAAGGAAGCGGAGTACAACGAGGAAGACGCAACGGAGATGGCTTATGCCATCGCCGCCTCGATAGCGACGAAGGACGCTGTGCGGCAGGCAAGCCCTGTCATCATGGAGCCAATCTTTCGCGTCGAGGTCGTAACGCCCGAGGAGTACGTTGGCGAGGTCATAGCTGACCTTAGCTCGCGGTACGGAAGGATTGAGGGTATCGCAACCCGAGACATCCTTCAGGTTGTGACGGCGGCAGTGCCGCTTTCGCAGCTATTCGGCTACGTGACGCAGTTGCGCTCTCTAACGCAGGGACGAGGTTCGTACACCATGGTCTTTAGCCATTACGAACCCGCCGTCGGCCGACGTTAGGGGCTGCTGTTCATGCCGGCGTGCCGTGCCGCTTTCCACAACTTTTTTGTTGTGGCGAGGGGGTAACGGCGTTGTTGCGTTTTGTCATGTCAAGAACTTTCCGTAACTTTGAAATCTATCCCAAAACGGTCGTACGCTTTGACCGTTCTGAATTGAAACCAAACAACAGTATCAATTAACACGATTCCTGAGGAGTCTCAACGATGGCAAAGGAAAAATTTTCGCGGAATAAACCGCACGTCAATGTGGGCACGATCGGTCACGTTGACCATGGCAAGACCACACTGACGGCAGCCATCACCATGTCGCTGGCCGTAAAGGGCTTTGCAGAAAAGCGTTCATTCGACTCGATCGACAACGCCCCTGAAGAAAAGGCACGTGGTATCACAATTGCAACCGCTCACGTTGAGTACGAGACGGAGAACCGTCACTACGCCCACGTTGACTGCCCAGGTCACGCTGACTACGTAAAGAACATGATTACTGGTGCCGCTCAGATGGACGGCGCCATCCTCGTAGTAGCCGCTACAGACGGCCCAATGCCACAAACGCGTGAGCACATCCTGCTTGCACGTCAGGTTGGTGTACCACGTATCGTGGTGTTCATGAACAAGATTGACATTGCCGACCCAGAGTTGGTCGACCTTGTTGAGCTAGAGGTTCGTGAACTTCTGTCGAAGTATGAATTCCCAGGTGACGACATTCCGATCGTCAAGGGTTCCGCATTGAAGGCGCTTGACGCCGCTTCGGATCCAAGTGCAACAGCAGACAATGCAGACTTGCAGTGCATCTACGAATTGATGAATGCTGTTGACTCCTACATTCCGACACCTGTTCGTGACGTAGATAAGCCATTCCTTATGCCTGTTGAAGACGTGTTCTCGATCACTGGTCGTGGAACAGTAGGTACAGGTCGTATCGAGCGTGGTATCGTAAAGGTTAACGAAGAAGTTGAAATCGTTGGCTTTGGTCTTCACAAGAAGTCCACCGTTACCGGTATCGAAATGTTCCGCAAGTTGCTCGACGAAGGCCAAGCAGGCGACAACGTTGGTTTGCTCCTTCGTGGTGTCGACAAGGAAGAACTTGAGCGTGGCATGGTTATCGCCAAGACTGGCTCGATCAAGCCGCACCACAAGTTCCGTGCTCAGGCATACGTGTTGAACAAAGACGAAGGTGGACGCCACACGCCGTTCTTCAATGGCTACCGTCCACAGTTCTACTTCCGCACGACCGACGTAACGGGCGTCCTCAACCTACCTTCGGGCGTTGAGATGATCATGCCTGGTGACAACGTCGACAACCTTGAGGTTGAACTCATCACACCGGTTGCTATGGAAGAAGGCTTGCGTTTCGCTATTCGCGAAGGCGGTCGTACCGTAGGTGCAGGCGTAGTGACTGCAATCCTCGACTAAAACGTAATAAACGATGAATCACAGAGGGAAGGCTCGCCTTCCCTCTTTCTTTCTCCGAAACAGAGAACGCTAACTGGAGTATCGCCGAGTGGCAACGCAACGCATTCGTATCAAGCTTCGCTCATACGATCACAATCTGATCGACCGCTCAGCGGAGCGCATTGTTCGAACCGTAAAGCAAACGGGAGCCGTCGTTTCTGGCCCTATCCCTTTGCCAACGGAAAAGTCCGTCTACACCGTGCTGCGCTCGCCGCACGTCGACAAGAAGTCGCGAGAGCAGTTTGAAGCTCGCGTCCACAAGCGTTTAATCGACATATTCAGCAGTACGCAGAAGACTATCGACGCGCTGATGCGCCTCGAACTTCCTGCCGGTGTTGACGTCGAGGTAAAAGTCTAAACCAGGAAACAGGCCATGAGTGCAATTCTTGGACGGAAACTCGGAATGACGAGCATCTTTACCGAAGATGGGCAGTTTGTGCCTGTCACGGTGATTGAAGCCGGTCCGTGTCCCGTCGTACAGGTAAAAACGAAGGAGAACGACGGTTACGAAGCCGTGCAGTTAGGCTACGAGGCTATTGCTGAGCGCAAGCTCAACCAGCCCAAGGCCGGCCATCTTGCAAAAGCTGGCGTTGCACCGGTGCGTCACCTCAAGGAGTTTCGTCATTTGGCGAACAAGGTCTTCTTGGGCGACATCGTAACGGTTGACAGTTTTGCTGCTGGCGATAAGCTGCGCGTAACGTCGACTAGTAAGGGCAAGGGCTTTCAGGGCGTTGTGCGCCGCCACCACTTCGGTGGTGTTGGCATGACGACGCACGGTCAAAGTGACCGCCCTCGCGCTCCCGGTTCGATCGGTTCGTCCTCCTATCCATCGCGCGTCTTTAAGGGTATGCGCATGGCAGGTCGGATGGGTGGTACGCGCGTTACCGTCCGCAATATCTCAGTAGTACGCGTGATTCCCGACCAGAACCTGTTGATGGTGCGTGGAAGTATTCCGGGCCCGATTAACGGACTGGTAGAAATCATCAAGTTGTAAGACACGACCATGACCGTAGATGTAGTCACGAAAGACGGCGCCAAGTCTGGCAGCGTAGAGCTGCCGGCGAGTGTCTTCGGCATTGAGCCGAATGAGCACGCCATGTACTTGGCAGTCCGTGCGTACTTGGCGCACCGCCGCCAAGGCACGCATAAAACGAAGACGCGCACGGAAGTGCGTGGCGGCGGTAAGAAGCCGTTCAAGCAAAAGGGAACAGGCGGAGCACGTCGTGGTTCAAGCCGTTCTCCACTGATGCCTGGTGGTGGAACGATTCACGGACCAGTGCCTCACTTGTATCGTGTCGATCTTCCTATCAAGGTTCGTCGACTTGCCCGTAAGTCTGCCCTTGCAATTCGCGCTCGCGAAAACAACGTTGTTGTTGTCGAGGACTTTGCACTCCAGCAAGCCAAGACGAAGGAATTTGCATCGGTACTGAAGAGTCTGCAACTAGACGGCTCGAAGGTTCTTGTTCTGCTGCCCAACGTCGACGAGTCGATTGTTCGCTCAGCAAAGAATATCCCTGGTGTAACGACCTTTCCGGCCGACAAGATTAGCGCGTACGACGTGTTGAATCACGGCAAGCTACTAATTTTCAAAAGTGCAATTGGAACCATCGAACGTTCGTTTGGTGATTCGGAAGGGGGCGCCGCATGATAACGGTCCTACGTAAACCGGTAATTACCGAAAAGGCCACAAAGGTTGGCAACCAGGGGCAATACGTCTTCGAAGTCGAGCCTTCGGCAAACAAGGTTCAAATCAAGGCGGCCATCAAGCAAATGTTCGATGTCGACGTTGCAAGCGTTCGTACTGTTCGCATTAAGGGCAAGGTAAAGCAGCGCTTTACACGCCGTGGCTTGATGGTTGGAAAAACCAATCTTCGTAAGAAGGCATACATCACGTTGAAGCCGGGACAGACGATTGACATCGTTTCTGGCGAAGGTGGAAACGAGGAGTAAGACCATGAGCATTAGAGTACTGAAGCCCATTACGCCGGGCACACGTTTTTACTCCGTCAACACGTTCGACGAAATCACCACTGATCGTCCTGAAAAGAGTTTGACGGCGCCCCTTAAGAAGTCGGGCGGACGAAACAACACTGGTCGCATCACATCACGACATCGTGGTGGTGGACATAAGCGTACGTATCGGATTATCGACTTCACGCGCAACAAGCACGGTGTAGCAGCAACGGTTCGTACGATTGAGTATGATCCAAACCGCACATGCCGGATTGCCTTGGTTGAGTATGCCGATGGTGAGAAGCGTTACATCTTAGCGCCAGATAAGGTAAAGGTTGGCGACGTACTAATGAGTGGCGAGAATTGCGAGTTCCGCGACGGAAATGCGCTGCCCCTTCGCAAGATACCTGTTGGTATGTTTGTTCATAACATCGAAATGAAGCCCGGAAAGGGTGGCCAGATGGCACGTGCGGCTGGAACGTCGGCACAGCTTGTTGGCATCGACTCAGGCAAGGCACAATTGAAGCTCCCTTCGGGTGAAATTCGCAGTGTACCTGCAGACTGCATGGCGACGCTAGGGATTGTAAGCAATCCTCAGCATGAGAACCTTCAGTATGGCAAAGCTGGCCGTATGCGCTGGTTTGGTATTCGTCCGCAGACACGTGGTATGGCGATGAATCCGATCGACCACCCTAACGGTGGTGGTGAAGGCCGCTCGAAGTCGGGTGGTGGACGTCAGCATCTACGATCGCCGTGGGGTCAGCTGGCAAAGGGACTCAAGACACGGAACAAGAAGAAGGCCTCATCGGCCTCGATTATTCGCAAACGCAAGTAACAGCACGAGCTAGGAAACGAAGGACCACGCACAATGCCACGTTCTCTTAAAAAAGAGCCATTCGTCAGCTACAAGCTGTTGAAAAAGGTAGAAGCAATGAACGCCACGTCGAAGAAGACAGTCATCAAGACGTGGGCGCGGGCATCGACGATCATTCCCGATTTCGTTGGGCACACCTTTGCGGTTCACAACGGAAACAAGTTCATACCGGTTTACGTGACGGAAAATATGGTTGGCCACAAGCTCGGTGAATTTTCACCGACGCGGACGTACCGCGGGCATGCAGGCAACCGAAAAGATCTCAAATCAGGTAAGAAGTAACGGACGCCATGATGGAAGCACGCGCAATTAAACGATACACACGGTCCTCGCCGCGCAAGATGCGCCTCGTAGTGGATCTCATTCGTGGAAAATCGGCACAGCAGGCGTTGAACATCCTCAAGTTCAGCGACAAGGATGCAGCGAAAGCTGCAGAGCTGACGCTGAAGTCTGCAATCAGCAACTTGCAGGGCAAGGACGCTGGTGTAGATCCCGAGGCGATTTACGTCAAGGAATGCTTTGTAGACCAAGGACCAACGCTCAAGCGAATCTCGCCGGCTCCGATGGGCCGCGCCTACCGCATTCGTAAGCGTTCGCATCATCTCACGATCATCGTTTCGGTGAAATAATTTCAGCAGGAGCCAGCTTTGGGTCAGAAAACCAACCCGATAGGACTACGTCTCGGAATCATCCGCCAGTGGGAAGCCAACTGGTTTGACGAGAGGAACGTCGCAGAAAAACTTCAAGAAGACTTGATGGTACGTAATTACATCAAGAACCGACTGAAGAAGGCCGGCGTGTCGCGTGTAATCGTCGAACGTACTGCAAAGCAGTTGCGCATCACGATTAATACCTCGCGCCCTGGAGTGATTATTGGCCGTTCAGGTAAGGACATCACGCAGCTTGAAGAAGAACTTCGGAAGCTGACATCGAAAGATGTGAAGATTCTCATCAGCGAGATCAAGCGCCCAGAGCTTGATGCGCAGTTGGTAGCCGACAACATTGCAGCCCAACTTGAGGGCCGGATTTCGTTCCGTCGTGCAATGAAGAATGCCGTCAGCGGAACCATGCGTGTTGGTGCAGAAGGCGTTCGTGTAATGTGTTCGGGACGTTTGGGCGGCGCAGACATGAGTCGCACAGAGCAGTATAAGGAAGGCCGTGTGCCACTGCATACGCTCCGTGCCGACATCGACTATGCGCAAGGCCGCGCAGAGACCATTTATGGTTCTATTGGCATTAAGGTATGGATCTGCCGTGGCGAAGTAATCGGCAAGCAACAACAAAAAGACTAAGCAACGACTAGCAAACGGGCACACCCACCATGCTTATCCCTAAAAGAGTAAAACACCGTAAGACCCAGCGTGGCCGCATTCGTGGCAAAGCTGAGCGCGGATCGCAAGTAGCATTTGGTTCGTTCGGTCTCAAGTCACTTGAGGCCGCATGGATTACGAATCGCCAAATCGAATCGGCTCGTATCGCGATTAATCGTTACCTCCGTCGTGACGGCAAGGTTTGGATTCGGATTTTTCCGGACAAGCCAGTGACGAAGAAGCCAGCCGAAGTTCGAATGGGTTCTGGTAAGGGTAATCCAGAGTTCTGGGTAGCACCGATCCGTCCAGGTCGAATCTTGTTCGAGATCGACGGTGTAACGCGCGAACGTGCCGAAGAAGCCGTGCGCCTAGCATCACACAAACTGCCAGTGAAGTGCACGTTTGTACAACGCAGAGACCTGGAGGCATAACATGAAGTCGAGAAAAGCAGAGGATCTGCGCACGCTCTCAACAACAGAACTCGAGACGTTTGTGCGTGAAAGCGAAGAGAACGTTACGCGTCTGCGGTTCCAATTGATATTGGGACAGTTGCAAGACAGTTCAAGCATTAAGACAATGCGCAAGGATATTGCGAGAATGAAGACCATTCTCCACGCACGCGCCAACGAAGCGAAGTAAGGACGTAGATCATGGCAGACACAGCACAAACGAATGCAACAGGCGGAAAGAAGATCCGCACCGGAAAGGTTGTCAGCAACAAGGCCGACAAGACCATCGTGGTGTCGATTGAAAGCCAAATTGCACACCCGCTTTATCGCAAGTATTTCAAGCGCACGAAGAAGATTATGGCTCACGATGAGGCCAATCAGTGTCAAATAGGTGACACCGTCAAGGTCGTCGAATGCCGTCCATTAAGTGCTCGCAAGCGCTGGACCTTGGTTGAAATCACTCAACGAGCCCAATAAGGAGAATCTGAGTCATGGTACAAGAAGAATCAAACCTCGTTGTAGCCGACAACTCCGGCGCCCGCCGCATTCGTTGTATTCGGGTTCTTGGCGGACACGGCAAGCGCTATGCTGGCGTTGGTGATGTTGTTGTTTGCTCAGTTAAGGCGGCGCTGCCTAGCGGAGCCGTGAAAAAGGGCGAAGTGTGCAAGGCAGTTATCGTTCGTACGAAGAAGGAAATCCGTCGTCGCGATGGGTCATACATCCGCTTCGATGAGAATGCTGCTGTAATCATTAACAACAATGGCGACCCACGTGGTACGCGCATTTTTGGCCCAGTAGCTCGTGAGCTTCGCGAGCGCAACTACATGAAGATTATTTCGCTCGCACCAGAGGTGCTGTAACGATACGCAGAAAGAAGGACATCGACGATGAAACTGAAAATCAAAAAGGGCGACACGGTAATGGTAATTGCCGGCAACAGCAAGGGCACGGTAGGTCGAGTGCTTGTTGTTGATCCGAAAAGCCAGCGTGTATTGGTTGAGGGTGTTAACATGCGCACCAAGGCCATGCGTCCATCGCAGCAATTCCCGAACGGTGGTTTGATGAAGCGTGAAGCGTCGATTCACTACAGCAACGTACAGCTTGTGGATGGCAAGAACAAGCCAACGCGTGTTCGCACTGAAGTGAGCGAAAATGCCGACGGCAAGCGTGTAACAAAGCGCATAGCAAAAACCACGAACGAAGAAGTGTAAGGATTTCGATCCTGATAAGGACAGACTATCATGGCTAAAACAGTAGTTAAGAAGGTAGATTTTCGCCCAGACGGGCCACGGCTAGAAGAAGTAACCACCAGTGTTGCTCCTGCTCGCTTGGCTGCCTTTTACAAGGAGCACGTCGTGCCTGCCTTGCAGAAGCGATTCAACTACACTTCGCCGATGCAGGTACCACGCCTGGAGAAGATTACGCTCAACATTGGTGTTGGCGGTGCTACGCAAGACGCGAAGCTCGTCCAAAATGCAATCAACGAGCTTGAGTTGATCACAGGTCAGCGCCCTGCGGTAACGCGTGCAAAGAAGTCGATTGCGAACTTCAAGCTCCGCGAAGGAATGCCTATTGGTGTTCGCGTGACGCTTCGTCGTGCCCGCATGTATGAGTTCCTCGATCGCCTCATCAACATTGCAGCACCTCGTGTTCGCGACTTCCGCGGATTCCCAGATCGCAGTTTTGATGGCCGTGGCAACTACACGCTTGGCATTAAAGAGCAGATTATTTTCCCCGAAATCGACGTTGACAAGGTGTCGCGAATCACTGGCATGGACGTATCGTTCGTGACATCAGCGAACACCGACGAAGAAGCGCAGGCACTCCTGCAAGAATTTGGATTCCCATTCCGTAAGCGAGACTGATCAATGGCAAAGAAAAGCATGATTGCGCGAAACGAAAAGCGCAAGCGTTTGGCAGAAAAGTATGCGCAGCGTCGCGAAGAACTCAAGGCTGCTGGTGACATGATTGGCTTGCAGAAGTTGCCACGCAACAGCTCGCCAACACGAGTTCGCAGTCGCTGTTTGGCAACAGGCCGGGGCCGCGGAGTCTATCGCAAGTTCGGTCTCTGTCGCAACATGTTCAGGTTGCTCTCCCTTGAAGGAAAGATCCCTGGCGTACGCAAGAGCAGCTGGTAAACCATAGCTGCCAAACGAATCACGAATCTCACGCAACGACTATGCCGGTAACTGACACCATAGCAGACTTCCTAACGCGGATCCGAAACGGATCTAGCGCGAAGCACAAGAGTATTGAAGTACCCTCCTCGAACCTCAAGATTGCCATTGCGCAAATCTTGAAGGATCAGGGTTTCATTGCTGACTTTTCAAAGGTTGACGACTCGAAGCAAGGTGTGCTTCACGTCAAGCTGCGCTACTACCTTGGCCAGCCTGTTATCCGCGAAGTCAAGCGGGTGAGCAAGCCCGGGCGACGTGTGTATGCGCCAGCCGACAAACTGCCACGTGTACATAACGGGCTGGGTGTTGCTATCGTCTCAACACCGCGCGGTGTGATGACAGACAAGCAAGCTCGTCGTGAAAACGTTGGCGGCGAAGTTCTCTGCACCATCTGGTAAGACCGAACAGGAGTATTCAAGCATGTCTCGAGTAGGTAAAAAAATCATCGCCGTCCCATCGAACGTCACCGTGACATTTAGCGGTGGTTCATGCACAGTTAAGGGTCCTAAGGGCTCGCTGTCATGTTCGATTGACGAATCCATTACGCCTGTGCAGAACGGCGCCGAATTGTCATTCCAACGTGCGAACGACGACAAGGACGTACGTGCTAAGCATGGTCTTACCCGTGCAATGGTAGCGTGGATGGTGGAAGGCGTCACCAATGGTTTCACCCGAGCTCTTCAGCTCGAAGGTGTTGGCTACAAGGCCGAATTGCGTGGCAAGCGTCTTCTCCTTAGCCTTGGCTATTCACACCCCATTCTCATTATCCCACCGGATGGTGTCGAGTTCACCGTAACGTCTCCAACGGCGTTTGCAGTAAGTGGCATCGACAAGCAACTCGTTGGTGAGATCGCATCGCGTGTTCGCAAGCTCCGTCCACCCGAGCCATACAAGGGCAAGGGCGTTCGATACGTGGGCGAATACATCCGCCGCAAGGCTGGCAAGTCAGCCGGCAAGTAATTCCGACAGGTACGACTATGAACCGCACAGCACTAAAACTACATCGTCAAGCGCGCCGCAAGAAGAGCGTCCGCAAACACATCGTTCCTTCGCCGGATCGGCTGCGCTTGAGTATCTTTCGCTCATCGTCGCACATCTATGCGCAAATCATCGATGACGTGAAGGGCGTAACCGTGGCTTCGGCATCTACAAACGATTCCGAAGTACGGGCAAAGGTTGCTGGTCTTTCCAAGACCGAATCCAGCAAGCTCGTGGGCACCGTTCTTGCACAACGTGCGCAAGCCGCGAACATTTCTCGCGTGGCCTTTGACCGGAACGGCTTCCTCTATCACGGTCGCGTTAAGGCGCTGGCCGATGGCGCTCGCGAAGGCGGGCTCGACTTCTAATCTGAACTCAACGGAGTATTTCCCAGTGGCAAAACAAAAAGTATCGGATCTGAACCTGAAGGACAAAATCGTCTACGTTGGCCGTACGGCTAAGGTAGTAAAGGGTGGACGTCGCTTCAATTTCTCGGCCATCGTTGTTGTTGGCGATGAAAACGGACACGTAGGATATGGTCTCGGCAAGGCCGGTGAAGTATCCGATGCCGTAACAAAGGCAACCGAGGCAGCTAAGAAGTCGGTTGTGAAGGTACGCGTGCAAAATGGTACCATTCCACACGAAGTACTAGGTAAGTTCGGCGCCGCCAAGGTTCTGATTCGTCCAGCTACACCAGGTACGGGTGTTATCGCCGCTGGTGGCGTTCGTGCAATTCTTGAATTGGCTGGCGTACACGATGTTCTTACGAAGTCGCAGGGAAGCTCGAACCCCCACAATACTGTGAAGGCCGCCATGCAGGCGTTGATGCAACTCGAAGATGCTGCTTCGGTAGCCGCTCGTCGTGGAATCAGCGTCGACAAGGTCCTCAAAGGTTAAGCACGCAACGAGCGAAGGGAAATCGATATCATGAAACTCAAAATCACGCAAGTCCGATCAGTAATCGGCTCGCTTCAAAATCAAAAAGACACAATCAAGGCACTAGGCCTTGGGCGGCCAAATTACGTCTCCGTAAAGCCAAAGAATGCCCAAATCCTAGGCATGGTGAACGTTGTTCGCCACCTTGTCACCGTCGAAGAAATCGCAGACTAACCGCATCACTCGCATGAAGCACGTTGGAAATCTCTCTTACGCCCCCGGTTCACGCCATAAGAAAAAGCGCGTTGGCCGCGGTGCAGGCTCCGGACATGGCGGTACATCGACGCGTGGACACAAGGGCCATCAATCACGCAGCAACTACAGCCAAAGCCCAAGCTTCGAAGGCGGTCAGATGCCGTTGGCGCGTCGCGTTCCTAAGTTCGGCTTCTCGAACCCAGATCGCGTCGTCTACTCCGTCGTCAATGTTTCGCGCCTGCAGGAACTTGCTTCCAATAAGCAACTTGAAGGGGGCATCGTTACGGCCGAGGTTCTGTACGCGTTGGGCGTAACACGCAAGCGCACGGCGCCTGTTAAGGTTCTTGGTAACGGCGATCTCTCCGTGGCCCTCAATGTGACGGCTGCCAAGGTGTCCGCCGCGGCCCGCCAGAAGATCGAGTCGGCAGGAGGAGCAGTTACGATCAATGAATAACTTCTTTACCATTTTGCGCAACATCTTCAAAATCGAAGAGTTGCGGCAACGAATCCTATTCACGCTCGGCGTATTGCTTGCTGTGCGTGTTGGTTCGTTCATCACCATTCCTGGTGTAGATGTGGATGCTCTTAAGGCATCGCTGGCCTCTGGTGGCGGTGCCACGGGCCTGTTGGGCATGTACGACATGTTTGTAGGTGGTGCGTTCTCGAACGCGGCCATCTTTGCACTTGGTATCATGCCGTACATTTCTGCAAGCATTATTCTTCAGATTGCAGGTGTCGTTCTTCCAGAACTTCAAAAGATTCAACGTGAAGGTGAAGATGGCCGGCGCAAGCTGAACCAATACACGCGCATTCTGACGGTGTTTATTGCCATGCTTCAGGCATGGGGTGTAACAGCCAAGATCGTTGCAACGACTGGTGTTAATGTATCGGTAGTTCCCGATCCAACCATGCTGTGGTACATCTCGGCTGTACTGATGATGACGGCAGGCACGATGACAATGATGTGGCTTGGCGAGCAGATTACTGACCGCGGTATCGGCAACGGTATATCGCTCATCATCATGATCGGTATCATCGCTCGATTCCCAACGGCCATCACGCAGCTATACTCGCTGTGGGCAACCGATGCTCGTCCGTGGGTTGTCGACGTCGTCCTCATGTCTGCAATCGTCGCTGTCATTGCTGGCGTTGTTCTCATAACGCAAGGCGTTCGCCAGATTCCGGTTGAATATGCCAAGCGTATGGAGGGAAGACGGGTTTATGGCGGACAACGCCAATACATTCCGCTTCGCGTTAACACTGCGGGCGTTATGCCAATCATTTTTGCCCAGTCAATTCTCTTTATCCCAGCTACGATTGCGGGATTCTTCCCAGAAACGATGTGGCTTCAGACCGCAGCCAATAATTTTTCGCCGGGATCAGGCTGGTATGCACTGCTCTTTGGCCTGATGATTGTGTTCTTTACCTACTTCTATACAGCTATCGCCTTCAATCCGAAGGAAGTGGCTGACAACCTCAAGAAGAATAAGGGCTTCATCCCCGGCGTTCGTCCAGGTCAGGCAACAAGCGACTACATCGAAAACATCCTTACCCGCATTACGCTTCCAGGTGCCATCTTCCTTGCTGTCATTGCTATTCTTCCAACGTTCGCCATCTCGGTATTGCAGGTTTCGCCGTTTTTTGCCGACTTCTTCGGTGGAACGAGCATCCTGATTATCGTTGGTGTTGCGCTGGACACATTGGCACAGATTGATTCGCATCTCAAGATGCGTCACTATGACGGCTTTATGAAGACTGGCCGCATTCGCGGTCGTTCCGGAGCCAGCGTGTAATGACGATGGCCGACACCCATACTGCAACCATGGCTGAGCTTGACGTTGAAAAACTGAGCGCGGCATGCCGCTTGGTAGCCATGACCTTTGCAGAGGTTGAACGCCATATTCTGCCAGGGGTTACCACGGCAGAGCTTGATGCTATTGCAGAAGACTTCATTCGCAGTCATAACGGAATACCTGCTTTTAAGGGATACGTTGTTGATGGCAAGTCGTTCCCCGGTTCTTTGTGCATTTCGGTCGACGAAGAGGTAGTGCACGGCATCCCTGGGCGTCGCCAGTTGAAGGAAGGTCAAATCGTTACGATAGACTGCGGTGTGCAGTTGGACGGATACTTTGGTGACAGTGCTTGGACCTATGGCGTTGGCGAGATTAGCACGGAAAAACAGCGTCTAATGGACGTCACGCTAGAAAGTCTGTACAAAGGAATCGCAGCTGCCATTGAAGGTAACAAGGTCTATGACATTGCTAAGGCAGTGCAGACACATGTTGAGGCAAATGGCTTTTCGGTAGTGCGCGAACTCGTGGGTCATGGCATTGGTCGTCAGCTTCACGAGGAACCGCCGGTACCGAACTTCGTTCCTGGCCTACTTCATCGGTCGCGTTATCCGAATGCCAAACTGGTAACGGGCATGGCGTTGGCGATTGAGCCCATGGTGAACGCCGGAACCTTCCAGGTTCATACGGCAAGCGATGGTTGGACGATTTTTACGGCTGACGGAAAGCCAGCGGCACACTTTGAGCACACTGTGTTTATTGATGGCACAACGCCAAGAATACTCACGGCACGCGATGGACAGGAGACAATGTATGTCGCGTAGTGATTTGATTCGTGTTGACGGCGTGATTACCGATACGCTGCCTAACACACAGTTTCGAGTAAAGCTGGAGAACGGGCACGAAATCCATTGCCATGTGTCGGGAAAGATGCGCATGAATTTCATTCGCATTTTCTTAGGCGATCGAGTAACTGTTGAGATGTCGCCTTACGATCTTACGAAAGGTCGCATCGTGTATCGCTACAAGTGAGTCGAAGCCCCTTACAGAAAACAGAAGATTAAAGAGATTAGTACAAAAGGAGAAGCAGCATGAAAGTGCAGCCATCGGTGAAGAAGCGTAACCCCGACGACAAGATTGTTCGTCGGAAGGGACGTGTGTACATCATTAACAAGAAGAACCCCCGCTACAAGCAGCGGCAAGGATAAACCGGAGACGTAACGTGGCTCGTATTGCAGGCATCGACCTACCCAAGAATAAGCGCGGCATTGTGGCGCTCACATATATCTACGGCATTGGACCTACGGTAAGTGAGAGCGTCCTTGGAAAAGCTGCGGTAGATCCAACCAAGCGCGTAAATGCGTGGACCGACGACGAGATTGCCCGCCTGCGGCAGGTGATTTCGGAGTTCAAGACCGAGGGCCAATTGCGCTCGGAGGTACAGCTCAACATCAAGCGATTGATGGACATTGGCTGTTACCGCGGTCTGCGTCACCGTCGTGGCTTGCCTGCCCGCGGGCAGCGCACACGTACGAATGCTCGTACGCGTAAGGGCAAGCGAAAGACGGTTGCCGGCAAGAAGAAGGCAGCACGCAAGTAGTAGGCCTACCACTGTGGCGCACAGTCGTGTGCTACTGTGGTTCATAATTCAGAACATCAGACAACGACAGAATCGAGAAAACCATGGCAGCTGCAAAGAAGCGCGTCAAGCGGAAAATTGTCGCCGACGTACACGGAAAAGTGTTCGTACGTGCGACGTTCAACAACGTCATCGTGACCATCACCGATACATACGGCAACGCATTGTCGTGGTCGTCGGCTGGTAAGAACGGTTTCCGCGGATCGAAAAAGAATACACCCTATGCATCGCAGGTGTCGGCCGACAAGGCTGCCCGCGAGGCATTCGAAATGGGGTTGCGTAAGGTAGACGTCGTTGTCAAGGGCCCTGGCTCTGGCCGCGAAGCTGCCATTCGCGCCCTTACCGCTGCTGGTCTCGAGGTACTATCGATCCTAGATCAGACGCCGTTGCCGCACAATGGCTGCCGTCCGCCGAAGAAGCGCCGCGTGTAAGACGTCTGCGCCGTCTTCAACAGATGGCGCTGCATCATGCTTGGCCGTAAGGCCTTGCCACAGGGTATCCACTACGCTATGAATATTATGAGCACCATGAACACCAGTATGCTTCTCCCCGAGAAGGTAAACATCGAGGAAGTTGGCAGTCCATACCACGCGCGAATCGTCATGAATCCGCTAGAGGAGGGCTATGGCGTAACGATTGGTAACGCCTTCCGCCGCGTGCTCCTTTCGTCGATTCACGGTCATGCCATTGTTGGCGTGAAGGTGTCGGACGTCCAGCACGAGTTTCAGACCATCCCCGGTGTCACCGAAGACATGTGCGAGATTATTCTGAACCTCAAGGAAGTTCGTCTAAGCGTGAACGACCCGAAGGGTGTAGCCCGCGTGAACTTCCGCAAGAAAGGTCCTGGCACATGGACAACGCGCGATATCGCCGAGGCGAATCCCGATGTGACTGTGTTGGATCCTAACCAGGTGATTGCGACGTTGGCCGACGATGCCGACTTCGACGTAGACCTGCGCATTGCAACAGGCAAGGGCTATGTGTCAGCCGAAGAACAGGTAACAACGGAATTTCCAGTTTCGATGCTGCCGATCGACTCGATTTTTACGCCTGTTAAGAACGTCATCTATACCGTTGAGCCGTTCCGCGTAGGCCAAAAGACTGACTATGAGTCACTTGTCCTTGACGTAACCACAGACGGTTCGATTACAGCATGGGATGCTGTGCAACAGGCCGCCACAATTTTGAGCGACCACATCGCCTTATTTATGGGGGCACAGCGCAGCCCCGTTGCTGCAGCTCCAGTTGCGGAGGCACCTACAGACGACACCTCGGGAGGCCGGACGAAGGAAGAAAATCGCGTTCGTCGCATCCTGATGCAATCCGTCGATGATCTTGAACTGTCGGTTCGTGCGCATAACTGCCTGAAGGCCGCCAGCATCAAGACGTTGGCCGACCTTGTAAGCCTGCAGGAAGCCGACCTGCTGAAGTTCCGCAACTTTGGTCGCAAGTCGCTTTCCGAGCTTGCCGAGGTTGTGTACACAAACGGATTGACGTTCGGAATGGACGTTGACTACTATTTGCGAGACGAGCCGAAGTCCGAGTGACCGGCAGTAGAAAACCATCGTAACAGAGAAGAATCATGAGACATAACGTAGCAGGGCGCAAGCTCAAGAGAACAGCAAGTCATAAGCGTGCGTTGATGAGCAATCTTGCAACGTCGTTGTTCGAGCACAAGCGCTTGATTACCACCGTAGCAAAGGCCAAGGAACTTCGTCCATTTGCCGAGCAGCTGATTACGCGTGCAAAGCACGCATTGGCAGCCGAGAAGGCCGGCGCAACCGTTAAGGGCGTCGACGTACACAGCCGCCGCATGGTAGGGCGTTTTATCCGCAACAAGGGCGTTCTGCAAGAATTGTTCGACACCATTGCACCTATTGTTGCCGAGCGCAACGGCGGATATACGCGTATTGTAAAGCTTGGCGCTCGTCGCGGCGATAATGCACCCGAAGCCATCATCGAACTAGTAGACTGGTCGAATCCGGTTGACGGTCGTGTTTCGACGAACACACGTGCAAAGGCACCTGCAAAGCCTAAGAAGGCAAAGCCAGTAGCAGCTCCAGCCGCCGCAGCACCAGTAGCAGCCGCAGCAGTTGTCGAAGAAGCTCCTGTTGTCGAAGAGGCACCAGCAATCGACGAAACACCAGTCGTGGACGAAACACCGGTTATGGATGAAACACCTGCCGTGGATGATGCACCGGCTACTGACGAGGCGTCGTCGACCGATGAAGAGCCCAAGACCGACGCATAATCACTGACAATCACTATTGGTAGCACGCCGAATCGCTCCGATTCGGCGTTTCCATTTTATGGCCTTTGTAACGCTCTCGGCAGAATTCCTTCTTGGTGCTGCGCAACCTGCGCAGTTCCCCCCAACGGATGCGCCCGAAGTAGCCATGGTTGGCCGGTCGAACGTTGGTAAATCGTCGCTCATTAACGCCATTCTTCGCACTGGCAAGGTTGCGCGCGTAAGCCAAACGCCTGGTAAAACCCAAGAAATCAACTTCTTTCGTACCGAACTCGGCGTCGTACTAGCCGACCTTCCCGGTTATGGCTATGCAGCTGTATCGAAGGTGCGCCGCACAGAGTTTGCCAGCCTCATCGACGCCTACCTTAACCAGCGTGAACAGCTACAGTGCGTGTTTGTGCTTGTAGACGCACGCCACGACCCCATGCCGCACGATATGGCCATGCTCGAGCGGCTTGAGTTTATGGGACGTCGCTACGCCGTAGTGCTGACAAAATGCGACAAGTTAAAACCAGCCGATGTTGAGGCACGTGTGGAACAGCTACGTGGCCTTTTAGCGTTTTGCCACCATGTTGTAGACGTCGTTCCAACCTCGGCCACAGCCGGCGATGGGCGCAACGCTCTCATCGGCATCATCAAACGTGTTACTCAGTCATCACAGGAAACCCAATCATGACACCGACGCCCCTTATTGGAATCGTCATGGGCAGTGATTCCGATCTGCCCGTAATGGCAGATGCAGCCGCAATGTGCGAGGAGTTCGGCATCCCATACGAGATAAAGGTTGTAAGTGCGCACAGAACACCGCACGACATGATTGAGTACGGCACCAATGCCCATGAACGGGGCCTAAGGGTGATCATTGCTGGTGCTGGTGGTGCAGCCCACCTGCCGGGAATGTTGGCCTCGTGCTCGCCATTGCCCGTTATTGGTGTACCTATTCCTACACGTCAGCTTCGTGGTCTGGACTCCCTTCTAAGCATCGTACAAATGCCCGCCGGTGTGCCCGTAGCCACCGTGGCCGTGGGTGGAGGTCGTAACGCCGGCATCTTGGCCGCTGAGATTCTTGCTACTGCCGACCCACTACTCCTTCAGCGCATTATTGACTTTAAGGGGCGCTTGGCAAACGAGTCTCGAGCAAAGAACGACCGGCTGCAAAGCCCGGTGCAAACAGAGGAGTAATGCCGCATCCTAGTTAATCGAACACCTAGGTGTACGCAATACAAGGTTCGTTGCCCTGTTTACGAGCCCTCGCTCATTCCATCGATTTGCCGTACATTTGCAGCCCAATGAACACTGCCAGACCACATCGCCCATCCGTCCGACGACTTCCGCTGCGGGAAGTCCGGTTTGTTGGCGTGGCTGTTCTCCCGCGCTGCTAACCGCCCCCGCAGCGAAGCCCACTCGACGCAGCGCAATGCTGCCGTGCAAGGCGTCTCACACCGCGTAACGTCTTGGTCGACCGCGACTTCTTTCGCTTTTCACCTTTTTCGTCAGCAACCACCACCATGGATGTAGTGATCGGCGTAGCCGATGCACGGCATGAAGTCTATGCCGAAACCATCGTTGAAGCCATCTTCCAAGCCGCTCAACAACGCGGCACTGGTATCGCTAAGCGAACGCCAGAGTACATCATCACCAAGATGCGCGAAGGCAAAGCCATCATTGCGCTTACACCCACAGGCGACTTCGCCGGCTTCTGCTACGTGGAAACGTGGGAGCACGGCCGTTACGTTGCCAACTCCGGCCTTATCGTTGTACCCGAATTCCGCAAACACAACCTAGCCCGCGCCATTAAACGCGCCGCCTTCGAGCTAAGCCGACAACGCTATCCCGATGCCAAGATCTTTGGCATCACCACAAGCGCTGCCGTCATGAAAATTAACTCGGAGCTGGGCTATAAGCCCACACACTTCACCGACCTTACCAAAGACGAAGACTTCTGGAATGGCTGCAAAAGCTGTCCAAACTTCGATATCCTTACCCGCACTAACCGTACGATGTGCCTGTGTACTGGCATGATGTACGATCCGTCTGCCGACACTGCCGCTACGGCATCGTCCCTCGTGCAGATTTCCCTTCCATCATCCGACTCAACATCATGAACCGCGTGTTACTTGCCTTTTCAGGGGGCCTCGATACAACCTACTGTGCGCGCTACCTAGCGGTAGATCTCGGCATGGAGGTTCACACCGTCGTGGTCGACACAGGCGGATTCTCTGCCGAGGAACTTGCCCGCATTGCCGAGCGCGCAGCGCAGTGCGGCGTGGCCAGCCATGCCACGATTGATGCAACCCATGAACTGTATTCCGATGTGCTTCGCTGGTGCATTGCTGGCAACGTACTCAAGAACAACACCTATCCGCTTTCTGTGAGCGCCGAACGCGTTGTGCAAGCCCGCCGCATCGCCCAGCATGCTCTCGAAATCAACGCTACGCATCTTGCCCATGGCAGTACGGGTGCAGGTAACGACCAAATTCGGTTCGATGTGGTGTTCCGCATTATGTGTCCGCACATTCCCGTGATTACGCCCATCCGCGACCAACGCCTTAGCCGCGATCAAGAGATTGCCTACCTGGTGCAACATGGCGTGGAAGGGGAGTGGACGAAGGCGGCATACTCTATCAATCAAGGATTGTGGGGAACGACCATTGGTGGGCGCGAAACGCTTACGGCAACACAAGGGTTGCCCGATTCGGCATGGCCTTCGGAGTCGACACCTGCCGATACCGACGTCATCAAGCTCGAAATTGGCTTTACAAGCGGCGAGCCGACGTCGCTCAATGGCATTGATATGGACCCTGTCGAACTCCTGCGCTCGCTTAACACCATTGGCGCATCCTACCGGCTGGGACGCGACATGCACGTAGGAGACACCATTCTTGGCATTAAGGGTCGTGTCGCCTTTGAGGCGCCTGCCGCTTTGCTTACGATTCAAGCGCACCATGCGCTGGAAAAACATGTGCTCACGAAGTGGCAACTGCAGCTTAAAGATCAGTTGTCGCTATGGTATGGCCAGCTGCTTCACGAAGGCCAGTTCCTCGAGCCAGCCATGCGAAGCATCGAGGCATTCCTTGCCAACACGCAGTGCGACGTTACCGGCACGGTTACGCTGCAACTGCGGCCGCATAGCGCCAGCGTTCTTGGTGTAGCAGCGCCCCTTGACATGATGCGAAGTTCGGTGGCAACGTATGGCGAGGAAAATAACGGCTGGACGGGGCAGGATGCGCGGGGCTTTGCACTGCTGTCGGCCATGTCGACGGCCATTCACCGGTCGGTGCGCTCATGAAGGCCGCCATTGTTGGAGCTGCCGGCTATACTGGCGGCGAGCTGATACGCATTCTCTCAACGCATCCACATGTTGATGATGTTGCTGCTGTTAGTTCATCTTCCGCAGGGAAATCGTGGGCCGACGTGTTCTCCTCGTTAACAGGTCGTACCGACGGTGTGTTTGTGGATGCCTTGCCGGGCGACGTTGAGGTTGTGTTTCTGTGCGTCGCCCACGGCAAAGCCTCAGAGTGGCTTGCGAATAACCCCCAGCCGTCTGACCGGTTGATCATCGATCTAAGCGCCGACCACCGACTTGATAGCGCGTGGACGTATGGCCTACCCGAGGCCAACCGTGCGCAGATTGCCCAGGCGCGTCGCATTGCCAACCCCGGCTGCTTTGCAACGGCTATCGAGCTGGCCTTGCTGCCGTTAGCCAATGCGGGCTTGTTAACCACCGCCCATGTTACGGCGCTTACTGGCTCTACCGGTGCAGGGCAACAGCCAACCGACACCACGCACTTTAGCTGGCGTAACAACAATGCCAGTGTTTATAAAGCTTTTGATCATCAACACCTGGCCGAAATCCACGCTACGCTGGGTACGGGTAAGGTTGTGTTTATTCCCATGCGTGCTCCGTGGGCGCGAGGCATCATAGCCACGTGTGTTGTCGATCTCCCAAAAAACGCTCCAGACGTTACCCAGCTTTTTGCGGCGGCCTATACCAACGAGCCGGCCACGCACGTTGTTTCTGACCTTCCCGACGTGGGGCGCGTTGTGCTGTCGCCCTTCTGCTACATCGGCTTCCAACAGAACGGTAGTCAGTTCTTAGTTGTCTCTGTCATCGACAATCTGCTGAAAGGGGCATCGGCACAAGCAGTGCAGAACATGAATGTTGCCATGGGCTGGGCCGAAATGGCGGGGCTCCTGCCATGAGTCTGTTGCCCGTTTATTCACTCATGGACATCGAGTTGGTGCGTGGCGCTGGCAGCGTTGTCACCGATGCCAACGGCATCGACTACATCGACCTCTATGGCGGCCATGCCGTTATTACCATTGGCCACTGCCATCCCCACTACGTTGCAGCCGTACAGCAGCAGGTAGCACAGCTGGGCTTCTATTCCAACTCGGTTCACATTGGCGTGCAGGAACAACTGGCAGTAGAACTGGCCAATGCAAGCGGCTATCCCGACTACCGTTGGTTTATGGTAAACTCTGGTGCCGAGGCCAACGAAAATGCTCTCAAACTCGCTTCGTTTGCAACGGGCCGCAGTGCCGTTGTTGCCATGCGTGGCGCCTTTCACGGGCGCACAAGTTTGGCCGTGGCTGCTACCGACAATCCCAAGATTCAAGCGCATGTTAATCGCTGTCACGACGTGACCTTCCTGCCGCTCGACGATGCCACAGCCGTTGCCGAACGTCTTGCCCAGGGCGACGTTGCCGCCGTTATCATCGAGGGCATACAAGGCGTCGGCGGCGTCTACGAGGCCTCGGCCCACACCCTTCGTACAGTCGAGAAGGCCTGTGCCGATACCGGCACCATGCTCGTTCTGGACGAAGTGCAGAGCGGCATGGGACGCACCGGTACCTTCTTTGCGCACCAGGCGGCTGGCATCCAGCCCCACATCATAACCATGGCTAAGGGTCTTGGCAATGGCTTTCCCGTTGGGGGCATCCTGGTGCATCCCGATGTTGCCGTTTGGGACGGTATGCTGGGCACAACCTTTGGCGGCAACCACCTTGCCTGTGCTGCGGCACTGGCTACGCTGCACGTTGTGCAACGCGACAACCTTGTGGCCGAAGCAGCGCGTAAGGGCGCCTACCTTATCGACGCCGTGCGTGGCATTACTGGCGTTACCGCTGTGCGCGGGCGCGGACTCATGATTGGCATCGACACCGTTGTGCCTTCCAGCGTAGTGCGCGCACATCTTGTGCGCCACCACCGCATGCTTACCGGCAATGCCTCTACGCCCAACACTGTACGTGTACTGCCAGCGCTTACCATCGACGATGCCCTGCTACAACAATTCGTCGAAGCACTCACACACACACTTGCGGAGCTTGCGTCATGAAACGATTCACCCGTATAGCCGACGTTGCCAATCTCGACGCCTTGCTGTCCGAAGCCATGGACTATGCCGCCAATCCGTGGCGCAGCGCCGACCTTGGTCGGCGTCGCACCCTAGGGCTTGTCTTCCTCAATCCGTCGTTGCGCACGCGTATGAGTACGCAAAAGGCCGCACAGCTTTTGGGCATGGACACCATTGTGCTGAATGCCGGTGCCGATGCGTGGACCATCGAAACCCGCGACGGCGTGGTGATGGACGGTGCCGCAGGCGAGCACATGCGCGAAGCTGCTGGCGTTATGGGGCGGTACTGCGACATCCTAGGTCTGCGCACCTTTCCAGGCCTTGTGGATCGCGACTACGACTACGCCGAGACCGTCCTCGAGCAGTTTGTCACTTATAGCGGCGTGCCTGTTATCTCCCTCGAAAGCGCCACGCGCCATCCGCTGCAAAGCTTTGCCGACCTCATCACCATCATGCAGCACCGCCCCGTGGTGCGCCCAAAGGTTGTGCTCACCTGGGCTGCTCATCCTAAGGCCCTACCGCAGGCCGTGCCCAACTCATTTGTCGAATGGATGAAGGGGGCACCGGTCGACCTTGTGGTAACGCACCCTGAAGGGTACGAGCTTGCCGACGAGTTTGTGAGTGGTGTACACGTAACGCACAACCAAGACGAGGCGCTTGACGGAGCGCACTTTGTGTATGCCAAAAACTGGAGCAGCTATGCGGACTACGGCCGCATCACCAACAGCGATCCGTCGTGGCAAATCACCGAAGCCAAGATGGCGCTAACGAACAACGGCAAGTTCATGCATTGTCTGCCAGTGCGGCGCAACGTCATCGTCAGCGACGCCGTGCTCGACTCTCCCCGATCCATCGTGTTGGACGAGGCGGCAAATCGTGTGGTGAGTGCGCAGACTGTACTTGCAGAAATGCTAAAGGCGCTCGCGTGATTGACGTCATAAAAATCGGCGGCGCCGTCATCGACGACGCAGCGGCGTTATCTGCCGTGCTTGACCACTGCCAAGTCTTGCAGCGCCCCTTAATCGTTGTGCATGGTGGGGGGCGGCGTGCAACAACGTTAGCCGAGCAGTTGGGCCTGCCGCAAACCATGGTGGACGGCAGGCGCGTTACCGATGCGGCAACGTTAGAAGTTGTTGTTATGACCTTTGCTGGGTGGATTAACACCTGGTTAACGGCGCAGTTGCAGGCGCGGGGGGTGAATGCCATTGGGCTATCGGGTGCCGATGGAAACGTTGTGCGTGCTACCAAGCGCGAGATTCAGGACATCGATTACGGCTTTGTGGGCGACGTTGCAGCGGTTCATGCAGGGGTGTTGCATGGACTACTGGATGGGGGACTAACACCAGTGATAGCGCCCATAACGCATGACGGTGGGGGTCAGTTGTTAAACACCAATGCCGATATCATGGCTTCGAATATTGCGGCATCGCTGGGTGAGCAGGTTGCGTTAACGTACGTGTTCGACCATGCCGGAGTGCTGCGTGATGTGACGGACAAAACCTCGGTGATACCAGAGCTCCGCGCGGGCGACGTAGCAGCGCTTGTCGATTCGGGCATCGTCACTGCCGGCATGCGTCCAAAGCTCGACATGGCATTTGCGGCTGTGCGTGCTGGCGTTAGCAGCGTGCGCATCACCAACGCCTACAACTTGGGTGGGGGAACGGTGTGTTGGTAGGGGGAGGGGGGACAAACCACTCCCAAACACGCGAAACAGGCCATTGTTAAAGCAAACCGTCGAAAGCTTTAATAGCAATCTGGCTTATTAAAGCTTGTTTGAATAAGCAGTACACTATTAAAGGATTTGCCGATTTGCTTTAATAGTAGAGCATTGCAGTGAGGCTAAGGGACACTGGAGCAGTCCGCTGATTCGCATTCCGCCTATTGCCAAAGCCCCCCCCCCCCCCTCTCTCTCAAGAAATCGCCAGCAGTGCAACCACATCCACCCCGTGTTAACGAAATGCCGAGAGCGCTACCATGCTCTGTTCAACATGGTAACGTTTTGCCTGTTTGTAAACATGTTGATGCCTGGTGTGGACTCATGCTAGTGCCATCGTATGCGATTCCATTTATTCCTCTCAGCGTTGATCTTGAAACAGTGCCAATCTTCGAGGCCCGTAACTCAGCCAGCCCTAAGCGAGCAACTCCTACTAGGCAGGTAGTCGTGCGCGGCAGAAGTGTTTGCCCACCTGCAGACCATCACGCCGGGCGTATCGTCGCTTCGTGTGTACTACCCACAAACCACTACCTGTTCGATAGTGATGCTCGTAGTGCGGTACCTCGCACTCCCCAACAAGCAGAAATCTGATTCAACCTAAGGGGAAGCGCTATGAAACGCATTATTGCCTCTCCATTGCGAAGCCCAAAGTGTAATTCGCTCGCCACAGTTGTACCTTGATTAGGTCACCGGTGTTGCGCTAGGTCCACGGCTTCTATCCTCACCCACCCCTCGCGAGTAAGGGGCACAGGTGTTCGCCAAGGCGTAATTTCGTCCGATTGAACATCCGCTGGCGTAACTCATCGTGCCCCCATCCCTTTCCGACGCAATAGACATCCTAACACGCCTTGTTGAAACGCCTTCGTTTAGCAAGGAAGAGGCGGCAACTGCCAGTCTGCTGGCCGACGTTCTAGAGCGTGAAGGTTGCGTTGTAGAGCGCATCGGCAACAATGTGATCGCTCGCCACCGCTGCAATAATGCCGATGCCCCTTGGGTGGTGCTTAATTCCCACCACGATACGGTGCGGCCTGGTGGGGGGTGGCATACCGATCCACATGCGGCCGTGAACGATGGAACACGCATTACCGGACTTGGCGTAAACGATGCCGGCGGCGCGCTGGTAACGATGCTTATGACGTTCTTGGCTCTGCGCTCCAGCACGGCATGGAACCATCATGTGATGTTCGTCGGCTCGTGCGAAGAGGAGATTAGCGGTACGGGTGGTATCGACCGGCTGGTGCGGGAAGGTGTGTTCGACGGCGTTGCCGTGGCCTGCGTGGGCGAACCCACAGGCATGAAGATGGCCATAGCCGAGCGGGGACTGCTAGTGCTGGACTGCACGGCACACGGCCGTACTGGACACGCCGCGCGTAATGAAGGAGTGAATGCCATTGACATTGCGGTGGACGACATTGCGTGGTTCCGTAGCAAGCCCTTTGCGCGTATGAGCGAAGTATTGGGTGGCGTGCAGATGACGGTGACGCAGATTCAGGCAGGGCAGCAACACAACGTTGTTCCCGATGAATGCCGATTTGTGGTGGACGTACGCGTGCCCGATGTGTATATGCATGAAGAGGTGCTGGCAGCCGTACGAGCGCAGGTAGCAAGCACGGTCGAGCCGCGGTCGATGCGCCTTAGGTCGTCGGCCATCGACGCCAACCACCCCCTGGTGCAAGCAGGCAGACGCTTGGGAATGGAATCGTACGGGTCGCCAACCATGAGCGACATGGCCCTGATGCCTCCCATAGCGAAGCTCAAGATTGGTCCGGGCGACAGCGCCCGATCGCACACGCCCAACGAGTGGTTGGGGTTAGACGAGCTACAGAGCGGACTTGAACAGATGTACAAACTGACGAGGGAATTTTTGGGAACCACACAATGAAACTCTGGGACAAAGGCGGAGAAATCGATCGCATCATGGAAGACTTTACCGTGGGGCGCGACCGCCAAATGGATGTTCGCCTGGCACGGTGGGACGTGGTAGGCAGCATTGCCCATGCGACGATGCTGGGAAAGGTGGGCTTGCTGTCGGCCGATGATGCCACAACCCTTGTTGACGCACTGAGTACGCTGCTGGAAGAAATCGATGCTCATGGCTTTGCAATCGATGATGGTGTAGAAGACGTGCATTCGCAGGTAGAGAAGATCCTTGTGGAACGCTGTGGCGACGTGGGTAAGCGCATACATGTTGGGCGCTCGCGTAACGACCAAGTAGCGCTGGATATGAAGCTGTTCCTGCGTCACGAAATGCGGACGCTACGCCGCACCGCAATTGAGTTCGCAGCGCTGTTGCTCGAATGCGCCGAGCAGTACCGGCACGTTGCCCTGCCCGGCTTTACGCACTTTCAGGTGGCCATGCCCAGCAGCTTTGGGCTGTGGTTTGGCGGCTATGCCGAAGCGTGTATCGAAGACGTGGCCGTTCTCGATATGGCCATCCATGCTGCGAATGCAAATCCGCTAGGGTCGGCCGCTGGCTATGGCAGCAATCTTCCGCTTGACCGCGACCTTGTAACGCATGCGTTGAACTTTGACCGCCTGCATGTTACTAGCACCTTTGCGCAGATGTCGCGCGGACGCACCGAGCGCCTGTGCGCCATGGCTCTTGCGCAAGTAGCCAGTACGCTTGCGCGCTTTGCGGCCGACGTTGTATTGTACTGCTCGGAGTCGTACGGCTTTGTGTCGCTCCCCGACGCCTTCGTAACCGGCAGCAGCATTATGCCGCACAAACGCAATCCCGACGTGTTTGAAGTGCTTCGCGCACGCTGCAACAGAATGCAGGCATTGCCCCTTGACATTGGCAGCGTGCTGGGGAATCTGCCCAGTGGATATCACCGCGATATACAGTTTACCAAGGACAGAATCATCGAAGGAATCGACGAGATGCACCTGTGCCTACATGTGGCCAAGCACGTTGTGCCGCACATTACCCCAGTGCAAGGGTTGATGGATGATGGCGCGTATGATCTTGCATACACCGTAGACGCAGTAAACGCCCTCGTAGCTGGCGGTATGCCGTTTCGTGATGCGTACAAGTGCATTGCCGACGACGTTGCTCGTGGGTCCTTTGTACGTCCGGACGGCGCGTCGCTCTCTGGCCATGCCCACATTGGCAGCGTGGCGAATCCGGGCCTCGACGTATTGCGGCAACGCCTATCCGCTCTTTCTGCGCCACATGATATCTGACACGACGATGGCCGTGGCAGCGCCTAGTGCAGCTCCTGCCAGTACGTCGCTCACATAGTGCACGTTGTACAGCACACGGCCAACGGCAATTGATAGGCCTACCGTCCAAAAAAGCCACCGATATTTTGGTGCTACCATCGAACCCGCAACGGCCAAGGCAAGGCCCGTGGTGGCGTGGCCACTCGGAAAACTATTGTGCAAAAAATCAAGCTGAAAACTCAACGGCGCAAAGCCGTATTGGCCTTGATCAAACAGCAGTGGCGGCCGTGCGCGGTTAACGCTGACTTTAATAACATTCGCTAATAGTCCACTTATTGCTATTGATAAAAACAGCGTGCCGTGTGAACGAAGTACCCGTCGACGATGCTGTGTAAACCAAGCAGCAAGAATGATAACGGCGTTGGAAAGTAATAGCCAATGCGACTTGCCAAGTTCATCAAGAAACGCCCCTACGCCACGTAGCGCCGGCGTCGTGTTCGTGTGAATATATTCGGCAACGGGAATGTCTACATAGCCATAGCAAAACCAACACAACGCAGTCGCCGTGGCGACAATGGTAAACCACTTCATTGCAGCACAAGAACAGGCGTTGTGTACGTGCCCATTGCCCCTACAACCACCAGCACATACAGTCCAGCCGTTGCCGGTCGATACTGAATCGTTGTGTTCTCGATTGTGCTCGCTACATGCACCGTGCGGCCAGTAGCATCGACGATGCGAACAACATCGCCGGCTTCGGCTTGTACTTCCAATATCTGCCACACCGCACGGTGTGGTCTGCGTTGGTTTGCCAATATTCTTTCATCGACACTCGATAAAGGGGCTTCGGTAACAACGTCGATGACGCCATTGGTTTGCCGCACGGCTATGCCCGGTGCCCCTTGCACAAGAGCGTGGAACTCGGGGTTGTAGGTGGCGGGGGGGCGTCGGCGTACTACGGTGGAGCTGTCGAAGTTTAGCGTGGTTGTGTTGAAGAGTGCGGCTCGCGAATACTCTACACGAGATGGGCCGGTATAATACAACGGCCTGCCATTGAGCACGCCGCCACGGCGAATCGTGCCACGCACAACACCGATGGGAATTCGCTGCGCTTCGCCGTTTTCGACGCTGCACCAGAGCGAGTCGGCATCGAGTCCAAACGTGCCACCATTATGAAGGCCATCGGCACAGTCTGGCGTGGTTTGGGTATAGGTGCGGCCACCATTGTTGCTCCATGCGAAGATCTCTTCGCGGCCCATCAAGGCGAAGGTGTCGGCACTTCCCCAGGGCTCCGCTATCAGATCAAGCAGGGGAATAGAATAGGAGTCGACTGCAGAACCAGTAGCGAGCTCATAGCGGCGTGCCTGAGATGCGTCTTGAACGACGACGGCATCGGTGGTGATGTGAACAGGGCGCCCCTCGGCCGGGAAGGTATGTCGAAGAGTCCAAACATGCTTGTTGCTCACATGCCAAACGTACATCGTGTCGCGCAGGACGGTGGCTAGCAGTGCATCCGAGCCGTCGGCACGGTAGGCCCAGTCGGACCTGACGCCAAGCGTTGTAGCAACAGTGTCGGGTACGACGTGTGACAGCCACGTGCGGCCGCTGTTGGATGACGTTAGTCGGAACGAAAAGGGCTCACCGCTAGGCTGATCTGTCGAACGAAGCCCGTCTACAATAGCCGAAAGCGTGTCGGAAGAATGTATGGCAACCCTGCCGTACGGAGACGTGGCAAGACGCTGCAGGCGGCGGGGCTGGTAGGCGCTCGACACCATGCCGAAGCGTGGGTCGGCGCTAAAGAGTCCGCCACCAAGACTCGGTATCGTGATAGCACCATCGTGATCGGCGTAGAGTGCTAAACGGTCAAACACGTACGAGTCTGGTATGGTATGTCCGCGTGGCAGGGTGGTAAATCGAAATTCCGACTCGCGAAGGAGACTTTGAATATGGCCTCTCATTTGCACAAACTGACCGTAGGGGCGTCCGGCTTGATCGACAACCACAATTGGGGGCACGAGGACGAACCACGTGGTTAAGTCTGTAAACAAAACACGGCGCGACCCATCGACGAGGTCGAGGATATGAGCTTCGTTGGTAATTCTGTTGGGAAACAACATCACAGACTGCGAGTCGATAACGCTGGCGTTCTCGGACACGTCCTGGCCTATCGCCAACGTATCGAATGCCACGCCGGTGGCGGTAGCTCGCGCGCGCACCACCATGGCGGGATGTTCGTTGGCGGCGCGGTAAAGCAGGACCGCAGACGTGTCGGAAATGGTATAGGCAAAGCAGTCGAACTGGGCAGAACTTGGCTGGGCAATCGTTATAGGTGTATTCGTGCGAACATCGAAGGCGGTGGCATGTTTGCCATGTATTGCAAGACTAAACGTACCGCAGGATGCGGCTGCAAACAGTGCCGACCGAACATCGAGAATGTTGTTCACTAGACGTTCGTGGAACAGCACGTGTAATTCTTGGTTGACGATAGCCGCCGACCCATCGGCACTTACCAGTAGCATGTTATTGCCATGGCGGGTGGCCGCACGCACGTCGAGCGTGTCGGGCAGGGCATCGCGCATGAGCGTCCACTCGCCGCTGCCTGTACGCTTGCGTACAGCGCCATAGCTGCCAAAGCACCACGTGGTGGAATCTTGGGTGATGATGGCGTGCAAGTCGAACATCTCAGCCGATGCCACTGGGCTGCAATGGTGTTCCTGGGCGTAGGCCGTAAGGCAACACAGCAAGAGTAGGGCCACAAGGGTTTGCTTTTTCATAATCCAAATATCGGCACTACGTGCTTGGGAGCGGCAACGAATCCGGTTGTTGCCCATAGTTTTGCCGCATGTATACCTTTACAGGATTGCCGCCAGGCCAACCGGTGCCCCCTACTTACCGCGAAGACATGGTGAAGGCGGCAGAGGGCATATTGCTTGGCGAAGACGACATGATAGCAGCCATGGCCAATGCTGCGGCGGTGGTGTATCACGGAATGCCACGGTTAAACTGGGCGGGCTGGTATGTGTTGCGTGGGCACGAGCTGGTGCTGGGTCCGTTTCAGGGACTGCCGGCCTGCGTGCGCATACCGCTGGGCAAGGGCGTATGTGGCACGGCGGCGGCAGAGCGACGCACCGTGGTGGTGGACGATGTGGAGGCATTCCCGGGCCACATTGCCTGCGACGCCGCTTCGCGCAGCGAGGTTGTGATTCCGGTGTATGCGCAGAGTGGGCAGCTTATCGGCGTCTTCGACATCGACAGCCCAGATCTCGCACGGTTTACGTCCGATGACGTCTCGGCGCTAGAACAGGTAGCCGCAGCCGTTGGGCGTTGTATACGATAGCGTATTGGTTGCGTCACATTTGTCCTTTGTCGTTGCACAAGGACGCAATGCCAACCACCCGTACATTGCGAACGCTTTTGGGCATCTTCGTCCTAGGCGTTGTTAGCCATTCAGCGGTCCGAGCTCAGATTCTGATTAGCGAGGTGCACCCAGTGCCTGCCGGCGGCGAGCCCGAATGGGTCGAGCTCGAAAACACCTCGGCAGCACGTGTAGATCTGTCGTCATGGATCATCTGCGACAATCGCACCTGTGTGCGCCTTCCGTCTTTGCAGCTCGACGCCGGTCAGCGGGCCGTGCTAGTACGCGACACGGCCTCGCTGCGTGAAAGCCGCACAATTGGCCGTGGAGTCGTGCTTGTGGAGTTGCCTCTGCCAACGCTGAACAACACTACCGATCAGGTTATACTACGCCGGCAGGATTCATCGGTAGTGGATTCTTCGTTCTATCGCGTTCTTGTCAAGGGGCGGTCGTTAGAACGTACCGGCGAAACGTGGCACGTATGTGTTGCGCGCGACAGTGCCACATGTGGCACGCTAAACAGCACGGTGCGGCTGCAGCACGACTTGCGGTGTGCCACCGTGCGCGCTGGCGGCGGCCTGCCGAGTATCGACGTTGTGATAGAACAGTGGGGGATGCGGCGCTCGGCGCCGCGTACACTCGTGGTTGGCGTCGAAGGCCATCGCCATCGTCTTTCGGTGCCCCCTATCGACGTGGGCGGCGAGTGGGTGGGAGTGCTTTCGGTTGACCAATTGCATACAACAACGGGGAGCGTGGCCGTGCGGGCGTGGCTCGAGAAGGGCGACGACAGGTCTGAGAACGACACTGTTGACGCCGTGATGGTATTGCCGCCGCCGTTTGCTACGCTGGTGATTACCGAGGTGATGTTTGATCCCGGCGACAAGCTTGGCGACTACGTGGAGGTATACAATGCTGGAGCCGACACCGTACGTTTAGAGGGATGGATGCTTGCAGACCAATTGGTTGATGGCCACCGAGACACGGCAGTGATTCTGGGGCCGTTGCTGCTGCTGCCGGGAGAATATGGTGTGGTGTCGGTAGATACAAACGTGCGACGTATGATGGACGCATCCGACAGGCAACGGCTAGCATTTGTGCGCCGGAGTTTTAACATCGATGCATCGGGTGATGACGTGTTGCTGTTAACGCCGTCGGGATTTTTGGCCGACATTGTGCGAGTAGATGCGTCGTGGCACCAGCGTAGTTTGCCGACGCGCAAAGGCATAGCGCTAGAGCGCCTTGCGGCCGACGTTCCGGGCATGGAAAGAGCGTCGTGGGCAAGTAGCGGGTCGCTGAATGGGGGCACGCCAGGCCGCGCCAACAGCGTCGATCTTGGCGAGGCAGAGTATCTTGGTCAGGTGCGATGTGTGCCATCGCCGTTTAGCACCGTGGTGGGCCACCGCCTGCATCCATGTCGGCTCGAATTTGAGCATCCATTTCGGCATGGCCTAGTGTCGCTTACGGTGTACAGTCCTGAGGGACACGTTGTACGCCGAGTGTTAAGCGCCGTACTTGCGGGGCGTCAGGGTAGTGCTATTTGGGATGGCAGGAACGATGATAGTATTGCAGTATCGCCGGGGCCATATATTGTCCGCGTCGAAGTAGTCGATGCAGCCAGTAGCAGTACGTTTGCCGCGTCGGCCGTGGTGGTGGTAGGGGAATAATGCGCTTCGCGGGACGATTGCATGGGACGTTGCACGGGACGCTTCGCGGGACATTGCATGGGACGCTTCGCGGGTCGTTTGCATGAGACGTTGCACGGGACGCTTCGCGGGACTAATTCCATATATTGCCGCAGAACTACAATGCACAAAGGAACCACGGATTAAAGTCCGTGGCTACTGAAGCCAAAATATACTGTGGGTTAAAACCCATTGGGTAGGCAACCGATACACACTACGCCTGCGCTTCGAACGCGCCGGACATCTGTCTGTTGCGTTGGATTTGGCTTCGATAGCCCGGGACATCTGTCCTGTGATATTCGAGGACCGTTCGGACGTGATAGAATGGCATATTTGTTTGAATGCCATCGAGATATCATCACGTAGGGAACCTATCTAAGGTAACGCTATATGCCCCCAATCTGTAAGGCTCTTATCTGTCACATAATTGTGGTAGCGTTTGTAACAAGCTGTTCTCCAGATATTCTTGAAGTAAATTCAAAGCTGGTTCGGACGTTCTCTGGTCGTGTTGTGCAAACAAGAAGCGCAGGTATCCCCGTTGGCAACGCATTGGTTGAGTGCATGGGGCGCGTGGCTGTTACGGATACAGCCGGTGCGTTTTCGTTTCCTGACCTAGAGATGGATAAGGAGCGTACCATCGTTCGCGTTTACGCAAGCCACCGTCTTCCCGCCACTCACGCATTTGTTCCAACAGATTCGTCTGTAACCAGCTACACGATTGTGTTGCCAGGTATGAGTACCGTGCGTAGCAGTTCGGTCAAGGATGCCTATGTGTTTAGCCGTGGCTCTCAGACCATTTCTCTTCCCCTTGATGCCTTTGTTACACGGCTCGGCGCCCCGTACACCGGCGCAGTAACCGCCATTGTTGCCTCATACGATATGGGTCAAGTAACAGCCCCGCTGAGGCTTGGAGATAACGGGGCCGTATTTGCCGATGGAACAAAGGGCGTTTTGGAACAAACCACTGTTACCCAGTATGCCTTTCTTGGAGCAGATAATGATACCGTCTTTGTTCGGCCAAACACTATCTGCGCAATTACACAAGGTGTAAGTGTTGCTCCAGAGTTTGAAAAAACCATGGCGATATTCACCTTCGATCACTCATCAGCATTTTGGAAGGTTGCTGGCCAAGCTACGTTAACTTCAAAAGAGTATAAGGGCACGTTTGTATGGGGCAACGACGTAACCATGAATTTTCTGAAGGCCACGAGAAGGCATGCGAGCATCCGGGTATTGGGCCCAGATGGACAGCCCATCCGCAGGTGCGCTGTTTCGTTGTCAGGACGTACATCGTACACAGACTCGCTAGGCTACTGCGGTATGCAGCTCGTTGCCGAAAGAGGTACTACGGTAGATATACGGGACGTAACCAACACGGAAATCTTTGCGACGTATTCAATGGACGGTGTGTCGGAGGCAGACCCTGGGCAGCACACTATTGTTTTGCAGGAAATGCCTGTGATGCTTACGGGAACCATCAATTTCTGTGCTGGCACAAGCGTTACTGCAGGATATGTTGTGCTTTATCAAGGCAATCGCGAGCACTACTTTGTTTCACGGGCAAGTTCGTTTTCTGCCCCTATCCCACGTAACCCACAGTTTGATGTTTTTGCGCACAATGGTACAGACCTAAAGAGCGGTATTGTGCGGATAACCCCAACAAGTGTAATGGAAGGTGTGGTAAATGTAGGCAACCTGTCCATCTGTGCTTCGAATGTTGAAGACCAGAGTTTGCTACCATTGCCCGAAGGTAGCATTGTGGTAAGCGCGGCAACCCGTCGATCAACAGGTGGTGTGTTCGTTGTTACCGCAAATAGGCTGCTTACGTACAATAGCAATCGCGAGTTGATTGCTTCGGTGCCACTATCTTCAGCGATTGGTGTGCAAGACACGGCATTTTGGACATCGTATGTCTCTAACAACGATCAGTACATTTATCTAACCAACTCGCGCCGAATCGTTGACGCAATTGAAACCGCTACAGGCCGCGTAGTGTTTCATCATGAATTTAGTAAACCCGAGAAGGGCTGGCCCGTGATAGGAGTAGATGTTGAGTCCGCCCAAGTTGTGTACGTCTATATACGTGCTCCCAATCTCTATTACAGCACGTATAGCAGCCTTAGCGGCCAACAGTTAATGCAGGACTCCATACCATTGAGTGATATTGGGCGTCCCGCAGGTTTGGAAGGTACGGCGTTGTTTAGGGGGCAAACACTCTTAATTAGATTCTATCATCTTGAGTACGGGAGTGCAGCATGTATCAAATTGGACCCTAAACGAGAAATACGGCTTTGGGAACAAGATAAACTTTATTTCGGGCTATCAAAAGGAGGTTCCCTCATGGCCGTTGGACTGGACGGCAACGGAATGCTGTACAATGCATCGACAGATCGGTACGTACCTTTCCCGACGGGTTCGGGGTCAAGCTCATTCTTCACTTCCTCAAACGACAAGTACCTTGCAACAATGCAGAGCGGTCGTATTGCCATATTCGATGCAGCGACGGGTAAGCAGACGGTTTCCAAGCAGGCTCTTCCTCCCCAGATGAGGGTCCCTTATGTGGATCTTAGCGACAGCGGCACACAGTTGTGCGTGATAAGTGGTTCGCGTTCCTCCGCGAAAGTTCTCATCTTCACGATACAGTAACACCAGATTTGGTGTTGCACTGCGTGTGAAGGTCAACCTGCGCAGACCAGCCCTTCACAAAACAAAGAACGTCGCACCACTGAGTGATGCGACGTTCGTTCTACTTAAATGCGGACCCGTAGGGATTCGAACCCCAAACCTTCTGATCCGTAGTCAGATGCTCTATCCAGTTGAGCTACGGGTCCGTTCGATTGTCTGTGCGTGAAACGCGCTAGGCGCCGAGCTTACTTTTGCTCGAGCTTGCGCACGTGAGCGGCCAACGACGACTTGCGGTTGGCAGCAGCATTCTTATGAATGATGCCACGTGCCGTAACGCGGTCTAGGATGCTGTATGCCTTGTGCAGGAGCTCGCGCGCTGTGCCGGCATCCGTTGCTAGACGAACTGCCTTGACTGCTTCCCGCATCAACTTGCGATTGCCGCGGTTGTACAGCTTGCGCGTACGCGTCTGCCGAATGCGCTTGAGGGCTGACTTATGATGTGCCATGTACCGTTGACTCGTGTTGTCTGTTTTGTAAGGACCGCAAATATACCACCTGATTCGAAACCAACAAGGGGGCGCCGAAAAAACTTCGTGGCCCGTACCTTTGCCGATATGTCGCTGATAGATGATCTCGAACGGCTATCTACCGAAGCCGTAAACCCACGGTCCGCGTCGATCGATACCATGAGTACGATCGAGATGTTGCGCCTTATCAATGCCGAAGACCAGTCGGTACCCCTTGCCGTGGGTGCTGTGCTCGACGATGTGGCCGCCGTCGTTGATGCGGTGACCGAAGGAATGCAACGAGGCGGACGCCTGCTGTACGTGGGGGCTGGAACGTCCGGCCGCCTTGGCGTGGTAGACGCGTCGGAGTGCCCGCCTACCTACGGAACCCATCCCGATTTGGTCCAAGCCATCATAGCCGGTGGCCCTCAGGCCGTGTTCCGCTCGCAAGAAGGCGCCGAAGACGATTCCGCCGAGGGGGCTGCCGCGATTGCCGAGCGCAACGTGGGCGAACATGACGTCGTGGTGGGTATTGCCGCAAGCGGCCGCACGCCGTTTGTACTTGGAGCTCTACTCGAAGCCGCGCAGCGCCTAGCGTTTACCGCCATTGTGTCGACCAATCCTAAGGCCGACGTTTGCGAACGTGTACCATTTGTGGACGCAGCCGTGTGCCCAGTTGTCGGTCCTGAAGTCGTTGCTGGGTCTACACGCATGAAGTCCGGCACGGCACAAAAACTGGTGCTGAACATGATTACGACTGCTGCCATGGTGCGCCTGGGTAAGACGTATGGCAACATCATGGTCGACCTTCAACTTACCAATGCCAAGCTCGTAGCTCGTGCCACACGTATCGTCGAGGTGCTTGGTCAGGTAGATCGTCCAACGGCCATGACGCTCTTAAAAGACTCCGGCGGTAGTGTTAAAACTGCCCTGGTGATGGCCCATCTGCACTGTCCACGAACCGAGGCCGAAGAACGTCTTGCCGCCGCTTCGGGCCGCGTGCGTGTGGCACTTCACGTGTAGTCGTGTTTGTTCCGCGGCATCTCATGCATCTTAACAATAACAGCACTTTCGCAATGACATTCGACAACATCTTAGACGGCAGAGCGGCTGCTGGGCGATCCTTTGGCGCCTTTCTGCAACGTGCCGAGCAGCGAGCCGCAACGTCGACAGCCGACGACCCTTATCATGACTACCGACGCTTGAACGTGCAACGCATGCAACGGGTGCTGAAGACCTTTCAGCCATCACATGATACGCTAGAAACCATGCAGCGCATCACTGCGCCACAGCTATGGATGGTGATTACCGAGGACTGGTGCGGAGATAGCTCGCAGTCATTGCCTGCCATTGCCGCAATCGCAGCGGCTTCGCCCAATGTGACGCTGTCCATTATCGACAGGGACGATAACCTCGACATCATGGATCGCTATCTCACCAATGGGTCGCGAGGCATTCCGAAGATTGTCGTGTTCGACCAAGCTGGTCGTGAATGTTGGACGTGGGGACCTCGACCCGAGGCTGCTCAGCTGCTCTTTGCTGAACAGCGTGCGGCCGGAGTAGAGAAGGAGAGTATCTACGCTGCCGTTCACGCTTGGTATGCCAAGGACGGTGGCCGGGCAGTTGAAGCCGAGATCGTAGGACGAGTGAACGAGTCGCTTTTGGTGTGCAGCTAATGGAATACGTCCTTGCTCTTATTGACTTCATCGTTCACATCGACGTTCATTTGGCGGCCATCACCTCGCAGTATGGCGTGTGGACGTATGCCATTCTCTTTCTGATTGTTTTTGCCGAGACCGGACTCGTTGTAACGCCGTTCTTGCCTGGCGACTCGCTGCTCTTTGCAGCGGGGGCCATCTGTGCAATTGGAACGCTTGATGTAGGCCTGCTTGTTCTCCTCCTCATCGTTGCAGCCATCATTGGTGACTCTCTCAATTACACCATCGGGCGGCGTTTTGGCGACGTGATTGTTCGCAGCAGGTTGGGTCGGTTCATACGGCCCGAATACATCCAGCGTACGCAGGCCTTCTACGAGCGTCATGGCGGCAAGACCATCATCCTTGCTCGGTTCATGCCCATTGTTCGGACGTTCGCCCCCTTTGTGGCTGGAGTTGGCAACATGCACTATCCACGCTTTCTCCTGTACAATGTGGTAGGGGGCATCGTGTGGGTTGCCGGCTTTGGCTTGTTGGGATATTGGTTTGGCAACATGCCGGCAATCAAGAAGAACTTTAGCTTGGTGATACTTGCAATCATCATTCTGAGTGTGATGCCCGGTGTGATAGAGTATGTACGACACAAGATGCGGCAGCGAAAGAGCGCAGCATAGCCACAACGTGGCACGAATTGGCTAACTTACAGGTTGGTCATGCTTGGATGGCGAAATTGGTAGACGCACGGGACTTAAAATCCCGTGTCCTTCGGGACGTGCGGGTTCAAGCCCCGCTCCAAGCACATACGAAGAATCTGAACAGCTCGAGGTAGATCATGAGGCATATCGGAGTACTTGCCGTCAGTATCGCGATGCCCCTTATCCTAGCTGGAATGGGGCAGGCCATGGGGCAGCAGCGCAAGGGCGGCTCTGAAGGGGGAAAGGCTGCACAGCAGCGCACCATGGCGCCCGGAATGACGCTACCCGGCCGCGATCCCAATACGCTCTTTCAGCGGGTAAACCCCGCCTACAGTAATGTGTGGTTTGGCGATCGTGCCAAGATGAAAGACATCAACGACTCGACGTCGGCCAAGTACATGGTGATTGGTGGCGGGGTAGCCGTTGGAGACATCGATGGCGATGGACGTCCAGACCTTATCCTTGGAAACTACTATCAGGGCCTGCGAGTGTACAAGAACCTTGGGGCTTGGAAGTTTAAGGATATCACCGCCTCGGCCATTGGGAATGTTGATTGTACCTTGCCTTCGGGGCTTACACTGGCTGACGTCGATGGTGACGGTGACCTTGATTTGCTTGTGTGTAGGATGGAGCAGCCGATACGAATGTTCATCAACGATGGCAAGGGTCGGTTTGTGAATCGTGCCAAGGAGCGTGGCCTAGAAGTAAAGGGCCAAATCGTGTGTGGGACGTTTTTTGATGCCGACTCGGATGGTGACTTAGACTTATACCTCGCATACTACGGGCACAATCGCGATACGTACATCGAACAACAACGGCTGCCGCAGGAGCAACGTGCTGTTGACCGTGGAAGGACACACGACGGAGCAACACCGAGGTACACGAATGATCCTGGGATGACCATTGACTCGCCAGAGGCGATGGAGATTTACAATCTGATGCATCCAGGTGCCGCTTCAAGAGACGGCTCGTCGTATAACGAACTGCGGCATTATGGTGTGCCCGATCGTTTCTTTGCCAACGATGGTAAGGGGACATTCCGAGACTACACCTACGAATCGTGGATTCTTGATAGGGGCATGACGCTAAGCTGCACCGCGGCTGATGTTAACAACGACGGTCATACCGACATGTATATCAGCAACGACTTTGGTGCACGCGACATCCTGTATGTTAATAACGGCGATGCGTCGTTTGCAAACAAGACAAAGAGCGCCATCGGACACATGTCGGTGTTTAGTATGGGAACCGACGTCGCTGACTTTAACAACGATCTTTGGCCAGACATTGTGTCCGTGGACATGTATCCCATGGACCACTTTCGGCGCATCAGTCGCAGTGGAGCATCGGGTGACTTCTCGTCGTACAATCCGTCGTTTGACTCCAACCAAGTGATGCGAAATGCCCTGCAGTTGAACCGCGGCAACGGGACCTTCTCGGAGATTGGCTTTGGGGCAGGTGTTGCGGCTACAGACTGGTCGTGGGGAGCCTTGTTCTTTGATGCCGACCTAGATGGTTGGAAGGACCTGTTTATCGTCAACGGCTACTTGCAGGATTTGTCGGATCAGGACTACGTGTACAACGTTCAGGGCGATGCAGACAACAAGCTGAAGAAAATGCCTCCGTTGCGAGAGCCCGATTTTGGCTTTCACAACAAGCGCGACCTTACGTTTGGTGATAGTTCGATGACGTGGGGCGTTAATGACAAGTCGGTGTCACTAGGATCGGCCTATGCTGATTTGGATGGCGATGGCGATTGGGATTACATCGTGTGCAACTTCGACACTACGGTGCATATCTATCGCAACATGGCGGTAGAGCAGCGTCGAGGTAACTGGCTGCAGTTTGTGCTGGATAACGAAACATGGGGCAACACCAAGGGACTTGGCAGCAAGGTAGTGCTCAAGTATAAGGGCCAGCAGCAGGTGCAAGAACTTGCTGTTTCGCGTGGGTTTATGTCGAGTGTTGAACCGCTCATCTCGTTTGGCGTTGGCGATGCCACATCAATCGACACCGTTATCGTACAGTGGCATGCGGGTGGTGAAACGCATCTGTATGATGTTGCTGTGAACAAGCGGCATGTTGTTAAGCGCGGTACTGCTAAGCCCATTCGAACGAACATCACGCCAACGGATGTGCCGCAGTTGCTCTCTCGGGTGGAGACCTCAGGTACACCATTCGAGAAGAAGCACGAGGAGAACATCTACGATGACTTCAAACGGGAGCGGCTTTTGCCTTGGCGAGTATCATGGGAGGGTCCGGGCGTTGCTCTTGGCGACGTGGATGGTAATGGATTTGACGATGTATATGTCGGTGGAGCCGCTGGCAAGCCAGGACGACTTCTGTTGCAGATATCGGCCGGTGTAGTTGAAGAACGCACACCGAGTGTGCTTGCAGCCGATTCGGTATTCGAAGACATGGGCGTACTGTTTTTTGATGCCAACAACGATGGGCACCTAGATCTGTACGTTGCGAGTGGAAGTTTGGAAGCCGAGACTGGAGAGCCAGAGACCGAAGACCGGTTGTACATCGGAGATGGCAAGGGCGGCTTCGCGAGAGCGCAGGACGGATCGCTACCCGACATGCGCGTTAACTCATCAGTAGTAACGGCGGCAGACTTTGATAGCGACGGCGACCTCGATCTTTTCGTCGGAGGACGAATCATTCCCGGAGCATATCCATTAAGTCCTGCAAGTTGTATTCTGCGGAACGACGCTGGGCGATTCGTTGACGTTACTGAAGACGTTGCTCCCGGCCTTCGCTACAGCGGCCTCATTAAGACGGCCCTTTGGACGGACGTCGATAATGATGGCGACCTCGACCTCATCGTTGGGGGCGATTGGATGTCGCTACGGCTGTTCACCAACAATGGTGGGCGATACACTGAGGCGACCAAGCAGGCGGGCCTTGCTGACGCACATGGATTCTGGAATGTTGTTGTACCAGCCGATGTAGACAACGATGGCGACATGGACTACATCGTTGGCAATCTCGGTTGGAATACGCGCTTCGGCCGACCATCGACCGAGAATCCTATTAGGATACATGCTTCAGACTTTGACGACAATGGCAGTACCGACCCCATCATCACGTACTTTCAGCGTGGAAAGGAGTGGGTGATGCGCGACCGATCAACGATCCTCAGCCAAATGCCATCGCTGCAGCGGCGGTTCAACTCGTTTGAACAGTTTGCGCGCACACCATTTGAAAACATGTTTGAAGCAGAGCCGGAGGCCCTTGATACCGTCCACACGCGAAAGGCAACAGAGTTGGCGAGCATGGTGCTCATTAACGATGGTTCGGGGCGCTTTACCATGAACGTCCTGCCTGCGGAGGTACAGATGGCACCGCTGTACGGAGCATACGTCGTAGACATCGATGGCGACGGCAATCTCGACATCCTAACATCGGGCAACCTTATGGGGGCCGATCGCGAGATCATAAAGTACGACGCCGGGCGCGGCCTGGTTGTGATGGGAGACGGTAAAGGGGGCTTTACCCCCGTTGAGCAGCTCCGCGCCGGCTTCAACGTCCCAGGGGACGGTCGAACGATCGTTCCTTTAGGTGGAACTTCTGCAGATCGCGACCTTGTTCTTTCTGTCGTCAACCAAGAGCGGCCCTCGTTGTGGACTGGCTTGCCAGCCGGCAAGGCGGTCGTTCCACCCAAGGGTGTAACAAATGGTCTTCTTGACATCTCTGGCGGTCGTACACGGAAGATTGAGTTTCCATACGGAGGCGGATATCTCTCGCAAACGCCGCAATATGTACGTGTTGACGGAACGACAGTTCTGGGTGTACGCTTCGGCGGTGAAAGTCCATCTATTAACCGTAGATAACTTTTTGCTTGACAGTTTGGAAACCTTTTGGTAAGTTTCGTGAAGCCAAGCCCTCACGAGGTGAGGATTTGGTATTAAAGCGTTGCAGTCTTGTGCTCTTCGAGACATCGGAAGAACACGGGTTGTAACGAGAGATTGACAACTATTGACTGGCTTGTTTAACAACATTCTCACGGAGTGTCTTATGGTGCAGCGGTACCTCTCGACGCGACTTGGCAGGGTAACAGGAGCATTCCTCTTGTCTCTGTTCATGTTCGCATCTAACGACGCCTTCGCCCAATACTGTATCCCGACGCAAGCGCCGGGATGGGGGGCGTATGGTGGCATCGCACGTGTTACGTGCAACGATTTGGACTATGTGTCCCCATTCTGTAACGCGAACTGTTACACGAACACGGGCGCTGTCGTAAACATGCTTCGGCAGGTTCCTACGACAGTCACGGTGTTGGCTCAGAATGGCCAAACCCTTTCGTTCCAGGTTGCTGTTTGGATTGATCTCAATCAAGACGGAACCTTCGCTGCTACAGAGCAGGTAACGACGGGCTGGATATACGCCAACTTCATCTATGATGGAGCTGGCTTCGTGTTCACGTATACGCCCTTTGTTGGTACATTCAACCTGCCATGTGCGGCGTTGCTGGGCCAAACGAAGATGCGTGTGCGCATGCACTATCCATACGTAGGCTTTGGAATGGGACCTTGCGACCCAATGGTAGGTGGCTCGCTCGACTTTGAAGCGATTATTGGTGGTGATATCGTCCAGTCATTCCCTGATGACATTTCGGATGCTCTGGGTCTTCTTACACGTGGAAACGTTTATGATGGAACAGCAGGTAATCCTCGTCCAAGCGTAACGCTGCGCGTTGGTTCGGCTAATCAGCAACTTCAAACAACATACCGCATTACTGGTCCTCTTCCAGAAACCACACCGGTATACATTGGACACCAAGTAGGTAATCCTAACAACACAACGTTTACAGTGAGTGGTCCATCGGCTGGTCCGTTCCCACGCACATTCCAATTCGACGTTCCAGCTGCATCGGGAACGCTCGCCGGCGTTAATGGTGCTTTGAATACGACAAACGCTATCGGTGGAGAATATCAGGTTCGCGTTACTGTTAATAGCTCCGCTGGTTGCTTTAGCGACTGGACGAAGACATTCACAATCGCCGTTGACCGCGACATGTCGACGCGCCTCATTCGTTCGCCACGCACGAACGAGCCGCCATCACGATTCAAGTACCCGAACACGGTTGCTATCCCGGTTGAGGCCCAATTCCAAAACGTTGGATTGCAGGCTGCCGAAGAATTCAATGCGATTGCTACGATTACGAGTCCATCAGGTGTTGTTTCGTATCGCGACACAGTATTTGTAGATCAAGTAGTCGCGCCACGTGCACGTACAACCGTCACGTTCCGTAACTATACTGCTGTTGGTTTGGGTCACGAAGTTGGCTTGCACAGCCTGTCTATTTGCTCCGATCTGATTACACCGTTCCCCGATCAGAACAGCTACAATGACTGTTTGCCACGTCCAGGACAAGCGAACTACCTGTTCGAAGTCGGCTACAACGAAGAAGCTGGTGTTGAGGCCATCAATGTTCCTAACACCACAAACACATTCCTTTACGCTAATCGTCCAATTCGCCCCGAAGGTACCTTCAACAACGGCGGTATCATGGACCTTTCGAACGTCCCCGTTCGTTTGATCATTCGTCGCAATGGAACTGTCGTTTATAACCGAACAGGAATCATCCCTGACATTGGTGCTGGTCAGTTCAATAAGGCCATCTTCGTGTTTGACGCCTTTACACCGACTGAGGGTGGCGACTATGAGTTCTGCTTCTCTGTAGAGTATCCTGGTGATCCAGTAACGGCCAATAACCAACTTTGTCAGGTCTTCACGTTCCGTGACAACTTGAATGGTGTATACACAATTGGTAATACTGAAACTGGTAAGCCACGCAACTTCCCAACGTTCGACTCGGCAATGAACGAGATGTACCGTGCTGGTGTGCGCGGTCCAGTAACATTCGAACTGACGGATGCTAGCTACACGATTACAAATACGAACCAGCAGCAGCCAGCGCTCGACATGTCGGCACGCATCATTGGTGCTTCGTCCACCAATACGATTACGTTTAAGCCTAGCCTGCAGCGTTCGCTACAACGTGGTAGTGTTACGATTCGCCTCCGTTCGGGCAACGGTGTTGGAATTCTGCTGGGTCAGAATCTGACGCCAGCAAATCCGAATGCTGTTCAGAATCAACAGTACTTCTCGTCGCCAACCAATGCTAACTCAGCTGGCTACATCACGTGGGACGGTGGATCGCAGAAGTCGATTCGTGTAACGATCGAGCGTTCCGTAACATCGCCATCGCCGTTCTTGGCCGCATTCTATCTGAATAGTGGTTCAACGAACAACACAATTCAGAATATGCTTATCGAGCATTCTACGTTTGTCGCACCAACATATGCGCACCAACTCCCGATTGCACGATATAACGGTGGTTCACAAGAATTCCGGTTTGACCCGAACACCGTCAACCTTAACCAGTCATTTACTGCTGGTATCGTAAACCGTGACACGGTTGCTGTTTTCAATCTAGGCAACCTTGATACCATTCCAAACAACAACAACGCATTCCTAAACAACGAAATCAGTGGCTTTGGATACGGTGTTGTTTCGATGGGTCTTGGTGTTCTTATCAAGTCCGGTGTCAATGAGTTCCGTGGTTACTACAACCAAGGCAACCGTATCGAAAACAATACGATCTTCAACGTCCGCCGTGCAGGTATCTTCCTTGGTTATGAAGAAGGTGCTCGCGTAGTTGGTAACCGTATCTACAATGTGGGTGTGGCCGCCACAGGTGGTGCTGTCAATGACGCTGCTGGTATCATTTTGGGTGGCGAAACTCGCTACAACAACGTCGACGCCGTCATTGCACGCAACGAGATCTCCGGCGTTCGTGGTAACACATGGAGCCGCGGTATCGTTGTTGAACAAGTTCGTAACGAGTTCCAGTCTGTTGTTCAAGCTGGTGGCGTTGTTATGTTCCCGAACCGTGCCGAACACACTCTTGTTCAAGGCAACGCCGTATGGGGTCTAAGCCGCGGTGCAGCAAACACAAACATGGCTGGTATCCACCTCTGGACTCGCCGTGCAATCACATCCGATCCAGTTCTTGGTCTTGTGAATCCGTTCTCAACGACGTACTTCACACGTGCTGACTCGGTTGTAAACAACACAGTTGTACTTTCTAACGACAACATCGTTGGTACTGGAGCTATTGCTGGTATCGGTGTGCAGCATGCCAACGGCCCAGTCGTAATCAACAACGCTATTGCAGCTCTTGGTGCAACGAACGCTGCTGCTATTTCGCACTCAGCGTTGCTCTATGAAGGCACACTGTTCCGCCAGGGTGCATTCAATACAGACTACCTGCCTGCAAATGCACCGGCTGCTCTCGTTTCGAACCGTAACGCATTCTGGACTCCAAATGCGGCGATCGCTCGATTCATCGAAATCTCTGAGACTTCCGAGCTCGTCTCGGCTGGCGATCAGAACGAATTCACAATGATGAGCCAGTGGCGCAACTGGACACGCCAAGATATCAACTCGATGGTTGGTGATTTCGTTGCCGACCACGTGTTCGATGGTATCGCACCAAATCAGCGCCTGCGTGTTCGCACGAATCCACTCCCTATCGGCTCGATCCTGAATAACCGCGGTGAGCGTATTGCCTCTGTAACTCACGACATCGACGGTGGTATTCGCGGTGAATCCGGTGGCGGTTATGACATTGGTGCCGATGAATTCAATGGTCGTCTGTATGTGTCTGACCTTGAAGCCGTCGACATTCTAAGCCCAGCGGCGTACCGTCGTGTAACTGGCACAACGAGCGACGCTGAGTACGTCATGACAACTGCTCCAGTTGATGTGCGTGCTCGCTTCCGTAACAACGGATCGATGGCAACAACGAATGCTGCAGTACGCGTTCGTATCTTCATGGAAACAGCAGCATCGAACAATGCAGAGCTTACAACGCCAGCATTCAACACAATTCCCGTTGTTGATCGCACGGTTCAAACAGGTATGGCTTCGGGTGAAATCAAGGACATTCAGTTCTCGATTCCCAACTGGACGCCACAAGTGTACTTCGGTCTAGGTGCTTACACGGCCCCAACACGCTTCGCCTCCATGGTGAACAATGTTTCGCCACGCTATCGCATCGAAGTCACAACTGCCTCCGACGAGTTCACACCGAACAACACGCAATCCAAGGTTGTGCGCTTCTACATTCTGAAGTCACAGCTACACATGGTTGTGTCAACCCGCGGTGCCTCGACAAATGTTCTTACCGGAACTCCAACGCAGAATCAGATCGCAGGTCGTTTGAATGCTGACTCTGTAATGCGTTACTTGGCAGACCTGGGATGGCGAAATGACCCTGCAAACAACACCTATGCTTACGACGTTATCGATCGTAATGCGTGGGAAGAGCGCGCAGTGAACTACACCATCTATCGCACGATGTTCTGGTCGCACGATCAGTCGGCCTTCACACGTAACGAGCGCGACGATATTCGCAACTTCATCAACAGTGGTACGCCGACTGAGAAGAAGAACCTTGCAATTGGTTCGCAAGAACCTGCTCGTCGCCACATCGGCTTGAACGTCATCAATGATGAGATGTTTGTGCGCCGCATCCTGCGTGCAACGAACATCGCACCAGGTACTCCAGTACCTGCCCCAACGAACTCGTACCATGGCCGCCGCATTCACGGCTTCGCGATCTCGCGTAATGCTGTTGAGACGGTATCTCGTACTGGCTTCACGAATGACGCCGAGCCACAACCAGCCTTGGTGCGCCTCTTTAACGATGCGCTTTCAAGCGGTCTCGTTAGCATGGCTTACTCGTACAATCGTACAGATCGTACAACGGCAAGTGACTCTATCATGGGTACAGCCATTGCCGGTCTGTCGAACAACACGGTATTCCTTGGTGTTGACTGGCGTCACTATGGCAAGACTGGTGTTCGCACTGGTGGCGAACGCGTGATGCGCGGTGTTATCGACTTCTTCGAAACGAACGGTGGTCAAGTTGTTCCTGTTGAACTCGTTGCGTTCGACGCAAAGGATCGCGGCAACAATGTTGACGTGTTCTGGTCGACTGCATCAGAGCAAAACAGCGATCGCTTCGAAGTTGAACGCGCAAGCGTCTCCGATGCCGGTACGTCTGAATTCGCTCTTGTTGCTACGGTTCCTGCCGCTGGTAACACAACCGAACAGCGTGACTACCGCGTTGCAGATCAGGGCCTCGCTCCTGGTTCATACCTCTATCGCCTCCATATGGTCGATGTCGACGGCTCGTCGTCACGCTCACAGGAAGTTGCTGTTACTATTGGTGACGCTACAGGCGCACTGTGGATCTCTGACGTAACACCGAACCCTGTTGCAACATCGGCCAATATCACCTTCGGTAGCTCGACGAATGAACCAGTTGAGCTGAAGCTCTTCAACATGAACGGCAATGAGGTTGCTACGGTGTTCACCGGTGCACTCTCGGGCTCGACATCTGAGAGCTTTACCACCGGCATCCTGCCAGCTGGCGTCTACACGCTCGTTCTGCGCTCGGGTTCAGCCATGGTAACGAAAAACGTGACAATCGTCCGCTAATCGGCCGAACGTCAATCTTTTTACATACACCGCTCCTACACCTTCGGGTGTAGGAGCGGTTGTATTTTTGTCCTAATGTCAACGCCACTCCTACGTTCTCTTGCTACTGGACTTCTCCTTGGCGTTGCTTATCCGAGCGGTATCCTACCAACGTGGCTAAGCGGCTGGCTAGCACTGGTGGCGCTCGTGCCACTGCTGAGCGCCATTTGTTCGGATCGCACAATGCTGCCCAAGCTGATACACCTTTACCTAGGTATGGCAGTGTTTCACGGCATTGCCAACTGGTGGGTTGGATCGTATCAGGAACAGACAGATCCCTTCCTTCTAGCAAGTGGAATCGCTCTGATGATTGGGCACCCGTTCTTCCTCTTGCTGCCATGGGCAACGCTTGTTTACATTCGAAAACGACTGTCGCTGAGCGCAACACTGCTGAGCTCCCCGTTTGTGCTCACGGGGTTTGAATGGCTGCATGGTCAAACCGATGCGTCCTACCCATGGCTTTCGATAGGGTATTCCTTGATTGATACCCCTTTGGTGCAACTAGCAGACATCGTGGGTGTATACGGTCTCGGATTCTTCATTGCCACCATAAACGCTGCTGTCGTGGCGGCAATCGTGTGGCCTTCTGTTCGGTTCCGCTTTGTGGCAGCGGCCACCCTGATTTGCACCCTGTGGGCAGTACATGGTGTTCTTGCCGCAGCGGCATTCGATGTCGATAAACAGGATCAACGCCAAGGTCGACCCCTTAATGTGGCATTGATGCAAAGCAACGATAACCCGTGGGATAAGTGGACGAGTCCAGTGCAACAGGCTGACCGTACACGATCGTTTAGCGACGCAAGACTCGACAGTCTTCAATCCCTTGGCGCAGTCGACCTTGTTGTTTGGCCCGAAACAGCCATCCCATTTCCAATCCGACATTCGGAGTATGCCACGCAGTGGTCCGATATTTTGCAATGGACAAGTCGTCGGTCGATTAGCCTTCTTTCAGGCCTAAGCGATCTCTATGTCTACCCACGCGATAGCGCACCAGCCTCCGCGCGAATGTCGCAAGCAGATCCATCACTCCGTTTTGACTTTTTTAATGCTGCTGGTCTTATCTCCGATGCCGGCTTCGACGTCCACTACAAAACGTGCCTAACCCCCTTTGCCGAGCGCCTACCCTTTGCCGACCAGCTCGTTTTCGCTCAGTCATGGTTCCAATGGGGTGTTGGCATTTCGTCGTGGGGGAAGGGGGCATCGAGGACGCCGCTTACGCTGCGACGCGCCTCCGAGGAGTACAAGATTGGCACCATCATCTGCATCGAGTCGATTTATCCCGACATGGTGCGTGACCTTGTTCGCAATGGTGCTACCATGCTATGCGTCATTACAAACGACGCATGGTATAACGGTACTCCTGGTCCCAGACAACACCACCACATTGCGCGCATGCGAGCCATCGAACAACGCCGATGGCTCTTTCGGTGTGCACTCAGTGGTGTAACTGGAATTATCGCTCCGGACGGAACGTCGGTGAATGAGCTCCCAGAGGTGACGTCGGGCGCTTTGGTCGGCAACGTGTACAACGTTCACACCACGTCGTTGTACGCCAAGTTTGGCGACGTCATACCTATGCTATCGTCTGCGTTCACCTTGGTTGCAATCGGAATGGCCGGCTATGCTGGTCTAACGCTTCGACGCAAACAACCACAACTATCTACGACATCACAATCTACACCAACTTCAACTTCACTATGATTGCTCGATATACCAAGTACGGCGCGCTTCTAGCCTTGCTGTGCTTGACCGTTGCGGCACATGCCCAATACAAGCCCATTGTGTTTACGGAATACACCTTGCCCAATGGCTTGCATGTGATTCTTCACGAAGATCATTCGGCACCCGTTGTAGCCACAGTACTGCATTACAAGGTGGGCTCGCGCGACGAAGACCCCCAGCGCACCGGCTTTGCGCACTTCTTCGAACATCTGATGTTTGAGGCCACCGACAAGATTGATCGCGCCAGCATCGACAAGCTCATCAATGGAGCAGGTGGCCAACTCAATGCCTTTACGAGCCAAGATGCAACCGTCTATCACTTCGTGGTGCCCTCGAACGAGGTCCGCCTAGCCTTGTGGATTGAAGCACAGCGTATGCGAAAGCTACAAGTAAACGAAATCGGAGTTGAGACACAGCGTGGTGTTGTAAAGGAAGAACGCAAGAATCGCTACGACAATGCTCCGTACGGTGGATGGATGGAAAAGCAAATGGCCACCGTGTTTGCTGGTACGCCCTATGCTTGGACTCCAATCGGTACAGCACAACACATTGACGTTGCGGCCATTCCAGAGTTCGTTCAGTTCTACACCACGTATTACCAGCCGAACAATGCAATTCTGGTTGTGAGTGGCGACTTTGACCCTGCCGTTGTTCGATCGACCATCGAGACGTACTTCGGTGGCTATCCTCGGGCGGCAGAGCCGCCGCGCCCGTCGTTTACGTCGTCGAAGCCCCTTATCGGTGAACAGCGCGAGGTAATCCAAGACCCCAAGGCGCAACTGCCGGCGCTGTTTATGTCGTACAAGGGTGTAGGTATGACCGACCCCGACGTGTTTGCCATGGATGTACTTTCGGAGATCATGTCCAGTGGCGAGAGCTCTCGTCTGTACCGATCGATTGTTGATTCGCAACAGATCGCCGTACAGGTTAGCATGTTCAACTATGCGCGCGAATATGCTGGTTCGCTTTCGGTCATTGGAATTGCAGCCCCAGGCCGATCGCTTGATGACGTTGAAGCAGCCATCGATGCGGAGTTGGACCGACTTGCACGTGGTGGCGTAACCGATGCAGAGGTGAATAAGGCCAAGGCCATCATCGAATCGAAATTTGTGGGGCAGCGCCTTGGCGTGTACGACAAGGCACTTGCGTTAGCAGATGCGAAGCGATTTATGGGTGATGCTAGTCATGTGAACACTGAGCTCGAAAAGTACATGGCTGTAACGAAAGACGCCGTGACGAAACTGGCGCAGCGCCTGCTTTCGGCAAAGAATCGTTCGGTTCTGCACTACATTCCGGCAAAGGGTTAAGTCATGACAAGCACAACAATGAAACAGCGACCAACAACAATGCTCTTCTGGGCTCTTCTGCTAGGTGTAATGATGCTTGCAACGTCGACCGACGTTGTTGCACAGAAGAAACCCAAGGCAAAGCCTAGCAAGACGACAACTTCGAAGCAGAAGTCGAGCAAACCCGAAACGAAAGATGATCGAGCATCGACAACGTCGATCTCGTTGGACGAGCGGCCGGGGCCACTCGAGGGAACGCCATTTACGTTTCCGGCATTTGAAGAGTTTACCATGCCGAACGGCCTGCACGTATACGTCATTTCGAACGACGAGCAGCCAATTGTCACCGTGAACCTCATGCTTCGCGCGGGCGAGGCCTACGACCCAGTTGGCAAGGAGGGGACAGCATCGATTATGGGCGACATGCTGTCGAAGGGTGCTGGAAAGCGCTCAGCAGCCGAGATAGCGTTGGCACTGGATAACGTCGGCGCTTCAATCGGAGCCAGTGCTGGTGCAGAGACGTTTACGATTTCGGGAAGCTCCCTCAAGAAGCACGCCGAGCTCCTGTTTGGAGTGTTGGCCGACCAGATTGTTCGCCCAACATTCCCAGAGGACGAGCTAGCAAAGCTCAAGCAGCAGTATGCTGCGTCAATAGCCAACGAGCGCAGCCGACCGATGGAGCTGGTGCAGGCATTGGCGAGGAAGGTCATATACGGCTTCGACAACCCACTCGCACGCAGAAAGACCGAGGCATCGGTTGCAGGAATTCAGAAGGCGGACATTGCCGCATTTCATAGCACGTACCTCAAGCCAAACAATGCATCGATTGCCGTTGTTGGTGATGTTACGGCAAAGGAGGTAAAGAAGTGGCTGTCGACGCACCTTGGTACGTGGGCACAGGGTGCATTGCCGACCATCGATATGCCCGACATGTCGGTATCCCCAGCGGCCGTGTACTTTATTCCTCGGAAGGGCGCCGTTCAGAGCGGTATCGTCGTTACGGCGGCCGCGCCAGCGCAGCGCGATGAAGCATGGCCGGCCATGGATCTCTTGGCAGAGTATCTGGGGTCTGGCTTCGGGTCGCGTCTCTTTGCGACTCTCCGTGAGACGTACTCATACACCTATTCACCGTTCGGGTTCTTGACGCAGGGTAAACGCTACAATCGGGTGGCCCTTGGTGCCGAAGTTCGAACGTCTGTTACCGATTCGGCTATCGCTGTTATCCTGCGTGAGATTAAGTCGGCCGTGTCGTATGGTCCGGATTTCGACGACTTGGAGCGCAAGAAGGCATTCAGCATTGGTCAGTATCGGTTGGCCATGGAGAGCGCCTCGACAGTTGCATCGCTGCTGCAATATGCATGGATTAACGAGCGTAGTATCGACGAGGTGCGCCGCGAGACCGACGTCATTGCCGCGTTGTCGGTGGCCGACGTACAGCGTGCAGCCCAGCGTTACATGGACATGTTTAACCTCCGTCTTGTTGTCGTTGGCGATCCATCGGTTCGGTCGGCACTCGAGCAGTTCGGCCCGATTCGCGAGTTTACGTTGGATCTTCAGCCAGCCGAAACGGCCAAGCTAGAACCAGTGAAAGAATCGCTCGACAACATCGTAGCGCGCTACGTTACTGCCTTGGGCGGGCAGGCGAACATTGATGCTGTGACATCCACGTCGTTCACTGGTCCGCTCACTCTCAGGTTCCAAGGCACCGACATTAACGGAACCCTGACAACGAAGCGTGGCAAGCCCGACAAGGCCTTCGTTCGTGTTACGACGCCCCTTTTTACGCAGCTGCAGTGGGTAAATGGAAGTCAGGGGTGGGCTTCGCTTGATGGAAAAAACATTGGCGAATCTCCAGCCGATGAAACACGCAGACTCATGCTCGACGAATTGATGTTTGCGCCAACTCGTTGGAAGGCGCTGGGATATCGTCTCGAGGTAAAGGGTAAGCGTGGTGGCGAGATTGTGATTGAAGGAACCGACCCTGCAGAGCGGCCAGTGCGCTTTCAGTTCGACGAAACAACGGGATTGCTTACTCGCCGCGAAACCGACGATGCAAGCTCGGGCGAGTTGGTAACGACGATCGAATCCTACGGTGACTATCGCGCTGTGGGCAATGTGCTGTTCCCGCATGCGCTGCGTATTTCGAATACCATCTTTTCGATGGAATGTAAGGGACAGATTACAGTCAACGACGCTGTTGATAGCGACTTCCAGCCGTCGAAGTAGGTGATGGAGTTTCAGGTTGTAAAAGCCATGCGCGCGCTCCGTGATGCCTTCGTGCATCCGGAGCGCGTGCTGTTGGATACGGAGCTTCGAGTTGTTTCGATGTTCGCTGTGGCAATGCTGTTGCTAACCACGGTTAATACCACGACGGCAATTGTTGTGCAGCAGCACCCCCAGCTTGCGCATCAGATGCAGCAGGTGCGTCCAAGTGAATCAGAAGCCAACCAAGAGGCCGTACCTAATCGTGAGTTTACCGGACAACTTGGGGGGGCGCTTGTCGTGTCGATGGGCTCGACGCTTGCTCTTGCCGCGCTGCTCTACGTTCTTGTGCGTTTTATGCTCAACGTACCGGCGACGTTTACACAGTCCCTCACGGCCGCCTCAGCGGCTGTTGGTATTGGTGCTGCAGGCACACTCCTGCTTGCTGGTCTTCAGGTGGCCTTTGGTAGTATTCAAGCAGGGCTGCATCTTGGCTGGCTTGTATCACCTTCTACGTCGCCTCATCTTTTTGCGTGGTTGCAAAGGGTCAACGTTTTCACTGCGTGGGAGCATATGGCAGCAGCGAGCGTATTGGTATCGGCACATGGACACCACATCACGTACGGCAGGGTAGTTGGCGTTACGTCGTGGCTTATCACGTTGATCGTCTTCGGCGGCTTTTCGTTGTTGGCTTGGATTCTTTCTGGTGCGCAGTAGAGCGCACTCACGCATTGGTCGCTCAGCGGCTAACCGCGCGCACTAGCTAAGGGGTGTTCCGAAAAAAAAGTTTGCTCGGGTGTAACCATTATTGACGGCATTGTGTCAACCACCCAACAGCCGCCACGTCAGCAATGGAACGCAGCAAACATATCGGACAACTGAGCGAGATTGAGGTCGCCATGGTTGTCGAGGCCTTTCGGAGGGGAGATTCCGAAGCGTTCGACGTACTCTATGCCATGTACAAGGCGCGGATATATCGGTTCTGTTTGCACATGATGACCGATGAGATGTTGGCCAAGGACGCTTTTCAGGAAACGTTTATCCGCATGTATGAGCATCGGATGGAGCTACGAGGCCAGAACATCGGCTCTTGGTTGTTTACTATAGCGCGGCGGGCCTGCCTTAATCAGATGCGCGCTCGACGTCAGAACCACGAGGCGTTCGACGAAACGTATCATGGGTCGCCGATTGAAGACGAAATCGTCGACGTCTACCTACGCGAGCACATCGAGCGTGCGTTGGCGATGTTGCCAGTGCCATTGCGCGAGGCACTTGTTCTGCGTGAATATGACGGCTATAGTTACAACGAAATAGCGACCATCGTAGGCATTGACTTGTCGCTTGCGAAAGTGCGAGTGTACCGGGCGCGGCTTCATATGCGCAAGTTGTTGGCGGATCTCGTGGAGGCACGCCGATGATTCTCGATTACCTAATCTCGAAGTATCTCGATGGCGACCTTTCGCCCGAAGAGGATGTGCAGCTACGCGAGTTAGTAGCGGCGGACCCGCTGGCGCGTGATGCCTTTGAGGAGGCAGCGTTATTACACGTTGAGATGGCCACGGCGGGACTGCCTGAAGTGCCTGCGGACCTCGACCTTGAGGTTCGCCGCCAGGTTGCCGAACGAATGTCGCCGCCGCGGCGTACGTCGAAGCCCCCTTCAGATGGAGTGCGTGAGTATGGCAGGTGGACGGCGATACGCGTAATGGTAACGGCGCTGATGTTAGCAGCCGCCCTGCCATTTGGCGACATGACGCTTGGTCCGTTCATACCACGGTTTGAAACGAGCGGGCAACGAGATGTTGTGCGTCTGTCGACAGAGACATTGCGAACCCAAAGCACCATGCAACCCGTTGAACGGGCAGCTAACGTATCGGTCGACTTCGAAGCGTCAGAGACTCTGGCCGACATACCAAGCAGCAGCGACGTCCATGTCGCGGAAGTGCGATTTGCTGCTGTCGAGACGGCCGTGGACGTTGTTCAAGGTAGCGATGCAATGGCTGTGCCGAGTCGGACGAGATTTGTGCACGATGTGATGAATCTGGACGAGCAAGACAACAAGCAACTGGATGGTGGCGCGCTCTCAGCCATGTCGACGATGCTAGGGCAGTTACCCATGTATGGGGCTAGTGCGATTGATCAGATGCGAGTGCCGGCTAAGATTGCCACGACGTACGGCGTAGGTATGAATCAAAGCGGTGTTGACGTGGGCACTGTGGAACAACTCTCGATTGGAATTGGCTACGGCATCGACGATGGAACATCGATTGGAATCGAGATTGGCACCATGCAATACGACGTTGTTGCAATGCATCGTGGGCTCTCGGGCGGCTCGGGCGATGGAGATCAGCACGTTGCGATTGAGACATATTCGCTTGGGGCACAACCTGCGACGCCAACATCGCATGATTCAAAGATTATAACGCCGAGCCGATCTGGTGATGGCAGAGTGGCCGAGTTCGAGGGACGGAGGTCCGTGCAAACCATGTGGGGGGCTGTGCGCCTCCAGCAAGATCTGTTGTCGTATGGGCGCGCCACCCTCGTTGGAGGCGTTGCGGTTGGACTGGCCAACGACTCGCCAATGGGCTATGGCAGGCTTGGACTGCGATATGCGGTGTTCAATGATGCTACCGTTCATGTTGGAGCACAGATGCAATGGCTGGCACTAGAAACTGGCGGACTGAGGGCTGCTGGGAAGCAAGTAACGTTGAATCGTGTCGCCTCGATCACCTTCGGTATTGGGGTATCGCTGTGAGTTTGTCGCGCCTCCTGTATAGACTCTTGTGTGAAACTTTGCTAACTTTGACGGTGCCGCTGGGACGGCGGCACGATGGAACTACTTAGGGACTTTCATGAACATTGCGACACTTGCACGCATGGGACTATGCGTGCTTACAACCGTATGCACTCAGGCCAGCGTTGTTACTGCTGGCACAGGCCTCAATTCAACGATAACGGTCAAGCAGGGCACGCTGCAATCGGCGCAGCCCAAAGTGGCCTCGGTTGCACCCGAGCAAACGCCGGCGCACACGCGTGCAGAGTTCCAGCCGCAGGGGGCTCCGTTACTTCCGCTAAGTGACGTGCGCGTACCGAAGGCCTATGACAAGTCCCAAGCCGAACTGCCTGGCTTTAAGGTAGGGAGTACGTGGTACGACTTTCAAACGAACGGCTCGATGGCCGAGCGCATTGCGCTAACCGAGCAGGGGGCCGATCGTTACATTCAAATGTTGTGGATGACGTCGACCGATCGCACGCGTGATGCCCAGTCCCGCGCGCTTGGCTTCAACGAGTCACGTGGTTCCCACTATTCCGTCTTCGACGTATCCTCGCCATTGGAGCCGTCGCAAATCGTGTTCCAAACAAAGGTCGAGCCACAGCGCGAGCGCTACGGCTGGCCAGCTATCGCTCAATTTTCGAATGGAGCCATTGGAACGCCGTCCCATACACCTGTAACGTGGTGGCGCAACGAAGACGTTGCCGACGAGGCGTTTACACGTTTCCGTGTTGCCGAAGCTGCCGACAGTGCCCTATGGCCACGGTGTGCCGTTGACAGGAACGACAACGTCCACCTGATTTATAACCGTTCTATTCCTGGCGGCGAAGGGAATCGCCTTGTCTATCGTCGCTCCGTCAATCGCGGTGCTACGTGGGAAAACGAGATCGCTTTTACTGGCCCAACAGGCCTTGGCGGTGGCACTCTGGGCCTTCCTACCGGATCTGGTGGCGACTCATATGCCATTGCCGCTAACGGCATGAACGTAGCCATTATGTACCTTGATAACTCGTTCAATCTGTGGATTCGCACATCGCGCGACGGAGGTGCATCGTGGCCACTCGATTCGAACAGCGTACGTATCGTGTTTCAGCCCAATTACAGACTTGACAGTACTGATGTTGGGACGGGCATGGTCTATCAGTCCGATACCGTAGCAACTCCTGGAACAGCAATGGACCTCATCATCGATGAAGATGGAACGGTTCACTATGTTATCTCTGCCCACCCCTCGTTCCGCCGTGGCTTCCGTCCTACCGGTGCGGCACGTTCGGGAGATACGTTGTTCGCCATGTACGATGCCAACCTCTTCCGTCAGCTCGGTGTATACTACGGAACGCTGCTGTCCAACCAGCTCATTATGGCCGCTCCTGCTGGTGGTGGCGAGTGGAACGGTGAAGGGTTGGTCGTGAATCGTCGTGTGTATGTTGGGCCGTGTGCAACGCCTCAGCTTGGCTTGGACGAAGAGGGCAACCTCTACATGGTTTACGCTTCGATGAAGAATGGCGACACCAAGGATGTGTCCGTAGAGATTGGCGCTGTTGGTAGTACGCGCGACACGACAGTTACCGGGCTCAACATGCACGTGTATGCAACGCGCAAGCTCAAGGCCAATAGCCGTTGGTTTACATCGGTAGATCTCACCCCTCAGGGCATGAACTGCCAGTGGTCGACGTTGTGCAACACTGTCAAAGATGGTATCATGTACATCGGCTATGCAGCCAACACAACGCCGGGCGACCACGTGACGAACGTTCTGCTTCCAGATGAAGAAACCGATATCTATCTCTATCCATTCGAGACATCTGGCCTTAGCTCCGAGCTGTTCGAGCCAGGCACAACTTCGGTTCAAGACGTTGGCTCCGTTCTATCCAACGTCGCGATTGCCCCAAATCCTGCCCATAGTCTTGCTCTTGTAAGGGGCGTTGCTGTAACCGATGGGGAAATGCGTGTGTCCGTCGTATCAACGATGGGAACGACGGTATGGACATCGTCGACAGCGGCAACAGCAGGATCCGAGTTTACCGTGTCGATTCCAACAGCGACCTTCGCTGCGGGCGCCTACACCGTTGTTCTCGAGCAGAACGGCAGCCGCGTCTCCACCATGCTCTCTGTTGTTCGGTAATTACGCCGTCAACGGGTCGATAACCACAGAATAATCCAAACAGGAGATGACAATGTTTCGCAGTATTGCGACCACACTTCTCGCCTTTATTGGCGCAACGACCCTTGTCATGGCCGGCATCACGGGGAACATCCGTGGGAAGGTAACCGACGAGGACAAGAACCCGCTGATTGGTGCAACCATCAAGGTGCTGGGAACGCAGCGCGGTGGGAAGACAAAGTCTGATGGTACTTACTTCATCAATAACGTAACTGCCGGACCATACAAGATCCAGGTGACATATGTTGGTAAGGACACCGTCATCAAGCAGGTGACAATCGTCGCCGACCAGACCGTGGACGTCGACTTCCGGCTTGGAATGAGCGGCGCGCTCAAAAAGGCCGTTGTTGTTACAGCTGATAAAATGGTTTCCAGCACTGCCGTTGGAACGTCGCGGGTGGTTGATAATAAGGCCATCACCAGCGTAGCCCTCGACAACGTTGCGGCTGTTGTTGGACGTCAGGCCGGTGTGAGCGTTTCAGGCAACGGCTTTCAGGTTCGCGGTAGCCGGGTAACAGAATCGCAGGTGCTTGTAGACGGATTGGCCGTGACCGACCAGTTTACGGGTGGTTTGGGTAATTCAGGGGCAACGGTTTCAGCCGCGATGCCTTCGTCGTATGCAACCGAGCAGGTCGACGTTAAGACGGGTAGCTTTGGCGCCGAATACGGCAACGCCATTGGAGGCATTGTGAACTCGGTTGTACGAACGGGTAAGAACGACAAGTTCGATGTGCTCATGGCTTGGCGGAAGGACGTTCCGTTTGCCTTTGGATATGCGGGCAATGGTATCCAACTCGCGGCGCCATTGGAGGACCAAGTCGACCTTACCTTGGGCGGACCTACCGGCTTGCCGAATACGACGTTCTTCGTTGCTGTCCGCAATATCTATCAGAATCACCGGAATTTTGGTCTGAGCGTTATTGATCCGTTCGGTATCGACCTTGGTTCTCCGCCGAATAACCGTACGTGGTCGCAGAACCTTACGGGCCGTGTTTCGATTGCACTGCCTGGAGACATTCGACTCCTTGTTGGTGGTATGTTTGGCGTTGTTAACGGCGAGCGAAACAGTTGGACGTGGATGTATGCTACCGAGCCCGACATCCGTGTTGATCAAACTGGAACTCCAATCCTTGTTGATGGTCAGGTTCAGAGTAATGGTGTACCGCTTCGTAATGCAAAGCAGATTGCAGTCTATGAGCGGTCTGACAATGCCTTCGCACAGATCAACCATCAGCTGAATGAGAACATGTTCTACGATTTCCGCTTCTCAACGAATGGGAAGGTAACGGAAACAGCTCGACGTCGGACGATGGACGCTCCGGGCTTCCTAGGAAGCTTCGACATGATTTACCCTCGTGACAACTCGACGGGTATGCAAGATCTCTACCAAGACAACTTGCCGAACCGAATCGTCGATGAATATGACGTTGCTACAGGACAGCGTACATCGGCAGATGGCTTCGCAACGGTTGAAGTCGTCCTTCCTAATCCGCTAACAGGATATGTGGAAGGTCCCGCTGACTTTAACTCCACTGCCAACCCGTATGGCCTTCAGGGCTTCTTTGCGGCGCGCGGAAACGAAGGCGGCGTTGACCTTCGCACAACACGATTCTTTCAGGTAGACGGTAACTTCACCTACAATCTTCAGGCAGGTGAGACACGCCACGTATTTAAGACAGGATTTGACTTCAGGTCGTTCCGGTTGTCGCGGCACTTCAACGCAAACCCATGGGACGGCTCGCCGTTCTACGACGTATATGGAAGCGATTATGGCTCGAACCTATACATCGAAGTAAGTGATACCATCCCTGGATCGCAAAGAGCGCTCGAGCTTTCTTCACAGCCATACTCTCCAACGCAGGGATCGTTTTATGTGAACGATCAGATGATTTTTAAGAACCTAGTGTTCACGGCTGGTGTGCGTGTTGACTATCTCAACACCGATGCGTTATTCAGAACGGCATACGACCAGTTCTATCCGTTTGGTCTTGACGAAGGATTCGACCAAGTAAAGCCGAAGTTTTATGTCAGTCCGCGGATGTCGATTACGTATCCTATTTCGGAGAGTCAGAACTTTGCGCTTAGCTATGGCATCTACTACATGGCTCCTCCGTTCGCTGAGTTCTATGACTCGTTTAATGCGGTTCAACTTCGTGGTTCGCAGTCGCTTGGCGACCCGAACATGGAGATGCAGCGTACCAATCAATACGAAGTAACGTACCGCAATGCTCTTACCGAAGACTTTGCTATCACCGCTACTGGTTTTTACAAGGACGTCTACAATCAGTCCGGTTTGGCATTTGTACGGATCACTCCTATTCCATTTTTTCAGCGTGTATTGGCCGACTTTGGTTCGTCGCGTGGTCTCGAGTTGACCTTCGAAAAGCGCACGATTAACAACTTCGGCTTCAATATCAACTATACGCTTCAGCAAGCTACGGGCACGGCCAACAGTGCGAACGTTGTTGCTGCCATCGATCCGATAACCGAGGAGCCGGCCTATCCCGTTACTGAGTTTCCACTAGGATTTGATCGTCGTCATCGTGTTAATGCGGCCATAACTGTCTACTGGGGTCGCGACGAAGGTCCAACGATTGCTGGTATCCCGTTTCTCGAAAATATTAACATGACGTTGTCTGGCTTCTGGCAAACCGGATTGCCGTTCACGCCGGTCGACGGCCGTGGTCAAGCAACTGGCGAAATCAATTCAGCTCGTCAGCCTTCGTTCTGGAACTCGGAAATGCGTTTTGTTCGAACAATCCCACTTCAGAGTGTTTTTGGTGGCGACACCGAACTTGACCTTTTCTTGGACGTGTTCAACGTGTTTAACTTCACTGGTGCGATTGCGTTGTTCCCACGAACAAACAATCCTGACTTTGACGGTCTGGCGCTTAATCGCCAAGAAGGTGACTTCTCGGGTATTTCGCAGTTCCGCGAGGGTAATCCAACGCGTAAAGAGACGTTTGCCCCGAATCAGTACGATCGGTCGGGGAATCGTTTGTACAATGCCCGTATCGACACTAACAACGACGGTATTGTGACGCAAGCGGAGACGTTCGCTGGATACCAGCAGTATGTGAACGATGTTGTTGCACAACGCGGTAATTACCTACGGCCGCGACAAGTGTACTTCGGTGTTCGGGTACGGTTTTAACCCATGATTCAGCCAAAACGAAAAACATCCATGATGAAGAACCTAACTACAACATTCGGGCTTTGGGTGGTTACCGCCACAATGCTGTCGGTGTTCGCTGGCTCGCAGGCCATAGCGCGCACGACCGACTCCACACAGAAGCCAATACAAACTCAGAAGACTCCGGACTTTCTGCAGCGTACATATAGCCGGGTTTTCGACAACCAGGATAATGCAGTTTCTCGATTTGCCTTCAAAATTTCCAACTACGGGATATGGGGCTTCGACATCACGAATGGTCGTGGTGGCGGTGTGTGGCCTCGTGGGTCGCAGAACCAGTACATGTTTGCTGGTGGACCTTGGTTCGGTGCGTTGAAGCGTGTCGGTCGCGATTCCTCTCTACGCAAGCTTGTGTTGATTGGATATAATTCGTCGACAGGCGATGGTTGGTGTGTACCAGGTTCGATCGACGATGGCCCTCTGGTGCAGAATACGACCGAGGGGCTCTACAAGAACCGCGTCTATTTCTCTACTGACGTTTCCCCTTCGTCCGGCGAACCAGTTCCGCCAAATCCTGCACTTCCTAACTGGCCTATTTGGGATACCTCTCCTAATGATACGATTCGTATCAATAGGTACTTCGGACGATATGTCAACGATATTACCCTTCGAAATCAGGCGACCGTTGCCAAGGGACCATCGTTTATTTCTGAAGAAGATATTTTCTGTGTTTACAAGGACACCGACCTCAGCCGCTATGAAGGTGGCGCTTCACAACGCCGCAGCGAGGGCTATCCGCTAGGCCTTCAAATTGAACAAACGGTCTACTCTTGGGGTTTCGGTGACTACGGCGACTTCATCTTCTTGAAGTACCTCTTCATCCACCCTAGGCAGTATGGCGACACACTAATCAATTGCTGGATGGGCGCACTGCTGGACGTTGACATTGCCGACACCCGCAACCCCATTCTTGGGGCTGCGAATGACCGGTCAACGTATTACGGTGAAGCTCCAGAGCTAAATCTTGCCTTGCAATGGACGAATCCCGACCGTGGTGAGGCTGGTCGTGGCTTTGGTTACTTGGGATTCAACTTCCTTGAGTCGCCAGCGGTCGATGCAGATGGTTTCATCCGCAAGGACAAGCGCAAATTTGTGGTGGCCGAACAGCTTGGCCTGGTGACTGTACAGGATTGGCCGATTGACGTCGACCGCCGTACAAACGAAGAACGGTACGATTTCCTTTCAGAACGCCGTAAGGAGCCTGTGGCGTCTACGCCAGGCGATCGTCGTCTGCTCATGGCGACTGGACCGTTTAACATGATACCAGGCGACTCTGCTCGTATTGTTCTTGGAGTTATCCTTGCCGCAACAGGCAAGGGCGGAGATGCTGATGGAACTCCAGAGGACTTCGTCGAGATCATTCGTAAGGTGCGTTTCGCTCAAAGTGTTTACGACAACAACTTCAATGCACCGCGCGCGCCCGATCGATCCGTTATCACTGGATATCGTAATCCTCACGCATCGCTTGAAGTACCAGCAGCGGGAATTCTTCCGCTCGACAATGGTATGGTTATTCAATGGGACTCAACGGCAGAACTATCCGTCGACTCGCTTGAAGGTGGCATGGACTTCCTAGGCTATCGCTTGTACCGTGCGCGTAACGTAACGGATTTGGATACATTCTCTCAGAACCGTAGTGTAGACGAGCGCAAGGGCCCACAGGGATGGCGTCAAATTGCACAGTTCGCAATGCCTACGCCGTTTGTGAAGCAAAGCGTTACCATTGAAGGCGTTGGTATTGCCATCGACGATTACGTCCCTTGCGAGCCGGTCTCTGGTTCTGGACAGCGACGATTCCTCGTGTTGCGTACGCCATCAACAGCAGAGCCATGGCGCTCGATGTGGGAAGGACTGCTTCGCCCACTTAACCGGCCACGGCTGTTTTACTATCCACGAACAACGGGTAACGCTCTTGACATGACTCGGTTGTCACGAGCCGACTCGATGGCAATGTGCTACTTTGTTATTCCAGAGAATATTACGATGCCGCCAGTTCGGTTCGTTAATCCTGCACAGGTAACAACGGCTCAAGATTCCACAACGTTGGCGACATTTATGTCGCTCGACCCACAGGACGCTATCGCTTGGCGTGATAGTATGAATAAGCTCATTCTTGCACGTCAGGTGCTGATCGAAGACTTCCGATTCAAGGATACGATAGACATCGACAGCGCTGGCGTGCGTATTCGACGAGAAATCACGCGTCCTTTCCAAGAACTGACGTCGACGCGTCACAATGTCATCGCTCCGTTTATGGCACGGACAACGAGTGGACGAACGTTTGTTGACTATGGCGATGATAATCGCGACGGCATCATCAACTACTCGCCAGATCCAGATGCGACGGAGAGACTCCTCAACAATGTAGATTACTACTGGGCTGTGCGCGCTTATGACGAAGGCGATTATCTGCTGCCTTCGCCGCAAAAGCTGAATTCCAATGCAATTGAGCTAACGAACGTTGTACGTGCCCGTCCTCGTGCGCCACGTCTTGGCGGAGATGCCCCAGTTGAAGTTGTCGTTCCCGAAGACCAAAAGTCAAAACTATCAGGTATTTACAACATTAAGTTCCTCATCAACGACCAGAACAGATTTAAGCAGCTTTACGCCGGTAAGACGCTTAAGCTCGAGTTCTACCGTTCGTGGTCGGCCGTGTACAATGTCCAAAACGTTACGCGACCATCCGATGATGATTTTAACGGTCTATATCAGACAGTGTTCTTCTTAAGAGACTCTGCCACGAATCGCGTTCTTGGCGCATGGGGTGCACCACTTCGTCCATCGCAGTGTCAGTTCGAATCCCCAACCAATCGTGGACACCTCCCCGCGCACTTCACAGAAAAGGGGCGCTCGTGGTCGGACTCCGCGGGAATTCGCATCGATACGATCGGCTTTAATCCGATTGTTGAAGATACGAACACGATGGGAGATCCAGACGGACGTCAAAAGCGCCGGCGTCAAGGATCATTCTCAACCACGGCTTCATGTGAGCCATCGTCCACACGTTTTGCCGAGGGGTTAGTCGGGGTGTCGTTCGACTACGATATCGAGCAATGGGGCGGCAACTATCGATTTGACTTTGCAAGAGTTGAATCTGGCTCCAGCGGAGCTTACGTCGGCAATGGTAATCTTGCAGCACAAACCTACACGCAAGAGAATACTCCAATAGCATATCCTTGGCTCGAGAATCAAGGCCCGCGCGACTTTGTGCTTCATACACGCACTGTTGTACCAGTTCAAGAGTTCCCACAGTCCTTCAATAATGGGCCAGGCCTCTATGAAATCGAGTTCTTGCCAGGTGGTACCGAGACGATAACTACGGAATTCTTGCAGACGGGGTCGCCAACAGGCGGAACAGAGCAGGTAGTTTTTGAGAACGTGCCGTTCCTGAATATGCGTGTGCGAAATATCATTCCGTATTCTCGTCGTGATGAGACTGGCGCAACAGTTGACGTTACGAAGAATCATGAGTTCACTCCAGCCAATCTGTCGATTAGTGGTGACATCCTAGGCTATCCCGAACTCCGTCGGACGCCATCGGGTTCGTTTGCTGCGGCTGCCTTCGGTTGGCGCAACACGCGTCCCGGCATTCCAGCCGCACAACGCGCACGGTCGGCTGCCAATCGTAATACAGGTGCGCCACTTGGCCGCCCTGATCGCTACTACGTATCTCGCAACCTCTCCCGCAACGGTCAAGACACCCTAGACTTTGCGCATGTGCTCAACATCGCCGGCGTACAGGTTGCCCTAGACTTCTCGTGGGTAGGACGTCGGAATAGCTCGGCACTCGTACGGCCTTCGTCGGTAACTGCGCCTTCGCCATTACCTACACGCGACTTCCAAGCCGGTGACAAGGTTCTGGTTGGTACCTTCGGTGGCGCTCTTGGCTTCCCCGAAGATCGTGCCCACGTGTTCTTGCGAGTTGGCCAGTACGATCCCGAAGCATTGGGACGTGAGATTACAACCGACGACCTTGAGCGAGTACGTGTTTCACCTAACCCGTACATCGTAGCTCACGAAGGTATCCGTTCGTCGTTCGAAGGCAAGATCTACTTCACAAACCTTCCACGGAAGGCCAAGATCGATATCTACACATCTTCGGGAAGTCTCGTACGATCCATTAATCACGACGAATCCACATCGGACGATCCCGACAAGGAAGCCGTCGTCGTGTGGGATCTCTTCTCACTCAATCGCCAGCGTGTAGCAAGCCAACTCTTGATTGCCGAAATTTCCACGCCGAGCGGTGCGAAGGTCGTCAGGAAATTTAGTGTCATCGTCGGTCCGGCCCGACTCATCTCTAACACGAATTAAGGGGCATTGGCAACTATGAAGATCACGACGACCATCATTGCTGTCGCATTAGCTTGCTCCTTCGCAGTACAAATCGGTAACGCGCAGCTTATCAGCGTTACAGGTGGCGAGTTCACAAAGGTGGGACTTGCTGGAGGGCAGTTCTTGAAAATCGGAGCTGGTGCCCGTGCTACTGGCATGGCTGGTGCATTCGCCGGCATTGCCAACGACGTTAGCTCCATGTTCTGGAATCCTGCAGGTATTGCAGAAATCAACACGTACTCCGCTGACGTAAGCAATACGTTTTGGTTCGCAGGAATGCAGCACCAGTTCGTTGGTGCTGTTATCCCAGTATCTGAGAAATTTCGCCTTGGCGTGAATTTCATTTCGTTTGGCTCGGGCGATATCCTACGCACATCAATGGACGACCCCGACGGCGAGGCCGGCGGTATCTACTCGGTGAACGATATTGCTCTGGGTTTCACCTTCGCTGGTAAGCTTACCGACCAGTTCGCTTTCGGAGTTACTGCGCGATATGTGCAGCATGCGTTCTCGAATGCAAGCGCTGGCGGATTCGTCTTCGACGTTGGAACTCGGTACAATACGGGCTTCAATGGCGTTTCGCTCGGCTTTGGCATCAACAACATGGGGCCTCAGCAGCAATACTCAGGCGCCGACCTAACACGCCAATATCGATTTATTTCGGGATCGACCAATACGACTGCACGCGACTTTACTCTTAACACATCGCCGTTCAATATTCCGCTTTCGTTCCGCGCCGGCGTAGGTATCGATATGTTCCAAGGCTGGATTGCCGAGAAGCCAGAGGTAGATATCGATGGTGTTCAAGTACATCAGTGGCTCGTGGGACTCGACTTTGAAACGTACTCCGATGTGCCAGAACAGTATGCCATTGGAACCGAGTACACGTGGAACGAGCTTGTAGCAGTACGTGCGGGCTATCGCTTTGGTCACGACCAAATGGGGCTAGCTGCCGGTGTTGGTCTTCGCTACGAGAGCTCGGACTTCCGTGGTCAACTCGATTATTCGATCAATCCAACAGCCAACATCGGTCTGATCAATCGGTTGAGCCTGGTGCTGAACTTCAATTAATCGGATCGTTCCTTCGTCAGTAAACTCATGCCGTTGGCTGCGCGCAGCCAACGGCATGTCTGTTTCTTCTGGAGTCCCATATGAGGAACATTGTCTTAACTACTGTGCTAAGTCTCTTTGCAACAGCGATTGCTACGGCGCAGTCAATCGACGTTGTCTTCGATGTTGTTCAGTTTCGAACGATGTCGACGCTCGTGCGCTGGGAGTTGCACTATGCCATTCCAGATACGGCAATCACCTACGTCCTTGGTTCTAACCAGTATGTTGGCCAGCTTGATTTCGACATTGCCATTAGCAATCCCGTAACGGATGCTGTACGTAGGCAGTGGACTGCCACGGCATCGGCCACCAGCAGCAAGCCAACGCATACGAGTTTCCTAACGGATATGCAGGCGTTTGAGCTTCAGCCGGCGCAGTATTCGGTTACCCTAACTGTGGCCGATGCGAATAACGCTGGACGGAGATTTACTACGACGTTCGTGACCGTCGTGCGTCCTTCGACGGAAGATCTGGCTGTTAGCGACGTTCTGTTTGTGTATGCTGACGTTGCAGCCGAGAACGTTAGAAACCCCAACCACCTTCGGTACGGTACTGTAGCGGTTCCCAATCCACGTCGAGAGTGTATCGGAAACCAGCCGTCGGTTGGCGTGTTTGTTGAGCTCTACAACACATCGAAGATTCCGTCAAAGATATTTGTGTTGGAATACGAGATTCTAGACAACGTTGGTCGGTCTCTCGATGTCAAGCAGTTTCAGTACGAGCGTAATGACTTGTGGCTGGCAGATCGAACCGATATCGACGTGTCCGAGTTGCCTAGTGGCGTCTACTATGTACGAACGAATATCAGGTCGACGGCAGCGTCGCCGGTCCTGCTAACACGTTCCGATCGCTTTTTTGTCCTCAATCCTACGAAGCCCCCTGTCCAGCAGCAGATGCTGAGTGAAGACGAGCAGTTCGAAGCGTCGGAATGGGCAACACACGTTGGTGAGCGACTCGAGTTGGAGCTTGATTTGAGCGATATTTTGGCAACCAACTCAGAGAAGATTATTCGCAAGGGGCTTACGGAAGACAAAGCAAAGCAGAAGTACTTGTTTAAGTTTTGGGCGTCGCGCGACCCCGAGCCGGCTACCAAGGTGAACGAGCGCCTTGATGAATTCCGATGGGCCTATGAGCGCGCGCAGTCTGTGTATGCACGTCCTGGACAGTCGAATGGTTGGAAGACCGACAGAGGACGTGTGCTCCTGAAGTATGGCAAGCCCAACCAGGTTGTGTTGTCCAATGCCACGATCGACACGAAGCCGTACGAAGAGTGGTTCTACACCAACTTGCAAGGCGGTGTGTATTTCTATTTTGTCGACCGATTTAACAACAACAGTCATCAGCTCGTGCATTCCACGCTCATGGGTGAGATTAACGACCCCAAGTGGAAGGAGCGCTGGGCACGTACTGGAATGCCCGATGTCAATCCTGCACGTACGGGTGACATGATGAATCGGTGATGTCGGTCCGGCACGGAATTGGGCGTGCACTTGGTACTGCCATGTGGCTGGCCGACGGGCGCAGGCGAGCGATTACCATCGACAATCTTCGCAATGCCTATCCACATGCGGAGTCGACGTGGATCCATACCACGGCTCGACATGCATATGCCAACCTCGGCATCGTTCTCGCCGAGCTTGTGCGAATGCGTTCAGCTCCGGCATCGACGTTGCGTTCATGGATTCGCATTCCTGGCATCGAACGTATCGGAGCGCGAATGGCGAACCGCGAGCCGTCGATCCTCCTCAGCGGTCACTTTGGCAACTGGGAGTTGCTAGCGCTGGTTGGCGCCCTCGAAGCGGGCGCACCATTTTCCATCGTTGTCCATCCGCAACACAATGCCCGCATCAATGCCACCGTCGAAGCCCTACGAACACGTTTTGGCAACATCCTCATTCCCATGGGTAGTGCAGCCCGGCCCATCATCAATACCTTAGACAATGGCGGAACGGTGGCGTTTTTGGCAGACCAATTTGCCGATCCGCGACTGCACCGCCCCGTAGCGTTTTTCGGCAGAGAAACCCCCACCTACGAAGCACCCGCTCAGCTGGCCCTCAAGTACTCGGTTCCCCTGTTTGCTGCGTTTGCCAATCGTGTTCCCGACGGCTCCTATCATGCGCCGGTGGTCGAAGTGCCAACATCCGATTTGTCGTACAACACTTCCGACGTCTTGCTCTGCACACAGCGCCACGTTAGTCTGCTTGAAAATGCTGTTCGCCAACACCCCGCCATGTGGAGCTGGCAACATCGTCGATGGAGGCCAACATGAGTGTCGCCCGTGTAGTTGTTTTGCAAACTGCGTTCCTCGGCGATATCCTATTAACAACGCCGCTCCTTGCCGCTCTAGAGTCTGTTTTTCCCGGAGCTCGCCGCGAGATTATTACCACACCGGTTGGTGCCGCAGCCCTTGCCAATCTTGCCTGTGTTGATACCATACATATTCTTGACAAACGCAGAGAACACCGTACCATGAAGGCTGTGCGGTCCTTTGCGGCTAATGTTGCTGAAGGGGGCATCGACATACTTTTGGTTCCTCATCGCAGCGTGCGCAGCGCGCTGCTTACGCATGCGCTGCGCGCCCGCGAGACAGTCACGTGGTCGACTGCCGCCGCTCGCCTCGTCGCACGCCATGTGCTTCCGTTCCCATGGGCAATGCATGAGGCCGATAGAAATCTTCAGTTGTTGCGGCCGTGGTCGGCCGTTATCCCAACAAAAGAGTCGGCCGTCATCAACCTTGCTGATGACAGTGCTCACAGCCGCGCAGCCAAGCTCCTTGCTGAGGTTCGAAGCCCCTTTGTTGTTGTTGCAAGCGAAAGTGCGTGGGCTACAAAGCAGCTGCCTGAACCTCAAGCGACAAGCTTGATTCAGGTTCTTGTTGGCAAGGGCGTGCAGGTGGTCCGACTAGGTAGCGCAACACCTAGCCCCACGACGGCAACGAGTGGAGTTGTTGATGTACGAGGACAAACATCAGTTCAAGAGGCCGCGGCTGTTATCGCTCGTGCGTCGTGTGTTGTAAGCGTCGATAGTGCCTCGCTGCACATGGCTTCGCTGCAGGGTGTGCCAGTAATCGGTATTTTTGGACCCACGGTGCCAGAGTATGGCTTTGGCCCGTGGGGGAAACTGTCGGAAGTGGCGCAGCTTCAATCACTCCAATGTAGGCCTTGCTCGTCGCACGGACAGGCCCAATGCCCGCTTCGCCACCACCATTGCATGACCACCATTGCCACGGCGCCAATAGCCGAACGCGCGATCTCTTTCGTCAACGACGCCCAATCATGAAACCAACACGCAAGCGCCCTCAGGGCCGAACATCTAGGTCAGCATCATCAGTAGCAGAAGAACCGGTACGTCTTAACAAGGCCATAGCCGATGCTGGCATCGCTAGTCGCCGCCATGCCGACGATCTCATTGCCTCCGGACGCGTCCGCATCAATGGCGAAGTTGTTACCGAGCTCGGTATCAAGGTGTCTACCAACGACGTTGTAAGCGTCGATGGCGAGCAGATCTCTCGCCGTAAGCATTTGACCTACGTGCTTCTGAACAAACCGAAGGACGTCATTTCGACGTCGTCGGACGAGCGAGGCCGTACCACAGTTTTTGACATCGTGCGAATTCACGATCGCCTGTTCACTGTAGGCCGGTTAGACCGTAACACCACAGGTGTTCTTCTGATTACCAACGATGGCGACTTAGCTCACCGCCTTATGCACCCCCGCCACGAAGTCCCCAGATCGTACAAAGTCAAGCTCGACCGTGACATCCTTCCCGCCCATGCACGAAAAATCTCAGGGGGCATCGATCTTGATGATGGTCCAACGCAGCCCTGCGAGGTGCTTATCGACCCCAAGGATAAGTCTGTGGTTCACATGGTGATTCGCGAGGGACGTAACCGCGAAGTGCGACGCATCTTCGAGGCAATGGGGTACGAAGTGCGTGGGTTGGATCGTAAACAGTATGCGTTTCTTACCGCCCGCGGATTGAAACGCGGAGAGTATCGCCATCTGAGTTCAGACGAAGTACATGAACTTCGTACCATGGTAGGCTTGGAAGCGTAAGGAACGATGCAGTTTCTCAACCCCCTTGTACTTCTTGGGTTGGCGGCAGCGGGCATACCCGTGTTGCTGCACCTGCTTAATCTGCGCAAACTGCGGACAGTCGAGTTTAGCTCGTTGCGCTTCCTGCAGGAACTGCAGCAGTCTCGCGTTCGAAAACTGCGTGTTCAGCAAATCTTGTTGCTCATCCTGCGAACATTGCTCGTTGTGTTTGCAGTTCTTGCCTTTGCACGACCGACGATTCCAACCGTGTTGCCGGTTCTTGGTACCGAGGTACGCACTAGCGTGGTCATTCTTGTCGATAATTCCGGTAGCATGGCCGCTGCCGACCAACGAGGCACAAGGTTCCGGCAAGCACAGGAGGCGGCGAAAGCCGTGATCGCTTCATTGGCCGACGGCGACGAAGTCGCCGTAGTACCCATGGCGGGACTACGTTTAGATAGGGCCGAGGGCTTTACGCGATCGTTGGCGGCAGCCCGAGGCGCTGTTGATCGGCTAGAGGTGACAAGCGGTGTTGCGAGTATACACCAAGCAATGCGCGCAGCCCGACTGATGTTGTCCGATGCTTCGCATGCAAACCACGACATTGTTTTTATCACCGATGGTCAGCGCAATATTGTTGCTCGCGACGAGGCCGACTCGCTACGCTCTGCCGCTGGTATAGAGCGAGTTGTGATCGTGCCCGTTGGCGAAGGCAACCGCGGCATCGAGCAAAACTGCAGCGTAGACTCTGTGAAGGTTCTCACGGCTCTCATTCAACCCGACAAGCCTGTCGAAATCGAAGCATGGATCCGCAACGGTAGCGAGGTAGATGCCGCTGGGGTTGCCGTTGGCTTGTCGTTCAACGGCGTGCGTGTAGCGCAGCGTGCCATCGACGTACCGGCAGGTGAAACGCGTAGCGTTGTGCTGGCGGCGCCACCACAGCGCACTGGCATAGTTGCCGCAAGCGTCGAGCTTGACGATGACGCACTGGATGCCGATAATGTACGGCACGCCGCGCTTGTAATTGCTCCACCACCGCGCGTTGCCGTTGTCGGGCCAGCATCGACGACGGCCTACGTCGAAACGGTGTTCGCCGTCAAGGGCTATTCAACGTCGTTGCCATCGTCGACGTCATTCACCGCATTGTCATCAGCACTATCTACACTGGCCAACTACGACGTTGTGATGCTGTGTGGTGGTCCCGTTTCCGATATCGAGCGGCGGGCCCTCGTGCAGTACGTACGCGAGGGCGGCAGTGTGGTAATGTTCGCCACGGAGGAAGTATCGACAGCTACGCTCGCCACCGATCTTGGTCTTCGCATGGCGGGAGTCAGCGAAGCTGCCAGCGGTGCCCCGTACCGAGTAACGAAAGTAGAGGGAACGCATCCATTGTTTGATGGGGTGTTTAGGGTGTCGAGCGACGTTCAGCGGACTGTGGATTTGCCCGTTGTACGACGTCAGCGCGATGTTGGCGGGCAGCAGCAGATTATGGCAACCACCATGGGTGGATTCGTTGTTGAATCGCAACTCGGGGCCGGCAGAGCGATTGCCGTTGGGGTTGCGCCAATGCCCTCGTGGAGCAGTCTGGTGTCGTCTGGGGTGTTTCCGGCGTTTGTCGTTCGAAGTGTATACTATGCTGCGTCTGGCCGGAGCGTGGCCGCCACTATTCAAGTGGGCGAGAGAACGCAGATACCTGTAGCACGGCAGCGCGACGTGCGCACGATGAGCATACGTGACGTGTACGGCGCTGAAGTGCCGGCAATGATGTTCAACGATGGTGATCTCCAGATGGTGAGCGTTCCAGGTCAGCAGGCGCCAGGTGTTGTAGCGGTAATGGCCGACAGCGTTGCAGTGGCTGGCGTGGCTGTGCAGGCGTCGACCGATGAGTCGCGACTTGAGTTTTTGGAGACAGATGCACTGCGACAAGCCGTGATGGCAGTGAGTGGACACGACGTTGTTGACGTTGTGAACACGACCCGGCCGTTAAGCGAGTCGTATCGCGCTTCGCTACGCGGATCGGAGCTTTGGCCGCTGTTTGTTGTGTTGGCAGTTGTGACGGCCATCGTTGAAACCATGGTAGCAAGGTTTTTTGCTCGCGAGCGAGAAGAGGCAACAACGTCGTCTCAGACAGTATGAGTCTTGCCCTCCACGCTCAAGCCGAGACACTTCGCAACGAGATTCGTGCCTTGCGGCGTTCGCTTTTGTGGTGTCAGGAAGAATGGCATGCCATGTCGGTCGTATTACGAGAGCGCTTGACCAATACCTATCACACCGCCTTTGGCGACATTGAGGCCGACATACAGCGCCTTGCCTTGGAGCATGCTGAGTTGTTTCGACGAGTAGAGATTCTAACCATCAAGCATGACCGTGGCGAGGTGATTACAGCTGCCATTGTTGAACATGTTCATCACATTGTCGACCGAGAGTATCGCCGTTTTCGTGAGCGTATCCGCCATGCAGCCAAGGAGGAAGCGCCGGCGGAGTCTGATGTTGGCGGCGAGGGTTTGGATGAAGAGGTAGTACATCTCTTTCGTGTGGTTGCAAAGCGTCTGCATCCCGACATGAACGGGGGACAGGCCAACGACGACCTATGGCATAGGGCGCGGCGCGCCTACGAAGGTGGCGACTTGCGGACGCTCAAGGCCATCGAGGAGGGGACTGCCAGTGGTGATACTCTTGACGATGACGACATCGAGACACTTACGCTTATCGCGGAGCGATTGACAGGTCGCCTTGCTGCCGAGCAGAAGAAGCTCGCGAGATTGCGCACCGAGGAGCCCTTTACGCTGGAGCACGTTCTTGAAGACGAGCAATGGCGGCTGCTACATCGGACGACTCTGGAACATCAGCGCGACGCATGGCGGCGAGCCATCGACCAGGCGCGGGAGCGCTATGCTGAGTTAACGTCGGGCATCGACGATGCGCAATCTGTCGCACGGCGTGCCCCTGGCAATGACGACGCAAAGACCGCCAACAACGATGATTTCATGGAAAGTACCTACTTTGGGTTCCGATGACAATGCTAGACGCCACAACACCATACAGCATCGAGCAGCGCGACGCTGACCTCGTTGGCTCAACAGCTTCAATCCGTTACCGGCTTGCCTTTCACAAGGCCGCGCGGCACCTGATTCACGTTACCATTCGCGTTGAGCGTTGCTCGGGCATCGTGGCACTTGTTATGCCAAGCTGGACGCCCGGTTCCTACAAGATTCGCGACTATGCCGGCTGGCAGGGAAACGTGCGTGCCTTTGCCATTGGTGCTTCGGGTCGAATGGCGTTGCCGCATCGTTGGACCGACAAGGCACGACTTGAAGTTGACATGCAAGGAGCCGACGTCCTTGAAGTCGACTACGTCGTGTACTGCAACGAGCGCACGGTGCGCACGAACCACGTCAACCGTTTTCATGCCTTTGTTATGCCAACGGCAACATGCATGTACGTTGAAGGTCGCATGCATGAGATTCACCACGTAGAGCTTCAGCACGACCAAGCCACGTGGCCCAATGTGTCGACGGCACTTTCGCCGGTACGGGCGGCAGTCCCAGGCTCGGTGCTGCTAGGTGCTTTGAACTACGACATCCTAGCCGATTCGCCAATCGAGATTGGCTCACAGAGTGTGGTTCGTTTCGACGTGAACGGTGTGCCGCACGAAGTGGCCATCGCTGGCAATCACGCTCTCGACACGCAGTGGCTTGCCAATCAGCTTGCCGTTGTTGTTGGCACCGAGTCGGCCGTGTTTGGCGGTCTGCCGTACGATAGATACGTGTTTATCGTGCAGGCCTATCCAGGAATCTACGGCGGTTTGGAGCATGCTCGGTCATCTGTAAACGCCGTTGACCCTTCAACGCTCCTCGACCCAGCAAAATGTAATGAGTTGCTGGCGCTCCTGTGCCATGAGTACTTCCATCTGTGGAACGTTAAGCGTATTCGACCCATCGAGCTCGGACCATTCGATTATACGCGCGAAGCATACACTCCAATGTTATGGTTGGCCGAAGGCCTTACTTCATATTACGACGACATCTTTGCCTATCGCTGCGGCTTTCACACGCAGGAGGCTTTTATCAAGTTGTTGGCTCGTGAACATATCGCCAAGCTCGCTCGTGTTCCGGGGCGCTTTCAGATGTCGGTTCGCGACAGCTCGTACCTTGCATGGCTCAAGCTATACATGCAAAGTCCCGACGGTAACAACCGTTTCCCCTCGTACTACCTGAAAGGCGGGGTAATCTTCCTCTTGCTGGACCTCTACATCATCGACCATACCGACGGTAAGCGATCGCTCGACGACGCGCTTCGTGCCTTGTGGTCGCACTATCAATCCAACCCAGGTGTTGGTCTCACCGAATCAGATTGTATCGCCCTTATTGAACGGGGCACCGGCGTACAGTGCAAGGCACTGATTGACGCCTGGCTGAGTGGAACCGACGAACTGCCGTACGACGAAATGCTGGGACTCGCCGGGCTCGCTGTACAATCACAAACCTCTCCTACAACAGCTAAGACCTTCGGTGAACAGCGAAGCTTTGCATCGGTGCCCCCTACGGCGTGGTGTGGCTGGACGGTACGTGAAGAGCAAGGTAAGCTTGTTGTTAAAGGCGTCGAGGACGGGTCGCCAGCAGACGCTGCCAACATTGGCATCGACGATGAAATCATTGCGGTTGACGGACGTCGTGTGACCGCTGTGAACATACTGGACACATACCTGGCCGAGTTTGTGGGGCGCACTGTGGCGATAACGGCCCATTGCGACGGGCGTCTTTACACGACAACCATCGAGCCACAGGCGCAAACCACGCTTGCTATTGTGGACGTAGCGAAACCGACGGCGCGGCAGAACAACGTGCGAAAGGCTTGGCTGCGCCGATGAAGCCCATTCTCATCCTGATTGCGCTCATGAGCGTGTTGCTTGAGGGCTGTGCCTGGTTCGACAATCAGGTGACGTACTTCAACACGTACTATAACATCAGGCGTATCACCATAGAAATCGAGGATGAGTTTGAGTTTCAGGATGAGAATAAGCGCAAGAAGCCGCGGCTGTTTGTGCCAGCCATCGAGGGAGTTTCGCAGAACCCTGAAACAGCGCAGGGCAATACGATGACGTTCCTTAAGAACTTCACGTATGAAAAGGCCCGGCTGCAACCAGTAAGCACCAAGGTTGATTCGATTCTCATCAAGGGATCGAAGATTCTGGCAAATCATCCCAAATCGCGCTATGTGGAAGGAACGTTGTTCCATATGGCTAAGGCCTACTTCTTCAAGAGCGAATATCTTCCGTCGCAGCAGAAGTGCCTCGAGCAACTCGAGCGGTTTCCAGACGGTGAGTTTTCTCCTGACGCACACCTGTACTTAGCGCTGGATTACCTTGTTCAGAAGAAGGTTTCGCAAGGAGTTGCAGCGCTCTCGAAGTGCATCGATGTGGCGTGGTATCGAAACAGGTGGGATATCCTGTCGACGGCATACAGAATCCAGGCAGAGTTAGCCCTTGAGAAGGGCGATCTCGACAAAGCCGTACAGCCGTACCGCCAGGCTATTGCGCAAAGCGAGGACAACTCGATTCGCGCCCAATGGCAAGTGGAAATAGCTGGCATCTACTACCGGATGGGGCAGTATGAATTGGCTGAAAAGAACTTTGCCAAGGTGTTTGACTATCGACCTGATGCTGTAGCCGAATTCGAGGCACGGTTATACCGGGCAGCGTCGAACACGCAGTTGAACAGATTGGACAGTGCCGACGTCTTGCTGACGTCGTTGGAAAACGAGAAGAAGTTCGAAGAATGGTCGTCGTTCATCACAGCCGAGCGCTTGGCGTTAGAGCGCAAGCGCAAGGGCGAAGCCGTCGACGACCCCGTGTTGGCAGCGGCAGAGCGCAAGGCCGACACATCGTATGTGGGCAAGCCCGAGTTAATGGCACAGGCCTTTCAAAAGGGCATGGATCTGTTCAAACGTGGTGAGTACGACAAGGCCCTGCCATATTTCGCAAAGGCCAAGGTTGTTCGCACTCCCATATACGATGTAGCCAACAAGTACTTTACATACATCAAGCAGTGGGAAGACGCGCAGCGTAAGATGCGTCAGTTCCGCGTGATGGCTCAAGTTGACTCCGAGAAGCGCGACACTGCGTTGCGTTCCATGGCTCGAGAAGCGTATGCCATTGGCCGATTGCACGAAACGATGGGTCAGGTAGACTCGGCAATGCAGTACTACGTGCTCGCGCACGACAGTACTGCGGCAGCCGATCCAGAGCGTGGACGCTATCTGTATGCACAATCGCGATTGCTTCGAGATAGAGATCCAGACAAGGCGGACTCGCTGTCTGAAATCGTTGCAGAGTTGTATCCTAATTCGGATGTGGGGCGCCAAGCGTCTGGCGAGCTTGGTTACGTTGCCGACGCCGTTATCGATGACGCCGCCGAGCTCTTCCGCTCGGGATCGAGCTTCCGCGCTGTGCGCGACTACGTCTATGCCTCACGTCGATTCAATGAGATTGCTGAGCGTTTCCCTGACTCCGATTATGCGCCGAAGGCGCTGTATGCCTTGGGGTGGATGTTTGAGCGTCAGGCCTTAGACGTGGATTCGGCGCTGTACTACTACGGTCTACTTGTGGAGCGATATCCGAGGTCGGAATATGCTCGTGAGATTCGACCAAGTTTAGAATATGCCTTGGCCAAGGCCAACGACATGGACGTGTCGGATTCACTGCTACTTCGTGACCTTGACGACGACCTATTGAAGAAAGCTAAAGAAGGGGAGAAGGGGTTGCTAGATCAGATGATCGATAACAACCGTGACGCCTTGCAGGTTACGAATCCCAACTTCAACATGCCGAATATTCAAGGCCTCTTGCCTGGATCGCAGGACGGATCGGGGCAGCCGAACATCAACGACATGCTGCAGCAGCAGATGCAGAATGTACGTCCGCTAACACCCTCAACGCCAGCCGATTCTACAGCTCGGCCGGTGCCTCCGAACCGTCAAGACACAGCGCGCCCTCGACGCCCCTAGGGCTGCCGTGCGGAACATGCAATTGGGTTGTTGTATTTTCGACGGTGATTCATTCCGTCGTTTGGCCGCTATGTGCCGTGCTTGCCTTTCTTCAGCTTATCGGTGCCCCCTATATAGGGAGAGCACAAACAGATGTCAAGGTGCCTGGGAGATTCCCTGAAGCGTCGTTGCGGTTGTTAACCGACGATGAGGTGGCGGGCAAGTCGGAGGCGGATTTGAAGCTCATGCGCAACGAGATCTATGCACGTCATGGCATGATCTTTCCGGCGGGTGACATGTACGACTATTTTGCCACGCAGCGCTGGTATGTGCCAACAACGACGTCTGTTACCTCGCAGCTAACAGAGATTGAGCGTTCAAATATCCTTCTTATCAAGGTTGCCGAGCAAGGGGCACTGGTAAACGAGGCGAACGTGACTGTAACACCTGAGGGGATTCGATTGCCGGCTTCACTTCGGCGAGGGCTAGTAAAAAAACGACTGCCAGAGACCGTGAATACGCCGGCCGATGAGTCGAATGCAATCGTGTCGGCCGATGGCGCCCTGCTCGTGCTTACATACAGCGAGAAGGGATCGGTGGCAGGGCAAGAGATCTACATCGCCGAGCGCCTCCGCGACGGAACATGGGGCAAGGCGCGGCCGGTGGGAGCGCCGCTGAACAACTACGATCACAACTATGCGGTAAGTATATCGGCCGACAAGATGACGATGATTGTTGGCAACCGCTACAACGAGCGTGGCCGCGTTGTAGGTCCCGGGCTGTCGTCGGCCCAGCGAGCGCACGACGGCTGGAACATCCCTACGCCTATGGACATCGATGGCTACGAAAACAAGGGGCCATACGTGGCTGCATGTATCGCACCATCGAATGACGTGCTAGTGCTGGCAATTGAGGGGCCAGGAACGCGTGGTGGGCACGACTTGTACGTATCGAGACGGACAGGAGCACATACGTGGTCGACGCCGGTGAATCTTGGTGACGTTATCAACACGGGCAAGGAAGAAACAACGCCGTTTTTGGCTGCCGACGGACGGACGTTGTTTTTTAGTAGTAGTGGGCATCCTGGGTATGGCAAGCTAGACGTGTTTATGTCTAGGCGGCTTGACGATTCGTGGACGTCATGGTCGGTGCCAGTGAACCTTGGTCCTGACATCAACAACGACGCGGGCCAAGCGTTTTACGCTGTGGCTGCCGACGGATCCGTGGCCTACTTCTCGCAGCCGGGGCCTGATGGCTCGAGTGACATCTGGAGTATTGAACTGCCCGAGGCCTTAGTGCCGCTGCCGACTGTGGCAATTACGGGTACGGTGTACGACAACGCTACCCGACGTCCCGTCGCAGCTCGTGTGGCGTACGAGCGGTTAAGCGACGGCAAGCCACTCGGCAACGGCGTTACCGATCCTGCGCTGGGGACGTTCACATTGGTCGTGGCTGCGGGTGAAGTTGATGGCGATGTGTTCAGCATTCGCGCGGAGGCCGAGGGATACTTCCCGATTAGCGACACTGTGCAAACTTCGGGGATGGTACAGGGTGGAGAGATTCGCAGAAACCTCTACCTAGAGCCAGCCAAGTCGGGGCGAACCATACGGCTCAACAACGTCTTTTTTGACGTGGGTAAGTGGGACGTACTTCCCGAGTCGTTCCCCGACCTTGACCGGTTTGTAACCATGATGGAGGGGATGCCCGGACTCGTCGTGATGATTGCAGGACATACCGATGATGTCGGCGATGATGCCGCCAATCTGAACCTGTCCCTTCAGCGTGCGCGTGCTGTGCGTGAATATGCTGTGCAGAGGGGTATCGACCCAAGTAGGATCACGGCGGAGGGCTTTGGCGAAGCGAAGCCCATCGTACCCAATAGTTCGCCAGAGCATCGCCAATTGAACCGGCGGGTTGAGTTTACGATTCTGCGGGAGAAGTAGGCAGGCGTTACAGCTCGATGCTCGTTCGAAGATCGATCTGCTCGAGGACAGAGCTCACGCGGACGCACTGCGTCATATCGCCTTCGAAGGCAATGCCGCGACCTTGATGGTGTACAGTGAACGCCACTGCTTCGGCATGAGCGCTTGAGCAACGCGTAGCGAGCATCAGCTGTTCGATGACTTCTTCGAACGTGTGCCAATCGTCGTCAAACAGGATGACGCGCGCAGCGAGTTCTATGCTAATCTCGACGCTGTCGTCGAACTGATATTCGTGGAACGGAGATTCGTTCTGCATGATTAGGGCTCCCTGTTGATTGCAGGTGTTGCAAAACTACGAAATCGGCTATCTTTGGGGCCATTCAAACAATCAACAACCTGTAACGGTATCAAAAGCCATGACTACAGAAGAGTTCCTCGTCAAGCTCGACGAAATCGTAAACGAGCGCCACATGCTCCAGCATCCGTTCTACCTTATGTGGAACGAGGGGCAGCTCACCATCGACATGCTGCGCGAGTATGCTCGTGAGTATTACCATCAGGTTCACAACTTTCCGACGTACGTAAGCGCAACACATGCGAATTGCGACGACATGGAGGTGCGCCAGATGCTTCTTGAGAATCTTGTCGAAGAAGAGCATGGCGCAAACAATCACCCCGAGTTGTGGGTGCGCTTTGCCGAGACCGTTGGCGTAACACGTGAAGAAATCAAGAAGCGCCGCTACCTTCCGCACACGCGTGCCTCGGTAAGCATCCTCAAGGAGCTTGCTCGCAGGAACAACCCTGCCGAGGGACTCGCAGCCTTGTATGCGTATGAGTCACAGATTCCCGAGATTTCGACCACAAAGATTGAAGGCCTCAAGAAGTGGTACAATCTCGACACACCGAACGCTCTTGAGTTCTTTGCTGTTCACGAGCATGCCGACGAGATTCACCGTACGGTAACGCGCGAAGCGCTCGTGCGGATGTGTCAGTCCGACGAGCAGAAGCAAGCTGCGCTAGACGCTGCGCGCGAAGCCGCTGACGCTTTCAATCTACTGCTCGACGGCGTGTATAACACGTGGTGCACCAACCGCGAGGCATCGCTGAATTGATCATTGCAAAAGGCCCCCCTGCTCTGGCAGGGGGGCCTTTTTTCGTCTATAGCCCTGCGAATGCAGCGGGCCTTTCGTATTTTCGGCCGCGCCGCAGGCGCTTTGCACTATGTGTCGTTTCGTTGCCTATATCGGTCCGCCAATCTTGGCTGACGACTTGCTGTACAAGCCGAAGTTTTCGCTTGTCACAGCGCAGAGCGTCAACGCTGGCGAAATGAGCGTCGCCGTGAACGGCGATGGCTTTGGCATCGGCTGGTACGCTCCGGAGCTCGACAACGAGCCATGCGTGTTCCGGTCGATCAAGCCGGCATGGAGCGATCAAAATCTTAAGAACCTAGCGCGCAAAATCTACGCGCCTTGCATGTTCGCCCACATTCGTGCTGCTTCGCCAGGCCTAAGCGTCGAAGAGGTGAACTCGCATCCATTCCAATGTGGCGAACTGATGTTCATGCACAATGGAGTGCTTGGTGGATACAAGACCATTCGCAGGCGTTTGCTTCGCAAACTCAACGACACCGCATACGATGCCATTCAAGGGTCGACCGATTCGGAACATCTCTTTGGTTTGTTCCTGAACCACATCGCCAACCCAATGGGCAGCGTAACCTGCGAAGAAATGGTGCATGCCATGACGAAGATGTTCGAAGATCTCGATCAGCTTCTCATCGAGGCCGGAGTGCGCACGCATAGTTATCTCAATCTCGCCGTAACCAATGGTACCAGCATGGTTGTTGTGCGCTACACCACCAATCCCAGCGTACAGCCAGCATCCATGTACTACATGTATGGCAAGGAGTATCACTGTCGTGGTGAACTCTGCGTTATGGAGCCCTCGTTTGGTCGACCCAGTTCTGTGATTGTAGCGTCGGAGCCTTTTACCGCTCGACGGTCAGACTGGATGAAGGTTGAACGTAATGGAATGATGATTATCGACGAAACAATGCGCTTCCGTTTCCAACACGTGGAGATGAGCATTGAACAACACGATTTCGAAACCGTAGCACCGGAAATTGGATGAACTACTCAGCGTTGATTCCTCTGTTCCCCTTGGTGGGATTCATCATCGTCGGATTGTTTGGCAAACGCCTCGCTAGCGAAAAGCTGGTAGGGAGCATTGCCAGCGGCGCCATCTTGGCCAGCTTTGTCACGGCCGTTATGACGTTCATGGACCTGCTTGCCATGCCTGCCGATGCGCGAAGCGTCATAGTGCCAGTCTACACGTGGATTGCCACCGGTAGCTTCTCGGTCGACATCGCCTACCAGTTCGACCAGTTGTCGATACTATTCACGCTCATCATTACGGGCATTGGATTCCTGATCCATGTCTACAGTATCGGCTACATGCATGGCGATAAGAGCTTCCCCCGGTTCTTCGCCTACCTGAACCTGTTTGTGTTCATGATGCTCAATCTTGTGCTGGCCAACAACATGCTCCTCACGTTCCTGGGATGGGAAGGCGTGGGATTGGCTTCGTACCTGCTGATTGGCTTTTGGTATAACCGAACATTCGATGGCACAAATATCGTCTGGACAGGCGATGCGGCTAAGAAAGCCTTTATCGTCAATCGTATTGGCGACTTTGGCGTGTTGCTGGCCATGTTCATGCTGTTTAATACCTTCGGTACACTCGATTACAACGCCATCAATGCGGGTGCGCCTATTGTGTGGGCGAAGGGTGCACTACCAGTTACGATTATCACGCTGCTGCTGTTCCTTGGCTGTACTGGTAAGTCGGCACAGATACCTCTTGGAATTTGGTTGCCCGACGCTATGGCCGGTCCAACGCCTGTTTCGGCGCTTATCCACGCCGCAACCATGGTTACGTCTGGTATCTTCTTGATCGCTCGTACCAACGTCCTGTTTGCTCTTTCCCCCGACACGATGGCCGTTATTGTAGGTGTTGGCATAACAACAGCACTCGTGGCTGGTACGATTGGCGTAGTCCAGAACGACATCAAAAAAGTTCTTGCCTATTCAACGGTATCACAGCTGGGCTTTATGTTCGTTGCCCTTGGTGTTGGTGCATTTACCGCCGGCGTGTTTCACGTTATGACACATGCCTTCTTCAAAGCCCTCCTCTTCCTTGGCTCGGGTAGTGTGATTCACGGTATGCACGAAGAGCAGGACATTCAAAAGATGGGCGGCCTGAAAAAATACATGCCCATCACCTACAAGACGTTCCTCATTGGTACGCTCGCAATCTCTGGCATTCCCTTCCTATCTGGGTTCTTCTCGAAAGATGAAATCCTGTGGTTCGCCTTCCTCAATGGTAGCCCATTATTATGGGGCGTCGGAGTTCTTGCGGCGTTCACCACTGCCTTCTACATGTGGCGCCTCACGCATCTTACGTTCCTTGGCAAGGAGCGCTTCGACCACCACCACGTCCATCCGCATGAGTCACCTGCTACCATGACGATTCCGCTCATCGTTCTTGCCGTGCTTTCGGTGTTCGGTGGTCTGCTCGGAGTGCCGCACGTGATTGGTCACGTCGTGCATATGCCTAACCTGCTCGAAGATTGGCTAGCCCCCGTATTCGCTGTTGGCAACGGCTTCTTGGTGCCCCACGTTGGCGATCACACGTCAACAGAGTGGCTGCTCATGGGAATCTCTACGGTTGTTGCAATCTCGGGCATCATGCTTGCCCGTAGTATCTACGCCGGCGGCAACGCCAAGGCCGATGCCATGGCCAAGCGATTCTCGGCCCTGTACAAGCTACTCTGGAACAAGTACTTCGTCGATGAAGCGTACCATCTTGCCATCGTCGGCCCCATCTTTGCAATGTCTCGCGACCTGATGTGGAAGTTTGTCGACGTTGTTATCATTGATGGCTTCATCAACGGATCGGCTCGTACTGTAGGGGCCTTTGCCGGAACGTTGCGCAAGATTCAGTCCGGTGTTGCTCAAAACTATGCGCTCATGATGATGGCCGGTATCGTCATCCTTGTTGCCGTCATGGTGTATCCGCTTCTACGACCATGATCGTTCGCCTTACATCGCTTGTGCTGACGGTTGTGCTGCTGAGTTGTTCCGACGACGCGGGGTCGGGAATTCCAACCACTAACAACCCAACCCTGCCAACAGGGCTTACGAATAGCTTGCGCGTTCAGGGCGCTGGATATAGCAATGCAACGTTCCGTGGCTTCACTGCCGATTCGGCCACCATCGCACAAGATGACGGTGATGGCGCCTTGCTTGGCTTTAGTGGTCTTACACCGACGAACGTCGTCTTCTCTGTAGCCATCGACTTGCCCGATCGACGCACCGGCTCGTTCTCCTTGGGCACGTCGCAGGCAACATCGCTCTCCATGCAAATCGGTACTGTCTCATATGTAGCCGTCGATGGTACCGTCGAAGTGCTCACCTGGTCTCCAGTGATTGGCCAGAACGTTACTGGCGTGTTCTCTGCAACCATGACGCCGTTCCCAGGGCCAGGTGACCCCATCTCTGTGTCTGCCGGGCAGTTCACGATCAAGCGCTCCCTAGCGCGATAGGCAGTTGGCGGTATGTGTTACACCGTTTCGATCTACGCTAAGACTCATGCTATCGAGACGGCCGTAGGGGCCACGTTCGACGATCCCGCCGAATACCAGCCATATGTACATGTAACGGGCTACGCCCACCCGTTCCTGCCGTTTGTGACGAATAAACGTCCAACGGCGTTGCAAATGATGTCGTGGGGCCTCATCCCACGATGGGCTCGTACCGAGCAAGCCGCCGCTGATATCCGCGACAGAACGCTAAATGCACGCATCGAAACGCTCTTCGAAAAACCATCATTTAAACAGGCAGCGCTTACGCGAACTGGCCTTCTGCCAGTCCAAGGGTTTATCGAATGGCGGCACGAATACAAGCACAAGGATCCCTACCTAGTGCGGCATCATAACGAGATCTTTCTTACGCTTGGTTGCATCTGGGACGAGTGGGTGAACCCTCGAACAGGCGAGGTCGTGCCCTCGTTTAGTATCATCACTACGCCGTCGAATACGCTCATGTCGTGGATACATAACTCGCGAAAGCGTATGCCGCTGATTATCAACGCCGCCGATCGCGAAGCGTGGCTCAGGGGTATCACTCCTGACGACGTGGAGCGTTTGCAGCGCCCCTTTCAGGATGATGTGTTAGAGGCGTTGCAGCTTAAGAAGGAAGTCTCGAAGCTACGGGTGAACACCGACGACATTTCGTTGCAGGAAATGGTTGGTGATCCCTTCATGAAGGTTTCCCAACGCAGCGGCAATCTGTTCGCCTAGCCAACGTCCTAGGGTGCCTATGGCTCCTGGAATGTTGTCTGCCAGCATACTTGTCATCCTCCTAGCTTCTGGGGTTGTTCGTGCAGCCGTTACCCCTGTCACTATCCAAGAGCTCGAGCAGCGCTACCAGAAGGGTGGCGACACTGTATACGTCGTAAATTTTTGGGCTACATGGTGCAGGCCCTGTGTTAAAGAGCTGCCGCACTTTGATAGTTTGCAGCGTGCCTATCAAGCTATACGGCCAGTGCGAGTTCTCCTTGTAAGCGTCGACGACCCAAAGGACCGAGAGAAAGTTGCCAAGTTCCTCGCTGCTAGGTCGTATACGCCGCAGTCATACATCGTTAGCGACGGCAATCCGAGCAAGTGGATCGACGCTGTGGATACAACGTGGAGTGGCGCAATTCCCGCAACCCTCTTTGTGCGCAACAATGGCAAGCACCGCCGCTTCGTCGAAGAAGAGTTCTCATACCAACACCTCGAACAGACCTTTCTACGTTTTTGTAAGGACACCCAATGACACGCACGATTACCTCGATTGCACTGGCCGCATTGTTTGCCGCGTTTGCACTTCCCATCACGATTGTAGGGGGCGCCGACCTACCTGACGGCGTTCGAGTTGGTGACCTTGCGCCAGAGTTTCGCCTTAAGAACGTCGACGGCTCGATTGTTGCTCTTAGCCAGACGTTCGCCAATCAAAAGGGCGCCATCGTTGTGTTTACATGTAATCACTGCCCCTATTCGGTAAAGTACGAAGATCGCATCATCGAACTCCACGACACATTTGGACCTCAAGGTTATCCCGTAGTCGCCATTAATCCGAACGACCCCATCGTTCAACCTGAAGACTCGTTCGAGGGAATGGTTGAGAGGGCCAAAGAAAAGGGCTTCAAATTCCCTTATGTGTTTGACGAGTCACAAAAGACTGCCCTTGCCTATGGTGCCCGTCGCACCCCACACGTCTTTGTTCTCTCCAAACAAAAGAAGGGTTTTGTTGTAGAGTACATTGGTGCTATTGATGACAACCCCAACGATCAGGCTGCCGTTAGCGCAACGTATGTGGCAAACGCGGTTCGTGCGTTCATCGCAGGGCAAAAGGTAGAGCCCACCTTTACCAAGGCCATTGGATGCACAATCAAGTGGAAGAAGTCGTAATACAGCGATTCGTTCGTATATTTGAGGCCGTTGGGGTTGAGCCCCAACCATACACCTCACGCACGACAACGACCTTGCAGCAGGTCGCCCAGCCATCGAATACGATATAGCAGATGGCGCGTCGATGCTTCCACGCAATTCCTAGATCTCGCTCGTGCATCCGCGAAGGATGCTAACGTCGAGTCATATTCACACAACCTGCCCATGCAGAACGACAAGCGTCCTTCGAGAGGACGACCAGCGCACGCCGCTAAACGCGGCGGCAAACGCACGCGCACAGATGATTCTCCGCGTCAACACGACGCACCGCCGCGGCGCAGACGCGACGATGATGACGGACCACAGCCGGTATCGAATGATACTGCCCTTGGCTACTCATCGCCCCGCCGCCGCAAATCCACGTCGTACGATTACACCCAGAAGTTCTCCAAGGTGTATGGCGTCGACGATGCGCCTAGGCCACGACGCGACTCCGGCGACGGTCCTCCGCGCCGTGAACGAAGCCAGGGTGCACGCCCAGCAGGAAAGGGACGGCCCGCAGGCGGACGGCGCTACGGTGCCGACGATCGCCCACCACGTGGCGACAGGCCGCAGCGTGACGATCGCCCACCACGTGGCGACAGGCCGCAGCGTGACGAACGCCCACCACGTGGCGACAGGCCGCAGCGCGACAGCCGCCCACCACGTGGCGACAGACCGCAGCGCGACAGCCGCCCACCACGTGGCGACAGGCCTCAGCGCGACGATCGCCCACCACGTGGCGACAGGCCTCAGCGCGACAGCCGCCCACCACGTGGCGACAGACCATACCGTAGTGACAGACCGCAGCGCGACGACAGGCCACAACGCGCTGCAGGACCAGGCCGTCCAAGTCGGGCGTCGAAGGGCGGAGCGGCCCCACGAGGTCGAGGAGCGAAACCCGGATTTGGTGGCGCAAAGCGCCGTGGGCGGGCGTCAGACGCCATGCCAGTGTATGGCGGAGCCCTAGCCAAGCAACGCGCCATGAAGGAAGGCAAGCGCCTTAAGGTGTATGCTGGCGATCGTATGATTTTTAAGGAAAATCTCGACGAGAAAAAGCCAGAAGAACGTAAGATGCGTTCGCGGCGGAAGAAGACGTATATGGAAGAGTAGGGTCAGGTTGCGGTTGGCCAGCAGCAAAGCCCTATTTACTATACTTGTGCGCACGTTCATCATTAGAGAATTGCCATGATTCGATACGCCTTGTTTGTGACGATGTGCATTGCGATAGTCAGTGCAGCGACTCCACTCGTTTCTGCGGTGATGCACCAGGATACTGCTAAGCAGGAATCCGACGATGCGCCAATCGAGATATTCGGCCTTCGAATTGGCCGAGACACGCTGTCGAAGTCGGAGTCTCTGCAGTACATTGATGTATCCTATGGCATGTCGACGGTTGACAGACAGGGCTTCGCCAAGACGGCAGAGGCAATGCCAAGCTACCGTATTCGCTTTGGTTCAGAAAGTCGAAGCGTGTCTGCCACAACCAATATCATGCGATCGGAACAGAGCGGGGTGTCGTTAGACTTCCTAAATGCAACGCCTCTTCAAGGTGACGCTACAACTGGACCCTCGACACGCGTTAGCATGTGGTCGCTGTCGTTTGACAATTCGACGGGATTCGCCTACGACATTGGCGGAGATGCTAGCGTCGTGTTAAGCCATGGTGGTGGTGGTATGTGGGGGTGGTTAGACAGGCAGAGTATGGCTGTGACCGATACACAGCACGTGGTTGACTTTGGCAGGGCTATGCGTTTTGGCGAACGTTCGACTGCCGGCGTTACGGTGCGCCTAGGTTCTGCCTTCAGCATTGATATGAATGCCGACTGGTCGTTGCTCTATCCACGGCATCAGTTTCTGCAATGGGCTACAAGCCACATCGTTGAGGGCATCGCGGATGGCATCGTTACAACCCTCGTAAAGCGCGCTGGTGTAAAGTCGCCTGGAGCGTTGCCAATCCTGCACTTCTTGCTTCGCAATGGTGTGGCTGCCGGATTCAAGCTATTGCGCACACGCGACATGAATTGGCCGTTTAATTCGGCGCCTCCTCTGTCGGTGATAACCTATCGTATCGGGTTTGGGATGGCGTTCTAGTTCTATCTAGACGTCAGTCTGCGTTGCCAAAAGGTCTGCCAGCGTTTCGCGGCGACGGATAATCCTTGCTTGCCCATGTTGCACGAGCACTTCTGCTGGGCGTGGCCGCGAATTATAGTTCGACGACATGGCGAATCCGTAGGCGCCAGCATTTTGGAATGCAAGGATGTCGCCCACGTGAACCTCGGCAATCTTTCGATCCCAACCAAAGGTGTCTGTCTCGCAGATGTATCCCACAACCGTGTAGATCCGAGGTGTTCCTTCGGGGTTCGACGCATTCACCACATGGTGATAGGCGTTGTAAAGCATCGGGCGTATCAGGTGGTTTAGGCCGGAGTCTACGCCGGCGAAGACGGTCGCCGTGGTTTGCTTGATAACGTTTACGCGCGCTAGGAAGGTGCCTGCTTCACTCACGATAAACTTGCCTGGTTCGAACCACACTTCCACAGGTGTAGAGCGTGTGGCATTGAAGGCGTTAATGCGTTCGCCGAGGCGTCGGCCAAGGTCTTCGACGTCGGTTGCTATGTCGTCTGGCTTGTACGGCACCTTGAAGCCCGACCCAAAGTCAAGGAACGTGACATCGGGGAACATCTCTGCTGTTTCGAGCAGGATTTCGGCGCCTTGAAGGAAGACGTCTGCGTCCAAAATGTCGCTGCCCGTATGCATATGTAGGCCGTTAACGTGAATTCCCGCGCTGGCCACGACCCGTTGAACGTGTCGCATCTGGTGAATACTAATGCCGAATTTCGAATCGATGTGGCCTGTCGATATGCGTTCGTTGCCCCCTGCCATAATGTGAGGGTTTAGGCGTAGGCAGACGGGCACAGAAGAGCCGAACTCGTGGCCGAAGTGTTCGAGAACGCTGATGGTGTCGATGTTGATATGAACACCTAGCTCGACGGCTTGGCGGATTTCGTCGAACGACACCATGTTGGGGGTGAAGAGGATCTCATTGGCCTCGAATCCAGCAAGCAAGCCAAGGCGAACTTCATCGATAGACACGGTGTCGAGGCCGGTTCCAAGCGATCGCATGAGGCGCAGAATCGCGATGTTGGTAAGGGCCTTACACGCATACATGATGCGGCAGGGGAACGACGAAAAGGCCGAACGCAGGCGTTTGACCTGGCGTTCCATTATGGCTGCATCGTAAACGTATGTAGGGGCGTCGGCTACAGCAACAATATCGGAAACGGCTACGCCGCCGATGGTTGTCTGGCCATCAGTGATGGTAAGCATACAGGATTAACGTAGGTGGCTACGACAGGGCGGTTGTTACTGGGCGTCGTTGTCTTGTTTCGTCTTGCCACCAAACATAATGGCTAACGGAATGATGACGCAGTAGCCGATAACAAGCACAACGGGCGCAACAGAAACGGCAAGTGGGTTTGCCCAGTTGTCGACTCCCATGCCTGTCGACATCAAGAGGTAGCCCACAACGATAGTAACAAGGCCAATGCCCAACATAACGAGGTCGCGTTGCGTCCAGGGGAAATGCCACTGACGAGGTTTGTTTGCCTTGCGAAGGTTAGGGATGGCCATAAAGATCTACAAGTATGAACACGTGAACTGGGCGCCACGCTTGGGCGCACCGTGAAAGGCCGAAAAATACGGATTCGCGCGTGAACAGTGGTCAGCCACGTCGCTGAGCAAGGAAGGTGACAAGGTTTTCGCCCAACTGCAGTTTAAACTTGCGGCGAAGGCGCTCGCGGTGCTTTTCGATGCTTCGAACACTGCAGCACATCAAAGCGGCAACATCCTTCGAGGCAACGGCCGAACGCAACAGTGCGCATAAGCGCAGCTCTGTTGGCGTGAGCGACGGAAACTCCTGCGCAAGCTGAGCCAGAAACGAGGCGTGACGCTGGCCAAAGAGAGCGGCGATTTGTTGGGGCGTGGTCGACCTGTCGATGTGTTGCCCGATGTCGTCGATGATCCGTAACGAGGCCGTCTTTGCGGCTGGCCCCATGTCGGAGAGCACCGTTGTTAACTCGGCGCGAACACGTGCGAGCAAGACCATGAGCTCGGCCGTACGGATCTCTCCGGCACTGCCATCTGTACTACTCTCACTGCGCTCGGAAGTCATAACCGTTGCAGAATGGAAGGTGATGCCAACATGGTGCAGAAGACATACGCGGCCCTGTTAGTCGTGAACGTCGGCCGCTACAGTTAGCGCATGTTTATCGAGAATGCGGATGCGCCGACCGTCTGTAGCAATTGAACGTTCCTGCCGCAACTCGCTCAGACGTCGCATCACGCTCTCGGGAGTGGTGCCAACGATGGACGCTAGCTCTTCGCGCGTAAGGTCGGCCTCTATCGTCTGACCATCAGAGCCAAGGCCAAAGATCTCGGCAAGGATTAACAGGGTTTCTGCGAGTCGCTCGCGCACGCTCTTTCTTGCCAGTCGGACCATTGCTGTCTCGGCGTCTTCTATCTCGTCGGAAAGCGCTGAGATGAACTGCAAGCAGATTGACTTGTTGGTCTCGAGCAAGCGAAGTACTGTCTCGCGTGGAATAATACAGACCGTAGCTGGGTCGAGAGCGTATGCCGACGTTGTATATGGTACCCCACCGATTAGCGATCGGTAACCCACCACCTCGCCCGGCTTTGCGATGCGCACGATATGTTCGGTGCCATCGGCCAGTTCGCGACAAATCTTGACGTGGCCGCTGTGAATGCAAAAGAGTCCAGTTGGGAATTGTCCGGCGTGGTAGAGCTGTTGCTGGCGATCAAAATGGAAGCACCGTTTTGCATCGGTAACCTGCGTCATCTCGGCATGGCTTAGCACCTCGACGAGTGTTCCAGGACGGGCACCACATTCCGAACATGTAGGCAGTGTTTCAAGCTTCATCAACGTTCGCAAAGAGATGTGATTCGACAATCGTGGTCGTGCAGTGCTGCAAGATACCGAATGCACATAGATGGGACCTCGGTAGTAGATTTCGGTCATGGTATCTTTGTTGAGACATTTCGATAAATCTCATGATTGTTCTTAGCCCTACGCTCGAAGACCTTAGCGCTGCGCAAGCGGCGTTCTCTCGGTTTATGCCAGTAGATGCCGAGATGTTTGGCACGATGTCGGAATTCGCACAGACAGTTGTTGTCCCTAAGGGTACGTTGTGGGTGGAGCAGGGGCGCCCCAGCACTCATGTTGCCGTCATTGTCGAGGGCTTGTTTCGTGCTGTGTAGTCGTCGGATGGCGACGACACCACCTACGGGTTTTACTACGCCCCAGGATTTGTAACAGAGTATGCGGGCTTCGTTAGGCAGACCGAAGCGCGTTTATCGATCGAGGCGCTCGAAGACAGTCGCATTGTGCAGTGGTCGTATCCGGCGATACAACATCTGTATTCGTTAGGACCCAAGGGCGAGCGCCTTGGTAGGCTCATCGCCGAAGAGGTGTTTGTTGGCTTCATGGATCGCACGATGGAACTGCTCTTATATGCCCCCGAAGAGCGCTATGCTCGCATGGTCGAGCGGGGCAGTTCGCTCCTACAGCGTGTACCTCTTTACATGATTGCCGATTATCTAGGTATCACCCCCGAGTCGCTGTCGCGAATTCGCGCTCGTATGCTTCGCAAGACGTCTTGACGTTTGTTAAGAAATGTCGGCCTTGACGAACGTCAAGGAGTTTGGGCACAGTACCGCCAGAGTTTTGCACCGCAGTTAACCACTACTTCGGTACCATCATGCTCGTGCTTCTCCGCCTCAGTCTCTATGTCGTTCTTGCCCTTCACGCAACGGTGGCCCTAGCCCAACCGGCCGATACAGCCACGCAGGTGGTTCGTGGCACTGTTGTCGATGCCATAACCTCTACGCCTATTGTTGGCGCAACCGTATCGGTCCTGAAAGGGGGCGCCGTAGTACGTGGGGCGTACACGGATGCCCGTGGTGCCTTCGCTATTCGTCGAGTGCCCCTTGGCAGATACACTGTGCGAGTAACGGCCGTGGGCCGCGAGCCGTACCGAGCAGATAATGTGCTGGTTTCGGCGGGAAAGGAAGTTGTACTTCCGATTACGATCGAGGAGAGTTTTGTGGCCGCCAATGCCGTGGTGGTAACCTATGATCGGTCGTCCGACGCCACCATTACGAATAGCGACATGGCCACGGTGTCGGCTCGTACGTTTAACGTCGAAGATACCAAGCGCTATGCGGGTTCACTTGGCGATCCCTCGCGAATGGCGCAGAATTTTGCAGGCGTGGTTGGTGCCAACGACTCGCGTAACGACATCGTTGTGCGCGGAAACTCGCCGGCCGGAATGCTGTGGCAGATGGAAGGCATGAACATCCCCAACCCGAACCACTTCGGGGCCCTTGCCACTACAGGTGGTCCCGTAAGCACGCTCAATAACAACCTGCTGGCAAAGAGTGACTTCTTTACGAGCGCCTTCCCCGCAAATTATGGGAATGCCGTGGCCGGTGTGTTCGACTTACGCATGCGGAACGGTAACGACCAAAAGCTGGAATATCTTGCCCAGATCGGATTTAATGGAGTGGAGCTAGGAGTTGAAGGTCCGCTCGGCGGTGGGGCCTCGTTCTTGGTCAATTACCGCTACTCAACGCTTACGGTGTTTAGCGAGCTTGGTCTCGACGTTGGCACCGGTGGTGCCGTGCCTAATTACCAGGATGTGAACCTGCGGTTCAATGTGCCAACATCGAACGAAGGGGTGCTTACGGTGTTCGCCACTGGAGGGAAGAGCGACGTAGCCTTCCTTGGCAACGAGTTAGATACAACGCTGGCGAACTTCTATGGCGATCCCGACCGGAATATCCGAGTGGACTACCTTACAGGCTGGGCAGGTATTCGATACGACCACCGCCTGAGCGAGAACACTGCCGCCAGCATTACGGTGGGCGCAAGCGGCACAATGGATAGGTTTTTTGGTGACTCGCTGGATGTGGTTACTGGCGTGCCCTACAACGACCAGGACGGATTGTTCAGCGTCCAGACGCTGTCGTCGGTGGGCAACATCCGTCACAAGTTCTCAAACGTCACGAGTCTTACGACGGGATACCTTGTCGACGTCAAGTCGTTTGGCTTGCGAAATCGCGATAATCTTGGGCTGCCTACAGAGAAAATCAACGTCGATATCGATGGTACATCAACGCTAACACAAGTGTATTCAATGCTGCGCCATCGTCTTTCGGAAGAGCTGACGCTTGTAGGTGGCCTACGTGGACAGCATTCAAGTCTTGGAAATGCGTTGGCCATCGAGCCGCGTGTTGGTCTAACATGGTTATTGGGCTCGGGTATAAGCATGTCGGCCGGCTATGGCCTGCATTCTCAACAGCAAGCGCTTGTGTCGTACCACGTGCAAACACCAGTTAACGGCGTGCCAACGTTCACCAACGCCAACCTTGGCTTTACGCGTTCGCATCATACCGTTGTTGGTTTCGACGTGTTGCCTACCGACGCGTGGCGATTTCGCATTGAGGGCTACTATCAGCATTTGTTCGACGTGCCGGTTACGCAGAGTCCATCGTCGTATAGTGCATTGAATGCAGGAACCGACTTTGCGCCAGACTTTACCGACAGTCTGGTAAACGTTGGCACGGGGCGCAACCTTGGTATCGAGTTTACGGCCGAACACTTCTTTCGTGACGGCTTCTATGCGTTGGCAACGGTGTCGGTGTTCGACTCAAAGTACCGTGGCAGCGACGGCATAGAGCGCAACACGGCATTTAACACGAACTACGTTGCCAACCTTCTTGTTGGCAAGGAGGTTCAACTTACAGAGTCGAGCGTGTTGGCGTTGAACATACGTCTTAGCACCACGGGGGGGCGACTCCTAACGCCCATCGACGTTGAAGCATCGGCGTTACGGCGCGAGGCAGTCTTCGATCAAAACCGAGCATTTAGCGAGCGGCAGACGCCATACTTTCGTACCGACGTGAAGCTCGGCTATCGCGTCGACCTAGGAGGTTCGACCATAGAGTTCAGTGTCGACTTGCAGAACGTCACTAATGCGCAGAACGTCTTTCTCCAGCGCTATCAGCCACGCACGAACAGCATAGCAACCGAATTCCAGCAGGGCTTCTTTCCTGTGCCAACGTTTAGGTGGACGTGGTAGAGGGGGGGCGTTAGCGTAAAACAATGCCACGTCACAAATTCCCCCCACACTCTCTGAAGGGTTAGTTTTGCGGCTGTGACGCCAAACATCTCCCTGCGTACAGCGGTCGTGTTTACGACTTCGCTTCTTGCGGTTGCGCTTGCCGCAGGCACGTCGTCGGCCCTGTTTCTGTGGTTGCTCGAGGTAGTGTCGGCTACGCATGAGCGCACAACGTGGCTTGTTTGGACGCTCCCCGTGCTTGGCGGAATCGTCGGCTACATGTATCAGCACTATGGCAAGGGTGTCGAGCATGGTACATCGCTGCTGTATGAGCAGATTGATTCACCTACGCAGCGGCTGCCGCCGCGCTTGGCACCGCTCGTGCTCGTTGGAACCCTGCTAACTCACGTAGGCGGTGGCTCGGCTGGTCGCGAGGGTACAGCCGTGCAGATGTCGGGTGTATTTGCCGACGTTGTCGCCGGCTGGTTTCAGTCGCTGCGGCACTATCGACAGCATCTCCTGTTGCTTGGCGTCGCGGCTGGATTTGGGTCTGTTTTTGGCACCCCCATCGCCGGTGCCATCTTTGCTCTCGAGGTTGTAGCTGTTTCGTGGTCTGTACGACAAACCATGATTATCCCGGCCTTATGCACCGGCTATGTTGCTCACGTTACGTGTATGGCGTGGGGAATTCGGCACATGGTATTTCCGTCAGTGTCGTTCGATGCCCCTTATCTACACCTTGCTGGATGGGCAGTCGTTGTAGGGGTGGTTGCTGTAGTGGTAGCCCTTGTGTTTGAGAGGCTGAAAAGGGGCATCGGGACAATCTTCGAGACGAGGATTTCGACGCCATGGCTGCGTCCTGTGATAGGCGGCGTTGTTGTCATTGCGATGATTCACATGCTGCATATTCGAGAGCACGCCGGGTTAAGTCTATCGTTGTTGCAGCAGTCGTTTGTTGTATCGATTGCGTGGTATCATGTTGTTGCAAAGGTCATGCTCACGGCCGTTACGTTGGGCAGTGGATTCAAGGGTGGCGAGGTAACGCCTTTGTTTGTGATGGGCGCCACCATGGGCAGTGCGCTGTCGTTGATAGGCGGGCCCGTGGCCCCTATGGCGGCGCTGGGCATGGCCGCTGTCTTTGCGGCGGCAACACGAACGCCAATTGCCAGTGCCATTCTGGCGTGCGAAGTGTTTGGGTGGGCTGGACTGCCTTGGTATCTGTTAGCATGCGGAGTTGCAGCACGGCTCCCCATCGTGCAACGAAACACCGTGTAACCTTTTTTCACCCGCTGTACTTGTGTGGCCGTAGCCCCGGGATACATCATTCGTTACGTTTCACCTGCATTACGCAACAACCCTCAAGATTGTATGAAAACTGTTATCACGTGGATGACCATCATCCTCATGTACGTCCCCTTTGCCATGCAAGCGCAGCAGCCCTTCGAGGTGATTCCGCGCCATGGTTCAACTGTCGAGTTACAAACGCCTGTTGGAACAGCGGTTACCGCAACAATATGCGTCGTTCGAGTATGGCCAGCACTGCCGTGGGTTACCGTCCTAGAGCCACGAGCATCGGGCTACTTTACGACGGATCTTACCGAGCCCGGAAATACGACAGATAGTAAGTTGATCATGTTTGATAATGCTACAGATGCGATTAACGACACGGTCTGTTTTACGTTGACATTTACAGCGCCGGAAGAGGTTGGTGCGTATGTCGACACCATAGGCTTCGCTGCCAGTGGGCTGAACTTCTGGCTGATTTTGTCGGGCGAGGCACTGCCGCGCGAGCAAGTACAACCCATGACGGTTTCTGTCGAGACAACAGATGCCAAGGTAGGCGAGGTTGCAACCGTTCGTCTTCGTGCGGAGACGCCAATTCCAGCGGCTGCCAGCGAAGTGGTTGTGGCCGTGCAGTACAATGCCACAGTCCTTGCGCCGGAGTTTGAGCCCACGTCCGATCGCACCGAAGGTGGTGTGCGATACACAGCATATCGCACGTCGGTTCAATCTGGAAGCACAGGCCTATTTGCCACGATGCCGTTCCGAGTTCTTCTTGGTAATGCCTCGTCGAGCGATTTGTCGTTCAATATTGTGTGGCTGGATGAGAATGCCCAGACAATCGAGATGGGTACTCGCGTCAATACCGGTACTGTTTCGGTGGTTGATACCGACGGCTTGCTTGTGAATGCCGATGCGGGTCCGCTTTCGCTTCGGCTGTCGTCGATGCCGATTCGACGCGGAGGGTCGGCCACATTGGAATACAGTCGAGGTGACGACCCCGTTCGACTCGTCATCGTGAACGATCTTGGTGTTGTGGTGTCTGATCTGTCGGCCAGAATCACGGGCACTACGGGCAGTGTCGTCCTGCCCGCAGAATCGTTAGCCGCGGGCACCTATACCATTCAACTCGCTGGAGGTCGCCATCGGTTTGTTCACCGGATGGTTGTCGAATAATGCATCGATAAGCGCGGCCTGCATCGCCGTGCTGTTGATTGCCAACACCGCTACCCGACTTCATGCCCAAGTGTCTGCCACGCTTGGAGCTGGGGTCGGGTATCGTGCGTTGCAGCCGTCGTTAGTTCTTCAACATTCCGAAGGCTCTTCATTCCTTACTCCGCCGCCGGCCATTTCGCCACAGCTTACTTACTACTTGGGCACCCGCTATCAGTTTCTGCCCTTTCTCTGTGCCGAGTTTCGCCTAGGGGGCACCGCGAGTAGCGTTGCGGCTGCCGAGCGCCGCGATGTGTTGTTCGGAATCTCTGGCATACCAACGCCAGGTGTCATCCGGCGCGAAGTGTCGTTTGCATATCACATGGTTACGGCTGACCTATGTCTGCAAGCCGACCTTGGCGGATTGTACGTCGCCGAAGTTGGCGTCGGTGCTGGCGCTCCGATGATGGAACCACCAGTCATTCAGGATGCAATCGAATCACCGTCAGGTGTCACGTTTGTTTCTACGGGTACAGATCGACAGAACGTTGGTCGTGGTCAGTATTTCGGTGGTGTCTCGAACGTTGTTCGTGCTACGTTTGGAGTGCGCCGACACGTGAGTATTGGGCCGTCGACATGGTTGGAGCCGTTTATCAGCGTAGGAGTCTCTTCAAGATTGCAACCAGGTAGCGCGACTGCATTGCCAATCGATGCCACGATAGGACTTTCGTTGACCCTTGATGGAGGAGACGGTAACAGGGTGGGTGAAACACGCATACAACAGCCAGTGCCACTAACGAGGTATAGAGTGTTGACTGATACCATAGGTGCCGACGTCGTGGGGTCTGGCTATGCTACTGACACCACGTGGACGACAACCGTCGAGGTTGACACATCGACGATCGATGAGGTCGGCGGACCAATATCTGTGATAACGACGAGGCGTATAACTCGGCGCGTGATTCGACAGGTCGACCCACCTGCCGACATTGTACTTAGCACCGAAATCCAAGGGCTGCCATTGCGAACCACGGCGAAGCTTGTCGTTCGGTTCCAGCTAGTTTCTACCGAGCCAGCGCTATGCCAGTATGCGGTTGTTGTGAACGGCGACACCTTGGAGAGGCGCCAGATCGTAGCCTTTGATGATACGGAAACGTACAACCTTGCTGAGCTCTTTGACCGTATTGCCGACGCCGACGTTTACAGCCTTCACATCGTAGCAAGTGGTAAAAAGTTGAACGGGCTCCCCATTGCCTCGGTGAGCGAAACGTTGGAAGTGCTTCGCAGCCGTGACCGGCGTACGTTACGGATTGAGCGGTAGCAGTGCCTGTGTTGCTTTGGCTCGAAGGCGTCGAACGGCTGTGCTATCTCCGGCCTGCTGATACCTAGCTGCAAGAGCATTGTATCGAGTTGCTGCCTCGGCAGGTCGATGGCTTACTAGACTGTCAGCGCGATGCTCGAGCTCTACCAGTGTTAAGGATGTCGAATGGCGTCGAAGCTCGAGCCGTTCGGTGGTATTTGCATCCGTTGGTCGAGCAGTCGTGGCCGAGCTCGCTGACGCTATGGGCTTCTGTTGCACGACGCTCCGTTGCTGAACCGTGATAGAAGATGATGGCTTGGGCGTCGTCACCGGCTCCACGACAGTCCCCTCGAACAACGATGGAATGGCAAGCGTCATCATCACCACTGTGGAGATTATCGCAATGCCTGCTACGACTGGTCCCGTTATTGAAGATGGTGCCGTGTTTGACACAATTGCGGTCCGTGATGACTGTATTGCGTCGTTTGTAGCCGACTTCCAGCGATCGGCAGCACTACCAAGGATATCATCAAGTTCAGACATGGAGCGACTCTCGAAAGTTTGCAAGGGTAGTTTGTAAGACAGTCCGAGCACGATGTAGTCGGACTTTAACGAGGGACGTGGAGATCGACAATGCCTCGGCAATGTCGTCCACTTTCATATTGCCAAAGTAGTGGAGCATAACACAATCTCGATAGGGGGCATCGAGACGAAGTACGGCTTGTTGAATCGCGGCAACTTCGTCGGTATCAAGTACCGACGATGAGCCGCTGTCGGCAACGTCGTACGTGGTGTCGAGTTGTTCAACGGCGCGCTGACGTTTCTCCCATCGCCTACAGGCGTTGCGAGCAATCGTAAACACCCATCCGGTAATGTTGCCGGCCACATAGCGGTGACGATATTCGAAGACGGCAAGCATCACACCTTGAAAGAGGTCTTTCGCTTCGTCGACGTCTCGCGTAAACGAAAGGCAATAGGCCATAAGCTGTTGCGACAGCATGTCGTGAAACTCGCCGAATGCCTCCGAGTCGTTGCGCTGAACACGCTCAAACACATCGGCAAGCTGTGCCTGCAATGTGGTCAAGCGTTGTTGCTCGTCGGAAGACTTCGTTGTCGACATCGCTCACACAAGTCCGGGCCGACAGAAAGGTTACGACCCGTTGCCCAGAGCATCGATGAGCGTGGCGGGGGCGAGCCACGCAGTCGCCATGGGACCCCGGCCCTTAACGTCAATGATGCCCCGATCGGTAATCGAAAACTCTAATGCAGGCAGCATGTCGGCGAACGTCTTGCTCACATGAATACATCCCGGCTTGCCGGTGCTTTCCATGCGCGACGCGATATTCACCGTGTCACCCCACACGTCGTATTGTAGGCGCTCGCTGCCTATCACGCCAGCTGTAACAGGGCCGGCATGGATACCTATGCGAACGTCGATGGATGGGAAGCGCTCGTTCATTGTGTCGAGCAACCTTGTTGCCGCATGTGCTGCCAACGTTGCAACATCTCCGTCGAACCCCGCACACATATAGGCATCGCCAATGGTCTTGATTTTCATCAAACCATAGCGTCGTATGCAGTCGTCAGCCGCCGTAAAAATGTCGTTCAACAACGCGACGATAGCGTCGTTTGATGTCGAAGCCGACAGAGCGGTAAATCCAACGAGGTCCATGAACAGAACAGAACAGCACTCGATGGAATCTTGAACGGGCTCGCCGCGCAGGATCCTGTCGGCAACTGCTGCGGGCAACATGCTATGAATGAGGGTCTGCTGACGAGCCTTTTCAAGGCGTTCTGCTTCGTACCGACGTTCCGCCTCGACCATGGCGAAGCGGCGCGATGACTCTTGACCGCGGATTTCCTCGTGAATGCTCTGATATGCATCGTTGTGCTCGACGTAGGCATCAAAGTCGCCTCGCTGCTTAGCCAGGTCGCGAAGACGCTGGTGCATCGTAGCGCAGCTTGGACGAAGACCAGCGTTCATGGCGACTGCTAGCGCTTGACGCAGAACCTCGTTGGCATCGTCAAGGCGGTCGTCGATAATGGCAAGCCGTGCACGATTATCCAGGTGTGTGCATTCGACCGTGGGGTTAACATACGGTAAACCTGCTTGTTCTTCGAGAAGCGCTCGCGCCTCGTCGACATTGCCGCATTGCAAGTGAACCGAAATCAGGCTTCCGAGAACCCGGTTTACGCTTGCGCGATTGCCAAGGTCATCGTACAACGAGCGTGCCTGCTCGTGATATCGCAAGGCGTCGGTCCACTGTTGCTGTTGTGCATACACCATAGCCAGAGTGTTGCTCACTAGGGCTACGAATGCTCGTTTGCCCAACTCGTTGTGAAGTTCGAGTGCTTGCATGCAGTAGGACGTTGCCTGCGAATAGTCACCGATTGCCAGATAGACGTTGCCGATGTTGCCAGTGACTTCGGCAATGCGTTCGGCATCGTTGTTGCTTGTATGGATGGTGAGAGCACGAAACGACAAATCAAGAGCCTCGGCGTAATTACCTGTGCTGTAGTGAACGCCCCCAATGTTCCCTAGCACAACCGCCGCTCCAGCCGGGTCGTCGTGGTCTTCGTGAATCGTCAACGCTCGCCGATAGTGGTTGAGCGCTTGGGGATAGTCTCCCATGTCGAGATATACGTTGGCCATTCCACCATAGGTATGTGCCCGAGCAATCGGATTCTGAAGGATCTCGAATTGCGCCAAGGCGTCCCCGTAGTATTCAAGCGCTTTGGCGCTATCGCCAGTCAGACGTGCCGTTACTGCGCGCGTTTGTGCGGCACTAGCAAGCGCGCGCGGCGTTGCTAGTGCGTCCAGCATCTCTGCCAACCGCACGAGCGACTCCCTGTCGCTATTCCGTAGGGCGGTATTAACGGCGGCAACGATCTCTTCGACTGTCTTCACTGTTGCAAAAATGGCAAGGCTGAAGGTACAAATGCCATTCAAGACCTACGTGTTGCCGTCACCACTCGATAACGCACTGTGACTGTTGTCACGGGATAACTACGACAGGGTAGGTAGGTTGCTGAATCAAAAAGCAACGGACGTACACATGCGATTTACTAGCGTCGTTATCCTCATGATTGCCGTGTTGGGCCTGAGTGCTCAGTCACAACATCCACTGCAATGGACGGTCGATCTGCGAGCTTCTAGAAGCCAGGGCCCTGCCGTGCATTCGTTTGCACATGGCGTGTTCGACAGTTTGGTGGTGATTGTAGGGGGGCGTAAGGATGGTCTCCACAGGCGGCAACCATCTGTGAGCTTTGCGCCTGAGGCCAACAATACGGACGTAATCGTGGTAGATCCTGCAAGCGGGGCAGCGTGGCGTCGGACGGTACTGGACCTCGATGATGACGTTGCTGATCACCTGCAGTCAACCAATCAACTATTCTACTCGATTGATGGTAAGCTCGTGGTGATTGGCGGCTATGGCTATTCACGCAGTCTGAGAGATCACATTACCTTCCCTCGCATTACTGTTCTCGACTTGCGCGGCGTGGTTGCGGCAGCGGTAGCAGGCACGTCCATCGAACCCTACGTTAGCACGGTAACCAGCGAAGTAGCAGCAGTCACTGGTGGCTACGTTGCTCGATTTTCGGACACCATATTGTTAGTTGCCGGACAGCGCTTTGATGGTCGATACAGTCCAATGGGTATGGGGGGCGGGGCGTTCCGTCAGGCATATTCCGATGCAATCGTCCGCATCGATGTCAACCACAGTGCAACACCTCCCACGGTCTATCTGCGATCGAAACTGCAGAACCTCGACCTTCTGCATCGACGCGACTTCACCATGATGCCCCAGTTGCTTGCCGATGGAACCTACGGATACATGTTGTATGCTGGCGTATTCCAGCGGACGGCGAATCTCCCGTTTCTTGCGCCCCTCGAGATTCGGCGAGAAGGTATAAGGCGAGTGGACGGATTCGAACAGCGTCTGAATCACTACCACGGAGCGGCTCTTGCAGCCGTCGATGTGCAACGCTCGGAGTCGTATTCTTGGTTCTTTGGTGGCATGGCGCAGTTTGTGCCGTCGCTCAACGGCGAGTTGCGACGTGACGATGCAGTGCCATTCGTGCGTACCATCGGCCTCGTACATCGTCGTGCCGATGGACGAATGCAAGAATATCAAGAACGTAGCAGCATGCCTGGGTTGGAGGGCTCTGGCGCAGCATTTATCCCGCGTCCGGACATTGCCACGCGTGACTACGGCATGATTGTCCTTGACAGTATCTCCGTTGATTCGATGTTGGTAGGTTGGATCCTGGGAGGTATCGTTAGCGAGGCCGAGAACATCTTCTTCGTCAACGACGGAACGCAATCTCGAGCCAGCTCCAATCTGTATGAAGTCTGGCTTGTTCGGCAGACGTCGACCAGCATAGGTCAGGCGTATCGTCAGGCCGAGCAGCCGAGCAACGTCTCCGTCACCACCAGCGGAGGTAGTGTAGTTGTTAGAGTTCGGTCTGCTACAGGCTCGCAGCGCATTGCTGTTAATGTATACACGCTACTGGGCCAGCATATAGCGGAGGTTACGGGGACTCCTTCGAGTATGGAGAGCTTGCGTGTATCCATCCCGCCCCCGTCACATCTTACTCCGGTTGTGGTAGTGGTTCGCGATGGCAGTCATGTCGAATCGCGGCTTGTTGTGATGTCCGAGTAGTGCTGTGCGCCCCAAGAAAAATCACCAGATTGCTGTTCATGCAGCACCTCACCACCGAACATCTGTATCCCCACAACATCGAGCGCGCAGCTGACATCCTGAAAAGGGGCGGCGTGGTAGCCGTTCCCACGGAAACCGTGTACGGCCTAGCTGCACGCATCGATAACGACGAGGCCTTGCGCAATGTGTTTGCAGCGAAAGGGCGGCCGTCAGACAATCCGCTGATTGTGCATTGCGCCAGCATCGAACAGCTTGCCACGCTAGTTCAGATGACGCCTTCGGCCCTGCGTCTTGCCGATGCCTGTATGCCCGGCCCGTTAACGCTGGTGCTCGAGGCCGCCGTGCCAATTTCGGAGGTAGTGACCGCGGGACTTCCTACCGTGGCCGTTCGTGTACCAGCCAACGATGTGTTACGCCGGCTTATCGACCTTGTTGGCGTGCCCTTGGCGGCCCCGTCGGCAAACGTGAGCGGACGCCCAAGCCCAACAACGGCGGCTCACGTAATGGAAGACCTAGCGGGTCGAATCGACGCCGTAGTTGATGGTGGTCCATGCCGTCACGGCATGGAGTCGACCGTTGTGGATTGCCGAAGCGTGCCCGTCGTATTGCTACGTCCCGGCGCCATACCAGCATCGAAGATCGAGCATGTGCTAGGCCACAACGTGCGGCGCGCCATGGGCAGCGATGAGGGCTCGCCTGGAATGCGGCATAGGCACTATGCGCCCACAGCATCGATTCGCCTTGTAGAATCGATGGTCGAGATGCGCCAAGCCCTCGACGACGCCCACGTTACGAGAACCCGGCTTTGCGGCATTGTACCGGTTGCCGAGTCGCTCTATGCCGACCTACGCGCTGCCGATGCGTTGAACGTAGAACAAATTCTCGTACTTTGCGACCATACCGTGCAGGCCGACGAGGTTCTATGGAATCGACTTCGAAAAGCAATTGAATCTTGACCGCCTGCAGCACTTGCTTCTCCATGACAGAAACAACGATAACGATTGTTAACCGCGCAGGTCTTCACACTCGTCCCGCCGCTATGCTCGTGAAGCTTGCCGCCCAATTTAAAAGTGAAATCTATCTTGTTCGTGACGGCTTTCAGATCAATGCCAAGAGTATTATTGGAGTGATGACGCTAGCCGCAGAACAGGGAAGTACGCTGGTATTGCAAGCCGAGGGACCGGACGAACAGCAGGCGACAGATGCAATAGTCGAGCTGTTTAGCACAGGATTTGGCGAGCAATAGCGAGTATGGTTGTTCACCACGTGGCGGGATGTACCGTATGCCCATACGTCTGTCGACGCATGCAGAAAGGCACTCGATGATTCGGGGAGAGCCGTCGCGTGGCGAACACACGTTGAAGGGCATTCCGGCGTCGGCCGGCCTTGCCATCGGCAAGGCCGTCGTTCTAAACGTTGCCACGGGGTCGTCGACTCCCGAACGCATAGCGCCGCACGAAGTTGAAGCCGAAGTATCGCGCTTCCGAGTTGCCCTTGAAGCCGTCGTAGCCGAGCTTGTTCGCGCGTCGGAGCTTGCTCGCAGCGAGTCGGCCACGGTAAGCTCCATCATCGAGAGCTTCTTGCTTATCGTAGGCGATCCGATTGTTACGCAGTCAATCTGCGAACGAATTGGTGCTGGCGCCTCGGCCGAGGCCGCCGTCATTGCCGAGTACGATGCTGCCAAGGGCACCCTTGTTATGGCCAATGACCCCTTCCTGCGGGAACGGGTGCAAGACTTCGAACATGTTAGGGAGCGGGTGCTTGCTATGCTGCGCAATGCCACGTTGGCGCATTCGGTGGCGTCGGACAGTATCGTGGTGGCAGGAAGTATCACGCCGCAGGACATGCTGTTTTTCAAGCATTCCAAGACTCTTGGATTTGTGACGGAGGTTGGTGGCATCAACTCGCACGCATGCATCCTTGCGCGCGACCTTTCGTTGCCGGCTGTGATTGGCATTCGCAGTGCCACCACCGAGATTGTAAGTGGTCAGACGATAATCGTTGATGGCTTTGCGGGCGTCGTGGTTGTTGACCCCGACGAGGCCACGCTGCTGGAATATGTACGCAGGCATCACGAACTCGCCGAACACCGTAAACGCCTCGGCGAGCTGATTGGTCAGCCTTCACAAACGAGCGATGGTGTTGGCGTGAAGCTCTACGTAAATGTCGATACACCTCAGCAGGCAGTTGAAGCCGTCATGCAAGGTGCCGATGGTATTGGCTTGGTGCGTACGGAGTTCTTGCTCGTACAGCAAGGGCGCTATCCTACGGTCGAAGAACAAGAGGAATGGTATAGGGAAATAGCACTGCGCGCCTTTCCATTGCCAGTAACGTTTAGGGCATTCGATGTTGGCAGCGATAAATTCAGGATTGGTATTCCGCATCACGAAGACAATCCCGCGCTAGGACTACGGGGCATACGTTTTTTGTTGTTTAAGCCAGATGTGTTTGAGCAGCAAGTTTGCGCCGTCTTGCGTGCCTCGGCAAATCGCAACGTCCGATTCATGCTGCCCATGGTAAGCGTAATCGACGAAGTGGTTCAAGCCAAGGCAGTTATTGAGCGCTGCAAGGAGCGCTTGCGCGCCGAAGGCGTCGACCACGATCCTAATATGCCCATTGGCATCATGATTGAAACTCCCTCGGCGGCCCTTATGACAGAGTCGCTTGCCGCAAGTGTGGACTTCATGAGTATCGGCAGTAACGACCTAACGCAGTATGCGTTGGCAACCGACAGGACCAACGAGCTTGTGGCCGATATCTATGACGCCTTACACCCAAGTGTTTTGCGCCTGATTGCCTTTGTGGTTGACGCTGCAAACAAGATGAACAAACCCGTGAGTTTATGTGGCGAACTTGCTGGTCATGCCATTGCCAGCGAAATGCTTGTTGGGCTAGGGTTGCACGAATTCAGCGTGTCGCCTGCCTTGCTGCTCGAGCTTAAAAGTCGCATCCGCGCTACCACGCACGCGGCGTGCGTTGAGCGTGCCAAGGCCGCTGTCTTCCAATCTTCGACGGCCGATGTCTACACGGTGCTATCGCAGGGCAGGCCGTGATGCGTGTTGTCGCGCGCGGACTCCTCGCTGTCTGCGCCTTGGTGTTCCTTAGCACCGCAGTGCCCCTTAACGCCCAACCCTTCATTCGGGCCATTCACTATGATTTGAAGGACGTATTTGACGACCGCACCGAGAAGCCGTGGTTGATGAGTGAGATTGCCAATGGCCTCCACGTGCAAACACGACCGTTCGTTATCGACGACGAGTTGTTGTTTACCGAGGGCGACGAGTTAGACGAGGATCGTTTGCTCGAAACCGAGAGAAATCTCCGGCGAACAGGGCTCTTTAGCACAGTGGCTGTCACGGTACAGTATGTGTCTCGTGACAGTGTCGACGTTTTCGTTTTGACGCAAGATCGATTCTCTTTGCGGCCCGCAGTTCTGTATGGCACTGGAGGGGGCATCAGCAACTATGGTGGCAAGATCGAGGAAGTGAATCTCTTCGGTATAGGCACGCAACTGCTGGTAAGTGGGTTGTACCGTACCGAGAACGACATCGGCTGGGAGGGCTTGGTATATGCCGGGCAGCGACGACTCTTTCGCTCGGAGGTAGGCGTGTACGCGTCGATTCTTGCAAACCAGGTACGAACCGATCAGACGTTATTGCTCGACAAGCCCTTCCGTACTATGGCAACGCCATGGGCGGGACGCCTGTCGATTTGGAATTCGTTTGGATCGGACTTTAACTACCTACTACCAGACGTCCGACAGTTTTTACCGTTCGAGCAACGAGGCGCAGCAGGATGGTGGTCGACGGCCCGTGGCGATGGCGACCGCTTGTTCTTTAGCGTGTCTGGTGCCATCGATCACACTCGCCGGGCGTTCGAGCAGTCGCGCTTGGCATTCGACAACACAGCACGGCTCCTCGTGTCGTTTGGCTCGATTCGTCAGGACTTCCACACAGACCGCTTCCTGAACGGCTACGAAACCGAGGACATCCAAACTGGCGGATGGGGCAGTGTGACCATAGGTCGTGTGTTTAGTACTGTCGACACGCTCGAAGACCTATGGTACATCTCTGGTCGTGGCGAGCAATCAGACACCATCACGCGCAACCTCTACCTTTTTGGCAGTGTGGCAGGGGGCACCGGCTTTGCGCGCAGCGGCCCACGCTACACAGGCCTCGACGTTACCGGCCTTGCGCATTGGCGGCTGTCGCCCTACTGGGTGATAACGTCGCGGATTCGTAGTGAAATCGTGTGGAATTGGTTTGCCTTTCACCAGTTGGTGTTCGACAACGACGCTGGCATGCGCGGCTATGCTGCCAATGCACTGTCGGGAGACAATCGTATTGTGGCTAACACCGAGCTGCGATGGTTCCCGCGGTGGACCGTTTGGGCGTTTGGAGTTTCGGCCGTAGCATTCCACGATGTGGGATCGGTATGGAACCAAGGGCTGGAGCTAACGCGAACACGCTGGAGACATTCGGTCGGCATTGGGCTGCGAGTGCACAATCTTAAAGCCAGCGGAGCTGATGCCATTTTTAGGATCGACGCAGCCTTCCGGTTCGACGACATGCGTTGGGCCGGTATCATTTTTACGACCGACCAATTATTTAGTGCGTTCGGACAGCATCGATTCCGTCCGGCTGAACTTGTTAACACCACCATCGACCGACAATAGGAGTCTCTATGGAAGCCCTAAACCGTACCATCGACCATACTATACTTAAGCCCGACGCAGCGATAGCAGCTATTGATGCACTCTGCGCTGAAGCGTTGCAATATCATTTTGCTAGCGTGTGTGTGCTACCGTGGTACGTAGAGCGCTGTGCTGCGGCGCTGCGAGGAAGTGACGTTGCCGTTTGCACCGTTGTGGGCTTCCCGCTGGGCGCAACGCATACGGCTACCAAGGTAGCAGAGACGCAGACATGTATAGCGTTAGGTGCTACAGAGATTGACATGGTGATTAACATTGCTGCGCTAAAGAGCGGTGCGTATGATGTTGTACTTGATGACATCCGCGCGGTTACTACGGCCTGCCACGATGGGGGAGCCATCGTAAAAGTCATTATCGAAACCTGCTTGCTAACCCAGGAGGAAAAGCTGCGTTGTTGCGCCATGGTAACGCAGGCAGGTGCCGACTTTATCAAGACAAGTACGGGTTTTTCGACGGGCGGCGCTACACTCGCAGACGTAGAGCTGATGCGCCTGCATGTAGGTCCGGCTGTGCGTGTAAAGGCAAGCGGCGGCATACGCGATAGGGCAACTGCTCTAGCCATGATCGATGCTGGCGCGCAACGCATTGGCACATCGAGCGGGGTGGCCATCTGCGGATAGCGCAGCGCAACAAGATTTGGAGAAGTGTGTTGCAACACATATATTTGTGTGTCGTAACACACATATCTTCAATTCACCTACACTTTAGGAGACTTTCATGTCTACATGGAACATCGACCAAGCCCACAGCGAAGTGCGCTTTACGGTCAAGCACCTGATGATTACAACGGTAACAGGCGAGTTTACCGACTACACAGCCACGATGGAGTCAACGGCAATGGACTTCTCGGATGCCAAGCTGACGTTCTCGGCCAAGACTGCCTCTGTAAACACGCGCAACGAGACTCGCGACACGCACTTGCGTAGCGAAGACTTCTTTCACGCCGACGTCTATCCCACAATGGACTTCGTTAGCACGTCGGTAACGCCGGCCGGCGAAGGCCGTTTTGACGTGCATGGCACCATGACAATCCGTGGTGTATCGAAGCCCCTTACATTGAACGTAGTACATGAAGGCACGGTTGTGGACCCATGGGGCAGCACCAAGGCCGGATTTACGATTGCCGGATCGCTCAACCGCAAAGAGTTTGGCTTGATGTGGAGTGCTGTTACCGAAGCCGGTGGCGTCGTGGTAAGCGATGAAGTCAAGCTTACACTCAGCGTTCAAATGCAACTGGTTGTACCCCAACCTGCCGAAGCATAACTCAACTCGGAACAACATAATCTGGCCATTGGCCCACATGGTATGACGTATCGCCCAATCGTCCACATTGCTGGTAGTACCAGCCATAGCGTAGGTCCGTTAAGCGTGGCGCAGCCACTGCCGAGCGACGGACTTCGATATGCCGACCCGTTCGTTCTGCTGCACCATGCTGGTCCGCAGGACTTCGAAGCGGGAGCACAATCAGGTCGTATCGACCCTCACCCGCACCGGGGGTTCTCTCCTGTTACGTTCGTCTTTCAAGGGGCAGTGCTGCACAACGATTCCCTTGGCAATACAAGCGTGGTGGGCGAAGGCGAGGTTCAGTGGATTGACGCAGGCAATGGCATTGTTCACTCCGAAGGGCCTGCTCCTGCTCTGCAACAGCAGGGCGGCCCGCTGGAGCTGATACAGCTGTGGGTAAATGTCCCCGCCGTTGCCAAGGCACTGCCGGCACGATACCAAGAGTTGCACACTGCGGCCCTTGTCGAGCTCGCGCTCGACGGGGCGCGCATGCGCGTGGTATCGGGAGCAGTGAACGGCCTACGGGGGCCGGCGCAGACGTTCTCGGACGTTGCCTCTGCCATGCTCTGGCTAAACCGTGGTGCTTCATTCGAGTGGCTGGCGACGCTTCCAACCTGCCTGGTGTATGTACTGGGCGGTAGCGTGCGCGTTTCGAACGGGGAGGGGAGTGAGCGCATTTCAGCGCAACACCTTGTGGTATTGGGCGACGGAAGCGGAGTGCGTCTCGAAGCAGAGGAAGACGCCCGCCTACTTCTGCTGGAGGCAACGCCGCTGGGCGAACCCATGGTTGCCGGTGGCCCCTTTGTGATGAACACCAATCGAGAGGTGTATCAGGCCTTCGTGGATTATCAAGAAGGGCGGATGGGCAGTTTGTCGACGTGACGGCCGATTAGAACGTCTATGGTGACGAGGTGACGTCATCGTCCATTCGTCAAGGTGACGGGGTGACATTCCGTCAGGATGCCGATTGTGACAAGGTGACGGGGTGGCTGCGCCACATTGAATGAAATTGTGGTATTTTCGCGCCGTTGCGATCAACACAGCATGGTGCAACACAGCATCTTCGCCCGGAGACTTCACATGTCCGTTGCCGACTTCCCTACCATCGTTGAGCGCCTGCGCAGCATGCTCCTTCCATACATGCCGCAGCTTGCCTTACAGATAGATACGCCAAAGCAAGTTGAGCTCGCCCTGATTGGCTCAAAAGTTATCGCCGGCAAGGAGCGACTCGATCACCCAATGTTTGCCATTCGAACAGGCAAAAGCTACGTGTCGTTTTACGTGTTCCCGCTGTTCACGCACCCGGACGAAATCGAAGTGCCAAAGTCGCTACACCCACGCCGGCAGGGGCGCAATTGCTTCAACTTTTCGAAGCCAATCGATGCCATCCAGTTCCGCGACCTGAACATCCTTCTTCGTACCGTCTGGGAAATCTACGCCAACGAAGGCGTGGTAAAGCCAATCAAATAGTCGACGTGCGCTATGTTGCCGGGGGAGTGTCCGAAAGCTCCAATCCGGGCGACCGTTCTACCGTGTAGGCAATTTCCCACTCGCTCTTAAAGAGCACAACGGCACGGTCGGCATCATCCATAACCACAGGTGCCGCCGTAGCAGGGCGCCCCTGCCCAACAACCCACCGCGAACGCGTGTACGGTAGCCGCTCCAGCCGCACCTTCTCGTTGTATTCGTTCTCCATACGCCACGTAAACAACTCTAACTGCAGCTCGCCCACAGCAGCGATAAGGGGCACCGGACTACCATCGGCCTCGGTAAAGATCTGGATGACACCTTCCTGGCTTAACTGCTCGATGCCCTTGCGGAAGGACTTTGAAAACGACCCTGTTGCAGGCCATACCTTGGCAAATAACTCTGGAGCAAAGCGTGGGAACGACGTCATGCGCTGGTCGGGGCCCGACGTTAGCGTGTCGCCCACCTGGAAGAGGCCCGGATTTGTGAGTCCTATCACATCACCGGGATAGGCAACGTCGATAATCGTTCGATCCCGGCCAAAAATCTCGAACGGATACGTGAGCTTTACTTCCTTCCCTGTACGCGGATGAAAGGCCGACATGCCGCGTTCAAACGTGCCCGATACGATGCGCAAGAACGAAATGCGGTCTCGATGTGCCTTGTTCATATTGGCCTGTACCTTATACACAAAGCCCACGAAGGGGTCGTCGGCAGGTGATACGGTGCCCCCTGACATCACAAAGGGCTGAGGAGGCGGAGCCAGCGTGATAAGGTGTTGTAAGAAGTGCTCGACGCCGAAGTTGGTGATGGCCGACCCCCAAAACACGGGCGTACATCGCTCGGCCATGTAGTCGTCGTGCGAAAACGATGGTATAACGTGGTCGACAAATTCCAGATCCTCGAGCAATCGATCGTGGGCGGCATTGCCTAAGCTCTGACGAAGTTCTGCCGAGCGGATATCGCCCAGCCGCATAGGGGCTTTGTACTTGTTGCCAACGGTGCGTTCGTACTCGTGGAAGGTGCCGGCGTCACGATCGAAAATGCCGCGAAAGTCCTGGCCGTCGCCAATAGGCCATGTGCGCGGTATGGCGGCAATGCCTAGGACCTGTTCGACTTCGTCGAGCAATTCTAGAGGCGACCGTGCCGGACGGTCCAACTTATTCATGAAGGTGATGATGGGAATGCCGCGATCGCGGCATACCTTAAACAACTTCATGGTCTGTTCCTGAACACCACGACCAGCGTCAAGCAACATCACGGCAGCATCAACAGCCATAAGCGTGCGATAGGTGTCCTCGGAGAAGTCTTGGTGACCTGGCGTGTCGAGGATGTTCAGCAGGTGGCCGTCATAGTCCACACGCATGGCACTCGAGCTAACGGAGATGCCCCGTTGCTGCTCGATTTCCATCCAGTCCGACGTAGTAGATGAGTGCTTGCCACCCGTCACGGCTCCGGCCTTATGGATAGCACCGGAGTAGAGCAGAAGCTTCTCGGTAAGTGTGGTCTTACCAGCGTCGGGGTGCGATATGATGGCGAGTGTGCGGCGTCGCGCGATTTCCGTTGAAGGTGCTGTCATGAGCGGGTGTGCATCGAAAGAAGCCGCAAATGTACGGCGTGCAAGCCCTACGAAAGGGATTGAGCGATTCGGTCGGAGACGACGGCCGCAGCTTCGACGTAGGGACGTATCACAAGGTCGACGCCGGGGAAGTGGTCCTTGCTGACGTGGATATCGCGCTCAATCACGTACACACGTCCGTCAAAGCCATGAGCACGCATGGCCATCACAAAGGCACGAGCTGGGTTGGCGGCATAGGTGATACCGCGTTCGGATGGCAGGGAAACCAAGACGACTCGGCACGACCGCAGGGGTAGGTGGGCTACAACGTCGGCATCGGTGACGTCGGCATAGATCGTTGCCCGCCCGGCAGCTCGCCAGGCCTCAAGAGCTCGCGGGTCGAAATCAACGGCACCTACGCGGTAGCCGTGGCCAACCAGATGGTCGGCAACGGCAGAGCCAAAGCGACCCATGCCAACAACTAGGATGTCCACTTCCATAAGGTCGTGATGCTCTATGGCATCACCTTCGCGCCTTGCCGTTGATCGCCGATGGCCGGGGATGTAACGGCCAATGGCATCGTAAAGCTGGTGCGAGTAGGTAATCATGTACGTCGATACCGCTATGGTAATGAGGCCCACTAACGTGACAAGCCCCAGATACCGATCGGCTACGTGGCCCAGCGTAACACCCATGGCCATGAATACCAACGAAAACTCGCTGATCTGCGCTACCGTAAGACCAGCAAGAAAGCCCGTACGGTGCCGATAGCCCATGGCAATCATAATGGCAATCACAATGAGCGGATTGCCAATGAGAACGAAGATGGACAACACACCGGCTCGAGCCACTTCGGAGCCAAGGAGCGACAGATCGAGCGATGCCCCCAGGCCCAAGAAGAAGAACAACAAGAGGAAGTCTCGCAAGCCGGACAGCTTGGCACTGATGGCGTCGCGGTACGTCGTGCCGGCAAAGGTCACGCCGGCAAGCAAGCCGCCAAGTTCCATGCCAAAGCCCAAGGCATGACCCACAGCGCCAAGCCCTGCGGCCCAGCCAACCGTGAGAACCAATACCAACTCTTGCGATTGTGCCGCATACTGCAGGAGTCGCTCGGCTACAAACCGCATAAAAAGGTAGGCAACTAGCAAGCACACAAGTAGGCCGATACCTGTTACCAGCATGGCATCTTTGGCTTGCGTGCCAACACCGATGCCCGAAAGTACCACCATGGCGATAACAACCACAAGGTCCTGCACGATTAGAAAGCCCAAGGCAATGCGCCCGTGCAGCGAATCTACTTCGCGTTTGTCCGATAAAAGCTTGACGATGATGATGGTACTCGAAAACGTTAGTGCCACGGCAACGTAGAGCGCAGGCACCCAAGCAATATCCATGGCCAAGCACAACAAAAAGCCAACGACAACGGTGAATGCCACCTGGCCTAGACCCGTTGCCAATGCAACTGATCCCAACGAGCGAACAAGCTTGACGTCGAGCTTGAGTCCCACAAGGAATAACAAGATGGCAATGCTCATCTCGCTCATTAGACTGATGTAGCGCGTTGACTGAACGAGGTTCAGAACGCTTGGGCCGGCTAAGATGCCTACACCAATGAAGGCAACAACCAAGGGCTGACGTAGCACAAGCCCCATCAAGCCCACCACAGAAGCAAAGAGAATGAGCGTGGCTATCTCATAAAACGGCTCAGAGACAATAAGATCCACAAGGGCAGCTCCTTAACGGTCGCCCGGAAGAATCGGAGTACCAAGACGCGATATGCGTGTGAGTTGGTACGAAATGCCAAGACCAAAGCGAATGGCCGACGTCGACCAGTCGATGTCTTGCACGTTGTTGGACAATGCAGGGGCGTACGACACTTCGGGCACAATCTGCAGCGTCGAGGCAATCTTGAGGTGATATCGTGCTCCAAGCATGAGGCCTAGCTGTAGGCCGGCAACGTTCGTAAGCGATCCGCTGCTGGGCAAGTAGGTCGAGGCGCCGCCACGATACGTCCACGGAATCGACGGATCGGCAAAGGCCTCTTGCGTGCTGTATGTTCCCGATGAGGCCAAGCCCAGACGCAGACCTCCCATGAGACCAATGTTATTGATGCGGTACTCGATGCCTGGTTCGATGATGATGGTGCTGACGGTGGTTTCGAGTGTGTGGCGGAGCGCCGTCTGGCGAGCGTCGTTCTCCACGCGTACCGTAATGGGCTCATCGGTCGTCATGGTGCCGCCAAACGACTGATAACCAAGGCGCAGAGTTACGTCGATTTGCGGCGCCACAGGAAGGCCCACGTCGATACCCATGATGAGGCCACCGCCGCTGCCGCCAGTGTATTCAGGACAGCAGTCGGGAACGTTAGGCAGCTTGGCGAACGAGGCAGAATGCGAGGCAGCGCCGTAGCCGCCGTGCAAGCCCACCGAGAGGATGCGCTCGAAGCCATCATCGTCTTGAGCACGTAGGAGCGAAGCGCCAACCGACAGAACGAATAGAGTTGCAGTGAAGGTGTTCATAGTGGCTCCTTATCGCGCAATGAGGATGGTACTGGTGCGAGTTACGCCACGGGTGGCAATAACCAGCGTGTAGGTGCCGGCAGGTAGGGTCGACACATCAAGGTGCGTGCGGCCTTCGAATGTGGTTGTTGTAAGCACTTCGCGGCCCAGCATGGAGTGCATGCGCAGCGAAGCTCCTTCGGTGCCCATCCCTCCAATCTCGACTTCCAACACGTCGGTTGCCGGCTGCGGCAGCAGCCGTATGCTCAACGGAGTAGCCGTTTGTAACAGGCGCACTTGGCCGCCTTCGCGGCAGACGTCGGAGAGTCGCACTCTGCCGTTGGCCGTGGTAATGTTCACCTGCGCTGGCGGAGCGAAGGCAAACGACATGAGTTCGACGTCGGTGGCCTCGGCATCGCCAAGCACGGCCGTGAAGTCCAGCTCGGCTAGCGTGCCAACTGTCGCAGTGCCCCTTGTCCCAGTTACGGTGATGGTGCACGGTCCCTGGTTGGATGCCGTCCAACAGTCGGTTGTGGCCCCAGATCCAACAATCACTCCGGGGTTGTAGCGCACGGTGGCTGTCCACTGTTGGGCGCCAGCCGCGTCGAGGTCCTGCGAGCTTACCAAACGAATTGGCAGTCGGCGGCGTTCGCCAACCTTCATGTCGATGGAGTCGATGGCAATGCTGGCCGTTGCTGTTGGAGCGGCCGTACACGTGCCATCGAGGGCTATACGAGCCACGCGCACACACGTACCCTGGACGATGGCCGTGATGGTATCGGCAACGGTGGATCTACCATTGCATGCCACGTCGAATTCAACTTGAGCGGTAGCCCCCGGAGCGAGGCCCGTGGGTTGGGGGGTGATGCCCACAATCGTTACGTTGGCCGTAGCGGTTACGGCTGCGTCGATGGTTTGGGTGCCGGTATTGGTAAACTGTGCCGTGCGCCGTACGATGCCGGCTATGGCTCCCAATGCAATGGTGGGTGTGCCCGTTGAGATACCGGGCGATACGCGGTTTCCGATAACACGAATCACACGGCGTACATCACACGGCTGCAAAACCACCACCACCGAATCTACAAGCGCACCATCGGCCGTTGCCGTCCACGACACGTCGAAGCTTACTGATTGTCCAGGTGGTAGGGGCGTGTTTGGACGTAGCGTCGTCGTGATTCCCGGTCCAGTGATAACCGTCGCCACGGAACCATCCGAACCTGTTCCTGTGAACGAAATGGTGCCAGGCCTTACCGTGGTTTCGCTGCCGTCACATCCAACTACTGTGCCCATGTCGATGGTGGCTGGAGTTGTAAACCCAACTCCCTGCTTATTGCCCGAAATCGTCGTCTGTACCGATACATCGCATGGGGCACCGGCAAAGTTCACGGGAATACTAAAGGCACCTTGCGCCGATGGGCGCACCGAGAGCGCAAAGCGCTGCGAACTACCGGCTGGAATAACGACGGTGGGCCCTGCAGGAGTAACGGCGACGTCGGTGCCAGAGGGGACCGTTATCGTTACTGGTACTGAACTGTTGTTGGTGATAACCACGGCCGTGTCGACAGCGTCTTGACAGCCGCTTAGATCGGGCACCGTAATGGCCGATGCGTCAATGGCAATGCTCACGTTTTCTCGGCGACCGTTAAGCGCCACACGTAACGTGTCGGAACACTGCCCAGCTGTAAACGGCAGGCGAATGCTCTCGGCAAAGGTACCGGCACCGGTCGGGGCGTAGGCGATAACATAAACGACTTCGCCCTGCGAAGGAATGGTTGCCGAACCACTAGGGCTCACAACCGAAAATGGTGCGGCTACAATTGGAACGGCTACCGTCATTTCGTCTGGGCTTGTGTTGCGCACACGTATGGAATCGGTAAACGAGGCGGGGTCGCAGCTAGCCGTGGTAGGGAAGTTGATGACGCTAGGTTGCGCGTTGGCCACCGATGCACTCTTGCTACCGCGGACGTTCACTGTTGTGGCCCACGAGCACGGAGTACCCCGGACTGTAAGTGTGCCAGTATTAGCACCGGCAGCAGCCGGAGCATAGCGTATGGCTACTTGTACAGTGGCACCCGGTGCAATTGTAATTGGTAGCGCTGCGGTAACGGTAAAGGCGGCATCGCTGGACGTGACCGTGGCAATGGTAACCGGATACGTTTCTGGATTGCGTATGCTAAACTGACCATCTGCGGATCCGGTGCAAGCGTCCAGCGCTCCGAAGTCCACTGGGCCACCCACGGCAACTGGCCGCGGAGCACGAATGGTCACCAGCACGGTGTCCTTGGCCTGACAGCCACCAGCGTCGGTAATGGTCACCATATACCGCGACGTCGACGTGGGGTTTACGATCGGCGTTGTGATGGTGTCGTTGTCGATAAATCGAGGGCCCGACTCAATGCGGTTCCATCGATAGCGATAGGGCGGCGTGCCGCCACTAGCTGCAGCACTTAGCTGCGTAAGCGAGTCGGCACAAGCGATGACGTCGGCACCCGCACTAACCGATGGCTTCGGATTCCGTGACACGACGATGGTGTCGCGGTAGCGGCAGCCACGCGATGTTACTGCCGTAAGGATATATCGACCGGTATCGCTCACGGTGATGTCCCGTGAACTTGCGCCTGTGCTCCACCTGTATGAAGCAAATCCCGTAGGGCCTCGAAGAAGCAAATTGTCGTTATCGCAGATTGATGTTGGCCCATCGGTGGTTATGGCGATCACACTGTCTGCACAATCGGAGATGAGCGATAGTACAGCGTTAACCTCGTTGCCATCAGCACGCCAATTTGTGGTGTCCTGGAAGGCATTCTTGGTTGGAAACTTCTTGGTTTGGGCAATGCTTGCTACAGCTAGGTAGGCGTCGCCGTCGGCAGCTACACTTGACACAAAGTCCCAGCCATAAATGTCGCCGGGCGCGGTGGTGTCTCGTACCGGCGTTCCATCGGCAGCGTGGTACGACGAAAACGCGATGGCGCCAAGCGGCGTATAGCGGCGGATGAATCCATCACGACCAAGGCCACGGCCTATCGGATCTGTCTGAAACGCATCAGGCGTGATGAACAGGTTGGTTGAGAAGAACGACGAGCCGCCAACCCAGATGTCGTTTGACGGCGTAACAGATAAACCTCCGATCGTGATCGTCGAGTCGGCAGGGATAACCTGGCCCCAAATGCGATTGCCGTTGTCGCCACGGTGCTTGACGATGAAACCACAGCCAAAGCCGGCATAACCGGGTCCCATGCTGGTGGGGAAGAGTGGGCTGTTGGTTTCGCCAACAACGATGACGTTGCCTTCGGAGTCTGTTGCAATGTCGATGCCTCGGTCAATCCAGTCGCCACCCAAGAAGGTTGCCCAGCGGCGCTCGGTGCCGTCGGCAGCAAACGAGGCAACAAAGGCATCTGTTTGGGACACAAAGTTGTTACCCGTGACGCCGCCAACGAGGGCATTGCTGCGGGTAAAGCCGCAGACGTAGATGTTGTTTTGGGCATCCGTTGCTACGCCGGTAATCTGGTCGATATCGAAGCCGCCATAGTACGTGAAGTACGAGATGTCGACAGGCGGATTGCCGGGCCGCGATGGCTCATAGCGCACGATAAATCCGTCGCTTCGAAGGAGCGATGGGGCCTGAAGCGTATAGGGTGTTCCTCGAAAGTCTGCGAACTTGGGGCTAGAAGAGTAGCCAGCGACGGTAACCTTATCGCCACGAACGTCGATGGCGGTTGCAACATCGACATTTGTTCCTCCATTGGCCCATGCCCGATTGAGTGAACCGTCGGCGTTCAGGCGCAAAATCATGATGTCCACAATGCGCACAGTATCGTCGCCATCGGAACCTTCGATGGTAATAACGGGAGCGTCGTTGCCGCGGGTCGACCCGCAGGCCCAGATCGTGTTCTGATTGTCGACCGTAACGTCAAGGAGGTCGTCGCCGCGAGTCGAGCCGTAATACGTCGACCACAAGTGAGCGCCAGCATCGTTGAACTTGGCTACAAAACCGTCGGACTGTCCTCCGTCATTACGCTTATTGCGTTGGACGACGCCCACCGTCGTTGGCAGGTTGTTCGCGAACACAGTGCCGCACAGGATGACGTTGCCTTCGCGATCGACGGCAGTTACAGCATTCGAAAACGGCTGATTGCCGCTGTAGTATGTGGCCCACGATACTTGTGGGTCGATGACAAGGGTGCGCGAAGCGTCGTAGCCTTTTACGTCAAACCGAACGGCCAAACCATCCACAACCGTGGCAACGTCGACCGGACGTCGGCGCGAATCGCCAGCTCCAACGCGCTCCCAAGCAACAGGAGCTTCTTCGGTAAGTGTGCCCACGGGCGTTGATACACGGTAGCCACCACTATGCGACTGCACCGAAGTAGCACCGTCGTATTGCAGTACGATGTCTGATACGCGCCCACCAGGTCGAACTACGAAGTCGACCTTCGGGCCCTTCGACGTACGTCGAACCACAACGTCGATGTTGGGCCATACGTCAACGTAGGTGAAGTTGGTAATGTGTGCGGCAACAGCTTCGGTGCCCAAGCCGGGAAGCATGAAGCGACTTGTCGACGGCAAACGCGGGCCGGGCTCGAAGCGAGCTTGCACATTGGCACCTACAAAGCGAAGGTCGAGGCGATATTGTGTCGTTGTAATCGTGTCGTCGTATTCTCGCCCCGCGCGTTCCACGTTCAGCGTCGAAACGTGCAGTCCACCTGCATGATACATCAACGATGCACCCGGAATATTGAGTACAGCACCCACGTGCTGCGCACGCGTTCCGTTGGTATACTGAATCTGACCAACATTAGGAACGAAGCCCGGATGGTCGACGCCCGACGCTCGAGGGCCAATGGATGCGTAAAGTGACACGCCGAGTGTAGCAATGGCAACCAAACTGGCAACGGTGTACCGAAGAAGCATGTAGAACTCCCAGAAATCACGTGAACAACAACGCTTGCGAATCCAGCGTTGTTAAAGCTAACGCAATGCTATCACAACTTTACCTATCGTGCAAGCCCCGCATAACTTTCGTATTCTTGGACTGGTTCAGGCCGAAGCAGCAGCATGACGCAAATCGAAACACTTTCCAGCGCACAGGGTAGAGCCCTTTTGCGCGACATTTATCGCGAACTCCGCTTCGAGCGGCAGCTTGGCGCAATTGCCACCATTCGTACATGCTGGCAAATCTGTACGACGCAGCGTGAACTCATTCGTCTTACGCGGCGCGACGTCGTTGTTTTGCACCCACTTGGAGTATGGGCCGGCACGTCGCTCTGGATGCAGGAAATTATCAACAGGCATTTTTACGCTCCGGTTAACGCCATCGTATACCTTGGGGCGGCCTTGTTGCTTCTTGCCGTAGGCCTTAACCGAACACGCGTCATCGAAACGCCCGCCCTCGTTGTTACGGGTATCGTCGTCGAGGCATTGTTACTGGTCCTTCTCTTTACGGTGATGTTCTTCAGTCCGCCCGAGGAGGGCGACGTTGCCCTAGCTACAACACAACCAGGTCAGTCGTCAATGTCGGATGACCTTCTACGTGAGCTCGGCGAAATAGGCCGCGACTATGCAGCGATGGCTGTCCAGCTAGAGTCTATCGCAGAGTCGCTGGCCGACGTCGTTGACCGGCAGGACAAAATGCTTGGCATGCTTCAGGACTCTGTTCAAGCCGCTCTTGATGCTGTTGCACCCAATCCCGCGCTTACTACGGCCATGCAGCAAACATCGACGGCTCTTGAACACTTTGCCGCAAACGTGTCTACACTTACCGGCCGTTTGCACAGCGTTGAGCGCCAAGAGGTTGAGCGTCTCGTACGCGCCGAGCTTGCAACACTTATCACATCACGAATACTCGACCGCCCCGATGCGTCCTCCTCGCCGCAGAAAGGTTGAGATCTACTTCATCCTCTACCTTGCTGCTCTCGTGCTGTTGATGCCGGAGTTTGGCCAGCAAGACGGAGAGGGCACAACGAACCGCACCGAAGCGCGGCTCGACCTGCAGCCAGAACGACTTCGCCTGCAGTGCCGCTTTGCCATCGATACCGCTGGCGACGTCATGATCACCATGCTCGATACCGTGAATGCCATTCGCTACTACGGCGACGTCGAGAATCTCCATGTCACTGCTTCCGTCGAAGACGCCGCCACCGGAGTGCGCACCATGGTCGACGACCAGAGTTCAGGCCTGTTTGCTCTGCGCCATGATGCCAACCGTGGTCTCATCTACTTTCGCTGGCGCCCTACCCAGCTACCACCAGCCAATCGCACCCTCCGCGTTACCGTTCACGCCTCGGGCGTGCCAGTCCAACAGCTTACCTCGGCACCCGCTGCAGATGGCTTGCACGTTAGCGCCGTTACCCAATTCGTGCTTTCCACCAGCGTCGACGACCGCCTAGCTCCCGCAGATTTCGTTCGTGTCGAAACCCGCATCGACACCGTCTTTGCTCCTAGTCAGGGGGCATCGGCAGCCGCTCGCGATGGTAATGCCGGCATGGGAGCCTTCTGGATCGAAGCGGCTTCGCCGCGCCTGTTTGATCTTGCCGGAACACGATGGTCGAATCGCATCAGCATGAGCGGTGCCGACCCTTCGCGCGACCTGAAAGCCCTGCCGAAGGCACGCGTCGTGGCCGCTGATGGGCGCCAGGCCTCGACACCAGCCGTGCGCTTCGATGAACGACTCCGCGCCTTGGTCGTTGAAGGTATTACACCTACAAGTGGCGCCTATACGGTCGAAGTTACGGCCCAACGCCGCGATGGGGAATCGGCGTCAACCCAGTTCGTCGTCGAAGCGCAGTCGCTACAGCCAGTGCAAGTTCCCTCTGTCTTCCACCCCGGCATCGAATACGTTCTTTCTACCCGCCTTCCATCTATGCCCGGACGCGAGGTGAGCGCAGCCATACGCGATGGCAATCAATGGCGTGTTCAACCTACGTCCGGCGAGATAATCCGCTTTACACCCGTCGCCACCGATACCGGCAGAACGTATGCGTTTGAACGCTACATCGACAAAGACAAGGTGTCGAGTGACGTCGTTCGCGTTCGTCCGTTCGATCCTCCCGAAATCGTTGATGTGCGCCGCATGGCCGACAGCGATAAACGGCGGATCGCAGTGCGGTTTGGCGGTAAGCACAACAGACCACGACTCGACGTTGTCGACGGTAATGTGACGGTGCGCAAGCTCTTCGGCGATCTGCGTCGCGCTAATCCTAACGAGCAGCCCGCAGTATCATGGATCGAGGAGTTCGAGATTGAGCCACGAGATGGCAACAAGCCGTTCACATACAAACTTCAGGCCGTTGACGGAGCTGGCGCACGAAGCCGTGTTCTTACACAGGCCGATTAGTTTGCTCTACACTAACGTGCAGACCGACGACGGCGATACACGGCAACATTGCGAACGTGTTCGGCACCATTGGTAGCGAATCGATGACGTCCACTGCCGTCACCCTCGGCAACAAAGAACAGGTAGGCGTGCTTCTCGGGACGCACAGCAGCTATCATGGCAGCCAATCCAGGATTGTTGATGGGGCCAGGCGGGAGCCCAGCGACGCGATACGTGTTGTATGGCGACGCCGATGAAAGATGGTCGTACAGTACACGCGACCGCTTGCCGCGCCCGTATTGTACCGTTGGATCGGCCTCGAGCTTCATGCCCTGCTGCAGCCGGTTCTCGTACACACCGGCGATACGCTCCATCTCGTCGGGAACCACGGCCTCGGCCTGGACGATGCTGGCTAATGTTACGACGTCGTGCTTAGGACGCGAGGCACTCGTCAGCAGGGGCTGCACGTCGCGCGCCCACCTTCGTTGAAACGTAGAATGCAACATCGCTCCTACGGCCTCGGCTTCCTCGCGCCAGTGAATGTCGTACGTGTCCGGCATCAGGTAGCCCTCCATCGAGGCCCCAGCTATACCAGCGGCGGCTACAACGCTGTCCGACGTACACCACGCTACAAACTTCGTCGAATCGACTTCGGCTACCCGAGCCAGAATCGCAGCCATTTCTGTGAAGGTAATCCCCTCGGGTAGGGTTACGCGAGCTGAAGGCCGTTGGGCCGAACTGAAAAGCATCATGATGGCATCAACCGTTCGGGCCGTGCTGTCTAAACGATACCACCCAGCTTGAATGGCTTTGCCAGTAGTGCGAGCGATGATGCGGGCAGCGATGTTGGCAAGCCAGGGCGCCGTCATGTCGGCATGAGATTGAACACTGTCGATTGCCGTGGCTACGGACGCATTTCGCGGCACGTACACGAAACCATCATCGCGAAGCGTTATCGGCCGCGTGAGGAGCACTATGCACATGAGAAGAGCGGTGACGGCGATGGCGAACATCGTTCCGAACGCCCACAGAACCACACGTCGTCGTGGGGTGCCGGTTTTGCGATTGCTGGTCATGATTGTGGCAAAGTTACTCGTTGCCGCCGCGGGAATGCATGCATCGCAAGGCGACCGACCGACATCCCGGACCGACATCGCTGTGGGTTTGACGCTAACCGAAGGCGCTACTACGAGTGAGCGCGCTTCGCCACTTCTAGCAGTCAGTATTGCCTATTGTGCACCCATGACGTCGTCGTCGTGGGCCACGCTCTATGCATCCACCTTCCCAACCTTGGGGTTTGGACTTGGTGAGGTTGCAATAGAGCGCCTTGCCATTCCGATTGGTCTACTAGCACTTGCCAGGGAATCCCGCCAAGGTCGCGGTCTCGGAATCGAGGGGGGCGTAGGTGCTGGCCTTGTTCTATCGGGAGGTTCACACGAGGGTGTAAACCTGCGCCCCTTTCTCGTGGCCGAGATTGGGGCGGCTGTGTTCGAAAACGGCGGATTACGCTTGAGATACATGGTGGTGCCACAGGGTGCCGAAACGATGCGGCCTATACCGGCATACCATGGGCTGTTTCTAGTCTTTGGCGCGACCGTTTGGTAACGGTGTCGATGAAGATGTCGTTAAGTGAGGGTTCGGCTTGTTCGACTGAAATCACGCGCACATGAGCAAGGATTTGGCCAATGACGGCATTCGTGTCGGCCGCTTCGGCTAGAGCGAATTCGGCGCGTCCATTCGTGGAGCTAACAAGTTCGGCGCCATCGATGGCATGAAGTGCCGTTGCATCGCCTTCGAACCGTAGATGCAGGCGGTTAGCGCGGAAGCGACTGCGGACGTCGCGTACCGAACCAGACAACACCAGTTCACCTTTGTCGATAAGTGCTAGGTCATCGCAGAGTTTTTCAACCTGGTCCATCTGATGTGTACTCAAGATTATCGAGGTGCCCTTTGCTTTTAGCTCCTTGATTACATCAATCAGCAGTGCGGCATTCACCGGATCGAGGCCGCTAAAGGGCTCATCGAGTATCAGCAGCGACGGTTCGTGAAGGATAGTGCTGATGAACTGAACCTTCTGCTGCATGCCTTTGGACAGTTCCTGAACCTTCTTCGGCATCCAGTCGGCGGCATCCATTCGTTGCAGCCAGTGCGCAGCACGTTCGGCGGCCACCATATGCGAAAGGCCCTTGAGTCGAGCAAAGTAGAGCAGTTGCTGTCGTACCGTCAACTTCTTATACAGGCCGCGTTCTTCGGGCAGGTAGCCGATAGAATTTCGGGCCAGACTCGTCATTGGTGCACCGTCAAACGAAATCGAACCCTCGTCGGGTTCGATGATATTCGTCATCATTCGTATGAGCGTCGTCTTGCCGGCACCGTTGGGTCCGAGAAGTCCCGTAATGCGACCACGTTCAATGGAAAGAGTGATGTTGTTGTTGGCACGATAGCTGCCAAACGTCTTCGAAAGATTGGTAATGGTAATCATGGGGGCGCTGTGTACGGTGGTAGGAATCTCGTGTTGCGTCCAACCCGAACGGCTGGCCTTTCGTACATTTGCGGCACTTTTTACCGGGCGCGGGTGTTTTTCGACGCGTCGGCAAAATCGCACATCAGGTACGAACACGCAAAGGGTAGCGCATGAAATCGTTCATGACGGTTGTACGAAGCTCGATCTTCAGTAAGTGGTTGATGGCCATCTCGGGCTTGGCCTGGGTAGGCTTCCTTGTTGGCCACTTGGCTGCAAATCTGCTCATCTTTGTTGGACCAGATGCCCTAAATGCCTATGGTGCCGACCTTCGCGCCTTGGGGCATGGCACGGCCATTTGGGGTGCCCGACTTGGTTTGCTCGTGTTCTTTGCCTTACACGTGACCACGGGGATACGGCTGGCACGTTTGAACCGTTCAGCAGCGGGACAGAAGTATGCCAAGTCCGAGCCGCGCACGTCGACCATCGCATCACGCAGCATGCTGCTTTCGGGGCTTGTCATTTTGACGTACCTCGTATATCACCTTGCACACTTTACGTGGGGTATAGCACACAGCGAGTATTTCAATGGTACGGCTACGCTTCCTGATGGACGGGTGGTACATGACGTGTATTCGATGCTGGTGGCGAGTTTTTCGCAGCCGGCCATTAGTGCATTGTATATCGTTGGTATGATACTCATTGGCTTACACCTTAACCATGCCATTGCCAGCGCAGCACAAACGATGGGTGTAAGTCATCCTCGCTACGTAGCCTTGATCCGAAAAGGGGCAGTCGCTCTGTCGCTTGCGGTAGCGCTTGGCTTTATGACGGTGCCCCTTGCCGTGTTGACGGGATTGGTGAGGTAACGAACGAATACTGGAGAACACGAATTATGGATTTACGCTCGAACATCCCTGGTGGCCCGATAGATCAGAAGTGGGAGAATCACAAGGCCGACCTTAAGCTGGTGAACCCCGCGAACAAGCGCAAGTTTAGCGTGATCGTGGTAGGCACTGGCTTGGCTGGCGCTTCGGCAGCGGCAACGCTAGCCGAGCTTGGCTACAACGTCCACGCCGTAACGTATCACGATTCACCCCGACGCGCTCACTCCATCGCAGCACAGGGTGGGATCAACGCTGCCAAAAACTACCAGAACGATGGCGACTCGGTGTGGCGCTTGTTCTACGATACGGTTAAGGGTGGCGACTTCCGAGCTCGCGAAGCCAACGTACACCGACTAGCCGAAGTTAGCGTGAACATCATCGATCAGTGCGTGGCCCAAGGTGTGCCATTCGCTCGTGAGTACGGTGGATACCTTGCTAACCGCTCGTTCGGTGGTGCTCAAGTTTCGAGAACATTCTATGCACGTGGGCAAACAGGACAGCAGTTGCTGATTGGCGCCTACCAAGCAATGATGCGACAAGTGGGCCTTGGCAAGGTAAAGCTCCATCACAAAAAAGAGATGATGGACCTGATCGTTGTGAATGGCCGTGCGCGCGGTGTGGTAATGCGCGACCTTGTTGACGGTAAGATTTCGCACATGACGGCCGACGCCGTGTTGCTTTGCACTGGGGGATACGGCAACGTATTCTACCTGTCGACCAACGCCATGAACTGCAACGTTACCGCGGCCTTCCGTGCTTGGAAGCGTGGCGCGGCCTTCGGTAATCCTTGCTACACACAGATTCATCCAACCTGTATTCCCGTCAGCGGCGACTATCAGTCGAAGCTCACGCTTATGAGCGAGTCGCTCCGTAATGATGGTCGTATCTGGGTGCCCAAGAAGCAAGGCGATACTCGCTCTCCCGAGCAAATTCCCGAAGATGAACGCGACTATTACCTCGAACGTAAGTATCCGTCGTTTGGCAACCTGTCGCCCCGCGACATTGCCTCGCGTGCCGCCAAGGAGGTGTGCGACGAAGGCCGTGGCGTAGGTCCTGGCGGACTAGGTGTCTACCTCGATTTTGCCGAAGCTATCGGTCGCCTCGGCGAAAAAACCGTCAGCGATCGCTACGGCAATCTGTTCGACATGTATCAGCAGATTACCGGCGAGAACCCGTACAAAACGCCCATGCGCATCTATCCCGCCGTCCACTATACCATGGGCGGCCTTTGGGTGGATTACAATCTCATGTCGAACGTCCCCGGATTGTTCGTTCTTGGCGAAGCCAACTTCTCCGACCACGGTGCCAACCGCCTTGGTGCCAGCGCTCTGATGCAGGGACTCGCAGACGGTTACTTCGTTATTCCCTACACTCTTGGCGGCTATTTTGGTCAAGGGGGCATCGAACGCATTTCCGACGACGCACCCGAGGTGCGCCAAGCCGTAGAAGCCACCAAGGAAAAGGTCAATCGCTTACTGTCGATTAACGGCAAGCGCACGCCAACATCATTCCACCGCGAACTTGGCAAGATCATGTGGGACTACTGCGGCATGGCCCGTAACGAAAAAGGTCTACGCACAGCGCTCGAGCGCATTCCGGCTCTGCGAGAGGAATTCTGGCAAAATCTCACGGTGCCTGGATCCGGAGAACAGCTGAATCAGACGCTCGAGCTGGCCTCGCGTGTGGCCGATTTCTTAGAGTTTGGCGAGCTGATGTGCCTTGACGCATTGCATAGGAATGAGTCGGCCGGCGGCCACTTCCGCACCGAGTATCAGACCGAAGACGGCGAGGCACAACGCAACGACGACGATTACTGCTACGTGGGTGCGTGGGAGTATACGGGCGAAATCGCAAAGAGCGCTCTCCACAAAGAGCCGCTCACGTTCGAAAATGTGAAACTGGCAACACGGAGCTATAAGTGATGAACCTTCGACTACACATCTGGCGTCAGGCCGGTCCCGATGCGCAAGGCATGCTTCGCACATACGATGTGCGCGACGTGAGCGAGCATATGAGCTTTTTAGAAATGCTCGATGTACTCAACGAAGAGTTGCTCGCCAAAGGCGAAGAGCCCATTGCCTTCGACCACGACTGCCGCGAAGGAATCTGCGGCACGTGCGGCTTGGTGATCAACGGCAGACCTCACGGCCCATTGCCACGTGTTACGACGTGCCAACTCCACATGCGTAGCTTCAAGGATGGCGATGATATCTACATCGAGCCATGGCGCGCTACGGCGTTCCCCGTGTTGCGAGACCTTGTGGTAGATCGCTCGGCGTTCGACCGCGTTATTTCCAAGGGCGGCTACATTTCGGTGAATACCGGCAATGCACAAGACGGCAATGCCATCCCCATTCCCAAGAAGGACGCCGATAGGGCATTCGATGCTGCGGCATGCATCGGCTGTGGCGCTTGCGTTGCCGCCTGCCCTAACTCGTCGGCAATGCTGTTCGTAGCCGCAAAGGCGGGCCACTTGGGTCTGCTTCCGCAGGGTCAGGCCGAGCGCAACGAGCGTGCACTTTCGATGATTCTAACGGCCGACGACGCCGGCTTTGGCGCATGCACCAACCACTACGAGTGCGAAGCGGCATGTCCGAAGGGTATTCCGGCCGAGTTCATTGCCATGCTGAATAAGGATTACTTCTCGGCAGCGCTAGCCAGCAGAGACTAGCGGACGCTAGACAGCGAGCCGTGGGTTAGCACTGCCATGTAGTCGCGCACGGCTCGTTCCATGCCTACCATAACGGCATGGCTTACGAGGGCGTGGCCAATCGATACTTCGGCGAGATTCGGAAGCGAAGCAATCTCTGCAAGGTTGTGGCGCGTAAGGCCGTGGCCTGCTGTTACCACCAAGCCGGCGTCGCCCGCAAGCTCGGCAGCTAGGCGCAATCGAGTGAATTCGGCGTGGCGCTCCGCAGCCGATCGGGCGTTGGCATAGGTTCCCGTGTGGAACTCCACGACGTCGGCGCCACAGGCGCGCACTGCCTCGATTTGCGCCGGGAGTGGCTCGATGAAAAACGACACTTGAATTCCACGGTCGTGCATCACCGAAACCAAATCTGTGTATTGCTGAATCGCACGAGCAACGTCGAGGCCCCCCTCGGTGGTTAGCTCTTCGCGTTTCTCTGGAACAATCGTAACGAGATCCGGAACCACATCAAGCGCAATGCCGATGATTTCGTCGGTCGCCGCCATCTCTAGGTCGAGTTTGGTGGTCACGACGTCGCGTAACGCTCGCACATCACGGTCGTTGACGTGTCGTCGGTCTTCGCGCAAATGACACACGATTCCCGCGGCCCCGGCCATCTCGGCCATGACGGCCGCGTGAACGGGGTCGGGCTCTATGCCGCCGCGCGCCTCTCGCAGTGTGGCTACGTGATCGATGTTTACAGCGAGTTGTATCATGCCTGCAAAGCGTGTAACATTATTGTGAGTCGTAGATTTGTGTCTGCACTGGTGCTTCGTCCAGAGGGAGTTTGCCGCCAATGGCGGCAAAATACGGACGCAGCGACGGCTACGAGACCATGTCTTGGTGGGGCCAACGCAACAAGCCCGGATTTCGCTCAGAATCAAACTTCAATCGGAAGGCTCATTGTGAAGAACTGTTACCTGATTCTCGCTACACTACTGCTGCTTGTGCGTGGCGCATTTGCAGCCACACCATCAACGTCCGCTATACGACCAGAGGGCTTAATTCTGAATGCTGGACAATGGCCCGAACAGGTAGTGGCGGCCGGTCGCAGTGGCGACGTCGACGTGTTTGTCACGAGGAATGGCATGGTGATTCACCGGCATCCGGGCTCGCAGTACGAGCAAGGGCATGTGCTAACGGCCACATTCGATGGTGCTACAACGTTTCCAAGAATTTCCCATGGTTCACGAAGTACGCAAGTGACATTTATCCACGGCCGCCGCAGCCAGGATTGGCGCACCGTCGACGTTGTTGACCGGCTTGTGATTCACGACATCCAGCGTGGAGTCGACGTTGTGTGGATGATCGATAATGGACGCATTCGGTATGATATTGCGCTAGCAGCAGGAGTCAATCCGTCGTCGGTTGTCCTTCGACTCGAGGGTGCCCAAGCAGTTACCTCGACACAGGCCGTCGTGCGCTTTGACGGCACTGGCATCAGTATGGGAGAGCTTGCTGTGCTGCAAGATGCCGTGCGTCTTCCATCGTCCTTCACGGTGCGCCAACATGGTAGCGCCATAAATCTTGGCTTTTCAGTATCGAATTGGGACGCACGCCGTTCAACGCTCATCGACCCGATAGTTTTTGGGACGTACCTGGGAACCGGGCTCGATTCGTACGGTGGCATTACGCGCCTGAGCAATGGCGACGTTGCTGTTGCGGGTTCAACGTCATCGCTCGAGTTCCCGTCGTCGGCTGGTGCCTACAAGCCAACACCTGGGGCGGGGAAGGAAGGATTTGTGGCTGTGTTCGACGCCACCCTTACCACCATCAAGGCCTACACGTTCATTGGAGGGGGCGGCGACGAAGACGTGCGCGCCATTACCAGCGATAACCAAGGGAACATCTACATAACAGGAACAACCAATTCGCCCGACTTTCCCGTTAGCTCTGGCGCTGCCAAGCAGATATATGCTTCGATGCTAGATGCCTTCGTGGTAAAGCTTGCCGACGCCGCAAAGCGTCTGGCCGTAGGAACCTACGTTGGTGGCAATGCCGACGACATTCCGCATGCGATTGCAATTGACCCCGACTTGAACATCTACATCGTTGGCGAAACGCGCTCGACCTCGGGCTTCCCAACCATCAATGGTTTTCAACGAACGACTGGGGGACAGCTTGATGCGTTTCTCACGAAGGTGTCGCTAAGCGGTGCCCAATTTGTGTATTCGACGTACTTGGGCCGTGCCGGCGATGATGCCTTCCTGGCTCTTGCCGTAGATGCTACCGGTGCCCCTTACTGTGTGGGCTATACACGAAACTCGAATTGGCAGACAGCACCTGCGCCAAGCGGCTTTGGGCAACAGCAGCGGCGCCCATACGATCGCACGTTCAATGGCGGCGAAACCGATGGTGTTGTGGTCAAGTTTGGTGTCGATGGCGGTAATCTTGTTTATTCAACGTATTGGGGCGGTGGTGGGAATGAGCGCTGCCATGGGGTGTTCGTCGACGATCAAGGGCGCTGCCACGTGACGATGGTCACCTCGTCGACCGATATTGCTGATATCCTTGGCTTTGGCCAGCAAAGCAGTGGTGGACTTGATCTGGTGCTGGGCGTGTTTTCGAAGGACGGGCGCGACATGACTAGCGCGACGTACTTTGGAGGGGCTGCCGACGACGAGGCATTGAGTGTCGTTGCCGACAACAACGGCAATGCCCTCATTGGTGGAGTAACGAAGTCGATGGATTTTCCGCTACGTGGTCCAGGTTCCGAGGTCGCTCGACGTGGTGCAACCGATGGATTCGTGACGAAGCTTACAACGGGCGCGGTGCGCTCGTCGAACATGGTAGTAGGTAATGACGACGATGCCGTAGTAGGCGTTGTGAGCGACTCCAGTGGCGATGTCTACTTTATAGCCACGACGACATCGAGCTCGCTGACCACGCATGACGGCTCCTACAGCTCGGTGTACAACGGTCCAAAGAGTGCCTACATTGGCAAGATTGCCTACGGCACGATGCTCATGTCGTCGCCCGTCGGTGGCGAAACGTGGTGCGCTGGCACCACACAGTCGGTTTCGTGGGGTGTCGACGAAATGCTTCCGACGGACCGCTATATCGTTGAAATATCCGACGATGAGGGCAAGACGTGGGAAGAGGTTGCCAAGAATATCAGCGGGACAAATTTTGCGTGGCAGATTCGGAACGTCGACTCGGACGAATATCTGGTTCGTGTGCGTTCTAGTCGTGGTCACGTCGTACGAACCCAGTCGCCCGTCGTGATCACAACGGCTCCGCTTGTTCGTCAGCAACCCACGCCCGTTTCGGATTGTGCTGGACGTCCAGCTACGCTCACGGTAGTGTCGGACGGCGAAGGTAACCGGTATCAGTGGCGCCGCAATGGCACTGCCATCCAAGGTGCCACATCGGCGACGTTCACGATTGCGTCGTTATCGGCCACGACAGTGGGGCGCTACGACTGTGTCATTAGTGGGCGTTGCAACCCTTCTGCTACCACGCAAGCGGTCGATGTCGCAATCGTTAACGCTCCCGTTCTTTCCAAGCAGCCCTCTTCACAAACGCTTGAAACGGGGCAACGGCTTACGCTTGCGGTAGAATCGTTGGGGTCGGGACTGCAGTTTCAATGGCTAAAGAACGGCGAGCCGATTGCTGGAGCTACATCGGCTACATTCGAGATTGCAGCTGTTGTCAAAAGCGACTCAGGAGCCTACTCCTGCCGTGTTACGAGCGAATGTGGCGAAACGCTGTCGACTGTTGCTGTGATCAATGTCCAGGATCCAAATTCGGTTGCACAAGAGATGCTCCTTCACGGGGTCCGTCTCGTTGGCCCAAATCCAGCTACCTATGCACTAACCGTCGAGTTACCTACGGCGTTAGCTGATGTTGTTGTTGAAGTTCAGTCTGTGACGGGCGTACGTATACAGCGGTTTGTGGCTGATGCCGATGTTGCATCGGTGGACGTATCAGCTATGCCGACTGGAGTCTATCTCTTGGTTGTTCAGTCGGGTAAGCGGTCGTTCCGCACCACCTTCGTTGTGGCTCGGTAGCCCGTGATGAGCGTCGTTTGTTGTCTGTATGGGGTAAACGCGCCGGCGACCCTGTGGAAAGTGGGAATGTAACGAAATCATGATTTCGTGGTTATGTTGAGTCGGAGAAGTTCCGAGCTGCCCGTATGCGCGCCCCTTGGGGGGGGCCTGCGAGCAGGACTGGCACAACATTTTCGTTCACTTCATGAAAACTTGGTTCTCGCTTGTTGCGGCGTTAGTCGTCGTAACATCAGCGGGCATGGCAGGTATAAATCAGGCCATCTCGCTTCAACCGCGCACGTTTACTATTAATGTTGGGCAATGGCCCAGTGACGTTGTAGCTGCCACCCGCAGCGGCGACGTCGACCTGTTTATTACGCGCCAAGGAATGGTTGTAGACCGGTATAGTGTCGACCGTTCAACTGGGGCCCGTGTTGGCGACGTTGTTCGCCTCACCTTCGACGGCTCAACAGCGGGTACGCCGGCCTTTGCCGAGCAGGTTGGCACAACGACGTTTATCCATGGCCGCGACGCTTCGCGCTGGAAGACGGCGCCGACAGTTTCTGCGGTGACCCTTACAGGGGTGTATGAGGGCGTCGATGTTGAGTTCCGTTACGACGCCGGTAAGGTTCGATTCGACCTTCATGTTGCTGGATTTGCCTCTACAGAGGGAATTGCCCTGCGTGTTGATGGTGCTACGCCATCGGCCGTTGTTGACGGTGTTGTAACGTTCGGCACGTCGGGCGTAGCGATGTCTGGTTTGGCAGTGTTCCAAAAGGGCAGCCCGCTGCAATCGACGCTAGTCGTTCAGGCCATGGGCGGCAAGAGTGCCGTTACATTTGATATCAAAGGGCGCGATATTGGCCAGCCCATGGTGATTGATCCGATTGTTTACGGCACCTACTTAGGTACTGGTTTGGATTCGTATGCTGGGTTGAGGCGCTTGCCAAATGGCGACATTGCTGTTGCAGGTGGAACGTCGCAGCTAACGTTCCCGGGCTCGACTGGCGGATACCGAGCCGAGCCAGGCGCTAGCAAGGAAGTGTTTGTAGCAATCTTCGATTCAACACTCAGCCGAGTGAAGGCACACACATATGTGGGCGGTGGCGGCGACGACATTGCGACGGCAATCACCAGCGATAACGACGGTAGTATCTACCTGACGGGAACGACGACGTCCAGCGACTTCCCCATGTCGGGCGGAGCTGCAAGCCAAATTTACCGAGCCATGCTCGACGCCTTTGTTGTAAAGCTCACAGAGGGGGCAACGAAGCTTGGTGTTGGCGTGTATGTTGGGGGCAATGCCGACGACATACCACATGCCATTGCCGTCGACCCAGAGCTTAGCATCTACATTGCTGGCGAGACGCGTTCTACGGCCAACTTCCCGCTGAACAATGGCTTCCAGCGTACCAATGGCGGACAACTTGACGGGTTTTTGACAAAGCTCTCTCCAAATGCCGGACAGTTCTTCTACTCCACGTATATGGGGCGCTCGGGTAATGATGGCTTCCTAGCATTGACTGTTGATGCAACAGGTGCGCCCACGTTGACAGGATACACCACGAATGCCAACTGGCAGACGTTCCCCGTGCCTCCGACTGGTGGTGGTGGCGGTGGCGGCGGCGGTGGCGGAGGTGGTGGTTTTAACCGCAATCAGGTACCGTACGACCGCACCTACGGCGGTGGCAACACGGATGCAGTTGTCGTTCGATTTGGCTTCGACGGCGGGTCACTTGCGTTCTCGACCTACCTAGGTGGTACTGGCGACGACTTCGGGCGTGGCATCTACGTGGACGATCAGGGGCGCCCACACGTAACACTCGTTACAACATCGCCCGACCTTGAGATTATTGGCGGATTCAATCAAGCCGTGCTTGGAAGTAGGGACATTGCATTGTTCACGTTTACCAAAGATGGGCGCGACATTGTTACCTCGACGTATGTTGGCGGGGCAGCAGACGATGAAGTGCTGAGTATAGCCCCTGATGCTACAGCGGGATCAGTTATCGGAGGTGTCACGCGTTCGATGGACTTCCCGCGTATTGGTGCAGGAACCGATGCCGATCGTCGAGGCGAGACAGATGGTTTTGTAACGGTACTTAGCCCAGCAGCTATCAAAACCTCACACCTTGTTATTGGGAGTAGTAACGAACGTGTAATATCGGTTGCCCCAGATTCACGTGGCGACGTCTACTTCCTAGCCGTGACGAATTCGGATGGTCTAGCAAATGTTGGCACACCGTACGACAAGGTTTACAACGGTCCAGAGTCGGCGTTCATCGGAAAAATTGCCATGGGGTCGATCGCTTTGTCCGCTCCCGCTGGCGGAGAATCGTGGTGCGTTGGTACCACGCAGTCGATTTCGTGGGGTGCTACGGACATGCTTGTATCTGACCGTTACACGGTCGAGATATCGGCCGATGAAGGCGCAACGTGGACAGCGATTGCCACCAACGTAACCGCAAACAGTTATTCGTGGCGGATTCAGAACATTGCCTCGGACAGTTATTTAGTTCGCGTACGGTCTGAGCGTGGACATGTCGTGCAGTCGGCGTCGACAATCGTTGTTACTACTCCGCCCTCAATTGTAAAGCAGCCTGATGCCGTATCGGATTGCGCTGGAACGTCGGCAACGTTGTCCGTGGAATCTGCTGGCGAGGGCAACCGCTATCAGTGGCGCCGCAATGGCACTGCAATTCAAGGTGCTACATCGGCAACCTATACAATCGCAGGACTGTCAGCAGCCAACACGGGTCGGTATGATTGCGTTGTTTCTGGCGCCTGTAATCCAAGTGCCACGACGAGAGCCGTCGATGTGACCATCGTTAACGCTCCAGTCATCAGCCAACAGCCACAAAACGTCACGGTTACCGTGGGTAAGCCCATTACGCTTAGCGTGGTTTCACCCGGCGCAAATAACAGCTATCAATGGAAGAAGGACGGAGCCGATATCTCGGATGCCACGGCTGCAACGTATGAAATTGCGTCTGCTACGATGGCTGATGCTGGTTCCTACACGTGCGACGTTAAGAGCACTTGCGGAACGACGACGTCGAGTGCTGCTACTGTAGCTGTTAATGAAGAAACGTCAGTGATTGAAACCGGAGACTTGGCAGGAACGCGCGTTATTGGTCCTATCCCGGCTAGGACAGCCCTAGTAGTCGAGGCACGAAGTGCCGACGCCGCAGTTGCCTTCGATGTGCTTTCCGTGCATGGGGCAATTGTTCTATCTGGAACTGTCCGCACGGATGTTCGGGCGTCGATCGACGTATCAGGGCTACCTTCTGGCTTGTTCATCCTTCGCATTCGTTCCTCGCAGGGGATGTTTAGTACCACCTTCCCAATCGAGCGATAGCGGGAAATGCTGAGAATTATGAAACATTAAGTAGTTTTCGGCCTTGCCTGCGAATGCAGGCAAGGCCGATTGCGTTTTCGTATGTCGTCCCGTCTGATCATAGTATCCTTGTTGCTCGTAAACGTCTGCACAACGTTTGCGCAGGATGTGTACGTCTCGGGCGCGCCGTCGGGTATTGTGCAGTCCCGATTGTTCGGCACCACGTCGGCGTCAGAGATTACCGCGTTAGCGCTCCTGCCAAATGGGAACGTGGTTCTTGCAGGTTTTACTACCGATGCCTCGCTGCAAGCCCGTGCGCCTGGTCTATGGCAGTCGAAGGCATCGAGTACAGAGTCATTCGTAGCGATTTGTTCGCCGCGGCTTGACTCGATCAAATCGTGGACCTTTTTTGGTGGGTCGCAATTCGACCGCATTACCGCCATCGCTGTTAATCAGTTTGGCGATATCGCGGTTGTGGGCACCACGAATTCTCCCGACCTACCAACCACTACAGGCGCCTATAACCAGGTTCATGGTGGCGTCGACGATGGCTTCCTCGCTGTCTTGTCTGCCGATCTCGACTCGCTTCGCTACTGCACGTACATCGGCGGAACGGGCAACGACGCCGCCCATGGTATAGCATGCGACGGACTTGGCAATTTTATCGTCGTGGGCCAAACAGGTAGCCGAACAACCTTCCGCACGATGAATGCCTATGCCGGTACTTACTATGGTGGTGCGGCCGACGCCTTCCTTGTGAAGTTTAACCAACGCGGTAGCGTTGTGTTTGCAACGTACTTCGGTAGTGTTGGTACCGACGTGTTCCGTGCTGTTACTGTTGCCGAAGACGGTACGATTCTTGCCACTGGCTCGACATCGTCGGAGACGTTCGAAACGTGGCCGCGCAAGCTTACGCCATGGGATCCCACCACAGCACGTCCCTTCGACCCCGTATTCAATGGCGGTATCTCCGATGTCGTCGTCGTAGGGTTCTCAAGCGATGGTAGCCGCCTAGTCTTCTCGTCGTTCCTCGGTGGCATTGAATCCGAAACCGGACTGGGCATCACAACGACCGCAACCGGCCGTATCGCCGTCGTTGGCGAAACGAATTCGTCGAACTTCCCAACACAAGCCAACTCCGACTCGTACAAGGGGCACCGCGACATCTTCGTGGCCTTTGTACGTCCCGACGGACAGCAGTTGCTGTCGTCGCGGCTCTTTGGCGGTATGCAGGACGACGTGCCGTGCTTCATTAGCACGGTCACAAACGACCAAGTCCTCGTCGTAGGATGGTCGGCATCGTCCGACATAGTGCCGGAAGCCGAAGGCAGCAACCGATTCTTGCAAGGCGAGGCCGATGTGCTTGTACTGCGTGTTGCATCGACCGACGTTCTGTATCGTGGGCGCTTCGGTTGGCACGCAAGTGACCGTGCGATTGCCGCCGTGATGGATAACGAGGGAGACCTCTACCTTGCCGGTAGTACATCATCGGTTGACATCGGCAAATCCGAATCGACCAAACCCGCTGCATCGTACGAATCGCCATTTGTTTCGCGCTTCGTTTTTGGCGCGGTTGAGCTATCAAACCCACGTGGGGGCGATCGATGGTGCCAAGGCACGCCGGTTACGTTGTCGTGGCAGGCACGCAACATGAAATCGACCGATGACTACACGATTCAATTGGCAGAGCCAGGCAAAAACAATTGGGAGACGGTAGTTCCACCGCAGACTGGACTTCGCGCAACGTGGAATCCCATGACCAATCTTTCGGGTTCGACGTTCGACTTCCGCCTGCTTTCGCGGCGAGGTCACGAAGTACGCACGCTCGACCCTGTTGTGATTCGTGTGCCTGCCAGCGTGTCACTAAGTCCTACTTCCTTATCCCAATGCCGTGGCACTACCGTTCTGCTCACGGTAACAGCCGCCGGAACCGACCTGCAGTTCCAGTGGCGCAAGAACGGCCGGGCTATCGTAGGTGCAACAAGCCCGCAGCTTGCCATCGAAGTACTCGACGACGATGCTGCCGGCCGTTACGACGTACAGGTTGTTAGCTCGTGTGGTGCACCTGTAACCTCGGCACCGGCCCAGGTGGATGTGACGCCGTCGACAGTGCTGATGCTCGAGCCGCATGACAGGTCGATCGTCCGCGGATCTACGCTCCGCCTGTCTGCACAAGCCTCAGGTGCCGACCTGCAGTATCAGTGGTATCACGAGGGACAAGCGCTTGAATCCCAAACAACATCGACGCTCGAGATTCCCAGCGTGACCGAGGCTCATCGCGGTCGATACCATGCCACCATCGCCGGTGCCTGTGGCACGGTAACAACTCGCACAGCGTTTGTGGCTATCGACGGTGCTACATCCGTTCATGATTCTCACACGCAGACGCCCGTTCTTTGGCGCTCTGCACATCCAGTTTCTACCCATATCAGTCTCTCGGTTGCCGGCCTCTATACCTCGGCCACCATCATCGATGCTCTCGGAGCAAGGGTCGTCGATGCCACTGTGGGGAACCTAGCCGAAGGGACGGACGTTTCCGCCTCCGTCTCGGCTCTCGCCTCGGGTACGTATACGGTACTCCTTGTAGGACATTCCGGCGTACGCAGCATTCCCTTCGTTATACAGCGCTAAAGCGTTCATTCGCTTAGCGTTATCGACGCCCCCTAGCACGTGGTCGTGATACAGGGAAGAGTCACAAGACAAAAGAGGACTAATTCAGTCGTATATTTGTAGCTCTTCGCAACAACACACGAGCCATTACCACTTATGAGTAACCTGCAACCGGCCGAATCCGAGTCAACCGCGTTGGATGATGTAGTCCAAGGCGATTATAAGTATGGCTTTACGTCGAACATCGAGCAGGAGACCCTTCCAAAGGGCTTAAACGAGGACGTGATACGCTTTATCTCCGAGCGAAAGGGCGAGCCAGACTGGATGCTTGAATGGCGATTGAGTGCCTATCGGCGATGGCTGGACATGACCGAACCGACGTGGGCAAATGTGAAGTATCCCAAGGTCGACTTTCAGGACATCATCTATTGGGCTGCGCCCAAGAAGATGCCTACGTTAAACTCGTTGGACGAAGTCGATCCTGAGTTGCTGGCCACCTTCGAAAAGCTGGGAATTCCCCTGGAAGAGCAAAAGATGCTCACTGGCGTGGCTGTCGACGCCGTACTTGACTCCGTGTCGGTAAAGACCACGTTCCAAGAGGCGCTCAAGGAAAAGGGCATCATCTTTTGTCCAATGAGCGAAGCTGTTCGCGACTATCCTGAATTGGTCAAGAAGTATCTGGGCAGTGTTGTACCGGTAACCGACAACTACTACGCTGCGCTTAACAGCGCGGTGTTTTCTGATGGCTCGTTTGTGTACATTCCGAAAGGCGTGCGGTGTCCGATGGAGCTTAGCACGTACTTCCGCATTAATGCGCGCAACACGGGCCAGTTCGAGCGTACGCTTATCATTGCCGATGAAGGAAGCTATGTTAGCTACCTTGAGGGCTGTACAGCGCCGCAGCGTGACGAAAACCAGCTTCACGCAGCAGTTGTCGAACTTGTAGCCCATACCGATGCCGAAATCAAGTACTCCACGGTTCAGAACTGGTTCCCCGGGGACAAGGATGGAAACGGCGGTATCTACAACTTCGTAACCAAGCGTGGAATTTGCGAAGGTGCTCGCAGTAAGATTAGCTGGACCCAGGTAGAAACTGGCTCGGCCATTACGTGGAAGTATCCAAGTGTGGTACTCAAGGGAGCCGATTCGGTGGGTGAGTTTTACTCTGTTGCAGTTACCAACCACCACCAACAAGCCGATACGGGAACGAAGATGTTCCACCTTGGCAAAAACACACGCAGCCGGATTGTTTCCAAAGGAATCTCGGCTGGCGTCAGCCAAAACTCATACCGAGGGTTGGTAAAGGTTGCCCGCAACGCGCAGAACGCACGAAACTTCTCGCAGTGCGACTCGCTCCTGATTGGATCCACATGTGGTGCGCATACGTTTCCGTACCTCGAAATCGCCAACCAAACGGCAACCGTCGAGCACGAGGCAACAACGTCCAAGATCGGCGAAGACATTCTCTTCTACTGCAACCAGCGCGGACTTAGCACCGAAGAAGCTGTTGCCCTTATCGTAAATGGCTATGCCAAGGAAGTCCTCGATCAGCTTCCAATGGAGTTTGCCGTTGAAGCTCGTAAGCTTCTAGCCATCTCGCTCGAAGGCAGCGTAGGCTAATCACCCTTGTTATCGAATCTTACCCACGTTAACCATGCAACCACTCCTCGAAATCACCAACCTGCACGCTGGCATCGAAGGCCGCGACATCCTCAAGGGCATCAACCTTACAGTGAACCCCGGCGAGGTTCACGCCATCATGGGACCCAATGGCTCGGGTAAGTCCACACTTGCCAGTGTGTTGGCCGGGCGCGAAGACTACAGCGTGTCCGAAGGCTCGGTCGTATTTAAGGGCCGCGACCTACTAGACCTAGCCCCCGAAGAGCGTGCTGGTGAAGGCCTCTTTCTTGCCTTTCAGTACCCTGTCGAGATTCCCGGTGTATCTACGGCTAACTTCATCAAGGCCAGCGTGAACGCCGTTCGTGCCTATCGCGGGCAAGACGCGTTGGAGCCCGCTGCCTTTCTTGCATTGATGCGCGAGCGCATGGCCTTGGTCGACATGGCCCCGACGTTTCTGTCGCGAGCCCTGAACGAAGGCTTCTCCGGCGGTGAAAAGAAGCGCGCCGAAGTTTTTCAAATGGCCATGCTTGAGCCGTCGCTTGCCGTACTCGACGAAACCGACTCGGGCCTTGACATCGACGCCTTGCGTATCGTCGCCTCGGGCGTTAATGCCTTACGTTCGCCCGACCGTTCGTTCGTTGTTATCACACACTACCAGCGATTGCTTAGCCACATCGTACCCGATGTTGTTCACGTTCTTCACAACGGTGTCATTGTTCGCTCTGGCGGAAAAGAACTCGCCCTTGAACTCGAAGAGCGCGGCTACGATTGGATTCGCGCAGAGCAGGGCTCGGAGGTGTAATGTGAGTACCGACAACTTCAACGATTACGTAAGCTCATCGTTCGAGCGCCTTGAGCGTCGCCTTAATGGCCACGTCAATGGACCCCTCCACAACCTGCGCCGCCGCGCCCTACGCCAGTTTATCGATGTGGGCATCCCTACGCGCCTCATGGAAGACTGGAAGTACACCTCCGTCATCAACGTTATCAACGACGCCCAGTTCTCCTCCGAAAAAGGGGCACCGGCACCAGCGCCTGCGGCGCTGCCCAACGAAGATGTCTATCACATCGTGATTACCCCAGAGGGGCTCGACAGTGCCCCCTTCGAAGCCGATGGGCTGACGGTAGAGGTATTAACCGACGAACTGGTAATCGCCGACGAACGCGTGCGGTCTACCATCGGCGCCATCCTACCCATCGATACCACGCCCTTCGTTGCCATGAATACGGCACTTCACACCACGGGTGTTGTTATTCGCATAACGGGCAATGTTACCAAGCCAATCCATCTCGACCTGATCGCCCACGACGCGTCGCCCGATCCGCTGCCATCGCCCCGCATCCTCGTCCTTGTAAGCGAACATGCCAGCGCTACAATCGTCGAAACCGTCCGCTCCAACCCAGCCGCTGTCCTGCTGCCTGTATGCGAGATTGACTGCCAAGCCAATGCCCACCTGCATTGGACGCGTGTGCTCGACGATGCCAACAACCGCCACATCTCGGCCATGGCTGCCAACGTCTATGGCAATGGCTCGGTTACCGTTACCACCTGCATCGTCGATGCGGCCTTTGTGCGTAACGACGTCGTCATCCGTCTGCTCGAACCAGGAGCTCAGGGGTTCTTGTTTGGTGTAAGTGTGCTTGATGGACAGCAGTTTGCCGACAATCATACTGTGGTAGACCACGTAATGCCGCACTGCCACAGCGAAGAGCTCTACAAGGGCGTCTACGACGATGGCTCGACTGGTGTGTTCAACGGAAAAATCTTTGTGCGGCAAGACGCGCAAAAAACCACGGCCTATCAATCCAATCGCTCGTTGCTCCTAAGCCCGAACGCCCAGGTGAATGCCAAGCCTCAGCTCGAGATTTGGGCCGACGACGTAAAGTGTTCGCATGGTGCTACCACAGGGGCACTCGATGCCGACGCCATTTTCTACCTTCAAGCACGCGGCATTCCGAAAGCCGAAGCACGCCGCTTGCTTACCATGGCCTTCGCCATGGAAGTGCTCGAAAGAGTGCCCGTCGAATCACTTCGTCAGTCCCTCGAACGCCGCATGGAACAACGCCTGTCGCGATGACGCTACCAGCGACCATATCAACGCTCGACGTCGACCACCTTCGGGCGCAGTTCCCGATTTTGTCGACCACGGTGCACGGTGGCAAGCCCTTGGTGTATCTCGACCATGCGGCAACATCGCAGAAGCCGCAGTGCGTCATCGATGCCATTGCCAGCTATTACACGACAACAAACAGCAACGTCCATCGCGGTGCGCATGCGCTTGCCGCAAAGGCCACCGAAGCATACGAATATGCACGACACACTGTAGCTGCCTTCCTCGGCGCAGCCTCGCCAAGCGAGATTGTGTTTACCAAGGGCACGACCGAAGCCGTCAACCTTGTGGCCGCAACGGTAGCTCATCGATTGCAGCCGGGCGACGAAATCGTGCTCACTGAAATGGAGCACCACGCCAACATTGTGCCATGGCAGCTAATGGCGCAGCAGCGTGGTGCCGTTATCCGCGTTATTCCCGTTACCGACCGTGGCGAGCTCGATATGCAGGCCGCTGCCAATCTTATCGGCCCCGCCACCAAGATTGTGAGTGCCGTCCACGTGTCCAACACGCTCGGCACCGTCAACCCCGTTGCCCAGCTCTGTGCTATGGCAGCCAGCGTCGGCGCACTGTCGCTCATCGATGGTGCCCAAGCCGTCCTTCACGACCCCGTCGACGTTGCTGCTTTGGGCTGCGACTTCTACGCATTTTCGGCGCACAAGCTCTTTGCACCAATGGGGCTGGGCGTGCTCTATGGTCGGTACCACGTGCTGGAGTCGCTACCGCCTTATCAGGGTGGGGGATCGATGATCGATTCCGTTTCGTTCGATGGAACCACGTTTAACGCGCCTCCAATGCGCTTCGAAGCCGGTACACCCAACGTCGAAGCCGCTGTAGGTCTTACTACAGCCATCGAGTGGTTCTCTGCCATTGATGCTGACGAGCGCCACCGTCACGACCAATCTATCACCGCATATGCGCTCGACGTTTTAGGGGGCATCGACGGACTCACGGTTTACGGCAATGCCGCACATCGTGTAGGAATCCTGTCCTTCACCGTCGAAGCCACCCACGCGGCCGACGTCGGCACGTTGCTCGACGCCATGGGCGTGGCCGTTCGCGTTGGCCACCACTGCACACAACCACTTTTGCGCCGCCTTGGCGTTACGTCAACAATCCGGGCTTCGTTCTCGGTTACAACTACGGCGCACGAAGTTGACGTCTTCGCCACCGCTCTCACCAAAGCCGTAGGAATGCTGCGATGAAGCCGTCACAGATTGCCGACACCCTCGTGGCCGAATTCGAGATGTTTACCGACTGGGAAGACAAGTATTCCTACATCATCGACCTTGGCAAACACTTGCCGCCATATCCCGCCGAACAACGTACCGACGACTTCCTTGTGCGAGGCTGTCAAAGCCGCGTCTGGCTGGCGCCCACTGTCGAGGGCGACGTGCTGCGTTTCGATGCCGATTCCGACGCCATTATTACGCGAGGCCTGATTGCGATGCTGCTGCGGGTGTATGGCGGACAGCCCGCCCACGACATCATTGCTACGCCACCCACGTTTCTTTCGCGCATCGGGCTCGACACTCACTTGTCGCAAAGTCGCGCCAATGGCCTTGCCAGCATGGTCAATTACATCATGCGCACTGCAGCCGTTGTGGCGCAACAGCCACGCTCAGGAGAACCAGCATGACCGACGCCACCCTGCGCGATAGGGCTGTCGAAGCCCTTCATACCATCTACGACCCCGAGATCCCCGTTAATATCTACGAACTCGGCCTTATCTACGAAGTCCGCGTGTCGCCTACCAACGACGTCGACGTTGTAATGACGTTGACCACTCCCAACTGCCCCTCGGCACAGTCGCTGCCCGCCGAAGTCGAGCGCACCGTCAAAGCTCTCGATGGCGTTGGCAACGTCAATGTGTCTATCACCTTCGACCCGCCGTGGGATAAGACCATGATGTCCGAGGCAGCCCTCTTTCAAATTGGACTTTTCTAACCTATGTCTGCCACCTTTCATCCGCTACGCGTTTCGTCGATCGACAAGTCTGTGGCCGACGCCGTCACCATCACGTTCGACGTGCCCGAAGCACTGGCTCCGGTGTTCCAGTATAAGCATGGCCAGTACATTGCCATTCGAATGATCATCGACGGCGTGGAGCATCGCCGCACCTACTCGTTATCGAGCAGCCCCTACCACAACGAGCCCCTCACCATTGGTGTTCGCAAGCTGGCCGACGGTGTGGTGAGCTCGTGGATAGCCGACCAGCTTTTCGTGGGTGCCATCGTTGATGTATATCCGCCCATGGGCAACTTCACACGCGAGCTCGACCCTTCGCACAGTCGGCACTATGCCTTCTTTGGAGGGGGCAGCGGTATAACTCCGCTGATGAGTATTCTCAAGAGTGCACTGCGTGTTGAACCGCTTAGCCGGTGCACGTTGTTCTATGCCAATCGGTCGGTACACACAACGATGTTCCGAACGGAGATCGACGCTCTTGCTGCGGCCTTCCCGTCAGCGTTGCGGGTAGTTAACGTGCTGGAAGACACCGAAGGTGCCTCACAAACGTCATTGGCCGGCCGGCTAGATCAGGCAACCATCGAGCGACTACTCGATGAGAACTCACCCGTCGACGAATACTTCGTGTGTGGCCCTACCGGAATGATGGAAAACGTCTTTGCCGTGCTTGAGCGCCGAGGCGTCGACCGTCACCACATCCACCGCGAATACTTTACTTCGCCAACGTCATCACAGCAACAACCACCATCGAATACCATGAACGATACGGCCCCGGAGTCGGAACTCGACAACGCCGTGACTACCCGCAACGTCACCATTCGCCTGTACGGCCAACAATACACCTTTGCCGTCGAGCCCGACGAGACGATCCTAACGGCGGCACAGCGTGCCAATGCCGACCCACCCTATGCCTGTCAGATTGGCGCATGCTGTACCTGCCGCGCCAAGCTTGTGTCTGGCAAGGTTCGTATGGACGAGCGCGAAGCGCTCAGCGACGACGAGATCGCCGACGGCTACATTCTTACGTGTCAATCACATCCGCTTACGGACGATTGCGTGGCGGACTACGACCTGTAACAATACGAATTCAGCCACCGATGGTCCGTCTCTCCAAACGCGTCGAATATGCCCTACTAGCCGTGCAAGCCATGGCCGAGCAGGCGCATGCGCTGTTGTCGGCGCGCGATATAGCGGCTCGGAACCACATTTCGCAAACCCTTCTCGCCAAGGTGTTGCAGCAGTTGGCCGCTGCCGGCTACGTGCGCAGCAACAGGGGCGTTAACGGTGGCTACACCCTTGCGCAATCTGCGGCTACCATAAGTGTGGCCGACATTGTACAAGCTGTGGAAGGACCCGATATGGCCCTGGTTGATTGTCAGGGCTCGGCCGATCACGAGTGCTCGGCCGAACACGTATGCACCATACGAGAGCCGCTAGCCGTGTTGCAGGAACGCATCGTAGCCACGCTGGCGTCGATGTCGGTTGCCGAACTTGCCAACGCCAAGCACCTCGTACCACTAGTTATTGAACAACAACACTGATTTATTCTGGAGTAGAACCATGAGCGTTGCCATCTTGGGCGCCGAAGCCCTTTCGATTCCTACCGGCATTACCGGGACCGACGAGCACGACAACATCACCATCACCATGAAGGCCATTGCCGAGGTGAAAAAGATCAAGGAGCAGAACAGTCTGAGCGACGACCACGGCCTTCGCGTTGGCGTTAAGGGTGGCGGTTGCTCTGGCATGTCGTATACCCTTGGGTTCGACGGCAAGCCGCGCGAAGATGACCGCATCCTTGAGGCCGAAGGCGTACGGATCTTTATCGATGCCAAGAGCATGTTCTACCTTATGGGCATGACGTTGGACTTTTCGGACGGCCTAATGGGACGTGGCTTTACGTTCAACAACCCCAATGCCACCAAGACCTGTGGCTGCGGTTCCTCCTTTGGAGTGTAACGGTGCCCCTTGTCGCAACCAATCTTACTACGTACCTACAACCAACCATAGTAAAGGAAGCATCATGAGTTTTGAATGGAAGTTTAACGCGCGGCCATATAGCGACGACGAAGCCAAGGAGTTGCTCAAGGACGTAATGTCGCCGGAGACATCAGACTGGCACTACAACACGCACCACAAGGGCTATGTGACGTTCTTAAACAAGATCGAAGCGGGGTTGCAGGGTGCCGACAAGGCGTTAGCCAATGGCAACTGGAGCGATTTTGGTGAAATGAAGCGTCGGCTAACGTGGAACCACGCCGGCACGGTATTGCACGATGTGTTTTGGCACGTACTGGGCGGCGACGGTGACACCTCGAAGGGCCCCGACGTAGTAGCGGCCATTGAGAAGGAGTTTGGAAGCATCGACGCGTGGAAGGCCGACTTCAAGGCCACAGCTACAGCCGCAAAGTTGTCCGGCTGGGGCGTGCTGTGTATCGACCAATTATACAGCGGACGCCTGCTGAATGTACTTGTCGACGAGCACCACTACGGTGCCATTTGGGGCGGCATCCCGTTGATTGCTTGCGACGTGTTCGAGCATGCCTACTACCATAAGGATGGTCCAGGTCGAGTTAAGTACATCGAGAACTTCCTGAACAACCTCCACTGGGGGCGCATCAACGAGCGCTACCTGCGCTTTGCAAAGTAACGTTACGCCAGGGCGTGCCCACCGCCGGTGGGCACGCCGCTATGTATATGACCATAGGCCTGTTCCCACTTAACGTCGTTATGTTTCCAACGACGCGGCTACCGCTTCACATCTACGAGCCGCGGTACCGCACGCTTATGGCCGACAGCATTCGCACCGCCTCGCCCTTTGGCATTGTGTCTGTCGAAAACGACTTCATGAACACCGTCGGTGTTGCCTGTCGCGTGCGCGATGTGCCGCAGCAGTTCCCCGACGGCAGGTTCGACGTCATCGTCGAGGGCATAGACCGCTTTAGCATTCGGGACGTGCGCGATGACATGGCGCCGTACCTTGTAGCCACCATCGAACCGTTGGAGGACAGTCCAACAGCGATTGACGACGGTCTGCGCCGCGAGGTTGCCACCATGTACAACACCATTGCCGACCTCGTGTTTGGTACGGCTTCGGCGCACTACGAGCCCGACGAGGACGACCGCCTTGGCTCGTGGGTTATGGCGCCCAAGAGCGGCCTTGAGGTTGCGCAAAAACAGCAACTGCTTGAGCTGCGTAGCGAGAACCTGCGCCTAGAATTCCTACTGCGCCACTTGAAGGGCATTCTACCAACAATACGCAAGGCCGAGTTTGTACAGCGAGTCATTCGCAACGACGGCTATTTTTCCACCCAATGACCCTACTGCACACTCCCTCCTCTGGTAAGCACCAGCGTTCCACCTATAAGCTTATCGAACGGCTGCTAGGTGCTGCCGCCACGTCGCCCCTCGATCTGTTGTGCACACTTGTTCAAGACGTTGTCGACAGCGACCGCCTTTCGATGACCGGTGGCCGGTTGTGGCAGCTCGACGCTACTGCCGACGAGTACATCCTGGCCTATCAGGTGGGAGAAGTCGAGTTCTTGGATGGCGGAACGCGACGCCACGTGCGCGACATGCCGCCCATGGCCGAGCTGAGCAAGAATCGCATCGTCGTTGTCGATGGTGATAACGCGCATGGCCACCGTGTTTACTCGCTTACTGGCGTGGGCGACCCCGTGCAGCGTCCTTCCGGCACGCTTTATCCATATGCCTTGGCGTTCACGGCGCACGATCATACCGACGAGTTTCGCGATGCCATGGTGGTGATTGGCGCTGCCGCCACTACGGCCTTGCGCAACATGAAGCAAACCCATCGCGAGACGCTCTTACAGCGCGACCTCGACCAGGCCTGGGAGATTCAGCGCGGCCTAGTGCCCGACCATGCGACGTCGTTCCGCGACTACGACATCTATGGCATTTCGGTGCCCGACAGCGTGGTAGGGGGCGACTACTTCGATTATCTGCATACACCTGGCGACGACGATCGGCTGGGCATTGTGGTAAGCGACGCCGCCAGCAAGGGCCTGCCCGCAGCCGTGCAAGCCCTGTTTGTTTCGGGAGCCGTACGCATGGGCATCTCGTTCAATACCAAGATTACCTCGCTCATTGCACGGCTTAATGCCTTACTGTACGACACCTTCCCACTCGAGCGATTTGTATCGCTGTTTTACTGTGAGCTTACACCTTCGGCCAACGGCTTGGTTCTTTACGCCAATGCTGGCCACTGTCCTCCAGTCTTACACCGGCACGGCCTTGGGACGTCGGTACTCCTGCAACCCACTGGTGGAATTCTTGGCATTGTCGATGATCAGTACGTGGGTGTCGAAAACGTCAATATGCAGCCGGGCGACGTGCTCGTGATGTATACCGACGGTATTACCGAAGCTCAGGACCGTACGGGGACGATCTATGGTGAGTCACGCCTTCAAGGAGTTATCGCCGAAGCCTGTACGGGCTCGGCCTACGAAGTCGCACTTGCCATCTTAGACGACGTGCAGCGATTTGCTGCTGGCGCCACGTATAGCGACGACCGCACGCTTGTCGTCGTCAAGCGACGCTTTCCGTCCGATTTATCTGCTGCATTGCCTGCTGCGGCCCCAGCCGCATAATCAGCTTCAGTGCGTCGACGCCCCTTGTCAGCATAAGCGATAGGTTGTCGGAATCGGAGGATTCGAACGGTGATAGGACGTAGTCCACCAACCCTCCTGGACCAAAGCGCCGGTCGATACCACATCGTAGCCGCCAGAACTTGGGCGTACCCAATTCTTCGATCATCGAGGTAATGCCGTTGTGGCCGCCATCCGACCCTTCAGGGCGTAGATGTACCTTACCCACTGGAAAATTGTACTCGTCGACCACACAAACAACCTGCTGTGGAGAAAGCTTGTGCTGGCCCATGAGCTTTTTGGCTGCCTTGCCCGACTCATTCATGTAGGTAAGGGGCTTTGCCAACAGGGCCTGGCGGCCCGCAAACCGTACTTCGGCTAGGTCGTAGAGCGACGACGGACGGCTCCACTCGGCTTTCAGCGCCTCGGCCAAAGCGTCCACTACCATGAATCCCACGTTGTGGCGTGTATGTGCGTAGCGACTACCTGGATTACCTAATCCAACAATGAGTACAGATGCCGACATTTACGGATGGGGGAATGATGGGCTACGCCGACCAGCCGGTCGGCTACAAAAGACCTCGAATGCTTGCAAAGCTATGATTTTGTTGTAGTTTCGCGTGCTTTGCTGCACGAAGCGGACCTGACCCCTCCGTCTCCAACTAACACAACCTGCGTGTTTCTTCTCATACATCCACTACGTGTCCGTGCCTACGGAAACCGTGGTAAATCTATGTAAATCAAGGATTTGCATACAACTACGTACGCCTAGGCAGACGATTTATCCCGATTTTTGCGACTGTTCGAGCTGGCTCATCGCTCCTGATAGCCAACCTTATGGGCTTCGACCCGGCCCTTCGGTTTCGATGTTTGTTCATTAACGCCTTTGTGAATGACCTTTCGGTCCTCCTTACATACGCTCCGCATTCTTCTTGTGGCCGCGCTGTGCTTTGCACATGTGGTGGCTGCGAAGGCGCAGACCGAAAACGTCGGTATTGGCACGGCCAATCCCGACGCTTCGGCGTTGTTGGACCTCGTAAGTTCGAATAAAGGTTTGCTGATTCCGCGTCTTACGCTGCCGCAGCGAGACGCCATTGTGCAGCCGGCTAAGGGCCTCATCATCTACAACCTTTCGGCCAACGAGTTCGAATACAACTCGGGCACGCCGGCCCTGCCAATTTGGACGCGCCTTATCGGCGTAAGTGGTGGCAATCAAGGCAACGACTTTTGGAGCACTACGGGTAACGTTGTCGACCCCAACGTCAACTTCCTCGGTTCTCGCAATGCGGCTTCGCTCATCTTTCGTACCGACAACGTCACGCGCCTTACCATTGGTGCCGATGGCGTGTTGCAAACGCAGCGCGAAATCCGCATAGGAACCGGCGGCTTGTTCCTAGAAGGTGCTGCGTCGCCCCTTACTCTCAACGGTAGTGCTGGAGTAGCCGGCAATGTATTGGTGAGTGCTGGTCCGGGTGCTACACCACTCTACACCGACACCTTGGCATTGCGCGGCATCAGCGCCACCAACGCCACGATTGGCACCCTACGTGTAACGAACGTTGCTGGCGACGTTGCCTTTACTGGCCAAACAACCTTCACCCTGCTTCCCGACATGCCCCTAGCACCAGGCTATTTGCTGGTAGGGGGCACCGGCGGACGTGCCGTGCCACTAGCGCCGGGCAACGATGGCTTCGTATTGGGAGTCGTGGGAGGACGCCCTGCGTGGTTAGACCCCGTATCGACCATTAATCAAACCGCCTGGGTCATTGGCGGTAATCCTAATCCTGCTAACACTATACTGGGTAACACGAGCACAACTGGCGTGGTGGATCTCGACATCCGCGCCGGTAATGCCACGTTGCTCCATCTCGACGGAACCACTGGTTCCATCGACGTTCGTGGTCCGCTCAATATCAGCGGCACCACGACTCCGATCCTCCTTAACGGTAACCCTGGTCAGGCTGGCAACGTGCTGGTTTCGGCTGGCCCAGGGAATACCCCTCAGTGGTCACCCATTACGCTGCTACCCGTGTGGCGCCTTGGCGGAAACGCCGGCACTACGGCTGCAGACGTGTTGGGAACGACCGACGCGCAAGACTTACGCCTTGCCACGAACGGAAGCGTTCGTGTCACGGTGGCCCAAGGTACGGGTAACGTTTCGATCGCCTCGCTGGCTGGCCCTGCGCAAGCTCAGCCAAGCGGATCAACCGAAGCGATAGTCGTAGCCGATGCTAATGGCACCTTGCACAAACGAGGCAAGGACGCACTGTTTGCGTTGTTCGGCATAACGCACGGACGGTACACGAATAACACTGCAAACCCTCAGTTTGTGGTGGTGATTACGTTGCCGGCTGGGCCAGCGCTGGACCCACAGGCATCGATTACGCTAACGCCCGAAGCCTCTACGAGTGTTGGCATTACGCCGTTTGTCGTGAACGGGTCTAGGACGGCAACGTCCTTTACCATCAATTTCCCAGGTGGACTCAACCCTGGCGAAGCCATCAACTGGATGGTAATGAATCCGTAGCACGCTTCTGATCCACGTCGTCGAACCTTTCTTTTGTCGATTAATCAATTAACAACCCTTTTTAACCAACCTTTTTTAACGGAGTTCTTCATGAATTTCTCAACTATTCTGAAAGGTGCAGCCGTTGCTGCTTCTTTCGCTCTCGTGGTAAGCGAGGCATCGGCGCAGTTGCCGGTGCGTACGCGTACCTTACAGCTGCTTGGATCGACGTCTGGTGCGTTGACCCATCAGGCGGCAGCGGCAACAACATCATATACGCTCACGTGGCCCGACGCTGTTGTACCGGCAGGACAAACCGGTATCCTGCGTTCGGATGATGCAGGTATTTTGGATTGGCGAACCTTCCCAACAGGCGAAGACATCGTAACGGTTGACGCCAATGGTGCCATCAATCAAGTTGCGTATTTCACGGATGCCAACACCATCACGTCAAGCCCAACAATGACATTTGATGGTGCCGGCAATCTTGACCTTGGTGGTGCAGGTGCTGGTACGCTAACTCTTGGTTCGTCTGGCGCTGGAAACAACAATGTTATTTTAAGCTCAAATTCAACAACAGGCGGTACATTCAATTTGCCGACGTACGGTCCTACTACAGGTCCGTTCAACATTGTTGCTACCACGAACACGGGTACAGCCGGTCAGATTGCTGTTGTTCAGGCGGACGGTAGCATTGAGTGGGAAGACAATCCGACGGCAGGCCTGAAGTCTGGTGTTGTGACTCCAGCTGCCAATGCTTATTCGGCAGCTGTAACGTTCACAACTGCATATGCAGCCACACCGGTTGTGACGGTATCTGCCGTTGGACCAGTTGCGAACGGATATATCCTTCAAGTAACGAGCGTTACTACGACTGGATTTACCGTTCTTTCTTCGGCTCCGTTTGATGGTACTGACACGATCTCCTGGATCGCGAACTCACCCTTCAACCCATAATTCGTTTTTCCGCCCGGGGGCATTGCCCCCGGCTTCCGGGATGCGGCCGCGTGCCGCATGCCGGAAGCCAACGGCTGAACGCTGTTTACGCTTAACGACATAGTGTTTTTCGTGAAATCATTTATCGCACATATTCGCACTCTTGCTACCGCAGCTATGCTGTTGGTGCTGGCTGTTGCTGCTTCGGTTACCGCCGTAGCGCAGTTGCCCGTGCGGAGCCGTGATGTGCAGTTGATTTCGGACAATAATACCAACTATACTTCGCTGCAGTCGGTTAACGGCCAAACGTCCAACTGGACTCTCGTGCTGCCGCCTACGGCTGGTGCTACGGGCTCGTTGATTACGACCACGGTTAGCGGTTCTACGGCAACAGCATCGTGGCTAACACCCGGTACCGAAGGGCAAGCTCTGATTATCACCGGTGGTGTTCCGGCGTGGGGTACTCCGGCGTCGGGCTGGCTGTTGCTTGGTAATGCGGGCACCAATCCCGCAACGAACTTCCTTGGAACAACAGATGCGCAGCCGTTGGTCATTCGCACCAACAACATTGAGCGCTTTCGCATTAATGCAGCGGGCGAAGTTGGCATTGGCACAACTGCCGTTGCTGGCTATTCGCTTCACGTAGCTGGCACAGCGGGAACGGCTAATGTGCGCCTTGGATCTGTGAGTGGGGCGTCGATTACATCCGCGTTTACGCCGACGGCTAACGATGGTCTTATCGTTGCCGACGTTAACGGCGACCTTGTTAAACGCTCGGCATCGTCGGTCCTTAACGCATCCGCGTGGTTGATTGGAGGCAATACCCTTGGTGCCGCCGGAGATCTAGGCACCAACGATGCGTTCGGGTTAAACATTCGCACAAACGGCGTCTCGCGCATCACCGTCTCTGCAACTGGCGACGTTGCCGTCCTTGGCACAGCAGGCACGCCAAATCTCACGCTTACATCTGTTAGCGGCGTTGCAGCCGCTACCGTGCCTGTTGGCTTTGACCGTGCGTTGATAGCAAACAACACAGGCCAGGTATCACAGGCGTCCTTTAGTGCCATTCTTGCATCAGGCGCATGGACACTTACGGGCAATGCCGGCACCAATCCCGCTACAAATTTCCTTGGTACAACGGATAACGTTAGTCTGCGCTTCCGTACCAACAATGCCGAGCGCATGGTTATCGACAATACCGGTCGTGTTGGAATCGGCGGCTCGCTTACTCCAACAGACGCCCTTGATGTTGACAACGGTAATTTGCGCATCTCGACTTCTGGTGCTGGCACTGCTGGCTCGTTACGTTTGGAAGAAGATGCAGCCAACGGCAATAACTACATTGGTTTCAGAGCACCGGCTGCGTTGGCTAGCGACAGAACGTATACGTTGCCAAGTGCCCTTGGTACCGTTGGCCAGGTGCTCGTTATTACTGCAACAGGCGGCGGCAATGCAACCTTGGATTGGGGTACTGACGGTACGTCGATTTTTGAGGAGCGCCCAGGAAGCAATGCTGGTATTCGTCGTCGCGCTGCCTACCTGTTCGGTACCTCGCCAGATGGTTTGGTCGATATCTATGCCAATGACTTCCAAGGACGTAGGACGCTTGCGTCGCAGACGGCCAGTGGCAACTATTCGGGAACGTTTTCGGGACAGAGCAATACGGCTTCGGGCACAAACACTGTCATCGTTGGCGGTATCTCGAATAGTGCAACCAATACGAATGGTGGTGTGTTAGCTGGCTCGTCGAACACAGCTAACGGAACCGCATCGGTAATTGTTGGCGGCACAACCAATACCACCAACGGCAACAACAATTTTATTGGTGCTGGTACTAGCAATACCGCAGGTGGCAGCGATGCTGCTATTGTGGCTGGTAACCTAAATGCTCTTAGCAATAGCGCCAACAACGGCTTCATCGGTGGTGGCCAGCAGAACAGTATTGGCAACGCAACGTCGTCGGCAATTCTTGGCGGTGAAAGCAATACGATCGGGGCATCGGCACACCGAAGTGCCATTCTTGGCGGATCGAATAATGAGATTAGCAGTACCAATCCCAACTCTGCTATCTGGGGCGGCCAGGGACTCACCATCAACTCGGCACGAACGGCTGGCATTAACCTCAACAACGGCGCAGGCACGGCGTCCATGACCGTGAACTCGCTCAATACGATTGTACTTGGTAATGGCGACGTTTGGCTGGCTAATACGAACAATACGGCTTCGGCACTTCGTTTCTATGAGCCGCAAGCAGCCACTGGTACCTTCCCAGCCGCAGCCACACAGTACACGTCGTTCCGTGCTGGTGCACAAACAGTAAACATCGACTACACGCTTCCTACAGCGTTGCCCGTAGCCAACAACCACGTGATGGTAAGCTCCACAGCCGGTATCATGGCTTGGGCCGATCCGGCGGCTCTCGTAGGCAATTCGTTCTGGGCTCTTGGTGGTAACGCCGTTGCTTCTGCTCAGAACCTTGGTACAACGTCGAACTTTGCCCTGCCAATCATCACCAACAACGTCGAGCGTATGCGTATCAACGCAACTGGCGAAGTTGGCATTGGTACTACAGCCGCAGCAGGGTACTCTCTGCATGTAGGGGGCACCGCAGGAACACCGAACGTGCGCTTAGCATCGGTTGGCGGCGCAGCGAATGCTACGGCATGGGTGCCTACGGCAAACGACGGCGTGATAACGGCGGATAACAACGGCGATCTTAGCAAGCGTACGGCCCAGGCCGTGGTCAATGCCGGCTTGTCGACCCTTAGTGGTACCGTTAACCTTACTGCGGGCAGCACCAGCATCGTGGTTCCGAACACCAACGTTACAGCAACATCGCGTATTGTTGTTACCTACGAAGACGCCAGCGCAGCCGGCTTTGTGGCCACCATGGTCACTACCCGAGTTGTTGGTGCAAGCTTTACGGTTGCCTTTAGCGGACCCATTCCTGCGGGCGCTACGGGGCGTTTGCATTACATCATCGTGAACCCGTGATAAGATGATGAGCAGAGTGAATACATATCGTCGTTTGTTGCTTACCGTAGTTCTAGCCGCTGCGGTAATCCTGTGCCCCTTATCGCAAGAGCAAGCGGTGGCACAGGTTCGGGATTTTGGCACGCGGCGGTTGGTGTTGGATAACGATGCAACGGGTCGAATCACGATTCAGACGCAAGCAACCGTTACGAATAACTATTCCATTGCTCTACCAACCGACACAGCAGGTGCACATCGTGGCTTGTTGTTGTTTACCAATGCTGGAGCGGGCGCGTTAACCACGAGTTTCTTGGCATCGGGAAGTAATGGACAGGTATTGACGATTGTTGCTGGTTCGCCCACGTGGGCGGCGTCAACAGGCGGCTGGGCGTTAACCGGCAATGCCGGAACCACTCCTGGCACCAACTTTCTGGGAACGACCGATGCGCAGGACTTTGTGTTGCGCACGAACAACGTAGAGCGTGCATGGGTGCTTGCTACCGGCGAGGTAGGACTTGGCGTTACGCCTGCTGCTGGCCGGACGCTGCATGTGGCTGGCACCGCGGGGACAGCGAACGTGCGCTTGGGGTCGGTAAGCGGCGCAGCTATTGCCACGGCATTTACACCTACGGCCAACGACGGTTTTGTGATGGCCGACGTCAACGGTGATCTGCTAAAGCGTACCGTAAGCTCGGTACTCAACACCACGGCATGGCTCATTGGTGGTAACACGGTAGGCGCTGCCGGTGCGTTAGGAACGAACGACGCATTTGATTTGAATATTCGAACGAATAGTCTCACGCGGATTGCCGTAACGTCGGGCGGAGACATCGCGCTTGCGGGCACGGCGGGCACACCGAATGTTACGCTTACATCGGCCGGTGGGGCAGTAAATGCAACCCTTCCTGTGGGGTACGATAGAGCGCTCATTGCAAATAGTACGGGGCTTGTTTCTCAGGCATCGTACAACGCCATCGTAAGTGCAACAGCGTGGTCGTTGACTGGTAATACAGGTATCAATCCGGCAACAAACTTCTTGGGAACCACCGATGCCCAGCCAGTAGTGGTGCGAACCAATAATACCGAACGTATTCGGGTGACGGCCACGGGTGAGGTTGGAATTGGCAGCATCACGCCAACGACGTCGATGGACATCGACGGTGGCTTAGTGGTACGACCTCCAGCCGTTGTAGCCGTGAACGCTAACAACTTCAACCTTGCGGTGGGAAACCGTTCCTACCTTGTGCTGAACCCTGCAGGTGCCAACCGTACTGGATTGATTCTTGGGGCGGGCTTGCAGCCCGGACAAATTCTGGTGTTGCGTATCGCGAATGGCCAAGCCAACACCATTCAATTGCCCGATGCTGCACCAAACAACGTTAACACCTCGGGTAACTGGGTTGGTGGGGCCGACGACACCATGACACTGATTTGGAGTGGCACGCAATGGATCGAGCTCAGTCGATCGAACAACTAAGGCCAAGCCCCATGTTTGTTCTTGGGCGACACGGATTGTTTGGCTCTATTGCCCTACTTGCGTCGGTGCTGTGTCTGCGGGCGCAGGACGACGGCGTCGAGACTTTCCAAGCAATCCAGATCGAGCGGGCTGTGGCTCCTGCAAATCGGCTGACGTTGCAGCCGCCAACAAGTGCTGTAACGCCATACGTACTTCTGTGGCCGTTTAATGGACCGGTACAAGGTCACCGACTTGTGGTGAACAGTACCGTAGCACCTTGGCAGCTCGACTGGACGACCTCGACAAACGGCGTTGTTGAACTGGTATCATCGGGAGACCGTAATCTTCGCAGATCTGCTGCTGGGTTGCAGCCGCCAAGTCCGCTAGGGTCTGGTCCCGGAACGGATGCGAATGATTTTCAGGGGGCGAGAACGAGTAGCTCGCAATCGGCCAGTGGATCGCGCAGCACGATTCTTGGTGGTGCGAATAACGAAGCGTCGAATACGCAAGCAGCCGTGGGCGGTGGTCTGTCGAACCGAGTCTCAAACGTCAATAGTGTTGTTGTTGGCGGCAACTCTAACGCAGTTACCAACACCACGGGCGCCATCCTTGGTGGGGCCAACAACGCAACGAGTAATCCTGGAACAGCCATTTTTGGTGGACAGAACAACTCGCTAACGAACGACTTTACTTTTATTGGCGGTGGGCGCAACAACAGCGTTAGTAATCCTCACGGTGCCATTGGCGGTGGGTGGTTGAATCAAATTACGAACGGACCAGCCGTGATTATTGGTGGCGCCGACAACCGCAGCCCGGCATCGAATACCGTCATTGGTGGCGGTATGAATAATCGTGTGCAGCAAGGCCATGCTTCTGTTGGCGGCGGCGGTGGCAACAGTGCCAACGCTAGCAGTCACGTAACCGTTGGTGGAGGGCGATTGAATAGCGTTACTTCTACGCATGGTGCAGTGTTTGGCGGGCTCCAGAACAGCGTAACCGCGCAACGTGGTGTTGTTGTTGGCGGAGAGTCGAATACTTCTGGTAATGGCCATACTACGGTTGGTGGTGGTCAAAGCAATACGGCATCTGCTTGGAGCTATGCCACGGTTATTGGTGGACAGAGTAACTCGGCAACCGACGCGCATGCGAGCATTCTTGGCGGACTGTCAAATAGTGTCACTGGCAGCCATTCCGTCGTGCTAGGTGGACGCTCGACGACGCTATCGGCAATTCAGATTGCAGCGTTCAACGCAGGTCCTGCTGCCATCACCATTTCGAGTGCGAATTCGTTTACAGCAGCCAACACCGATGTTTGGCTAGCTAATACAGATGGTACGCCAAGAGCACTACGCCTCTATGAACAGCACAACGGCGCTACCATTCCTGGAGCTGCCACTACCAACTATGTTGCGTTGCAGGCCTCGACTGCAAACCACGAGAACGTAGACAATACCTACACGTTGCCAGACCGCGTTGGTAGCGTCGGGCAGGTACTTACGGTATCTTCGACACCTGCACCTACCCAAACGGCCGCCACCCTAACATGGGCGGCAGCCCCATCGAATTATGTGGTGGGGGCACAGGATATCAACGCGAATAACACTGCGGTTACTGCGGGCAACATGAATGGGGTTCATTTGCTCCGACTTACTGCAAACGGAATTCCCAACGCCCGTCGGGTTACCCTGCAAAATGGTACCACGGGTGGGTTACTGTTGGCAGTTCGTGCGCGGTCGAACGACCCAGGTGGCAACCCAGGGCGAGGTGTGCGACTGCTTGCTGCCGACGCTAACCTTGCGCTGCAAAACGATGCCGACGTTGACTTAGACCATAACGATACCATCATGCTTGTGTGGGACGCCGTAGATGCTGTGTGGATTGAAGTAGGAAGGACCATTCAGTGATGCACAGACCTTCAATCAAGCATGTCATAAGCGTTATTGCCGTCGTCGTTGCATTAGTTCTTGCGCCAGCTCTTCGTGCGCAGGACGGTGTGCAGACCTTCCAAGGCATTCAGATTGAGCGCGCCCTGCAACCCGGGTCGTTCATCACATTCTTGCCACCAACAGTGGCCATTACACCGTATACGCTGATATGGCCTGCGACGCCCCCTACTCCAGGACAGGCGTTGACCGTTACTAGTGCAGCAGCTCCATGGCAATTGGGTTGGACGACGGCTGGTGGAACAACCATTGAACTTGTTGCAAGTGTCAATGGCAACCTTCGACGAATCGAGAGTTTGAACAGCGGCGGCTTGGCTGGTGTGCCAGGTAGTTACTCTAACGACTTCCAAGGTGATAGGCAGAACGCCTCGCAGACCGCGTCGGGTAACTATGCCGTCATTGGCGGTGGCAGCCGCAATACAGCAAGTGGAAATTACTCGCTTGTTCTTGGCGGCTTTACTAACACAGCTAGTGGCGAGTACTCCTTGGTTGCTGGTGGCCGCGACAACACATCTAGTGGTTCGGGGTCGGCAATTCTTGGTGGACAGAACAACAGTAATTCTGGTGCGAACGCAGCTATTGGTGGTGGACAAAACAACACCATCACGGCTGCAGGAACTCGCGGCTTCATTGGCGGTGGGCAAAACAACACCGTTAGTGGTGTTGACGCTCTTGTGCTAGGGGGCAACGGCAACACGGCATCGGGCACACTGTCGAGCGTTGGTGGTGGTAATGGCAACGTTGCCAGCGATACTGCGGCGTTCGTTGGCGGAGGAGTCGGTAACACGGCATCGGGTATCCGAAGCACGGTTATCGGAGGGGGCGGCAACGCTGCATCTGGCTTGCAGAGTTACATTGGTGGTGGACAAAACAACACGGCTTCGGGAAGCAATTCCACCATTGGCGGAGGTAGTGGCCACGTAGCGTCGGGCTCGTTTGCTACCATTGCGGGCGGACAATCGAACACCGTGGCTGGAAACTGGGGATACATTGGTGGTGGTCAAAGCAATGAGATAACATCGGGCACCCACGGCGTTATTGCAGGTGGACAGTCGAACACGCTGAGCGGCAATCATAGTATCATTGGCGGTGGTCAAAACAACAGTGTTCAGAGCAACTTTGGTGCGATTCCAGGCGGTCGACGGATGACGTTGGCCGCAGGTGCCGATGGGACCTTCGGCTTTAATGCTATCGACGGCAACGTTACCCTAACAGACCCAAATGCGTTTGTGATTGCTAATGCCGACCTGTGGATTGCCAATAACAACAATACTTCTAGAGCGGTTCGCTGGTACACCGCTCAAAATACTGCCGGAGCGTTTCCAGCAGGCAACACTCGGTTTGTGGCCTTTGTAGCACCAAATAGTACGTTCGGCAACAACAACAACACGTATACGCTGCCTGATCGAGTTGGTGCAGCGCAACAGGTGTTGCGATTGTCGGCGGCAACCGCAACAACAGGCACGATGGAGTGGGTCGATGGCGTTACTACCGTCCGCACCGCAACCGTTGACGTAACTGCCGACAACCAGGCCATTACAGCGGCTCAGATGGACAACATCACGTATTTGCGCCTAAGTAGCAACGGCACACCAGCTACGCGAACCGTGACGCTTGCCAATGGCGTCACGTCGGGGCATCGACTCATCATTCGCGCTGTTGCAGGTGCCGGTAACGGCATCGAGATAGAAGAAGCCGCCAATGTTGAACTGAACGGTGCTGTTACGCTAGAGGATCGCGACACAATCATGTTGGTTTGGGATGCAGCAAACACCTTGTGGGTAGAGCTTTCACGGAGTAACAACTAGTGGCACGACCAGCGATTGGCACTTCTCTTGTATCTTTCGGAAAGCTTGGCGCTGACCACGTCGAGTATGCCGTTGTAGTACCACAACCAATCACGGAGCACGCAATGAAGTTCCTTGTTGTTACCATTGGTGCGTTCTTCCTCGTAGCCAGTATGGCCATGGCGCAAGAGAACGTTCAAACCTTTGGTACAATCCGCTTAGAAGACCCTTCAACGCAGGGGTCGACCATCTCGATTGTCCCGCCCACGGGTATCGTTCCCTATAGTCTGGTACTCCCGGCCAGTGCCGCAAACGGTACGTGGCAGCTCTTGTTTAACGTTACGGGTTCAATGGCCACAGCCAGTTGGGCCCCAACAGCATTCCCGCTTGGTAACCCAACCGAGATTCCGTATTTCAATGCGTCGTCGTCGCTTGTGGGCAATCCACAATTTACCTGGAATAATGCTACACAGACGTTGAGCTTGAACGGGACGACTGGCTCCTCAACGTTATTCAGCATGTCGAAGACTGGAACGCTCACAACGACGCACTCCACTCTTGCCCTTTCAAATACTGCTACGTCGGGCACAGCCAATGTTAACAAGACCGTTCTTCAGGTCGTTGCTTCAGGCACCATGGGGTCGAATAGTGCGGTGACGGGTCTCGACGTCGACGTCGCCGGTGGCACGAATAATTACGCCGCCCTTTTCCGTAATGGTCGCGTGGGAATTGGCTTGGGTGCATCGCTTCCGAATACAGGGATCGATAATGCAACGGATGCGGCGAATCGCGAGTTGAACTTCACTGGGACCCTGCTAACGGGCACCAACCTCAACAACAATTTCGAGTTTAACACGGGCAATCGGTCGTCGTTTATCCGGATCGCAACGACAGGCCTTACGGCTGACTTTGTCATCACGGGTATTGCGGGCGGCCAGAGTGGTAAGTACATCAACCTGTATAACGCAACAAGCGAGACGATGATTCTACGTCACGACAATACCAACAGTCTTGCTGCAAATCGTATCCTAACTCCTACGAGTGTTGATCTTAGTATTCCACCCCGAACAGGTGTAACCATACAGTACTCATCGGTAGCGGAACGCTGGTATGTTGTTGCCGCTGGCGTGTCCAGCTATAACACATTCGCGACGGACTCCAAAACCGTAACGACGGGTGACAAGCTGCTTCCATCGGATCGTGCATCGTATATCATCGTTACGAATAATAACACAAACAATCTTGATTGTGACCTTGAGGCTGGTGTTGCTGTAGGTCAGCTCGTGTGCGTTCAGAATAGCGGACCGTTGACAATCCGTTTTGTTGATGGCACCTTGATAAATGTCTTTGGTACAACACTAAGTCTTGCTTCTGACGCAGCAGTGATTTTCATTTGGGACGGCTCGAAGTGGATTCAAGCAGCTCGTGCTTCAGGGTGATTTGCATGAACATCCTCATCACACATCGCAACAACAATACGGCAGATATCAATCGCTCGAGTGGTTGTGTGCAGGCATGGCTCGTTGTTCTGTTTGTGCTATGCATGGTTGCACCTTTGACCTTGCAGGGGCAGCAAAGTGCTGAAACGTTCGGCACAATTCGTCTAGAACACCACGAAGCGCCAGGAGCTACCATTTCGCTGATGCCACCAAGCGGTGTGACGAATTACTCCTTAACGCTGCCTGCAACGGCCTCGGTAGGGACGTGGCAGTTGGCCTTCAGCGTTGATAATGGCTCCGGAACGTCATATTGGGCTCCAGCCGGAGCTCCCGTTGGAATGCCTACGCACATACCGTACTTTAGTGCCCCCACAACGCTTACCGGCAACCCACTCCATACGTGGAACGACGCTACGAGTACGTTACAGGTCAGCGGTACTACGTCTTCGTCAACTCTCTTTTCGATAAGTAAGTCAGGAACATTGTCGACAAGCCATACTTCACTTGTTCTGTCAAACACGGCAACTTCGGCAACTGCGAATGTGAATAAGACGGCCATGCTTATTGCTGCGAGTGGTACAATGGGCGCTAATAGTAATGTTGTAGGTGTCGACGTAGACGTTGCCGGCGGCACCAATAACATCGCGGCATTGTTCCGGAACGGGCGGGTTGGTTTTGGCCTCGGCACATCGCTGCCTGTGGTGGGCTTCGATAATGCTGCCGACGCCTCGAACCGCGAGTTTAGCTATACAGGTGCATTGAGCGTTGGCACGACGCCTAATCACAACATGGAATTTACCACGGGTAACCGTGCCTCGTTCATTCGTATAGCCACAACGGGCCTCACAGACGACTTCCGTATTACTGGCATGGCTGGCGGTCAGGATGGCAAGTACGTCCATTTGGTGAATGCGACGAATCAGACCATGATTATTCGCCACGATAACACTGGGAGCTCGGCTGCTAACCGATTTATTACCACAACACAGTACGACCTAAGCCTGCCGCCGCGTACCGGAGCTGCTATGCAGTATTCGGCTACGGCCCAGCGTTGGTTGGTGGTGTCGGCAGGTGTTTCAAGCTACAACGCCTTAGCATTCAATTCCAAGACCGTCACAACGGGTGACGACTTGCTGCCAACGTCAAATGCTGCCTATATCCTTGTAAATAACTCTGCGGGCAATAATTTTCGCGTGTATTTCGAAGATGGTATCGCCTTGGGTCAGATTATCTGCGTCCAGAATAACGGCCCAAACTCACTTCGCATAAGTGATGGTACAACGATTAACGTTGAAGGTACAAACCTTTCCATGCCAACCGAGGCCGCCGTTCTGTTTATTTGGGATGGTGCCAAGTGGAATCAAATGGCTGCTGCCTCGAATTAACGTTTGTGATTCGCACGTTTACCATAGCGTTCATTCTACTTGCGCTTGCCTGGTGCAATGCCCCTTCACAGACTCTTGTGAATAAGGGGGCACTGGTGCATGTGGCCGAGAAAGCCGTGGTAACAGTGAATGGTAATACCGTAAACAGCACGGGCGAAATCCATGTTCGCGATAGTGCACGCGTTGTCTTTAACGGAAACGTTGACATCGAACAGGGTGGTTTGTACCTGTATGACAATAGCTTGGCCATCATTCGCAGGAATCTATCGATTCGTGCTGCGGGAATATGCTATCGCTATGCCCCCGGCAGCTTGCGCGTTGAAGGCACCATCTTTAACCAAGGCGACCTGTCGAACGAAGGCGAAATTGTGATTGGACGTCCGTAATACCTTGCGCCCCCTTCTGTCCATATCGAACCTTATGCTCATGGTGACTGCGGTCGCCATGAACGTTTCTGCGCAAGACCTGGTAAACACCGGCAATGGGAAGGTGACGAATAAGGGCGTTATCAAATTTGTTGAAAATACTGGCGCGTTCAAGAACGATGCTCCTCATGCCAACATCACGAATAACGTGATTGAGTTTCAAGGCACGAGTAATGTCTTTACAGACGTTGCTGATAATCCAAGTGGTACGACGGCCTTGGGTAACGTTCCAGAATGGCGCGTGCCCGGGCTTGTGCGCTATACTCGTCCAGCAGACGCACAACGCGTGCAGGGGCGCTACTACACGCGCCTAGAATTGGCCGATGCAGCGCCGAAAACAGTTGCCGACAAGACCTATGTGTCGGACACGTATCGCATCGAGAATAGTGGCGATCGAACGTACGAAGGCATCTTTGGCTACGACGGTACCTCTCCGCAGGAGTTGACATCGGAATCTGGCCTTGGAGGAACAAACCGTTATCGTCACCTCCATCTACTCAACGGCCCGAAGCGAGTCGACGGAGCTGCCATTGTGCATATATCGAACGAGTTCTTCTCCGATGCACAGTCACCGCTGCGCAACGAAGGCATCATGCGATGGGGCACGTCGAGCCAGGAGTATGGTGGTATCGACATCGCCGGTGGGGGACAGTTGTTTACGGGTACAGGGCAGAGCGATCTGTTTGCCAACGTGACAGTGTTTCGGGGCAATCTTGTAATGCCTGATGGTGCCGGCTTGGCCATCGTACATGATGGCGCAGTGTTGTTGGTTCGTGACGATGCCGCAGCGCGCCTTGCTCTTGGCGTTCAAACGCAATTGGATGTTGTTGGTGGATTCAGAAACGACCACGGCCCGCTGTCGAATACATCGTTTCATCCATCGTCGCTCGTCAATTACATCAGCACTCGGCCACAGGTGATGCAGGCAACGGCAGCCGACCACCCGTACGGAAGTCTGCGCACTGCGCGATCGGCCAAGACAGCAAGTGGAGACGTTTACCTAGCGTCGTCGCTCTCGGTGAACGACGAGAATGTGACCATGGTGCCGTACACCATGTCAATGACACGAGGAACGGCATCGTATACCTCGCTTGCCGAAGTGGTGGGAGCTATGCGACGTGTGTTCGATAACCCTGCAAACGAACCAACGCGTCGGTTTACGTATAACAATGCCCAGACATTTGTTGAGTTTGATGATTTCCCGCGTGCACTAACCCTGGACGTACGCCCTGCAACAGACCCCAATGCTTTCGACCCAACCACCGACATTCGCCGCAAGGTAACCGTAACGAACGACGGCGCCTGGCGTGCCGGCGTTCGTATTGGCTACAAGGTGTCCGACATGCCTACTCAATGGGCCGCCGGAGCTGGCGAGGCGCTGCTGAAAATGTACAACGCCTACGCTCCTCCCGACAACCGTGCGCTGAAGCTTTCGCCCACAGTGCCACCAACATATTCGCGAGTGCCCCTTGCACAAAGCGATGGACTTGCATACTTGGAGTTGCGCGGACTGGCCGACACTGGGCTGGATAATGCACGCGTAGATAACGGCAACGACATTCTGCTGCGTGGTGCTCGCGATATCCTGCGTGCAATTACCTCTGGACGTTGGAGCAATCCCAACACGTGGGATGAAGGACGCGAGCCAGAGCCACTGGATCGGGTGATTATCGACGGGTTTACCGTCCATGCCGGTTACGTGCGCACCATCGACAACTACGTTGTTCGCGAAAAGTACCCCGACAGCATGGCCACGTCGGTGTTGCTTGGCACCACGCCCAATACGGCGTTGGTGTTTGGTAGTGAAGGAACGTTTAACGCCTTCTCGCTTGTGCCTAACGAGCGGGTGACGCTTACAACCAATCGTGTTGCACCTGGTATTGTTCCCATGGGTACCATGGATACCGGAAGTAATCCCATTGACGGTGGTTTGGTTGTTTATCCTCAGTCTACGTTCTTGGCTCCGAACCTTGTGGTTGGGCGCAACGCCACGGTGTTTAATGCCGGCACACTCATCGTAGGGGTGCAGCCGTGAGAACTGTTGTTCTGGCCATCGCATTCATGTTGGGCTCAATCACCACGCTGGCTCAATCCAGCATCCTCTCCAGCGACGGTGTAATCTATAACACGGGCACTGTAGTGGTACGTGGCGACGCTATAATGACGCAGGCCGATATTGGCGGGCGCGTAGAGTACACCCGTAACGTGCCCTCGGACTCGCAGCTTGTTGCGCAGATAACCTACTTTGACGTCCATTTTGAAGGGGGCTCCGAAAAGCGCCTCAGCGACCCCTCGAAGATTCTCATTGCGGGAAATTTATTTTCTACGCGGGACGCGCTTACGCGTCTTGCGCTGAACACCAACTCACGCATCGAAGTCCGCGGAACGATATCGCATTACGGCGTCATTAATCCCGGTGCCCCTTTAGGATTAATGATTGCCAACGGTACGGTTTTGCAGAATATCCAGGGTAACGGTTTTGTGCCGATGCTAACGCTGAACAATGCAGCGGGTGCTGCGGTAACGCGTGGTGGGGGCTTACGAGTTGGCGAGCGACTGGACTTGCAGTTGGGACGCATGCAGTCGACGGTAGCAGACAACCTTGTGGTTGAACGTGACGGCTGGATATGGCGGTCAGACAATGGCAGCATCGACGTACAGCCCGTAACAGATGATCGAGTGAATGTTCGGTACTATGGTGATGCTCGTATCGTTGGCGGACCCGAACTGCCGCAGGACGACTTTACGTTGCGCCAGCTTGTGGTTGCAAATCGTGCTGGTGTTGAGCTTCCATGGAATACGCACGTCAACGACTCGCTGATCCTGTTTGGCTCTATCTACACCGAGCCAGACATAGCTACGCGCTATACGCTTACCTATACGCCCGCTTTCGACCCTTTCTACGACGAAACGCTGCCTGAAGTGGACGGCATCATGGTGCGGACAGCAGTGTCGCCCGGGCGCGACATTGTGATGAACAGTGCCTTTACAACGTTTGCGTTTGCCGACGACGCGGCCATGGGAAACGTTGCGCGCATCGAGCTGCGAAGCAAGCCACTCACGGTTCCTACGCCATTTTCGGTGGGCATCGACAAAGTGCGGAGGTTCTTTACGCTGCGGATGCTGGATGGAGCAAGGGAGTTAGTGCCCGATGAGCGCTTCTCGGCAACGTTTGGGTATTCGTGGCGCGCAGACTTCGTGCGTGGCTATGATTCTGCTGCTGTCGTGGAGACCCTTGCTGAACTCGTAGGCCGTGAAGACTCGCTCGTCCTGCTTCGATATAACGGAGAAAACTACGTCGAAGAAGGCACGTCGCAGCTTGCAACCTTGCGCTCTGCCAACGGCGCTTGGCGTCATAGCCGTTCCTTAGGCGTTGTTCGCAATGGCGACTTCGCTATTGGCTTCCCATCTTCGGCGCAGGCGTTCATTCTCTATGCGCGGCTATTACTCGAGGGCGCCGTTCGACAAACGGGTGACGACGTGGCCCTCGTCATGAGCAACGATTTGCGTCAGCGGAACCTTGTGCCAGCCACGCCGCCAAACGAATACCCGTACACGTTGGACCCTCTGTCGCAGTCCATTAATGTACCTACCATGCCCGACAGTGTGGTTGACTGGATGGTGGTTGAGTTACGAAGCGACGCCGGCGGTGGTACGACGTACTACCGCACGGTTCTGCTTACCACGCAGGGCTACCTGATTGAACCGATAACACATACACCGGTGGTGCTTTCAGGCGTTGCACCGGGTGAATACTTCATCGTATTCCGCCACAGAAACCACCTGGCGGTGATGACGGAGGCACGCGAGCGGATTGAGCGTACCAATACCAAGTTCTTCGACTTTACCTCGGGGGCCAACGTGTTTGGCGGCGCTGCTGCGCAGCGCGTGGTTGGCACCAACAATGGTGCGCGCATTTTTGCGCTTGTAGCTGGCGATGTAACGAATGACGGTGAGGTGCGCCGCAACGACCAAGACGCTGTTTGGCAGCGCAGGACCATTGAAGGGTACTCGCTATACGATACCGACTTGGACGGCATCATTTCGACGGCCGACTGGAATCGCTCATGGAATAATCGAGGAAGGACCAGTGCCGTTCCTCGTTAACGTTGCCCTTGTTGCTATTTGGGCACTCACACTCGTTGCCGTTTCGCCACGTGCATTTGCGCAGACTGTGCCTCATGCCACGGTGTCGGTTATCCCCGTGGACGATCCGCGTCTTGACCGAATCGTATTCGATCTTGAGATTACCAGGTTGTCGGACCATTGGGACCTATGGGGCAATGGTACCTTCCGCTTAACAAATCCTGTTCTTGAAGCCGCGGGCGGCATCGACTCGGCACGGTTCACTGTGAATTATTATCCATCGAGTTCGGCCCTGCCCATCGTTGGTTACAACGCCCTAGCGCTTGACGGATATGTGATACAGACAGATCTCGCCAATGGCCGACTCAACGTTTCGATACTGAGTCCCGATGGCTTTTCCGATTGCGTGCGCCTTCCCGTGAAAGGTATAGCATTCCGCTTGGGGCGTTTCGAATTGATACGTAACGATGGGGCACAGTTGTTGGGCGACCTACAATGGGTAGCACCTGAGGACTACTATCAAGCCAACGCCTTTAAGATCGATCACGATTCTGTTACGGGGCAAGGCGCGCAGCGCAATACTTGGTATAACACCGACGACAACATCCCACTTGTTACGCGTTACGTTCGGCGTCCACGTGGCGACTCGTGCGAACTGCTCGTGGTGAAAGACTTTGCCGGGCAGTACATTGGCGACCTAGCCGTGCGCCTACAGTTTACGACTGAGTGCGAGGTAAACGTCGACGGCTTCTTTATCGAGCGAGCCCTTGTTCCTGCGGCTAATCCTACGGCGATGCTGTTCGAGGGCAGGCCGAGTCTTGACTTCGTAAACAATGCTGTATTGCGTAGCTGTGTTTGCCGCGATGGCCGTACCTATGCAGACTTATTGGACGGTGTTGAGTACCGACGTGAGCTCTACGCTTATCGCCTGTGTTCACGGGAAACTGGCACCGAAAACGTGACATATCACGACACCATTTACATACGCGTACCAAGCCCGATTATCTCGAACGCTCGTTTATTACAGAATCCGTTCCAGGATCAAACGACCGTTGAGTTTAACATCGACGATCGGTGTCGTGTCTCGACGGCGGCCTACGATCTAGGCGGTCGGCTTTTGTCACGGCTGCTCGATGAAAATGGCAACGAGATTCTTGATCGAGAATATGCGAAAGGCGAAAAGTACACGGCAACGTTCTTTACGCCAGAGTATGCTTCGGCAGGGATATACAACATTGTCATCATTGCTATACCCGTCGATGAGCTTGCTATCGAAGAACAATCGCGGGTAGTACTTAAGGCACAGCTCGTCCGATGATGCGCCACTGTTGCATTCTGTTTTTCATCGTTTTGATAACGATGCCCCTTATCGTAACGGGGCAGGGTAGGTTGGTAAAGCCGAATATTGAGTCACTCGACTCGCTCGTTGTAGAAGAAGAGTGGTGGGTTGGCGGGCGCATCTATGGCCTACTCCAAGCACAGTTCGGACAACTTACGGTGCAGTATGTTGGTGGTACGGCGCCGGGCTCGACGCAGTTGAGCACCCCTCTAACGAACGGCGATGGATACGGTGGTGGAATACAAGCCGTTATTGAGTATCGGGCGCCAGATCGTCCGTGGGCATTCGTTGGCGGGATAGGTGCAGAGTATCACTACGCAACGGCAACCAGCAGTCAGTTCGTAAATCAGGGTATTTACGCATATCGAGCTAGGTTCGAGGCATTATCTTCGATGTTCTACCTGTCTCCGTCGTTCGAGGCGCGGCTGCGTTTAGGGCGCATTGGCACGTTTGCGATGGCTGGGTTTCAGGTTGATGTTCCGTTGTCGGGTAATCGGGCATCGCTGTGGCAACACGAAGAACTCGATGGTGCCACGACTGGCGAGCCAGGATTTCCCACCACGAGCATACGGTTTGGAACAACCATTCAGTATGCAACCCGTGTAGGGCTTGCACTTGGAATTGGTCATGACTTTATGGTAGGTCTGTATGGCTATCGATCGCAAATCATCACGCCATACGTAACCATGGTCGTTGGTACACCAGTCACAAGTACACCTACGTCATGGAATGGGGCAACGGTAAAACTTGGAATCATGTGGCGCACAGCCATGTAGGAGATCGTCAGCAGGTCGAATGCCTGCATTAATCGGAAATATTCTCGTGTTTACGGTGAAGTCTGATGTCTGAGGTCAACCCACGTTTGTAAAAGCGTGGGAGAGTAGGGGAGCTTCGGAATTCTCGTAGAACACGTGAGGTCACAGTGAACCCCGGACTTCCCGGGGTTTGCTGTATTATGCATGCTGCGGTATGTGGGCTGGCAAGGCCAGTGTAAAGGTCGACCCAACGCCATGAGGCCCCTTGGCGTAAGTAACCGAACCGCCGAGGCGCTCGGCTAGTCGTTTGGAAAGGTACAGGCCTAGGCCAAGCGAATCTGGTGCGGGCTCTGTTGCCAGGGTACCGTAGGGTTCGAACAGTCGATGGCGTACGGTTTCGGGGATGCCTGGCCCTGTGTCGCTAACGGACACGAGAATCTGCCCCTGCTTGTGTTGGGCGCCCACGGTAATAAAACCCGACTGTGGGGTGTGCTTTAGGGCGTTGCCAATGAGGTTGTCTAAAATCGAAGAAACAAGACTTACATCGGTATTACACCAAAGCTGCTCGTCGAGGTTAAGGCGCACAACGTGATGCTTGCGTTGGGCAACCGCGCGCTGGCGGTCGACGGCTTGACGGGCGAGGTAGGTGACGTTAACAAGTTCCGTTGCTGCCGCCGTGCTACGTTGAGCGGCGAGCAACGTGTTGACGGTTGACAGCATATGATCGACGACCGTTGTAGCCTGCTGAAGGTCGTCGGCTGAGATTGCCGCGGGACTTTGATGCAGGAGTTCGCGTATCGACGACAGGGGGCTGCGCAAGTCATGAGCAACAAGGTTCATGATGTCGGTCTGGTCGGACGTCAAGCGTTGTAAACTCTCGTTGGCCGACCTCAGGCGATCCATCGCCTCGGCGAGTTCGACGTTACGAAGGCGCTCGACTTCAACTTCGTGTTGGCGTCGTTCGCTCCTGAAGCGAATGTTTGCCGCCGTAAGGCGCCGTCGAGTACGGTTTTCGTCGGCTTCGCGCGTAAGCGTAACCGCCTTGGCTAGCGCAATGCTATGGTGGGCCGCATCTTGCATGCCCAGGCACGACCGTGAAAGCATCTCGATAAGCTCGAGCATTGCCGGGACACTCTGGGTTTCGGCTAGGCGAGTCATGAGAGCTTCGGCAATCTGCCACAGGTCGTCGATTCGACCTTCGTCGGCGCACAGGCGTGCCTCGGTTAGCGCTAGGCGTTGGTGCAGGTAGTCGTTCGAGTCGTCGATTGCTAGGTCGCGCGCTTGCTGAAGCGCCTCGCGCGCTCGCTCGAGTTTCCCGTTGCAACGAGCATGTTCGGCCAAATCTGCCAGTGCGTGAAACCGTAGGTCGTCGAGACTCTTGCCTTCGGTTCGTGCTAAGGCATCGAGGAGGGCACGTTCCGACGCTGCTGCGTCGCCCGTTGTCGACAGCACTTCGGCTTTAAACAACAGCGCAGACACGATTTGATGGTCGATGCCAGTGGCCATGGCAAGGTCGACACCTTCGTCGGCAAGCCGAAGCGCCTCGGAAACGTCGTTGCGCTTTGCGGCAATCACGGCAAGCGACCCTGCCGACGTTACCGCCTGCAGGTTTTGTCCGTAGGCCCGTTCGATAACGTAGGCGCGCCGTAGGTAGTCGTAGGCCGTCTCGTGGTCATCGAGGCGTTTCCAAGCCTCGCCATAGTTGTAGTAGGCCACAGCCAAGGCCACTGGGTCGGCGAGGCGTTCACGCAGAACAATGTTCTCCTCGAGGATGCGCATGCCATCTTCGATACGTCCTTGGTCGCCATACAGTCCGCCTAGGACGTTCAGGATGCGAGACCGTAGAAGATCATCAGCTTCTGATGACGTGGCCGAGGTAAGAAGTCGCTCAAGAATTTCGATGGCTTCGGCGACACGATTCTCCATCATCATCACTACGGCGCGGATGTAGGCCAACTCGCGGAATACCGTAGAATCTCGGTTGTGTTCGGTTATGTGGCGATCGACGAGGTCGTGTGCTTGCTGCGTGCGCCCCAGTCTGCCTAGGCAGGCCGCACAGATGGCGGCCAGTCTGCCAGCTGTAGTTCTATCGGGCATCATGCGTGCCATCTCGACGGCAGCGTCAAGTTCCTCGTTGAGCGTCGATGCGTCGGGCCGAGTAAGCAGGCAGGCGCGGTAGTAGTCCAGTGCTTCCTCGGGGGCTGGGCGCGTGGCTTCTCTGCTCAATTCGCTCATTGCTGTGGTGTGGCGTCGGCGTCGACAACCGCAGGTAATTGCAACGTAAAGCAGCTTCCGTCGTGTTCGGCGTGTGGCCGATAGGTGATGCTAGCGCCCATCTTCTGAGCCATGCGCTGCGCTAGGTACAGCCCCAGACCCAACGACTCGTCGGTGTCTGCTGGTCGCGTCGAAATTGCGGGAAACTTTGTGAAGAGTTTGTCAACCTCGTTGGCGGGCACACCGGGGCCCTCATCGATCACATCGACGGAGGGGCCGTCGCGACGTACACGAATCGTTACCACCGAATCAGTTGCTGTGTACTTGATGGCGTTCGAAAGAAGGTTGTCTAAGATTGCATCGATCAGTGTAGCGTCGCCCGAGGCCCAGCATTCGCCGTCGGACTCGAGAGCGAGTCGAACATTTCGTTCGCGGGCGCGAGCGGCATGACGCTGTTCTGCACGATGTGCAAGGTAGGTTAGACTCACACTCTCGTGCGCCAGTAGCGAGACCTTCGACGAGCTCTGGGCCATTGCGAGGAACGTTGTGACGGTTGCCATCATGCGAGTAACTGCAGATAACACATCGCGGCAGATTGTGCGTACGTCGTTCGGAGGCAGCTCGTGTACATGATGAACAATGGTGGTGATAGCGGCACGAATCTCGAACAGTGGGTTTCGAAGGTCGTGTGCAGCAATCGCGAGAAACTCGTCCTTTTCGGCGGCCAACTGCACCAACTCTGTATTCATGGTCTCAAGACGAGCATTTGCAGCGGCTAGCTCTATCGTGCGGAGACGCTCGATTTCGGCGTCCTTTCGCTCATGTTCTGCGCCCATGCGCGACATCAGCAATGCATATCGGCGTGTTTCGCGTTCGTCGGTCAGTCGTCGGTACTGCTGCAACGAATCACGCAGGAAGGCCTTCGTTTCTGGCGTCGCGTCAACATCGGCCACAATGGCTGCAAGCACCTCTACGGCTTCGCCAAGCTCGACGAGGGCGCCAAGGCGAGCGCAAGATTGGATTGCGTTCGTAGCAAGCGATACGGCTTCGTGCCACTGGTGGCGGCGCACGAGCAGTTTTGCTCGTCGCAACTGGGCCCGCGCTTCCAGTAGGGCATCCGGCTGGTGTTCCAGAAGATGGAGAGACTCAAGGATAAACAGCTCGGACGTGTCGGCGGCGCCTTCGGCAAGGGCAAGGTCGGCCAGTTCAAGTTGGATATTCACACGGTGGGAGTCAACGCCGTGACGTTCGATCATTTCGAGTGCCCGTAGCAGCGAGACACGCTGTTGTTGGCGTTCGTTCAACAGGGAATACGCCGTTGCCATGTTTACCAGAGCAGCCACGGCGGTTAGAACTGGAGCACTGCGTTCAAGGAGTTCATTCGTTGCTGCCAGCTTTTCGTGTGCAACATCTGCACGGTGCAGGCGGGCATATACAACGGCTAGGTGCGACATCGTGAGCGTTAGGTTCGCAACATCATCGAAGGACTCTTCGATATCGGCGGCACGGTGGTAATACTCGAGGGCCGGGTCGTACAGGCCTTGGCGGTCGAGGAACAGCGCAAAGTTGAAGGCTGCAACAGCGATGCCGCGGCGATCGCCTACGTCTTCCTTGAGTGTAAAGGTCTCTGCGTACAACCGTTCGGCGCGGGAAAGGTCGCCAAGCACTTCGCAGAGACTTGCCATCAGCGATGACGCGCGCGACAGCGTGGTAGAAATGCCAAGGGCCTTTGCAGAGGCGTGAACGTCTTCGAGAATCGCCATGGCGTCGGCCAGTGCCCCCTTCCGATTAAGAATCACGGCGCGCATGTAGGCAATGTCGAGACCAAAACGCTCGTGGGCGACGAGGTCGGAAGGGGCGTTGTCGAGGACGGTAGCTGCGCGGTCAAAGTCGGCAGCGTTGATGTGATGGAAGCACGTAAAGCTCACGCAGGCCGTTCGAATCACCTGGGGTATGGCTCTGTCGTCGATCGCGTGTTGGGCTTCGGTGAGAGCGGCTGGCGCGTCGTCGGGAGTTGGTGCGGCAACAAGTCGCTGATAGAGCGACTTGCGCAAGGCACGGTAGGTGTCGTCGGTCGTTGTTGTAGCTTGGGGATGCGGCACGGTATTGCCTGTTGAGGCAATCGTTGATACGATGCTTACTGCTGATGCAAAGATACGTGATGGTACAGGGTGAATGGCATAACGAATGATGGAATCCATCGTTCCTTTGCAGGGCGAAGTGTTATATTGCGCGGAATTTTTTTTGCCGTCCACCACTTCGTAGCCCATGGGTGTCTTTTCCCTTCTGTGCACGCTCTTCGTACCACTTGCGGGGTCGTTGGCCGTCTTGCTTATCGATCGTAACCAAGGCAAGGCCATCCGCCTCACCGCACTTGCGGTATCGTTGGTAACGTTTGCACTTTCGCTTTTGATGCTGGTTTCGTTCGACGCGTCGTCGTCGGCCATGCAGTTCGTTGTGAACACATCATGGATTGCCAGCATCGATGCTGGCTTCCGTGTTGGCGTCGACGGCACCAGTCTGCTGCTTGTGTTGCTGACGACCTTCGTGATGCCAATCGCGCTTCTCACGTCCTTCACCTCCATCAAGAAGCAGGAGAAGGAGTATTACCTGCTTCTCTTGCTGTTGCAGTTTGGCATGACGGGCGTGTTTATGGCGTTGGACACCTTCCTGTTTTACGTGTTTTGGGAGGTGATTCTGATTCCGATGTACTTCATCATCGGCATATGGGGTGGCAAGGATCGTGTCTATGCTGCGGTGAAGTTCTTCTTGTACACACTCGTTGGCTCTCTTCTGATGTTGCTAGCCATCATTTGGCTGGGCTTCTATGGTGATGCCGCTGGTGTTGGTTTTACCACCGACCTAATGAAGCTGCGGATGGTTGCCCCCGCAATTGGCATCGAAGCACAAACGTGGCTGTTTTTGGCGTTTGCCTTGGCATTCTGCATTAAGGTGCCGCTGTTCCCCCTCCACACGTGGCTGCCAGACGCCCACGTGCAGGCGCCCACGGCCGGCTCGGTTATCCTTGCTGCTGTACTGCTCAAGATGGGCACCTACGGTCTCATCCGTTTTAACCTTGAGCTGTTTCCGGCCGCTTCGGCAGCATGGGCTGCCCCTATTAGTATCCTCGCCGTCATCGGCATTGTGTATGGGGCACTGGTTGCCATGGTGCAAACCGATGTCAAGAAGCTTGTGGCATACTCTTCGGTAAGTCACTTGGGCTTTGTTGTACTCGGCATCTTCTCCCTTACGGTAGAAGGTATCCAAGGTGCCGTCATTCAGATGGTCAACCACGGCTTGTCCACTGGGATGCTCTTCTTATGCGTTGGCGTTCTGTACGAGCGTCGCCATACGCGCGAGATTTCGGAATACGGAGGCGTTACGTCGGCCATGCCGCGCTTCGCTGTGTTCTTTGCCATAGCCATGTTTGCCTCGGTGGGCTTGCCAGGGCTCAACGGCTTTGTGGGCGAATACCTCACGCTGCTTGGAGCCTTCCGCTCGCCCTATCTTAATAGCTGGTGGTATGCCGTTGTGAGCGCTTCTGGCGTCATCTTCGCCGCCGTCTATCTCCTGTGGATGTTCCAACGCGTGATGTTCGGCAAGAATGAAAACCCGGCCAACCATCATTTGCGCGACCTTACCACAAGCGAGTACTGGCAGCTAGCTCCACTCGTCGTTTTTATCGTTTGGATCGGTGTGTATCCTCACACATTTATGCGCCTGTCTGAACAGTCTGTCAGGGCCGTCGTCGGCCACGTCATGCATCACACGTCGATGAGCACGCCGCCGTCGGCCTCCGTCACCCCTCGTTGATACCGTGAGTTCTACGCCCATGATGCCCGCACTCTTTCAGGTTCTCCCCCTTGTTGTTATCTGGCTTGCCCTCGGTGCCGTTGGTATCGTGATTCAGGCCTACGTCCGCAACACCAAGCTGGTGTTTGGATACTATCTGGGCACCCTTGCTCTGACCGCTGTTCTTGCTGTTGTGACGTCCGGTGCAAAGGGAACGATGTTCAGCGGTATGATTACGACTGGTGGCTATGCCAATTTCTTCGACGTGTTGTTCTGCTCGGCAGGCATTCTGTCGATGATTGCTGCACGGCCCTACCTGCAGCGCCTAGATGGCGAGTTGGATGAGTTCTACACCTTGCTTGTATCTGCCGTCACAGGTATGATGCTGATGGCACACTCAAACCATATGCTCGTTACGTTTATCGGCGTTGAACTCATGTCGATTTCGTTCTACGTGATGTCGGGATTCCTTCGCTCAGATATCCGCTCGGTCGAGGCAGCCCTGAAGTACTTCCTGCTTGGTGCCTTCGCTTCTGGCTTCTTGGTGTACGGCATGGCCCTCATCTACGGCGCTACCGGTTCGCTCGAATTTGGCGGTATTGGCGCTGCTGTAGTATCCGACGCTCTGCGCTTCCCAGTTCTGTTTGCCATTGGCGCCACGCTACTTGTTATCGGCTTCTGCTTCAAGATCGCCGCCTTCCCATTCCACCAGTGGGCTCCCGACGTTTACGAAGGGGCACCGACGGCCGTGACGGCCTTCATGTCGACTGGCGGTAAGGCCGCAGCGTTCTCGGCACTCATTCCGATTGCCTCTGTCGTAATGGCGGGTGATTCGGTGGTAACAGGGCAAATGCAGCTCATGGTTGCCATCGTTTCTGCCGTTACCATGCTGGTTGGCAACATCTCGGCAATCGCTCAAAGCAACGTTAAGCGCATGCTTGCCTATTCGTCGATTGCTCATGCCGGCTATATGCTAATGGGAATCGTTAACGGTACCACGTCGGGCTCGGAAGCTATCGTCTTTTACGCCACGGCCTATACATTTATGCAAATAGGTGCCTTCGTTATCGTTGGCATTCTCGAACGCGAAGAAGGTGGTCACCTGCAGCTTGACGACTATGCAGGCCTAGGGAAGCGGCAGCCAGTCCTAGCGGCTCTCATGTCTGTCTTCCTATTCTCGCTTGCCGGTATTCCGCCTCTTGGCGGCTTCTTTGGTAAGTATCTGCTGTTCGTGTCCGCCATCGATGCCGGATTTACATGGCTAACCATTGTTGCCGTTGCATCAAGCGTGATTTCTGTGTGGTTCTACCTTGGCCTCGTTGTGAAGATGTACTTCACCGAACCATCGGGTGATACCTCGGAGTCACCCTCGGGTATCGCCGCCATTACGCTTGCCGTGTCGACTGTGGCCGTTATCGCCCTTGGCATTGTGCCGGGCTGGATTACGTCGGTAATCCGCTCATGGCCGCCGATGCTTACTCCGTAACGACGGCAAGGGTTGGCACCCGTCGCTCGTAACTTCAGACCCGGTGGCAGCATCGCTGCCGACGTCCCAACCATGCCGTCCATGCCCGCTCGCTTCGTTCTTATTGTCACGCTCGTTGTCCTTGTTGTTGGGACAGCCCTAACGGCTCGTGCTCAGCCGACAGTTGCCGTGTTTTGGAACGAGAATGATCGACGCGATCGTACGGTCGACTTTGGCGTTACCCTGGTGGGTTTGCCCGTGTCGCGGACGATTACGATCGAAAATAACGACAGCCGCGATGTGTCGATCCCGCTGTCTGTCGAGCCATACTTTATCATCACCAACGACCCTTCGACGGGTGCCCAGCCGAACGACCCGAACAAGGAAGAGTTTGCCCGCGCCACGGGCCTTCCGCTTGTTGTGCCCGCAGGCGAGGCGCGTACATTGCGCCTAGATTTTTTGGCATTTGCCAATCAACCGCTGCTGCCGCCCGACATCGTAAATCAGGCCTTGCTTCGGATACGCATCGTCTATGCCGATGACATTGCTGGGAATGGTGTTGACGTGCAGTTCGTGCTCCGCGGCCTTAAAACTCGGTCAATCCTGGCTTCCTCGAATACCACCGTCAACTTCGACTCGGTCTACGTACGTCCGCGTCCCGCGCCTCCGGCGCGGTCGTGGTCGGTCCAAAACGTCACCGACCAACCCATTGCCGTTAGCGACCAACGTCTTACTCTGTTGTCGAGCAGCGTTGGCGTCGATGAATTCGTCGTCGAGCGCTTCACTCAGCCCGTATTCGGTCCGCGGTCGGCGCTTGAATGGGACGTGTCGTACAGCCCTGTAAACCGAGGCGCCGACAGCGCACGCTTTACCATAGTGTATCGACCACAGCAGAGTGCGGGCACCGACTCTGTCTACGTCCTTCTGCGAGGTGTTGGCGTTGAGCAACGCGTCGAGCTCCTATCTGCTTCCGGCGACATTTCGCCGGTACGGCTTGCTGGCGACACCATCGACTTTGGCGACGTCTCGGCCTTGGGCCCCGGATGCCGGGCACGGCTCATTCTGCGTAATCGTGGCAACCTGCGCATACACTCCACCCAAGAAGTTGTGCAAGGGGCACCGCGAGACGTTGCCGGATTTGTGCTCGAACGGCCCCTTGCGGTAGGAGGTACGGCCTTCGCCGTGGGCGCCGACGACACCGTCGACATTCGCTTTGCGCCCACCATTGCGGGAACCTATCGGGCGCGCTACGTTATCGAAACCGACTTGCATACTAGAGCCATCGCTGGCGTTCCCGACGGCGAGCAATCGATCACGTTTGTTCTTACGGGTACCGGGCGTCGACCTCAAATCGAGCTGGCCTCGACGGTTGTGGACTTTGGCCCAATCGTGTTAATGCCATCGTGTGACGCCGAGCAGCGGCGTACACTCGACGTGCGCAACCTAGGCAATGCCGAGTTGCGCATCGACAGCATTACCATTGACGGCGCAAACGACGCGCTGCGCGTAGTGCCATCCAATCTGCGGCTACAGCCCGCCGAGCGGGCCACGCTTTCGCTGAGTTTTTTGCCCGGCGGCCTAGGTGCTCGGCAGTTAACCATGAACGTTCACACCAACGCCGATGAACGCCCTTTCGCCGTGCTGTGTACGGCCTTGGGCCTTCCGCCAGACACCACCGACGTGCGCACGCCGACCGTCATACGGACGCGGCCCGGCACATTGGTCGACATGCCCATCGCCGTTTCGGCGCGTTCTGTTGGGCGAGCCGATCGCGCCACCTTTGTTTTGGCCTACGACCCCACGCTGCTGCGCTTTCGTACGCCAGTTACCGCCGGTACAGCGTCGGCCACGGCCGTCGTTCGTTTTGCGGCCGAGGTTGTTCCCGGACGCCTTCTCGTCGAACTTGAGTCGCCAGGAGCATTTCTTGCCAGCGATACGCTCGTGCGACTCGTCTTCGATACGTTTTTGGGCCAACGTGCCTCGACGCCGATTTCGGTTGTTGCGTCACAGTCCCGCTTTGGCAGTGGCTCCTGCGACGACGTCCTCGTGATACGCCCGTCGTCGGGAACGTATGCTACCGACTCCATCTGCGGGCTTGAATACAAGACCGTCATTCCTAATGGCCTCGCCGTTGGGGTGACTCCAAACCCAGCAACAACGGTGGCTAAAATTGTGCTATCGTCGGCGCGGCCCACAGCGGCACACATTTCTGTGGTCGATCAAACGGGGCGCGAGTTCTGGCAAAGGGCTACCGTTGAACTTGGTGCCGATCTTACGATGATTCCCGTCGACGTTGCGGGCTTTGTGGCGGGGCAGTACATGGTGGTTGTTACTGCCGGCTGGCAGCGCCACACGGTTCCTCTGGTAGTCATGCCATGATGCGCTACCTGCTTGCGGCTTGCCTTTTTGCGGTGCCCCTTCTTGTAAAGAGTCAGGGCTTTGATTGGCAATACAGCGTACGGCAACCGTCGGCGCCACCTACCACGTTTCTTGGTTTTGAAGCGGGCTACGGCAGGGCTATGCATTCTGGAGGGCTAGAGTATGTAGAGCAGGTGCCGTGTTGCCAATTTGCTGCCGGCGAAGGCGTGCCCATGTGGCTAAGTGCTGTTGTTGAAACGTGGCAGCGTGGCGATGTGGCCTTGTGGGCAGGCGTGGGCTATGGCAACGTTACGGCTACGTTTGCCTCGGACGTTCAGGAATTCCCGTTGTATGATGGGCGAACCTTGCGCACCGAATATGCCTACAACACTGCCATGGGCTATTTGTCATTACAGGGTGGGCTTCGATTCCGTCCTCTTGCATCTAATGTCACGATAGGTGCGGCTTTACGACTTGGAACGCTCATTCACTCGTCGAGCACGCTCGAAGAGGTGGTGCTATCGCCCAGCGACTATCAGTTTACCACCAACCCACCGTCGCAGCGCTACTTGGTGGAAGCAGGCCGGTCTGTAGCATCAGCGTCTGCCTTCCTTGCGTCGGTTGCTCTTACAGGGGGCTACGATATATCGCTGGCGCGAGGCATGTATGTTACACCCACCATCGTGGTGGGGCTCCCGCTTACGACGACTGCTGCCAACGCCGACTGGCGCACGTTTGACGTGAGCTTTGCCCTACGATTCCTAACAGCATTTGGTACGCCATAGGGCTTCGTTTCGTTCGATGGACTATTTTTGTTCTCAACACGTCATGACCAGCCGCCTGCAGCACAACGTTGCAGCGGATTGATTCTACGATTCACTTTTTCGGGACATCTTCAATGTTGCGTTCATTGTTAACACTTGCGGTTGCACTTGTCGCTTCGACAGCTCTTTCGTTTGCACAGGCCAAGTTCGAAGTTGTAGGTGGCGAAACCTACGATTGGGGTAAGGTAAAGCCGCCCACAGCTGGCTATCTTGAAGGTACCATCAAGATGAAGAACGTTGGCAAGGGTGGCCTTATCAAGCTGCTCGAAATCAAGCCCGGCTGCGGTTGTACCAAGACGGATCCTGATAGGCTTGAGATGAGTGCCGGCGAGGTAAGCTCGATGAACGTCAAGCTGAACATCAGCCCCACGCAGAATGGACTGGTAAGCAAGAGCATCACCGTGAAGTATACGGATGGTGTTGACACCACAACAACGTGGCTTCACTTGCGCGCCGACATTCAGCGCGCCGTTTCGATTTCGCCGCAGACGTACTTCTCACTTGTCGACATGCGCATTGGCGTCGAAGCTAGCGCATCGCTCTCGATCGCCAACAACGGCGACGGCCCGATTACCTTCTCGAATTTTGTTGCCGACAACGGTGTATCGCTTAATACAACTGGCAAACGCACACTGAAGCCAGGCGAGAAATTTGACCTTGTGATCAAGACAATTCCTGGCAAGTCTGGTTCCTTCAATGCCAAGGTGAGCTTTGTAACGGACCATCCCGACCATGCAAGTGTAGAGCTGCCTGTGTATGGCCACGTGATGGAAAGCACGTCGCCTGTATTCCAAAAAGAATCCAAGTAAGCGCTTTCGAGCGCCTCGTTAGCCGCCGGCATGAATTCCTCGGCCATCAATGTTCTTGCAGTGCCCCTTATCGGAGTGCGCAAGATGGTGGCGGCGGTGTTCATGCTGGCGGTTTCCGTTTGTGCACATGCACAAGAGCCCTGGCAGGCGTCAATCGTTGCTAGCTGTGGACAGTCGCCACAATCGATAAATCGTATCGTCGTGCTGGGCGATACCCTGATAGCTGCAACGACGGCCTGTGGACCGCTTCAATCTGTTGATGGCGGCTTGTCGTGGGGACCACATCCTGCGGGACCGCTACGCGATACGGCTACGCTCGAGCCGCAGCCAATGTACAGCGTGATAGTATGGAACGGCAACCTGTGGGCGTCGTTTGGCGACGAGGGAGTATTCCTGCTTCGCGATGGAACATGGTTGCATGTTCCGGGCATACCGCCGGCTGTGATTGTGCGTGTGCTAGAGCACGACACGGCCACAGGCGTCCTGTATGCGGGTTCGCAAGCGTATGGTCTGTATGCTTTCGATGAGTCGATACAGGAGTTTGTACGGCTGCGCGATGTAGACCTGTTTGAATCCACGACCGTGAACGTATTCGCAAATACGCGCCGCGGCTTTATGATGGGCACAGCCAAGAACGGCTTGGTCCGCATTGGTGGCACGAACGAGCCGTATCAGACCGATAACCGTGGTTTCCCGTTCGACCCTATCTCTACGCACGCTATCGTTGAATCCGCCGATGGTTGGCAGGTGGCCAATACGCTGCCCTTCAGCGTAGCGGGCGGCATGTATGTGCGTGGGCCCGGCAGTGAAGTGTGGAAGCTGTTTAATGACGGCATAGACAAATACCTTGCCTTTGCGTTTGACGTTGTGGCCAGCGGGCGCACGTTTGTGCTATCTACAGGTTACAAGTCGGCCCTTGGTGTGTTTACGTGGACTGCTCCGCAGCTTGAGTGGTTGCCCTGGAATGACGGACTGACCGACCTAGAAGTAAGCTCTCTTGCCGCCGTTACGACGTCTGGCGGGCATCGCCGTATCGTGGCTGGCACCCGGTCTGGCCGCATGTTTGTGCGCCCCGAACCCACCACAAGTACGTCGGTTTCTAGCACCACGCCACCGCCCTCGAGTAAGGGGCATTGTGTAACCATGGCCGATGTGCGCGCCATGGGGAGCGACACGATGTGGTTCGACCTGCAGGGGCGTCGAATCGAAGCGCCGGCGCTTCGCGCCGGTGTTGCCGTTATGGTTGCCGGCGGCAGTCGCAGCTTGGTGTTCGTTACCGAGTAACCGGCGTCTTCGCCGCGGGAACGTCGATTACCCACAGGTGTCCCTTGGGCGGCGCCGGTAACGCCCGCTTTAGTATCCACGGGTTCAGCAGCTTCACGTCCTTATACGTGGTGCCCTGTTCCACAGCCCATTCTGCAATGCTCGCGATGCCCCCTTCAACAGGAATGGGGCGAGAGGGCGACGGCGTGTACATGGCGGCAGACGGCAACGTAATGCCGTACGAGGCCGACTGTTCCATGAGGTGCTTGATGATGGCAATGCGCAGAATGTAGCGCGAGGTTTCTTCGTTGAGGAACAGGTCGTAGTAGTTTTGAGCCGACTGATAGCGCTGGTTTTCGGCAAGGTTCTCATGTCCCATGTTATAGCCGGCGGCGGCGGTAGTCCACGACCCTGTTTGCTTGAAACCCTGGTGCAGATACTTGATGGCGGCTGCTGTGCTACGTTCGGGATGGCGGCGCTCATCCACGTCGTCGGTTACAACAAGGCCCATGGCCTTTGCAGTGGCGGGGATAAACTGCCACAGGCCTACGGCGTCCTTCGGCGAGCGTGCCATAAAGAGGGCACTCTCGGCTACAGAGATGTACTTAAGGTCGTCGGGCACGCCCGACTCGCGCAACAGGCGCTCATAGAGCGGGAAGTAACGCCCGGCGCGCTTTAGGTACAGAATAATCTGGCCAGGGGTTTGTAGGTTGACGTAGAACTCGCGTTCGGCACGTTCGCGCACCTCGGGGATGTGTAGGGGAACCTCTTCGCCACAAAACGTAAGGCGTTCCGGAAGCGTCCACGTGGCAATGGGTAGCACGTCAGACGCTGGTGGCACCGTGGTGCGCACGTCTTCGGCACAGGCGTACAAGACGAGGGTGGCTAGACAGCCAAGGAGGGGTCGAGAGTAACGTAGGTGTGGCACAGTTGCAGTTCGCGTTCGTCGTTCGAGGCAAGAATAACGAATCCTCCGTTGTTGCACTGCATAGCCACGACGCGCTCGATGGCAGCACGGCCGTCGGCATCGAGCGTTACCCCTGGTTCGTCAAGGATGAGAGCCACTGGATTGAGACTGATGGCCAAGGCAAGAGCAACGCGCTGGCGCTGACCCGATGAAAGTTCGCGCACCAACGTGTGGGGCCGATTCCGTAGGCCCACAGCGTCGAAACACTCGGCGCTACGCTGCATGGGCAGACGACGCCCCGCAAGGCGCGCATGCATCGCCAGGAGCTCTGCCGGCGTAAACTCGTCGTATAACTGCAAGTAGGGCGCTACGAAGCCGATGTGGTGGGCAATGGTCTCGCGGGGGACAAAGGTGCCGCTGGTTTGAAGTGAGACGGTGCCAGCGTCGGGACGTAAGACGCCGGCCAGCATGCGTACTAACGTGGACTTGCCCGAGCCGTTGGCTCCACGAATTCCAAGGGCCGTGCCCCCTTCGACGTGCAGACTTACATCACGCACAACGGCTGTTCCGTTGTACGACTTGTGCAGGTTGTCGGCGCGAAGGTTACCCCTACTCATTCAACCGCTACCTTGTGGCGGGTTGTAGTGCCGGCAACGTCCACCACGGCTATGTAGACGGCAGGCCGTAACGACGCTGGTACGTCGATAGCTGCTACGATGGCCGACCCCTGTAGTCGAAGCGGCACAACGCTTACGCTAAGTAGCGCCATCGACGCATTGTAGAGCCGCACGGTTGCCTCTTCGCCAATGCTTCCCCCATCCGTTGGTAGGTATAACGTCTGGTGAACTCCCACCTTTACCGGCATTGGAAAGGGGGCACCGGTTGAACGCGTGGCGATGCCATCGACGAAGGTGCAGTGGCTAGGTCCAGTAACGTCGAGAGACCACGTGGTTCCGGTTATCGGCATGCCTTGCTGCGAGCGCTCGGCAAGTCGGACCGAGAACACGGCCGACTCGTCGTGGGGGCTGCCAATGGCTGCGAGATTGGTATTTGCTAGCAGCAGTGAGACCACCGACGGCGTGGATTGCCCAGGCACCGTCCAGCGCAGGGCTGCAACTTCAAAGGGCTGCAAGGATGGAGCTGCAAGGGCCGACGGTGGCTGAGCCACGTCGTCGATACGAAGCGTGATTTCGCGAAGCAGGTGGGCGTCAGGTAGGGCCTCGTTAACGGCACCACGTTGGCCGGTACGGTAGAGCACGCCAAGGGCGCGACAAAACCGCTCGGTAAACGACGGCCCAACGTCGGTACAGGCAGCAAACAGCGCCGCATAGGGCTTCTCGCCGTTAGCGATGCGTTCCCACGTTCGGCGCATTGGTGCGTCGCCACCGTCAAGCGCAAGAACGTTGCCAAACCATCCCCAGGCATAGCCGTTGCTCGACGTGGTACGCGAAAAAGGGAAGCCGTCGGGACGCAACAACAGGGCGTTGAGGTAGACAGCCCAGTCGCGGATGGCGGGGTAGCAGCGTAGCTCCATCCACGTGGCCGACATCTCGTAAATCATCGTTTGTTCGACGCCAAACGAATAGGAGCCGATTTGTATTACGTGCGACAGCTCGTGCGCGCACGTGGCTCGCAATGCGTCGGTGCCAAAGGTGGCAAAGGGCGCGATGCCTTGCCGGTTCCTGTCTGTCGCAGCAAAGTCGTTGTCAACCTCCATAAAGCAGGTGTATCGACTCGTGGTGGCAGTCGACGACAGCAGTTTGTCGGTCCTCGTGATACCGTAAATGCCGCTTCCGGTCGAGCCAGCGCGTGAAAGGTCGAGCAGGTAGACGTCGATGGCCTTCGAGCCTCCTGCGCCGTCGTCGGGTGGTGGCGGGCGCAGCCCTACGTCGTTTACCTGCACGTTGAGTGCAAACAGCATACTTTCGAGGGCGATTTCAGCGTAATCCGGAACACCATTGGCATTGGTGTCAGCAACAGGAACAGCGTTCGGCCCACTCCTGGTAAAGTGAATACGGAATGTACCGTTGGGGTCTTCAAGGAACTCATCGAGTCCCGTAGGGCGCTCTGTAAGAATTGCCGATGGCTGGCCCGGCTGCGTGCTCATCCTCTGGACGGCTGCTTCATAAAAGCCGCATCGCGTTGGCAGGTTGTTGTCGGACGCATGTAGACCGACGCCCCCTGTCAGGACAGCAAGGCATACGAACGAAAGGGGCAGTAGGGCCTGCCGGAAGCGCATAGGGGTAGCGTCCGCCGTTAGCGGAACATTTCCTTAATCATGCCCCACGTGCGTTTGATGCTGCTAACAGAGTGTGTAACGGCAACGCTGTTGGAGTAGGTATAGGACCTATCGGGGCGAACAAGTTTGAGGCGGTACTGAAGTTGGTTGTTCTGAATCTCATTCGAGCCATCGCCCTTGGCGAACACGTCTTCGTCGACATAGGAGTGAACTTGGCTGGCACCGCGAGCGGGTACCGTTGAGACAAAACGAAAGACGTTATCGGAGCCGGCGCGCTCTACCTCGAAGGAGCTTAGCGCTGCGTCCGACGACGTGCGCCATTCGATGGTAACGGATGCTCCGGTGGAGCGGGCGGTAAACGACTGGAGGAGCGACTCGACCGCATAGGCGGTAGAGACGAGCAAGACCAGGGCGCAAAGGAAAGAGAACGTTCGCATTGGGTCAAATCTACGGCAAACACATCATTTAGGCAATGACGGAAGGATAATGTTCGAGAAACACTGCATGGGCAATTGGCGTGCCATTACTCGTCGCGGAACCCTTCGCGTGCGTGGCTGCCGTCGCAGAACGGCTTTGCCTTGGAATGTCCACACCTGCAAAGAGCGGTTGGAGGCATTCTTGTTACTTCGGATCCATCGGGCAACGCAATGGTGATAACACCGGTAACACGTATCGGGCCATTGGGGCTGATCTTGATACTTACAGGCGGTGCCTCGGCAGGAGCTGCCGTCTGCGCCGGTGCAGTTGGCACTGCCTCGGCAGGCGGGGGGGCGGCGGCCTCGGAACTCTGAAGTAGCGTAAGGGCGCCCGACGGACACATTCGCACCACAGCAATAACACGCTCGGCATCGGCATTGTCGGGCTGTATCCACGGCTTCACCCGAGGATTGAACACCTCGGGTAAGTTGCCAAAGCAACGGCCAGAGTGCTGGCATAGGTCGGCTTTCCAAACAATGGTTTGGTTGCCCAATGGGTAGTGCTTTTCAAACGAACTCATGATGAATCCCTCTCCGTGAGATGTCGTCGCTTGCTACGGCCACGTCGAAACTAGTATGTATGCACCAAAGCGCCAAATGGCCGAGGTGCAAATATTCGTAACGCATTATCGTAGTTTTGCACCGCAACCATGATTCGCCTTCTCACACATATCGTTTTGGTCCTGTCGTTCGTTGCTACGGCTGGCGTTCCAGTTTCTGTAGACTACTGTCGCGCACTTGTTGCTGGCGACGTATGCGACGTGGATTGTTCCGATTCGGCCTGCTGCGAAGGTGAGTCGCCGGATTCCGAAGACAATTGCTGCGGCACCACGGTTGTGGTATCGGCGCTCGACCTTGACGGCATGGCGCCAACAACCACGAAGGTGCCCGATGTACCGATGGGTGTTGCACTGCCTGTGCTGGAGCCACTGGCAGACCATTCCCCAGCGTTAGCGGTAGCCGTTGGCCCGTCGACGCTTTCTCCTCCGGAGGTTCTGTGCTGCTTCCGAATATAGCGCCACTCTGTTGACGCCTGTCCTACGCTTGTTCGCGTGGGCTGGCCGTGCCGTTTGTGTCACATGTTCAACAGAGGAATTTACCATGATTATTCGATGCATTGCTGCCTTGATGGCAGCACCATTGCTAGCGTTTTCGCAATCCACAAAGGACGGTGTTGTCGTACAACGTCAAGATGGCGGGACCTTTCTGCCGTTACCCGGCGTTACCGTCCAGTTCGTGCCTAACGGCCCCGGAACCCGTACCAATAGCGATGGCCGATTTTCGATTGCCGTGGCTGCTGGGTTCGACTCCATCGAGGTGCGCCACGTTGGCTACACCACGCGGCGCTATGCTGTGCAGGACGACATGACGCGTGTGGTTCTCGATCTTGTGAACGTCGAAGGCCGCGCCGTTACCGTCGAAGCCGAGCAGTCGAGCATAACCTCGGCACCTGTTAAGACCGAGCGCATTTCGAGTCGCGACCTTACCAAGGCCGCCTGTTGCTCGCTTGCCGAGTCGTTCGAGAAGTCGCCCACGGTGGAAGTTTCGTTCTCGGACGCTATTTCCGGCGCCCGTACCATCCAGCTTCTGGGCTTGCGTGGCACCTACACCCAGTTGCTTACCGAGGCAGTACCGGCCGTACGCGGCATGGAAATTCCGTACGGCCTAGACCACATCCCTGGTCCGTTCATGGAGTCTGTAAGTATCTCAAAAGGGGCAGCGACCGTCTCGCAGGGCTACGAGGCAATGACGGGGCAAATCAACGTTGAATACCGCAAGCCAATGTCGAGCGAGCCGTTCTATCTAAACATGTATGGCAACACGCTGGGCCGTGCCGAGGTAAATGCAACATCGGCCATTGTGTTGAACGACGAGTTCGGTACCATGGTGATGGCACACGGCAGAACGTTTAACGGCGAAGTTGACCAAAACACCGATGGATTTTTGGACATGCCAAAGTTCCGCCAGTGGAATCTACTGAACCGTTGGTGGTTTAACAACGACGACATCGAAGTGCAGGTGCTTGGGCGGTTGTTGCGCGATGGCTATGCGACAGGTCAGATGGGAGCCAGCTTCGACGACAGGGCTCCGCGCGACGATCGCTTTGCCATGCGCACTACCATCGACAGGAGTGAAGTGTTTGCCAAGGTGGGCCTACTCGATGCCTTCGACGCAGTCGAGGGCAGTAGTGTTGCCATTGTAGCCAACGCCTCGTGGCATGACTACAGCAGCTTCTTTGGGTTGCGCCAGTATGAAGGACGTCAGCGCTCTGCACAAGTGCGAGCGCTGACGGCATTGCCGTTTCGTGATGATGTTAGCATGATGGCGGGACTATCGTGGCAGTTCGACGACGTTGCCGAAAGCATCCTTGACAGGAATCTTGACCGTTGGGAATCGGTGCCGGGCATTTTTGCCGAGGTCACCACGAAGCCATTCAACGGAGTAACGCTGATTGGCGGCATGCGCGTTGACGAGCACAATATGTTTGGCACGTTTGTAACGCCTAGGGTACATGGCAAGTGGTCTATGACCGACTACACAACGCTTCGCGCCTCGGCAGGCAAGGGGTACCGCGTTCCAACGCTTGTGGCCGAGAATATTTCGGCCTTTATAACTTCGATGCCCCCTATCATCGAGGCAGACATACGGCCAGAGGTGTCGTGGAATTATGGCGTGTCGATAACGCACGTCATGGAAGTATTTGGGCGGGCTGTTACGTTGGACGCCGAGCTGTATCATACTGAGTTCAACAACCAGTTGGTTGTAGACTTTGATGCTGTGCCGGGCAGCGTGCAGTTTAGAAATTTGGGGGATGGGCGCAGTTTTGCTACGGCCGGCATGGTGCAGGCCCTGATGAGTGTATTGCCGGGGTTGGAGGTTAACGTAGCGTATCGCAGGGTGGACAACCGCACGACGTTTGGCGGCAAGCTCATGGAACGTCCGATGTTCTCGCGCGATCGGGTATTGGTAACAGCGTCGTGGGCACTGCCCGACGACTCGTGGCAGATTGATGCAACGTGGTCGTATCACAGCGGCGGGCGGCTACCATCGACGGAGCATCTTACTCCTGAGCATCGCCGTGGGGACGCGTTCCCAGGATTTGCGCGATTAAATGGTCAGGTCCAACATCGATTTAGTGACTTCGACGTGTACGTGGGCATAGAAAATGCGACGAATTTCTTTCAGCAAGACCCAATTATAGCGCCGGAGCGTCCGTTTGGGCCACACTTTGATGCGGCAATGGCATGGGGTCCAACCGATCAGCGTTTTGTGTATCTAGGGTTTCGGTTTAGGGTGCCGTAATTGCGCTGGGCGGGACGTTTGCATGGGACATTGCATGGGACATTGCATGGGACATTGCATGGGACGCTGCGCGGGACATTTGCATGGGACATTGCATGGGACGCTGCGCGGGACATTTGCATGGGACATTGCATGGGACGCTGCGCGGGACATTTGCATGGGACATTGCATGGGACGCTGCGCGGGACATTTGCATGGGACATTGCATGGAACGCTGCGCGGGACATTTGCATGGAACGCTGGGCGGGGGGGGGGCAGGCGCAGGGGCCTGCTCCTACACCCGAAACACATTCACCTGCATGCCGACGAACGTAGGGGCGGCCACCTGTGGCCGCACCTCGCCCTAACGCAACGGCGACGACAGCAGCGGTAGCTTGGGTACGTCGCCTTCGAGGGGGCGTATCTCGACGTCCTCGAACAAGAGGTCGGGCGTGATAACGCTGGCCGCTAGGTATTGCGAGCCACCCGTGATGAACGATGGCGCCACCGAAGGTACTAAGGCACTGTGGACGGTGGTGGCCTGCGACGTCGCCACGATGTCCTTAAACACGAGCGGTGCTAATCCTGCCGCCTCGACCCCACGAACAATCTCTTCGCGCCCGTCGGGAAACACGCGCACAACCTCTAACAAGCCCAGCTTGCCCTCGCCACGCGGCAAGGGGAAGTCGGCTCCTACCATGGGATAGATGCCCGTGTACAGCAGGTTGGTGTTAAGGGCCTTACGTACAACGATCCCATACGGCAGCGCCCGATCCTTCACCAACTTCAGCAGTCGGGCGCGAAGCGCCTTGCCGTCTAATGCCCGCTTGGCGTCGTCGGTACGTACTTCCAGTACGCTGTACATCGCAGCGCCGCCACGCATGCTGCCGTTGCTTTCGCGTATGCGCTTGGTAGGCACGCGCGACGCTAACAACGTGCGCAGGTAGCCCTTCTCAACCACCACCATGTCGCGCGCTGCTATGCCCTCGTCGTCGATGCGATACGCTCCCACAACGTTTCGCCCCTTGTCCTTCTCCTTAAGGGGCACCGACGACACAGAGAGAAACTCCGGCAACACGCGAGCGCCAATCTTGTTTTGGAACGCCATGGAGCTTTCGCCAGCAGAAAAGCCGGCGTCGCTAAGCGGCGGCCGCTGCGCTACAAGCTGCGGAGCAAAGTGCTGCATGAACACTTCGCCAGCGGCTTGACCTTCGAACAGCACCGGACCGCTGTAGGCCTCAATGGTGGGCGCCGTGCGCTGGGCTGCCAAGAGGCGCGCCATCGACGTGATGGCACGACGCAAGGAGTCGGCACTCGGAAGATCCGTGGGTAGCGTGCCGTAAGCCGCATACGTCTGCCCAAGGTACTGTCCGTTTTCGGCCTGCGTAGTGGCAATAACTTCTAGCCCGCAAAAGATGTGCACAGTGTGGATCTTGCGTCCTTCGGACGTAAGCACGAAGCGCTCGACGGGGACGATTTCCATGCCAACGCGCGACGAATATATATCGGGATAGTCGCGGAAGATGGCCGACAATGGAACGATGGTGTTCACGACGTCGGCAATGTTGCCGCGCACCATGCGATGGCGCACGTCCGACTGTTCGGTAGGTGGCAACAAACGGAAGTCGGGCGTTGTGTCGATGCGTGTTTTATTCTTGAGGGTTGCCTCCTTTTTCGAGAAGATCTCAAGCGCTTGCTTGTAGCAGGCGTCGGTGGCAAGCCACAGCTCACGTTGCAGGCGGCGCTCGTCGGACGCCATGGGAACACGCCTAGTGCGAAACTCCTCTTCGTCGTCGGTACTGCCAAAGAAGCCCAAGGAAACGTCGAAGAAGTTCGTGTTGTCGAACGTCTCGTTGCCCACGCGCACGCGTACGTCAACGGTCATGACCGACGCTGTGTCGGTGTCTTCGACGCTGCCAAGAATGGCATGAGCGCTTACAGCGCGGCGGATGGTAACGGCATACTCGATGTGGTACGGACGCCGCAGGTCGTCCATGCGAAGCTCGCGCATCGACCGGTCCATTTCGGCCTTCATAGCGCGGAACACAACGTTGGGGTCGGTGCCCCTTGCTCCTAGTGTGGGTGCAGCAAGGGTAGACGCAACCAGCACAGCGAGTGCGAGAGGTGTGAGCAGGCGGTTCATGGTTGGGCTCCTGTTTGGGCCGAAGGATCGTCGAGGATGGGGAGCTTGGCCTGTGATTTTTGCTTCTTCTGGACTTCGACGGTGGAGACGAGCAAGCTTGGAGAGCTAGCGCTTACGGGAACCCATCCGGATTCGGCGCCGCACGTGCCGTTGAAGATGTCTACGTCGTCGCCTGCGGCAACGATATTGCCAAACATCACGAGGGGCGTGCCGATGAGGTCGACGCCGCGCACGAGCTCGTCGGGGCGGCCATCGGTGTAAATCTTGTACACGACGAGAGGCGACACATTAAACGAGTTTGGCAAGGTGCGTTGTGTGAAGGTAAAGCCGCCTTCGATATCATCGAAGAGCAGGCCATAGTCCTTGCCCTGCTTGCGACACTCGGCACGCAGCATGGCGCGCAGCGAGTCGGCCGGCACGGTAACGTGAGCATGGACGAGTAGGTTGGACTGACGCGAGACGCAGCGGTTGCCAGCTTGGCGGCGGCCGTGACCGTTCGAGGTAGGGTGGTGTTCGATAGGGGAGCGCGACATAAGAAACTGCTTAAAGATGCCGCGTTCGACGGCAACAACGCGCTGGCCAGGAATGCCCTCGTCGTCGTAGCGATACCACCCGGCAATGTCCTTGCCTTCGCGCTGCTGTATCGACGGGTCGAACACGACGTCGATAAAGTCTGGCAAAATCCGCTTATTCAGGAATGCCTTGAACGTCTGGCTCGAGTTGGCATCTTTTTGACGGTGGCCTTCTACGCGGTGGCCAAAAATCTCATGAAAAAACACGCCCGAAGCACGTCCAGTTAGAATTGCAGGGCCTGTGTAGGTGTCGGTTAGTGGTGCGGTACGCAGGCGCGTCACAAGGTCTACGAGCTTTTGTGCGTCGGCCCGCAGTTCCGCTTCCGATGGCAGATTCTCTTGCTTGTAGGCCGAGTAGCTGCGGTAGAGGGGGAGCGACATGCCGTCGTCGGACTTCGTCTTGCACGAAATCATCATTTTGATGATGGGCTCGACCGTGCGGATTACGCTGCCTTCGGAGTTCACAACGTACTTCACAAGGTTGTTAACCGTAAAGCTTACCGTGCCTTCGTACAGGTGGGGCACAGCGTAGAAGACCTTGCTTACATTGACGATGCGCTTGCGCCATGTTGCTGTGTCGACAGGCAGTTCGCGGAGCTCGTCGATATGGCGGTGAGCTGCCTCGCGCGACATATCGGCCGAGGAGTCTTCTTCGGCCACCTTGACCTTACGGTTGGTAATCACCTTGCCTAGACGTTCTGCGGCGCTCTTATAGGCACGGTCGGTGGCGCGCCATATCATCGCGCGCAGCGCTGTTTCGTCGTCGCCCAGCGGCAGCCGCACGCCTCGTGTACCCTGTCCCATCTCGAAGGCCAATCCTCGAATGCTGCGTGTGTTGTCCATTTCGTGGTTGCCCACGCGTAGGTCGACGTCAAGAATCCTGCGATGTGTTGCATTGTCGGTCTCTAACACCCCAAACGTTGCTGTAAGGGTCAACGACCGATCTTCGGTGATGCTGTAGGATAGGAAGTAGGGCGGCACGTCGAGCTTCGAGAGGTCGGCCATGGAGCGTTGCAGCTCGGCCTGCATGGCGCGCAGCACGGTGGGCTGCTGTTGCGCACGTCCTTCGAAGCCCCCTATCGCTACAAGCAGGGCAACGAAGGCAACCTGGATGGGCGTACGGAGACTACGGAATGGACGGCGTCGTGCGTTGAAGGACGGCAAGGGATTCGTCGAGCTCATAGATAATGGGTTTGCCCGTGGGAATTTCGACGGCCAAAATTTGCTCGGGCGAGAGCTGTTCGATGGCCATAATGAGGGATCGTAGGGAGTTGCCGTGTGCTACGACCAAGACGTTGTGGCCGGCTTTGAGTTCGGGCACGATAGCGGACTCAAAGTAAGGCAACACCCGTTGGCGGGTATCTTTAAGCGATTCACCGCCGGGCGGAGGCACGTCGTAGCTACGGCGCCAAATGTGCACTTGGTCGGCGCCATATTCGGCGGCCGTTTCGGCTTTGTTCTTGCCTTGGAGGTCGCCATAGTGACGTTCGTTGAGCGCTTCTGATCGATGCGTAGGCACATCGGCACGTCCTGCTGCACGCAGGGCGATGTCGGCCGTACGGATAGCGCGCTTGAGGACCGATGTAAAGACGACGTCGAACGGCACTGTTTGAAGGACGTGGCCGGCGGCTTCTGCTTCGGCCTCACCTTTTGCCGAGATGTCGACGTCGACCCATCCGGTAAAGCGATTCTCGAGGTTCCACTGCGATTCGCCGTGGCGGAGCAAGGTAAGCGTTGGCATGAGGGTTAGATGTCGGTAGTCGATGTTGTACGTGGCTGGCAAACTTCCATCAGCACGCCGCCTGTGGAACGCGGGTGAAGAAAGGCGATAAGCATGTCGTGGGCGCCGGGCTGCGGTGTTGAGTGGATGAGCTGCAGGCCTGCGGCGTCGAGGCGTAGCAGTTCGCCTGCGGCGTCACTGGTACGAAAGGCAATATGGTGGATGCCTTCGCCGCGTTTGGCAATAAAGGCAGCAATAGGTGAAGTTTCGGACGTGGCGGCGGTGAGCTCGATGCGCACGCCGTTGAGGTCGAACGAGGCCACGTCGACGCCTTGCGTTGGCACCACTTCGCGGTGAAATTCCGCAACGCCAAAGATGCGCCGATAGAGGTCCATCGCGGCCTCGATGTTGGCAACGGCAATGCCGATATGATCGACGGCGTGCATCATTGGGTAATGGCCGCAGCGGCTAAGAATTGTTCTGCTGCGGCTAGGTCGTCGGGGCTGTTTACGCCGTGGACCTCGTTGCTGTGCGGAGTGATGACGGCTTCGACACGTTGGCCGCGGCCCAGCAGGATGCCTACGACGTCGGTAAGGTAGTACTCGCCTTGGGCGTTGGCGTTAGATACGCCGTCGAGGGCTTCGAACAGTGCGGCGCCATTGGCGATGTAGATGCCGGCATTGACTTCGTTGATGGCTTGCTCGCTTGGCGTGGCGTCCTTTTGTTCCACGATGCGTTGCACGGTGCCCCCTTCATCCCGCACAATACGGCCGTAGCCATGAGGGTTTGAAAGGGTCGTGGTGATCATCGACAGCGTAGCGCCGCTACCGACGTGGCGGTCTACAAGGTCGGTAAGTGTTGCGTGGCTAAGTAGGGGGACGTCGCCGCTGAGAATCAGAATGTCGCCCTGGCTATCTGCAAGCAGGGGGCGAGCTTGCTGAACTGCGTGTCCGGTGCCAAGTTGCTGCTCTTGCACAACGCAACGTGCCGAAGGGTGTGTGGTAGCCACAAAGTGCTCTACGGCTTCGCGTTGGTAGCCAACCACCACGGTAACCGAGGCGGGTTGCATTGCATCTGCCGTGTGCAGCACGTAATCTAGAAGGGGGCGTTGTGCTAACGGAGTAAGCACCTTGGCGCGGTTGGGCGTTCCCATACGGGTGCCCTTGCCAGCCGCGAGAATAACGATGTGGATGGGACGGTTCGACGAAGATGTTGGCATTAGTTTCGGCGTGGCATCTCGGTATATGCTTCGACGGCGTGGGATGTGCTTACGATGTCGTTGTGTTCGTTTACGAGAACAACCGTGGGCACATGCGCTCGGGCTTCGGCATCGGGCAGCGACGTGTACGAAATGATGATGACGTCGTCGCCCACGGCACCCTTACGAGCGGCTGCCCCATTCAGGCAGATATCGCGGCTGCCACGAGTGCCGGGAATCACGTACGTCTCGAAGCGTTCACCGTTGTTAATGTTAACGACAGCGACCTTCTCATAGGCCAACAGGTCGGCAGCATCCATCAGGTCTTCGTCGATGGTGAGACTACCTTCATAGTACAGGTCGGCCTGCGTGATACGAGCCCTGTGAAGCTTCGATTTAAACATGATGCGGTTCATGGAATCCTCCGTGATTAGCCAAGTACAAAACTACCGAAAAGTGGGGTGAGAGGTAGCCTTGTTGATGACGACGGCGTTATGACGATTGCCTGCGTTGTATCTTGCGGCCATGAAGGTACGACTATCGAAACTTGCGCATGCGCGCAGCGGCGACAAAGGCGATGCGGCCAACTGTGGCGTGATTGCCTATCGCGAAGAATGGTATCCGGTGTTACGCGATGTTCTGACGGCCGAGCGTGTGCGCGAGCACTTCGCCGGTATCTGCCATGGACCCGTAGACCGGTACGAACTGCCAAATCTATGGGCGCTCAACTTCGTGTTGCACAACACGTTGGGTGGCGGCGGCACAGTGTCGCTTAAACTCGACGCCCAAGGCAAGACGATTGCCTCGGCCATGCTTATGATGGAAATCGACGTGCCGGACGGGTTGTTGCCTACCGAGGCATGAGCGGATTGCCCAAGCCACAGGCCGTTTCGAGAGAGTTCAGGATGGGGCGCATCCATTCGCGGACGTCTTCGCCGGCCCAGCGCTTGTCCCAGGTTTGTCGTACTTCGGAGTCGTCAAGTCGCGTCGACAAACTTTCCACGTTGATAATCACGGAATCTGGCACACACCGTATTCGCCACGTTCGCACCAGCGATGAATAGCGATAGTACACCGATGTTAGCGTATCCTGCGCCATGATGTAGCCCAAGGCAGTGTCCGACTCCAAAACGGTGTAGCCATGGCGGTCGAGAATCTGCGCGGCCTCGCGCAGGAAGGGTCCTGGCTTCGACGTGCACCGAATGGCAATGGGGCGCGGCTTGTCGAGATATCCAGTGCAATGCGTGGAACAAACGACGACACACAGGGCAAGAAGCAGGCGAAGATGTAGGGACATGGATGCGATAGGGCGTTCGATGGTTGCCAAGGGACCAACAAAAGTAACATAGCTTTTCCGCAGGAGCGTGTTCAACTATCTCAACGATCTGCGTTTACGTTTAACAACACCAACCACTGTTCGTTACATTGTATGGCCGAGCTAACGCAATTACAGACCTTGCTTGATCGATCTGCCGAGCTCGACGCCGCCGATGCGTTGGCGGCGTTTCGCAGTCGTTTCCACATACCAACCGTCGACGGCCGCCCTGCGTTGTACTTCTGTGGTAACTCGCTGGGGCTTCAACCCAAGGGCACGCACGACGAGGTGTTGCAGGAACTGGCCGACTGGCAGCGGCTTGGCGTCGAGGGACACTTCCACGCCCAGTCGCCGTGGTTTTCGGCTCATCGAACAGTTACCAACGCCATGGCGCGTGTTGTTGGAGCGCTGCCGCACGAAGTTGTCATGATGAACTCGTTGACGGTGAACTTACACCTCATGCTGGTGTCGTTTTATCGTCCAACAGCCGAGCGCTTTCGCATTCTGCTTGCGGGCCACGAGTTTCCTTCCGACCGTTATGCCTTGGAAACGCACGTCCGCTCGATGGGCCTCGACCCCACCGAAACGCTCTTGGAGCTGCACCCACATCCGGGTTCGCACACGCTAACAACCGAGCAGATCCTTGCCGCCATAGACGACGTTGGGACGTCGCTGGCCCTGGTGATGTTCAGCGGCGTTCACTATTACACCGGACAATATTTCAACATCCCTGCCATCACCCAGGCGGCCCATCGTGTTGGCGCCGTAGCCGGCTTCGACCTTGCCCATGCAGCTGGCAACGTTAACCTCCACCTCCACGATTGGGGTGTAGATTTTGCCGTATGGTGCACCTACAAATACCTCAATGCAGGGCCAGGGGGCGTCGGTGGCACCTTTGTGCATGAGCGCCACGGCAACAACCCCGATCTACCGCGCTACGGCGGATGGTGGGGTAATGCCGAGTCCACGCGGTTTACCATGGATCACGCCTTTGTGCCCACAGCCGGCGCCGACGGCTGGCAGCTAAGCAATGCGCCCATCTTACCGCTGGCGGCGTTGCGGGCATCGTTGGCTGTATTCGACGAGGCAGGCATGGATGCCATAGGCACAAAGCGCGAAGCGCTTACGAGCTACCTCGTAGACGTACTCGACGCCGTGCTAACGGGCGTTGGTGGTGTACACATCATTACGCCACGGAATGCGGCAGAGCGTGGGGCGCAGATATCACTGTCGTTTGACCACGACGGCAAGGCCGTTTTCGACGCCTTGCGTTCGCGCGGCGTTGTAGCCGACTGGCGCACGCCCAGCGTGATACGCCTTGCGCCGGCGCCATTGTACAACACGTTTGCCGACGTTGCCGCCTTGGGCAAGCAGTTGCACGCAGTTGTTGCCAAGGAGGTATCATGAGCAATCCTACCGACGACGCCTACGTAGTAGGCCGTCGCGCCGTTGCCGAGTCGTTAGCTGCCGGTGCCCCTTTGGCAAAAGTGCTCTTGTGCTACGGCGTGGATGATGGTCCGTTGGCTGCATTGCGAGCATCGGCAAAACGTGCAGGCGTGCAGTGTTCGGTAATGGACCGAAGGAAGTTTGGCGAGCTTGAGGCGTCGCTGGGGCTGGAGCGCAACGATGCACAAGGCGTGATAGCCCTGCGGGCGGCTCACGTTCCGCTCGACGTCGAAGCGTTGATCGATCAGGCGCTCTCACAGCGGGACAACCCTGTGATAGTGGCGATGGACGGTATTACCGACCCGCACAATTTGGGAGCCATTGCTAGGAGTGCCGAATGTTCTGGAGTAAACGGTGTGGTGTTGTCGGTTCGGTTTAGTGCGCCAATTACACCTGTTGCCGTAAAGGCCTCGGCAGGGGCGCTTGAACATCTTCCGCTGGCCCGTGTGCAGCGAATAAGCGACGCACTCATGGCCATGCGTGCGCGTGGCTTTACCATCGTTGGTACGGCCATGGAGGGCACGGCGGCGTACGATGCCGATGTGTACAAGGGGCCTTGCGTGGTGCTTATTGGCAGCGAAGGCGAGGGGCTGCATCCGCGTTTGCTGGAGTTGTGCGACCACGTGGTAACGATACCTATGCATGGCCGCATTGAAAGCTTGAATGCAAGCGTGGCGGCAGGCGTGGTGTTGTTCGAGATTGCGCGCCAGCGGAACATGCCGTAGGCATGTTTTACGGCACCACAATCAACGCCTGCGTATGCGCTTGTACACTGCCAGTGCCTTCAACCGGCTCTAACCGAAGATAATAGCTGCCGGAAAGCAGACCACCTGTCGAGATGGTCGTGGAAGTTTCGCCAGCGGCTATGGGCTGACTTATGTGTACGCGGCCAAGCATATCGACAACGCTAAGAACAGCATCGGTGGTTGCAGACGTTGTTACTACAGTGTGGCCAGAGGCAGGGTTGGGGCTTATGGCTGCAATAGTGTGCCTGTGCGGCACGATCGCGGGCTCGTCTGGTGCAATGGAGGTAGCAGTGTCTTGGCCGAACACCGCCACAAAGGCGTTCCAAGAGCCGCCACCATACTTTGCCTGATGCGCCCCTGCCGTGGCGATGGCATTTTCTGATATCGTATAGCCCGCCACCACAATGTTGCCGCCAGGCGTTATGGCGAGGGCATAGCCTTCGTCATTCAATTCTCCTCCATAGTACGTGCCCCAAAGGCGGGTGCCCGTGCCAGAGAAGACCGCAACAAAGGCGTCCCTGCGCGAACGCGCGTTCGTTTGATGCGCCCGCGCCGTGGCTAGGCCAATGCCTGATTCGGCCTGGCCCGACAGCACGATGTTGCCTTCCGAGGTAACAGCAAGTGCACGGCCATAATCGGGATCCCATCCCCCATAATACGTACCCCATAGGCGGGTACCCTTGCTAGTGAACACTGCCACAAAGGCGTCCCATACACCACCATTTGTCTCCTGATGCACCCCCGCCGTGGCGATAGCATTGGGTGAGAAAGTCGAGCCAGCTAGCACGATGTCCCCGCTAGGGCTGAAGGCAAGGCCAGAGGCACTTTCCCAATCCGAGCCACCATAATACGAGCCCCACAGGTTGGTACCCGTGCTATTGAAGGCGGCAACAAAGGCGTCCGCTGTGCCACCACCATACGTTGCCTGATGCGCCCCCGCCGTGGCGATGGCATTTTCTGATGTAGACTCGCCCGCCAGCACGATGTCGCCGCCGGAGGTGACGGCAAGGGCATGGCCAAAGTCGCTTCCTTCCCCTCCATAATACGTGCCCCATAAACGTGTACCCGTGCCGGTGAACACCGCCACAAAGGCGTCCCATACACCACCATTTGTCTCCTGATGCACCCCCGCCGTTGCGATGGCAGTGGTTGAATTGGTCTCGCCCGCCAGCACGATGTCGCCGCTGCGGGTGACGGCAAGGGCACGGCCATAGTCCGGACTGGATCCACCATAATACGTGCCCCACAGGCGAGTGCCTGTGCTGGTGAACATCGCTACAAAGGCGTCCCAGCTACCACCACCATGCGTCACTTGATGCGCCCCCGCCGTGGCGATGGCATCTTCTGACCGGGTCTCGCCCGCCAGCACAATGTCGCCGCCGGGGGTGACGGCAAGGGCATAGCCAACTTCAACACTTGATCCACCATAATACGTGCCCCACAGGCGGGTGCCCGTGGCGGTGAACGCCGCCACAAAGGCGTCGGTGCGACCACCATACGTTGCCTGGTGCGCCCTTGCCGTTGCGATAGCAGCACTTGAACGGGTAACGCCCCCCAGCACGACGTCGCCGCTTGGGGTAACGGCGAGGCCATAGCCAATTTCAGCGCCCTCCCCCCCATAATACGTTGCCCACAACAACTCCGGCATTGGATCTATCACCAACGTCTCCCCCATGGCTATGTCGATAGGGGGCGTCGTAAAACCGTAAACGTTGCCGCCAAGGGCGCGGTAGCGTACGTCCACAGTGCTGCCCGTGCTTTGCACGTAGCTGCGCGGCAGCGACTCGCGAATGGGGCCGTGCTGCACGTCCAGCACAAGGTGGGCTGCGTCGAGACGCGTGCCGTGGGCACCACGGTTTCGCAGTTGTATGGCGGCAACGTTGCCGCCGGGACGTATCACAAACTGGTATTCGGGACGTTGTTGGTCGTCGATAAACCACTCCATGTCCACCCCCGGCCACACGTCGTGATAGGTCACCCGTGCATAGCCCCGCACATCCGTTGCCCCCTTATCGCCATGCACTTGTTGGGTGATGTGGGTGTAGTAGTTCAGGTAGTCACTACTGGCACCGGTGGCGGTAATGAGGGGCTTGGGGTTGGCGCCAACCAGATCCACATCCACGCGGTGGAAACGATAGGTGATTTCTTCGTTGGGGCGATCCTGGAATTTTGCGGGCAGGTAGCGTAATGCTGTATCCTCTGGCAGCTCGCACCGGTCCACGGTATAGCTGTCATACGAAAAGCCGTTGCCACGCAGTTGGATATTCAGGCCGGGCCGCAAAATCAAAAAGCGAACGTCGTGATTGGGCTTGCCGTGCTGGTCGCCAATTTGACCCTTGTTTTCGATGTAGAGGGAGGTGGCGGTGGAGGCGGTTGGCAGGGTGTGTTGGGCAGTGGCTGTTGAATGTGCCACAGCAAAAAAACATAGCAGCGCAATAGCCTTTGATAGCGAAACGATGTTCATAACGGTGCTACTCCCTTGATGGGTGACGTTGGACTGATGACGAGGGAATCAAAATACGGCAAGAGAGCGGTGTGTACCGCCAGAGGCGGTGCCGGCGAGACGCCGGGTCTGTGGGTTTGGCGTAACTATGCGCAGCATGTAGCTACGGCGCAGCCGTGTAACTATGCGCAGCATGCCTTTACGGCACCACTATCAACGCCTGTGTATGCGCCTGAACACTGCCAGTGCCAGCAACGGGTTCCAGTCGGAGATAATAGCTGCCGGAAGGCAGACCATGTGTTGAAACGGTCGTTGCTGTGCTGCCGGCAGCAATGGGCTGATTTATGTGTACGCGTCCTAGTACATCAACAATGCTAAGCACAGCGTCGGAGGTTGCCGATATTGTTACTACCGTGTGGCCAGAGGCAGGGTTGGGGCTTATCGCTGCAATGGTGTGCATGTGCGGCACGATCTCGGGCTCGTCTGTTGCAATCGAGCTAGCTGTGTCTTGGCGGAAAACCGCCACAAAGGCGTCCGCACCGTTACTATTCGTTGCTTGGTGCGCCCCCACCGTGGCGATAGCAGTGGTTGAATTAGTAGTGCCCGCCAGCACGATGTTGCCGCCGGAGGTCACGGCAAGGGCAAGGCCCATCTCCTCACCTGACCCTCCATAAAACGTGCCCCAGCGCTGGCTGCCCGTGCCGGTGAATGCGGCCACAAAGGCGTCGCCGAGGCCACCACCATACGTTGCCTGATGCGCCCCCGTCGTGGCGCTGGCATCGCGGGAAATGGTCTCGCCCGCCAGCACAATGTCGCCGCCGGGGGTGACGGCAAGGGCATAGCCATAATCATAAAGTGACCCTCCATAATACGTGCCCCACAGGCGGGTGCCCGTGCCGGTGAATGCTGCCACAAAGGCGTCCCCACCGCCACCATACGTTGCTCTATGCCCCCCCGTCGTGGCGATGGCTTGGTGGCAATAGGTCTGGCCCGCCAGCACGATGTCGCCGCCCGGGGTGACGGCAAGGGCATAGCCTAGGTCGCGATCTGTTCCTCCAAAATACGTGCCCCAACGGCGCGTACCCGTGCCGGTGAAGGCGGCCACAAAGGCGTCGGCACGGCCACTGTTCGTTGCTTGATGCGCCCCCGCCGTGGCGATGGCACTTTCTGACCCAGTATCGCCTGCCAGCACGATGTCGCCGCCAGGGGTAACGGCAACAGCTCGGCCTAGATCCCAACCGGACCCTCCATAATACGTTCCCCATAAACGAGTGCCAGTACCGGTGAAGGCAGCCACAAAGGCGTCGTAGCGTCCGCCACCATGGGTTGCCTGCTGCGCCCCTGCTGTGGCGATGGCATCGGGTGAAGTGGTCCCGCCCGCCAGCACGATGTCGCCGCCCGGGGTCACTGCAAGGGCACTGCACACATCCTCACCTGTTCCTCCAAAATACGTGCCCCACTGGCGGGTGCCCGTGCCGGTGAACACCGCCACAAAGGCGTCGCCGAGGTCACCCTTCGTTGCCTGATGCGCCCCCGCCGTGGCGATGGCATCGGGTGACTCGGTATAGCCCGCCAGCACAATGTCGCCGACGGAGGTGACGGCAACGCCACCGCCTCTGTCATCACCTGACCCTCCATAATACGTTCCCCACAGGCGGGTGCCCATGCCGGTGAATACCGCCACAAAGGCGTCCGAGTTGCCACCATACGTTGCTTGATGCGCCCCCGCAGTGGCGATGGCTGTGCGTGAATATGTCTCGCCCGCCAGCACAATGTCGCCGCTAGGGGTGACGGCAAGGGCAAAGCCGACGTCACCACCTGGCGCCCCAAAACCTACCCCCCCCCCATAATACGTTGCCCACAAAAGCTCCGGCATTGGATCTATCACCAACGTCTCCCCCATGGCTATGTCGATAGGGGGCGTCGTAAAACCGTAAACGTTGCCGCCAAGGGCGCGGTAGCGTACGTCCACAGTGCTGCCCGTGCTTTGCACGTAGCTGCGCGGCAGCGACTCGCGAATGGGGCCGTGCTGCACGTCCAGCACAAGGTGGGCTGCGTCGAGACGCGTGCCGTGGGCACCACGGTTTCGCAGTTGTATGGCGGCAACGTTGCCGCCGGGACGTATCACAAACTGGTATTCGGGACGTTGTTGGTCGTCGATAAACCACTCCATGTCCACCCCCGGCCACACGTCGTGATAGGTCACCCGTGCATAGCCCCGCACATCCGTTGCCCCCTTATCGCCATGCACTTGTTGGGTGATGTGGGTGTAGTAGTTCAGGTAGTCACTACTGGCACCGGTGGCGGTAATGAGGGGCTTGGGGTTGGCGCCAACCAGATCCACATCCACGCGGTGGAAACGATAGGTGATTTCTTCGTTGGGGCGATCCTGGAATTTTGCGGGCAGGTAGCGTAATGCTGTATCCTCTGGCAGCTCGCACCGGTCCACGGTATAGCTGTCATACGAAAAGCCGTTGCCACGCAGTTGGATATTCAGGCCGGGCCGCAAAATCAAAAAGCGAACGTCGTGATTGGGCTTGCCGTGCTGGTCGCCAATTTGACCCTTGTTTTCGATGTAGAGGGAGGTGGCGGTGGAGGCGGTTGGCAGGGTGTGTTGGGCAGTGGCTGTTGAATGTGCCACAGCAAAAAAACATAGCAGCGCAATAGCCTTTGATAGCGAAACGATGTTCATAACGGTGCTACTCCCTTGATGGGTGACGTTGGACTGATGACGAGGGAATCAAAATACGGCAAGAGAGCGGTGTGTACCGCCAGAGGCGGTGCCGGCGAGACGCCGGGTCTGTGGGTTTGGCGTAACTATGCGCAGCATGTAGCTATGCCGAAGGCATGTAGTTTTGCACGTTAGTCATCAACAGCACCTTTTTCATGCACGATCATTCACTTAACGATCAAGAACTGCGCCGCCGCGAAGAACTGCAACACCTTCGCGATGCCGGCATCAACCCCTATCCGCCGTCGTTCGATCGCTCGCATCACGCCGCCTACATCCTTGATACGTTTCGCGACGAGCAGCCGGAGCCCCTTGCCAATGTAACGGTGGCGGGACGCATCGTGGCGATACGAAAGATGGGGAAGGCGTCGTTTCTGCACATTGCCGATAGCTCGGGACGTATCCAGATCTATGCTAAGAAGGACGACCTAGGCGAGGCCTACGATATGCTGCGCCTGTACGACTTGGGCGACATCATTGGCGTGGAGGGCTTTGTGTTCCGCACACGCATGGGAGAGGTGAGCGTTCATGCTCGAAGCATCACCATGCTAACGAAGTCTGTGCGCCCCATCCCGCTTGGCAAGGAAGAAGTTGCCGAAGACGGCACCGTTACCCGCTACGATGCCTTTGCCGATAAGGAACTGCGATATCGCAAGCGCTACCTAGACCTCATTGCTAACCCGCACATCAAAGAGACGTTCGAGAAGCGAGCCACGATCATTCGCACCATGCGCCGCTACTTCGACGATCGCGGCTGGATGGAAGTCGAAACGCCCATCCTTCAACCCTTGTACGGAGGTGCTACGGCGCGCCCGTTTATTACTCACCATAACGCCCTTGATGTTGAGCTCTACCTGCGCATCGCCGATGAGCTCTACCTAAAACGCCTGATCGTAGGGGGCTTCGATGCCGTGTACGAGATATCCAAGAACTTCCGTAACGAAGGCATGGATAAGACGCACAATCCGGAGTTCACAGCCATGGAAATCTACGTGGCCTACAAGGACTACCTGTGGATGATGGACATGGCCGAAGACCTGCTGCAAACCATCGTGAACGCCGTGCATGGTACTACAACGGTGCGATGTGGCGATGTTGACGTGTCGTGGGCAAAGCCCTTCCGGCGAGAAACGATGTATGGACTGTTCGACCAACATACAGGACGTAACCTGCGGGGCCTTAACCGTGAACAGTTGCTAGAAGCTGCGCGCGAACTCGACGTAGCCGTCGACCCCAAGGCCAGCGCCATGAAAATTCTCGACGAGATCTTTAGCGTCTGCGTTCAGCCCCACCTTATCCAGCCCACGTTTGTGATGGACTATCCGGTGGAAATGTCGCCCCTAGCCAAGGCCCACCGCACCGAAGCCGGCTTGGTAGAACGCTTCGAGCTGTTTGTGATGGGCAAGGAGATTGCCAATGCGTTTTCGGAGCTCAACGATCCGATCGACCAGCGCGCTCGCTTGGAAGAACAGGCGCAAATACGTGCCGATGGCGACGACGAGGCCATGGTGGTAGACGAAGACTTCCTGCACGCCATCGAAGTTGGTTTGCCGCCTACGGCGGGCATGGGTATTGGCATCGACAGGTTGGTAATGCTGCTAACAGACAACGACTCGATCCGCGACGTCTTGTTCTTTCCGCAGATGCGTCCAGAACGTTCCGCCGCCGCTCCGGCGCAGGAGTCCTAATGGGCTACACCCCACTGGGAGTTCCCAAGAATGCCGACAAGCCCGACCGGCTATGGCTGCACATCCTGCTCTTTGGGCTTACCGTTGTTAGCACCATGTTGGCCGGCGCTGCTTGGGCGTCGCACGACCCCAACGAGCTTTCCAACCTCCAACACGGCGTCACCTACTCGGTTCTTCTCTTGGCGTTTTTGTCGGCCCACGAATTCGGACACTACTTCGCAGCCCGCTATCACGGAGTACGCGTAACGTTGCCGTTCTACATCCCTATGCCATTGTTGTGGTTGATGCCGTTTGGAACCATGGGGGCGTTGATTCGAATCAAGGATCGCATTACGCGTCGTGATGTATTGTTCGACGTCGGCGTAGCCGGCCCTCTTGCCGGCTTCGTTGTGTGCTGTGCCATCCTTATCTATGGTTTTGCAAACCTTCCAACGTTCGACTACCTAACCACGATACATCCAGAGTATGCTACTCCTGCCGATATTCCTTCGGGGGGCATGACGTTTGGCGACAACCTGCTGTTCTCGTGGTTCCGCAGTGTGGTTGTGCCGCAGGGCGCCTTTGTTCCGCCCATGAATGAGATCTACCACTATCCGTTCCTATGCGTAGGGTGGTTTGGATTGTTCGTTACCGCGTTGAACATGATGCCCTTTGGGCAGCTTGATGGGGGGCACGTGCTAACGGCACTCATAGGCCGCCGGCAGCGCTCTATTGCCACCGTGTTGTGGTGGGTGATGTTTACTGCAGGTGTGATGGCTCTCATGGGATCGGTTCGGCTTGCGCTGCTCGAGCCGTCGCCCGAAGCGTGGGTGGTTGCCCTCCAGCGCTGGCTGTTGCCCGTCTTAGATCGTATTCAGGACCACGCTCCGTGGCTCTACATGGCCGGCGATATGTGGCTGTTTTGGGCCCTGCTTATCCGTCTTGTTATCAAGATTCCGCATCCGTCGATGGACGATCCCCAGCCACTGTCGCCCACGCGTCAGCTTGTTGGCTGGCTGGCTATCGCTATCCTGTTTTTGAGTTTTACGCCACGCCCAATCTTCATGGGCTGATGACGCGCCGCCACCATACCGTTCTGGCTACCGTCCTCGTTGTGATGTGCGCCTATCTGGTGCGCCTCTCCCTGCCCGAAATGCAGCCGCACGAAGAGGCCTTCCACTCCGTGCGGGGCAAGGCCGCTGTGGTGTTCGGCGCGTGGGTCGACCAGGCGCCGCAGGCTCTGGGCGGACTCTACAGCGCTTCGGCACCGCCGCTTACGTCGTGGCTTGTTGCCGCAGGTATCACCATTGCTGGTCCGTCCGACACGGCCGTGCGCTTGCCGTTTGTCCTTGTGAGTGCCCTTGGGTTGTTCCTGTTCTTTCTCGTAGCCGAACGCCTTGTGTCGTTCCGTGGTGCCATAGCCGCCGTCCTAGCCCTTGGCACCGGCCTGCCCTGGGCCGTGTTGGCGCGAAGTGCCCTGCCCGACATTGTCGCAATTACGATGTGTCTGCTCGCCTTGTACGCTACGTTGCGATACCGCGCCGACGACTCTCCTTGGCCGCTGGGCTTGTACGCTGTGGCTCTTGCCGGTTTGCTGTTGTCGCAGCCAGCGGCAGCCGTCGTTTGTGTCCTCTTCATTGTACCGCACATCGTCGACCATCTGCGCACGCCATCGCGTCTGCTCTGGCCGTTGGCATCGGTTGTTGCCGGCACCCTGCTTGCCATGCCGTGGTACGGCTCGATGGTTGGCCTGTATGGCGATCAGTTCTGGTTGTCGTTTATGCTGCCGTTCGGATCGTCATTCGGCGGGCTCAACAGCAAGGGTCTTGGCCTGTTTGCCCCGTTGTGGTCGGTGCTTACAGCCCATCCACTTACCATTGTGGCAATTGTTGGTGTGCCGTTCCTTCTTGTCAAGCGGTCCATGTTGCCGGCAGTATCGCACCGACCCGCAGTAATCGTGTTGTTGTGGTTTGCCGTAGTGCTTGTTGGTGCCAGTGTTCTTTCGTTCGAGCCGTTTCGTCTTGCTCTTCACATCCTTCCGCCGGCCACGCTTGTTGCCGTGTGGCTTGTCGAGCACATGCGCTCGCAATGTGAACGCCGAGTGCACAGCATTACCTACGCCCTCATCGTCGGCTCGTCTGTTCTCATAGCGGCCTCTCCTGCATGGCTGCATGCCTTTTCGGTTGCGATAGGGGGCACCGACGTAGCAGCGCTGTGCGCTGCGGCTGCACTGGTGATTGTGGCTGCGGCTGCGCCGCAGCGCTGGGTTGACGCCATGGCCATCCGGGGTGGCAACGCCGTTGTTGCCATGGCCATTGCCGTGGGCACCGTGCGCGTCGGTACGACCATCTTGAGCGGCTGGACTGGCGCGCAAGCTGGCGGCCGCGAGGTGGCTGCCAAACTGATCGACATCGACGTGCGACAGTTTGCCGTGCTCTTTCATCGGCAGTCGGCGGCCGACGCATTTGCGGGCCAACTTGCGTGGTACATGGGTGGGCGTATGACGGGCTGGATGCCCGGCTACGGATATAAACCAGTGGCACTGCCAGCGGATGCAAGCTCGGTCGAGGTTGATGCCTTGGCGTACGGACGCCGGCTACCGTACGTGGTCTATGTCCACCAAGGAACAGAAGCCACTGTGTCTGATAGTGTTGCCTCGACATTGTCGGCTGGTTACGACGTTGTTCTTACAACGCCGCATTCTACCGTGTTTCGCCGAAGGTAACCGGTGCCCCATACAGCAACAACACAATGGAGTTGGAATGAAGCAATGGATGATAACGCTGCTCGCGATAACAGCCGCCTACAGTAGTGCGATAGCTGGCGATCACTGGGTTGAAGTGCCCAGCATTGTTTCGGCCACGGCACCACTGCTTGTGGGTAGCGGGCACGGTACGAAGCCGCTTGCCAGCAGGCCAAGAGTGTATCGAGGAGTTGTGAACGATAGTCTTTCGGCCATGCAGGTAGTATGTGGTGCCGAGCGACTTGTGGTGGTACGAGATGTGCACGGCATGCGAGCGTACTGGGATGGAGGATCTTCCGATGCCGTTCGAACAACGGCCGACCTGCCATCAACTGCCTTCGACTGTTTGCCAAGGCAGGCCCCGCGCGGCAAGCCCTCGCTGCACGATGCCGGGCAGGGCGCAGATGACGGCCGTGGACTCCGCGTTCGCGTTGCCGTTGAAGCCGACTACGAATACTTCGTGAGCGCCGGCCAACGCTCGGCCGAGCGCGCCCTGGCCTATACCACGGCGTTGTTTATGGTGGTGCGCGATGTGTATGAAGACGAGGCAAACATCAGTTTCGAGATATCATGGTTTAAGGTGTGGACGGATTCAGCATCCGACCCCTACAAGGTGAAGGGCAATGCCTATGCCTTGCCCGATTTGGTGCGCCCATATTGGAAGGAACACTACGACACTGTGCCACGCGACCTTGCTCACGTTATGACGAGCGTTGGATATGGCGGTGGTGGGTTTGGCTACTTTGGTGCGCTGTGTAATCGCGAATATGGCTTTTCGGTGAGTTCGCCCACCGGTTTTGCAGCGCTACCACAGTTTGGATTTACGTACGACGCCTACATCGTTGGTCACGAGTTAGGACATAACTTCGACGCTCGTCATAGCCACGATTGCTTCTGGGAACCTGCGCTCGACACGTGCTTCACAAAAGACGACGTTCAGTTAAAGTTGGGTGATGCCTGCCACAGTCTGCCCATAACGCCGCGCAAAAGCCAAGGGTCGTGGCTGAGTTACTGCGCCAATGCTAACTATGCACTCTCGGGCAACGACTTCTCGCAGTTTACACTTGCCATGACGTTGCTGCCGCGTGTTGCCTCGTTCATTCGGCAGACGGCCGTGGCCGCCACAGGTACCGGTTGCCTGCCCATCTCCACCGATCCGCTTCTCTACATCCGACGTCCGCTAGGGGGCATCGATGTAGCAGGCGGTTCGATGCTGGCAATCGAGTGGGGACATCGGAACGTGTCAACCGTAAACGTCGATGTTAGCAGCAACCAAGGTGCAACGTGGCAGGCCGTCGAGCACGGCGTTGATGCCACGGCTGGGACGGTAGTGTGGAACATCGCCAATGCCGATGTGCCCGCAGTGTTACTTCGCGTGAGCGATGCCAGCGATGAGCAGCGCTTCGATGTTACGTCTGTACCACTGCGTGTGCGCCAAACAACCACGGTAGCAGAGCGTTCCTCCGAGTCGATGATGTCGATTCACGACGGCATGATTCACATCGCCAATGGTGTACATGGAGTTGTAACCATCGCCGATGTTCTGGGGCGTGTGCATCTGCGACTTCAAGTTGTTGGTGGCGAACGATACCCTTTACGCTCGGCTAATAGGATGTGGCTTGTCACATTGCAGTACGGACCGCGCTTGATTACCCGCTCTTTCACCAACTGACGAGTCACTCTGCTAGCAGTGGCGCGCGGTGCCGCTCTTTGAAACGATCGGATGCCCATCTACCTACCACAACGGTGTCGCCATTGGCCCGCAAATGAACGCCTATTCCGTGGCGTTTGTCGTCGAGCCACTCTCCCTTGTACTGTTCGCCATTTTTGAACGTGTAGATACCATAGCCAGATCGCTTGCCCTCGACGAACGTTCCCTCGTAGCGCTCACCATCAGCCCAAACATAGACGCCTTGGCCATGTCGCAGGTTGTCTTTCCAAAGGCCTTCGTACGTCCCTCCCGTGCTCCAAAGGCCCGTGCCACGACCATTGGCTTTCCCATCATCCACTTCTCCAAAATAGGTCACACGTGCACCGTTCTTCGTAAACGCGAGTTTTTGATTCGATTTCATGTGCGACGTCAGTTGGGCAGAGGTTACATCGAGGGCGCGACGCAGGTGGTACATCTCGTTGGCAGCTTCACGTAGCGAATCCCGTTGTGCGTCGACGGTACGCTGCGACGCTATGGTGCGTTCCTCGAGCAACTGCACAGTGGTGCGCAGTAGTGCCTCGGTTTCTTCGAGCGTGACGGACATGCCGACCAATCTATGCATCTGGTGCGTATTGTGCCGAAGAGCGGCAAGGACGGTTGCTCGTGCATTTTCGTCGGGGAGCAGTTCGTAGAGGGTGGTGGTGTCTAATTGATTCTCAGCCATGAGGGTTATAACATTCATCAGTGCCTTGCGCTCCAGCAAGGCACTCTCGGCAGTTGACGAAAGATGTTGCGAGGCCAGCGAAAGGCTGTCGAACTGGTCTTGCAATTGACCACGCTCCCAATGGCACTGTACAGCAAACAGCAGGGCAAGGGTAGCCACAATGCCAACCACGGCACCAAGGGCTACGAGCCGGCGAGAGGAAATGCTCAGCCGTGAAGTTGTTTGATCGTGGGCCATTGCTAGTCCGAAAAACGAACACTTGGAAGATCAGGGGCGTCTGTGTCAATACCAGACAGCTGGTCAATGTAGAATGCCAGCATGAGGCCTCTGCCATGATCGAATTCGAAACCAGTTGCCCCGCGCGTTCGAATTCGGTCCACGTAGCGCAATTCCGCCCGGAGAGACTGGAAGAAGCGATAGCCAAGTCCGGCATAAAGTCGGTTCTGATTGAACGTGTTTAGGTAGACATTCTGGCCGAAGTTCAGACCAATCTCGGTCGAAGCCATTAGATAGGCGGTGTTATTGCGATAGAAGTCTTCGCCGTTGAGGACGTAGCGCAGGCGGTAGCGAATGCGGAACCGCTGAAAGAATCGATATTCGTCCGTGCCGGCACGCTCTTGCCAGCGCAGCTCGTGTCGGTACCGCCAAGTTTGCATCAGCTTGCCGTCAAGAAACTTGTCGTGATGGAAGAACTGCATCGTTGAGCGCAGTTCGTGATAGGGCAGTCGGTCGACATCCTCGGGCTTGCCAACGTATTCGTGCGTCATCATGTAACCCACGGGTGAGAGCGAGAAGCGTGACGAAGGCGTGACCTGGTAGTTGAGCCATGGGCGGATACTCTCGCGCAGGCGTGCGTCGAACATGGAACCCTGGCCCATTTCGTTCTTTCTTCGATAAACGAAGTCGAGTCCAACGCCCCATCCGCTTGGAAAGATCTCGTTGATTTCGGTTTTGTGCCAAAAAACGCTGTGGGGAAATACAGTTTTTTCTTGGCTAGTGGCCGTCAGCGACGCCATGAGTGCCGCTACCACAAGGGCTGACAACGACCTTCGCGAGAGGGAGCGACACATTGCCGCAGGGTGCTTTTGAAGAATCATGCGGTATCAGTTCGTGGAACAGACCGCGTATACCAAACGTTACGACGCTTCGTTCCCAGCAGCAGGTGTGCCCGCAAGAGCATGCAGCGTAGCGTACTTGCCATTGCGGGCGAGTAGTTCGGCATGTGTGCCCTGCTCGGCAATGCGCCCTTCGTCGAAGACCACGATGAGGTCGGCAGTGCGAATCGTTGAAAGGCGGTGGGCTACAACGATGGCTGTTCTGTCAGACAACACATCGTTGATTGCGGCTTGCACGACGCGTTCGCTTTCGTTGTCGAGGGCCGACGTTGCCTCGTCGAACACCAGAATGGGCGGATTGCGGTACAACGCACGCGCAATGGCAAGGCGCTGGCGCTGTCCGCCCGACAGCAAGGTTCCACGGTCACCAATGGCAGTATTATAGCCGTTGGGGAGTTCTGTAATAAAGCCATGGGCGTTTGCAATGCGAGCAACGGACTCGATTCGGGCTAGGTCTGGCTGGGGATCGCCCAAGGCAATGTTGGCGGCAACGGTGTCGTTAAACAGAATCGTCTCTTGCGACACCACGCCAAACAGCGAACGATAGGCCGAAAGATCGAACGTTCGTACGTTGGCATCGTCGAGGAAGATAGCGCCCGACTGCGGGTCGTAGAAGCGCATCACTAGGTCGAGGAACGTCGACTTGCCGCTACCGCTGGCGCCTACAAGGCCCACCGTTGCCCCTTTGGGAATAGTAAGCGATACGTTGTTAAGCACGGTGGCCGTATCGTAGGCAAACGAAACGTTGCGAAAGGAAATGGACGACGTAAACGAAGCTGCCGCCACGGTTCCATTCGTAACCGACGGTACGCTGTCCAGCGTAGCAATGATGTTCGAGGCAGCAACCAAGCCGCGCTGCATGTTGGCAATGGTGCTTACGCTTACGGTGATGGGCTGCATCAAGCCAAAGAGAACGAACAAGAACGTCATAAGATCGGACGGAGCAACATCGCCTTGCTGCAGGGCTACACCGCCTGCAAAGAACACGGCCACTAGGGCAATGATGCCAAAGGTATCGTTCACGGCTGGCACAAGAGCCAGCACCTTTGTGTTTTTAAGTGCCGAACGAAAGAAGCCCCGTGTTTGGTCGGTAAAACGCCCAATCACAAACCGTTCAAGGCCCATGGCTTTGACGATGCGAATTCCGGCAATGGTCTCTTGCATGGTGGATGTGTAGTCGGCCTGGGCACGACGCATACGTTCGGCATAGCGACGAAGGTACTGTGTAGACATGCGGATAACAACCAGGCCAAGCAGCGATACCACAACGGCAATGGCCGTGAGATAGGGCGAGATAACAACAAGGATGGTAACGTAGATCACGATGGTGGTGACTTCGCGCCACATCGTTGTAATACTGTTGATGGTGGAGCTGTTGAGTACCGACACGTCGTTCGTTAGAAGCGAGATGATGTGGCCCGAACGCTGCCGCGAAAAGTACTCCATCGAGAGTTCGGCGATGCGTGAAAACAGAGCATCGCGGATGGACTTCATCATGCCTTCTTCGAGGCGGGTGCTAATGACGGCGCCAAGGTACTTCACAATGCCACGAGCAACGAAGAGCAAGACGATGACAACGCTGAGGTTGACAATCGTGTCGAAAAAATCTGGTGCAACAACGAGGTTGTGAATCCAGTCGCTAAAGCGCGTTTGTACAGATGACGCAGCCGCGGGAAGTTGCGTGATGTCGTTCGATGGATTTTGCGTCGACTCCGAAAACAGCGTTCGAAACACCGGCCCGACAATAACAAGCACAAGGGCGTTGAGAGCCGAAAACAGGAGGTTAACGACCATCGACAGTGCAAGCAACAAACGGAACGGTCGAACAAAGCCGATGATGCGCGGAATAATCGTTCTGGCTGGAAGGGTGGTCATCGATGTAGCAAGGTAGCGTACGAGCGCTCATACGCTTGGATGGCTTTGAGCATGGACGAGGCAATGGTGGCTTGACCTTCGGCGCTGCACACATAGGCGGCGTCGTCGGGGTTCGAAAGAAAGGCAGTCTCGAACAGAATATTCGGCATCGACGCACCAACCAACACGAAGAACCCGGCTTGGTTAACGCCGCGGTTCTTAAGCTTGGTGGTTGTTGATACCTCGTGTTGGACGTGGCGCGCAAGCGACTCACTCAGTCGTACAAAGCTGGCCTGCGCCATGGTTGCCACGATAAGTTGATCTTCGGAAAAGCCCTTATAGCGCTCTTGCGACTTCTCGAAGCGAATCGAGGCGTTCTCGCGAGCGGCAACGCGCGCTGCGTCTTGGTTGCGGCCAGGCCGCAGGATATACGTTTCGCAGCCGCGTGCGGGATGCGGCTTCTTTGGCATGCTGTTGCAGTGGATGCTGATGAAGAGCTTGCCGCCGGCCTCGTTCGCAATCTGACCTCGGCGGTACAGCTCGATAAACGTGTCGTCGTCGCGCGTCATAACAACCTTCGTGTTCGGCATGGCCGTTCGCAGCAGGGCGCGTAACCGCTGGGCAATGGCAAGGGTGACGTTCTTTTCGTAGGCGCCGTTTACGCCTTCGGCGCCAGCGTCGACGCCGCCATGGCCTGGGTCGAGCACAATAACGTCGAGTGCCCACTCCGCATGCGGCGCGGCAGCGCGTGATGCAGGCGCCTGGCGCTGCTGCCCTGGCTTGTGCACGGTTACAACGATGTCGCGCGGTCCATCGCGCTTTGCTTCAACGGATGTCGGCGCAAAGGCGAACGAGAAGCGTTCGACGAGTATGGACCGTATGACTTCGTGATTATGGCGCACACCATCAACTAGCGCAGAGTCGGTAACGGCATAGACGGCCTCGGGAAGGCGTATCACAATTGCGTTGCCGTGTACTTCGGGCTTCTGCCAATGCACAATCGTTCGATTGGCCGTTAGGCGTATCACGTAGGTGCTGTCGGTACTCGTTACGCGCAGTGCCGTAACGCGCACGGCGTCGGTGCCAGTTGTTTGCCGCATGCCAACAATGCAGGCCGCTACTACCATCAACAGAAGTGCCTTAGCCAAGCCAGCCCTTCCGCTTAAAAAACAGCAGCATACCGCCGCCAACACATAGCATCAGTAGCCAGGCCATGGCATAGCCATAGGGCCACTCTATCTCGGGCATGATTCGAAAGTTCATGCCGTAGACGCTGGAGATAAATGTCATGGGCAGAAACACCGTGCTGATAACCGTGAGAATGCGCATCACTTCGTTCAACCGAGTATTCGACGACGAATAATAGGCCTCCATCATGGCGTTGATCGACTCGCGGCATGCGTCTAGTTGGTCGGCCGTGCGAACCAGGTGGTCGTACACATTGCGGTAGTACATCGACTCTTCCATCGACACTAAATCAAACTCGCCGCGCGACAGCCGATGCGTCATCTCGCGCATGTACACCACCGACCGGCGCAACTCCTGCACATGGCGCTTTATCTCCAGTAGGCGCAGCAGCAGTCGAGTCGACGATCGCCCTAACACGTCGCGCTCCATTCGCTCGAGCTCTTCTTCCACAGTGGTAACCGTTGGCATAAACGCATCCACCAACTCGTCGAGCACGAGGTGCAACACATAGTCGGTGCCGCGGGCCATCACCGATGCACGTGCCGAGCACATGCGCGCCACACTCGCCATGGGCTCGATGAAGTCGCCATGAACCGTAATGATGACGTTCTCGCCTACGACAATGCTCACCTGCTCTAAGCCCACATCTTCGCCATTGTTGGTAGGGGGCGTCGGTGGTGCCTGGGCAACTACAAAGAGGTACGACGAATAGTCTTCGACCTTGGGGTGGTGTGGCCGACCATCGTCTGACGTGTCGAGGCCGCGCATACAGTCGCTCAGCACAAGGTCGTGCACCGGTAGCCAATGCGTTAGCACGTCGCGGAATTCCTCGGGCGTTGGCGATGATAGATCGACCCACACCATACATCCTTCAGCGATGGACGAAGCCGCTGGCCACGACAGCACGGGCAGCGTGTGAGCGCTGGCAAAAGCGGGGTCGTTGGTGGTTAGGGTTATCATGCAACGGCAATGACGGCCTGAGAAGTCGGTACCTTTGCTGCAAATCTACCGAAAGGGAACATGCAGAGTCGGCATACCAACGTTGAAATCGACGTTACGGCCTTGGGATTCGAAGGCATAGCCATTGGCAGAATCGACGGTGTGGTGCACTTCGTGAAGGGCGCCCTGCCGGGCGAACGCGTTGTGGCGCAGGTGATGAAGTCGCGAAGTAAACACCGCGAAGCCGAGACGGTGGAGATTCTTCAGGCATCGCCTGAGCGGATCGAAGCCCCTTGCCGGTACTACGCTGCTTGTGGCGGCTGTTCGTGGCAACACTTGGCATACGAGGCGCAAGTACGATGGAAAACGCAGCACGTGGTTGATGCCTTGGAGCGGCTGGGTAAGGTAGCAGTGGGCGAAGTGCGCACGGCGCTGCAGAGTCCGAAGCCCTTTGGGTATCGAAACAAGATGGAGTTCTCGTTCGGTGCTTCGCGTTGGCTAACAACGGCCGAGATCGACAGTGGCGAAGCGTTCGAGCGCGACTATGCGTTGGGACTTCATATTCCGGGCAGGTTCGACAAGGTGCTGCACATCGAGGACTGTATGTTGCAGTCCGACGAGGGCAATCGTGTACTCGCACATACGCAACGCGTGTTTGGTGGTAGCGGCATTCGTGCCTACCACGCTCGACGTCATGAGGGATTTTTGCGGAACCTTGTGGTGCGCACAAGTGCAACAACGGGAGCTGTGATGGTGGTGCTGATTACGGCCGAGCCATCGAGCGACGTAGAGCAAGAGGCCATCGATCGGTGGTTTACAGCAGCGCCGCCGCTAGCCGAGGGTTCTTCGATGATTCACGCGGTGAATGCCACGAAGTCATCGGTGGCCACAGGGGCCATACGCAGAAGTCAGGGCCCCGGATTTCTCGAAGAACAGTCGATGGGAATCTGGTATCGGATATCGCCGTTCTCGTTCTTTCAAACGAATACTCATCACCTGCCGAACTTAGTAGGCAGCGCGTTGCACGCCGCCGAGTTGCGCGCCGATGACACGGTGTGGGACTTGTACTGCGGAACGGGAACGCTTACGCTTCCGGCTGCGCGTATTGCGAAACATGTGATTGGTGCCGAGTTGGCAGAGTCGAGCGTTGCCGATGGCAGGGCGAATGCCGAACGGAATGGTATCACAAACGTGGAGTGGCATGCCCTTGACTTGCATGCCAAGCATGTGCGGTCGACGCTGGAGCAATTCGAAGTTCCCCGTGTTATCATCGTCGACCCCCCGCGCGCTGGAATGCATCCAACCCTTGTTGAGCATATTCTTGCCGTTGCGCCAGAGCGCATTGCCTACGTGAGCTGCAATCCGGCAACACAAGCGCGCGACTGCGCCCTACTGGATGCTGCCTACGAAGTAGAGTGGGTACAGCCGGTAGACATGTTTCCGCAGACGTTCCACGTAGAGAATGTGGCGGCCCTGCGGAAGCGTTAGTTCATGATGAGAACAGGCAGGAGCGAAGCCGCGTTGGGCGATATCATGCGCAAAGCATATAGGCCGGCGGCTACGTTGGGAACCGTCATGGCAAACTCGTAGCTACCTGCCGGTACGCCGCTGGCTACGTGCACGGTCGACAGTGTGCGACCGCTAATGTCGATGAGCTCGATACGGACGCTCGATGTTTTGTCGACCTCGTACCGAACGGATACCGTTGCCCCACGATCAAGCGTCGTGCCTTCGCGGACTGTGAGTATCTGCGATTCCGTCGGCAGCGGCGTCCACGGTACTGCATTCATGCCGCGCGAAGCTGCGTGCGCACGCCCAGCATCGATGGCTGCCTTGACGTCGGCATATTGTGGTCCCAAGCCCAGCACAAACGTCAGTCGCAACGAGTCGTTCGCTTGGAGCGTTACGGGACCAGCGCCAATGACCATCGAAACGTCGGTGATGCGCGAGCGTGTGCGTGCAACGCCACGCGACATCATGAACCACTTGGTGCTGCGTGGAAAGCCGCCGTAGATGCCTGGCTCCGAGAACGACCGCGAATCGTTGTCGACAATATTGACGGCCAACGGAAGCGGCGACGCCATGGCTACGCCGATTTTAGGAGCCGATGGGTCGACGAGACTTTCGACAAAGGCAATGCCGTCGCGATTCAAAAAGGCCGAGCCATCCTGCTGCCCGCCACCGCTTACGTCCCAGTCAAAGAACAGTGCTGCACATAGGTTGCTGAGTGCCACGTCTTGGCGATTGCGAATCACATACTCCAGTATCACGCAATTGCGCAGAGAGTCTGCTGAACTCTGGAAAGCCGTCTGGCGCACGTCAACACCAACGCCATTAGGGTCGGTGACATCGGTATAGGTCGTCGAAAGCGCAATGTCGGTGCCAGATTCGCCGCCCAGAAGTACGAAGGGTGACGTCATGGTGAACGACGAGTCTTTGGATTGGGGCACGCTCGAGCGTGCTGCGTTCGACACGGCAGTAGGCCCTGTGCCAACCATCAGGGCGCCCTCGTACATCACGCTCGGTCCGTTTCGATATCGACATCCGTCGCCTTCGAGATTGGTAGGGAAGTCGCGGAAGCCAAGGTTGCCAGTGCCAGTTACGGTAAGGGCGATGGCATTGGCCTGTATCGTCCGCCAGGTAGCGTTGAGCTTCGACATGGCCGTGGCCCGCCCAACGGTGTCAGATCCGTCAATCACCACGAGGTCGAGACGAATGGGCACGTCGAAGTCGGTCACGTCAGGGACGGGAAACGACAGGGGGCCAACGTCGACGCGTTGGCGCTGGGCAAGACCTCCCAAGGGTTGATCGATGACTATGGCCGCGGGCTGTCCGGCCACATGCATTCGTGCTACCAGGCGCGCTTGCGACAGCGGGTCGAGTTCGTTGACGAGGGCGCACTGCAAACTTGCCGTAGTGCCAGACGTGGTAAGCGTAGGGCTGTACACCATGCACCACCGCAGTGGATCAAGGGTAACGGCGCTAAGCGCATTTACACGTCCGGTTCCGAAGAGTCCCTGTGCCCCTTCACGCTGCTCGGACATGGGCGTAGCTGTGGCCCGCAGGCGCGCATGTACCTGCGAGGGTGTTAGCGAGGGAAAGCGTTGGAATATGAGAGCGGCAACGCCAGCTACGATGGGGGCCGACATCGACGTGCCGGTTTCGGGCGAGTAGCGGCCGTTAAGGACAGTGGAAATGATGGCGCGCCCTGGGGCGCAGACGGAGACCGTGGGATGGATGTTCGAGAAGTCGGTCAAACGGTCGTCGGCGTCGGTTGCCGCAACCGATACAACTTCGGGAGCCGCGGCGGGGAAGAGCGCTAGCACACTTCCGTTGTTGCCAGCGGCACCAACGATAAGCGCGCCGCGCGACGTAGCAAGCTGATAGGCCTGCACGTCGGCAAACAGCGGCACTGGCGTTCCAAACGAGCAGTTGATAACACGTGCGCCGTTGTTCACGGCATAGAGAACGGCGTCGGCCACACGGCCTACGTTGCGTCCACTGGGGTCGTCGTCGCCCACCTTAATCGCCATGATGCGCACGTTTGTGGCCACGCCGGCGCCGCCCAGGCCGTTGTTCGCTGTGGCACCAACGATGCCTGCAACGTGGGTGCCGTGGACGTTGCCCGGCAGCGGCGAGTTATCGCCACGGCCACCATTGCCCAAAAAATCCCATCCTGTCCAATCGTCCACAAAGCCGTTGCCGTCATCGTCGATGCCATTCGAACGGCGGTCACGACCTCGATCGTCGTTGCCGGTTTCTCCCGGATTCGTCCATATAGCATCTTGCAAGTCGGGGTGGCCGGTTTCGACGCCCGTGTCGATGATTGCTACAGTGACAGGGGGCACCGCGGGCAGGTTGCGCCACGCTTCGAACGTCTGAATACGAACGTGGTGATACGATTCGTTAACGAGTGGATCGTTTGGAACTTCTTGCAGCTCGTACGTGGGAATTACCTGGGCCGTGTCGACGTCGTCGATCGTTGCCAACAGCCGTGCGAGCTTATCGGCAGGAATCGACGAGTGTATGACTCCCGTGTGAATCAGTGCCTCAACCAAGGCGTTGCTTGTGTTGGTGCTGGCAATGTTGTTGGGCGTAGGTGCCTGGCTAAGAGCGGCCAGCGTTTGTGGGGCAAGGAAGGACGCTGTTGTGTGTTGTCCGATGGCCGAGGTAAGCGTCGGCAACGGCCCCTGGCGTCCTTGACCTAACCATATCCGCGCAAGCGCAGAACCCGGCCTAAACCGAACGGCAACGCCGGCATCGTTGGCCGATGCCCCCTGACCAACAAGTAGGAGAAGTGCAAGAGAAAGGAGGGTGGGAACCAGGCGGGGCATCACGAGCCGCCGAGGGTAATGCGCTTGCGGACGATTTTGTCGGTGCCGATGCGCACTTCGGCTACGTAGTCGCCGTGTGGGGCGGGGCGTCCGGCATCGTTGCGGCCGTTCCAGACGATTTCGTACGTTCCACGGGATTGGAACCCATTGTACACTGTAGCGATAACGCGAGCTTGTGTGGAGTAGACCACGATTTCGACGTTGGAGGGCACGTCGACGGAGTAGCGTATGTTGGGCGAAACATCTTCGACGATGCCGAAGAACCTGCCGATATCGTTGAGGGCGATTTGAACATTGCCGGTGCCCATGGGCCAAAGCAATACGCCGGGGACGTGCATTGAGTTGGCGATGTTTACTCGATGCTGCACGATTTCGCGTTCGGACGGAAGATAGAAGGCCGCGGGAACGTCCATGGTTTTCATGGCGAGTTCCCATGGCGAAGGTTCGCGCTGCAGTGGGCGAACATAGCGTAGCACGTCAGAAAACATGCGGGCAGCATCGGCAAAGCGTTGCGCTGCCGACACTGGGATGCGCAGCGCCTGCACGAAGGCCGAGTCTTGCTCTACGGTGTACGGATACAGTCCATCGCCGGGCGCTGCCCAGCGGTCGCCGGGGCGTAGCGTATCGCCCTGCACGTATTGTGCTGGCGAAATTCGGCGGGGCTGCGTAACGAGCGGGTCTTGGGCAACGAGACTGCCGGAGCAGGCCACGGTGCACAAAACGAAAAGGGCGAGGATGGGACGAGCCGTCAGCAGCATTGAACGTAGTCGTAAAAATAACGAAGCCGTCGCGGATGGCCCGTGACGGCTTCGAAGAAAGTGCATTGGAATGCGACCGAGTCGACGAGGAGAATTAGCCCTTGTTGAGGTTTGACCGGAGTGCATCGCTGAGCAAATCGCCAAGGGCAACGCCGCCACTTTGGGCCGAATGCTCGCGCGGCACGTCAACGGAGTGCTCGCGGCGGTCGCCACGTCCACGTCCATCGCGTGGTCCACGGTCACCACGCTCGCCACGATCGAACCGGCCTCCGCCATCGTCGGATCCGCCAATGGTGCCATCCTCGGCACGATGTGCTAGAATGATGGACTGGCGGTCTGGCTCGACGGCAACAACCGAAACAAGGATTGTGTCGCCTTGGTTGACGGAGATCTTGCCTGTTCGAACGCCAGACAGGAATCGGCTTCTTGGCATGAAGGCATCGAGACTATCCTTGATGCGTACGACGGCGCCCTGTGCTGACAGGTTCTGCACGACGCCTTCGATTTCGGTGCCGGCAGGCAGTTCGTCTACCAGTGCATGCCATGGGTTTGGCTGCGTAAGGCGGTAGCTTACAGCCATGCGGCGACCCTTAGGATCTACTTCGATAACGGCAACGTTGATGGTTTGTCCAACGGTAAATAGCTGCGAAGCACTCGCCGACCGTTGCGTCCACGACAGGTCGGCATTCCGCAACAAGCCCTGGATGCCAGGTGCAACCTGAACGTGTGCGCCATAGTCGGCAATACGTGTAATCGTTCCGGGCACGATTGTGCCAATCGTGAACTTCTCCGTTGCGCCGTCCCACAGGTCGGGAGCATGCTCCTTGTGTGACAGGCCAATCTTCTTTGTGGCAGGATCGATCGACACAACCGTAACGGTGATGCGTTGGCCTTTCTTGACAACCTCTTCGGCAGACTCGACGCGCGACTTCGACAGGCGCGAGATATGAACGAGGCCCTCAAGGTCGCCCATGGAGACGAAGCAGCCGAAGGTATGAACCTGGCGGACAATGCCTTCAAGAACGTCGCCCACCTTCAGGGTCTTCCATGCATCGGCTTCGGCTAGGCGCTTGCGCGAAACAACGGCCGACTTCATCCCCAATTCGTCTACTGACAAGTCGGTGATGTGAACTTCAAGTTGTTGGCCAACGGCAGCGGCAAGGTCGGCTTCTGGGGGATTGCGCTTCAGGCCTAGTTGCGACGCTGGCAAGAACAACCGTAGGTGGTTGTAATCGGCACGAAGTCCGCCCTTTACGCGCTCTGCAATCGTAATCGTTATCGTGCCATCAGCTTCTTTGATCTTCGTAAGCTCTTCGAAGGCAGCATCACGAGCAGCAGATTCTGCCTCGCGGCGTGCCTTGTCTTCGGCACGCTTTTGACGTGCAGCTTCGGCTTCGGCATGTGCCGCAGCAACTTGTTCTGGCGTTAGCACGATTACGGGACCATCGCCCGCTACCGTGTGAACAACCGTTCCCATCGACAGTGGTTGCTCAACCGCTGGTTGTTCGGCAACTGGTTGCTCAGCCGCTGGTTGTTCAGCCGCTGGTTGTTCAGCCGCAGGTTGTTCGGCAACTGGTTGCTCAGCCGCTGGTTGTTCAGCTGCTGGTTGTTCAGCCGCAGGTTGTTCGGCAACCGGTTGTTGCTCGACGTTTTCGCTAGTGGAGTCCTCGAGGTTATTCTCGGGGGCGTTAGTCTGATCGGACATTACAGGTAGGAGAGAAGAAGATAGAACGATGACGTGGATACTCACGTATCCAACTAGTTAACTATGTGCGTTACGATTGCCTTCAAAAAAGGAACGCGAATATAGGAAGGTTCTGCCGTTAGTGCGTTTGATCTTCAGCATTACATCTCCGTGACGTTTGGAATTCCAGGTCGGGCGTCGTAACTTTGCGGTCTTTCACATGCCCAACTACGCCGTAGGGGGCTTTTCATCACCCTGCCGTTGTTCCGGACAGCAACGGCTGCAACAGCAACCACAGGAGGTCCACCATGAGCGTTCGTCGCCTGTACGAAACGACCTACATCATCAATGCCGCACTAGAAGACGGCGACGTCGATGCCGTTGAGAATCGGATTGCCGAGTACATCAAGGAACAAGGCGGTACCATTCTTGAGACAAACAAGTGGGGGCGCCGTCGTTTGGCCTATCCAATCAAGAAGAAGTTCAACGGATTCTACGTCCACTGTGTGTTCGAAGCTCCACCGGTAGCCATCCCGCTGCTTGAGCGCTTCTTCATTCTCGAAGACAACGTCATCCGTCACCTTACTGTTCAGCTCGATCCCAAGCTGCGTGAGTTCCGTAAGGTTCGCGCCGAGGCCCAAGCGCTCCGTGCACAACAACTTGCCGAAAGTGGTCAGCCACCCGAGCGCGAACGCCGCGGTCGCTACGACTATGCCCCACGCGAACGCCGTGCGTCCGCACCATCCGAGGCACCAGCCTCGACGAACGAATAACCATTCCACCAGCAGATTAAGGACCTTCCATCATGAAAGTCATCCTCCGTCAAAACGTCGATAACCTTGGTGAGATTGGCGAAATCGTCAACGTCAAGGCCGGCTACGCCCGCAATTACCTCATTCCACAGTCGTTGGCCTACGTGGCTACCGATGGTGCCATCCGTACGCTTGCCGGCGAAAAGCGCCAGTACGAAAAGCGCATGGAAAAGGCCCGCAGTCAAGCCGAAGTTGTTGCCGCCCAACTTTCCGACCTGCAAATTTCTATCCCCATGCAAGTGGGCGAAGAAGGTCGGTTGTTTGGTTCGGTAACCGGACAAATGATTGCCGCAGAACTCGAATTGCGTGGCTTTACCATCGATCGCCGCAACGTCATTATCGAAGAACCTATCAAGACGCTTGGTATCTTCGATGTGAAGGTGAAGCTTATGACCGACGTCATCGCTAGCCTCAAGGTCTGGGTTATCGCCCAAGAATAATCCCATCACCATCAATATCTGTCATTCACACAGGCCCGCAGGAACTTCCCGCGGGCCTGTTTCCTTTTGCACCACCATGAACCACGTCATTATTGCAGGGGGCTCCGGCGACCTCGGGCGCCTTCTTACCGCACAACTTCGCAGCGCGGGCTATCGCGTCACCATCGTTGGGCGTACCGCCAAGGCGGGTAACGCCGATGCGGCCATGACGTGGAACGACGATCTGGCAGCCGTTATCGACGGAGCCACAGCCGTGGTAAACATGGCTGGGGCGAACGTTGGCGAGGGGCGCTGGACGTCGCGCCGCCGCCACGAAATCCTGGCCAGCCGTCTCGACACTACGGGCTTCATCGTCGAGGCCCTGCGCCGGTGCGCGCAGCCACCGGCGTTTATCTCGACCTCGGCCGTTGGTTACTACGGCAACACCACGGTGCCTGTGAACGAAGGCCATCCCGCCGGTGCAACGTTCCTTGCCGGCGTTACCGATGCATGGGAGCGGGCCGCCATGCAGGCCGCCAGCATCACACGTGTAGCCGTCATGCGCGTTGGTGTAGTGCTGCATCCCGAGTTCGGTGCCCTTGGGCGCATACTGCCGCTCTTTCGGCTTGGCCTTGGAGGCCCGCTTGGCAGCGGCCGCCAGTGGTTTCCGTGGGTACATGCGCACGACGTAACGTCGGCCTTCCAGTGGGCCATCGAAGGCGCTGCTCAGGGTCCGTACAACGTTGTTGCGCCCGAACACGTCACCATGCACACCTTCGCCTCAACCCTGGGCTCTGTCCTGCACCGTCCGTCGATCTTCGCCGTGCCAACGCCGGTCTTGCGGGTTGTGCTTGGCAGTCAGGCCGACATCGTCCTCCACGGCCAACGCGTTGCCCCTTATCGATTGTTGGGTGATGGCTACCACTTCCACTATCCTGATCTGAAGGGGGCATTGCAGCAACTATGTGGGAAACCCTAGGCGCGTCGTGCGTTGTCCATGTCGGCACGGAATGGTAGATTGCACGGCTTTTTTTAGATACATAGCACGAATTCACTAGCGCGGAGCCGCGACGTATGAGCATTGAAGTAGTAATGCCCAAGATGGGCGAGTCGATTCAAGAAGGCAAGATTCTTCGTTGGGTAAAAAAGGTTGGCGATACCGTCGAGCGCGACGAAGTCATCCTAGAGATTTCGACCGACAAGGTGGACACCGAGGTGCCTTCGCCGGCATCGGGCGTGATTACGCAGATTCTTGCGAATGAAAACGACACGGTAGAAGTGGGCAAGGTCATTGCCATTCTTTCTGCCGATGCTTCGGCCGCTGTTGCCGCCCCTGCGGCGCCTGCTCCGGCACCGGCCCCGGCCCCAGCCCCAGCACCAGCACCAGTTGCTGCTGCACCGGCACCAGCACCAGCACCGGCACCGGCACCAGCACCGCTAGCTGCTCCAGCCCCTGCGGCTGCGCCTGCAGCATCGGCTGGCGAGGTAGACGTTGTGATGCCCAAGATGGGCGAGTCGATCCAAGAGGGTAAGATTCTTCGTTGGGTAAAGAAGGTTGGCGAAGCTGTCGAGCGCGATGAAGTGCTGCTAGAAATTTCGACCGACAAGGTGGACACCGAGGTGCCATCGCCAACGGCGGGTGTGCTAACGGCCATCCTAGCGCAAGAAAACGACACGGTAGAAGTTGGGGCTGTGATTGCCCGCATTGGTAGTTCGGTGGGTGCGGCTGCTGCCGCTCCTGCACCGGCACCTGCGGCACCAGCACCAGCACCTGCACCTGCCCCAGCTCCTGCGGCTGCACCAGCGCCGGCACCTGTTGCCGCCAATGGAAATGGCGCGTCGAACGGAGCCTCCAAAGCAGCCCCATCGGCTTCGGCGCTTGCAACCGCTGCTACGACGTCGATTCCACGCATGTCGGGCAATCGTTTTTACTCGCCTCTTGTTCGCAGCATTGCTGCGGTCGAAGGACTTAGCGTTGCCGAGCTCGACGCTATTGCTGGCACCGGCATCGAAGGCCGCGTAACAAAGACCGACGTTCTTGGCTACCTAGCCAACCGCGGTGCTGCGCCGGCAGCGCCCGCGCCAATGCCAGCCGCTGCACCGTCGGCCCCAGCCGCCCCTGCTGCTGCGCCAGCCGCCGCTGTGGCTGCCGCTGCGCCAAACGCACTGCCGCAGTTGAATTTGCCGGTAACGGCCGACGACGAAGTGATTCCAATGGACCGCATTCGTCAGCTTATTGCCGAGCACATGGTGCGTTCCAAGCATACGTCGCCGCACGTTACCAGCGTGGCCGAGGCCGACGTTACGGGCATTGTGCGCTTGCGCGAAAAAATGAAGGGCACATTCGAAAAGCGCGAGGGAGTGAAGCTTACGTACAACCCATTCTTTGGGGTGGCCGTTGCCGAAGGCACAAAGCAGTTCCCGCGCATCAACGTTAGCGTCGATGGCAAGAACCTCATCCTTCACAAGCGCGTCCACATGGGCATGGCTACGGTGTTGGAAGACGGCAACCTTATTGTGCCTGTTATTCGCAATGCCGACACGCTGAATGTTACGGGCATGGCACGGGCGATGTCCGACATGGCCACGCGCGCACGCACCAAGAAGCTATCGCCCGATGACATTTCGGGTGGCACCATTACGGTCACCAACGTCGGTGCCTTTGGCTCGTTGTTTGGCACCCCTGTTATCAACCAACCGCAGACGGCTATTGTTGGCATTGGCGCCATTCAAAAGCGTCCGGTTGTGAAAGAAGTCGACGGTCAAGACCTCATCGTCGTCCGCAGCATGGTCTACCTCTCCATCACGTACGATCACCGCGTAATTGACGGGGCACTGGCAACGCAAGCGCTTGCCGCCATGGTCCGGTCGTTGGAAAGCATGAACGAGCAGACGGTAACGCTGTAGCGCTTTGCGGGACGTTTGCACGGGACGCTTCGCGGGACGCTTCGCGGGACGCTTCGCGGGACGTTTGCACGCCACCGTAACGCGTTGTGTTTATCAACGCATTGATTGGCCACGCCCGTCGTTTACGACGGGTTGGAATGTGGCTTTGCGCCTAGGCCCGTCCTTCAGGGGACCTCTAATAACCACCTCAAAAATGCTCGAACGAGTTTTTTGAACTCGCCAGGTTGCAAATTCGGGCAACCGCCCATATAACCGCTGCATGCGCAGCGTAAATC